>MPMD02153571.1_pt1 | contig 13447 bp, 10 predicted proteins | sample 1617291 | NCBI WGS metagenome assembly MPMD02 (sample SAMN05944810, study PRJNA350692) | marine metagenome | biome: marine; feature: ODZ; material: water; isolation source: 120 m water sample filtered on 30 um supor filter | place: Pacific Ocean | collected 2012-04-09 | depth 120m m | reverse complement strand
CATCTTTCTCAGGGCGCAGATCCTCGAGCGACTCGAACAGCTCGTCCGTGAGCCCGTCCTGTTCGCCTTCAAACTTGTCCTCAATGTGCAGGGTGTCTTTCATGATCGATTCTCCATGGTCCCGGTCTTCTGAAGTTGTTCCTTGAGGGCGGCACGTGCACGGCGCAGACGCCCTTCGACGGCACGCTCACTCATTCCGAGCAACGCGCCGATCGTGGCCAGGGAGGCGCCCTCGGCGTAGCGCATCGTCAGCACCGTGCGCCATGGGCCCTTGAGGCTGGCGAGAGCCTCCTTCACCAGGGTCTTGCCTTCCTCGGAATGCGCCGAGTCGTCGCCTTGCCCCCCGGCCTGCTCGTCGACTTCATCGAGGGGGACCAGACGACCGCTCCCGGTGGCCTTTCGCCGGCTCGCATGGAAGAGGTTCTGGGCAATCCCGCACAGCCAACCGCCGACGGCTCCATGATCGGCCCAGTCCCCTTTGAAGCGCTCACGACTCAGGTAGGCCTCGGCAAAGGTGTCCTGGGCCAACTCAATGGCGTCCCGCGGGGCCGCACCCCACGAGGATAGGAGCCCGGTCAGGGGGCTGCGGAATTCACGGATGAGTGCGTCCAGGTCCATCTCACGCACCATTGTCACCAGACCTTCAGAACCCACGGAGATTCGCAGAAAAATCTCCTGCCCCGCCAGGCATGGCCCCCATCGGCTACTTCGGCTCGTTCTCGGCTAGGGCCATCAGCGCAAAGGCGGTCGCGGCGCGGCTGATGTAGTGCTTCTTGTCCCGCCTGGGCGATCGGGTGTGCCAGTCTCCGTCTTCGCGCTGGTTCTCCCGCAGCCATGCCAGTCCGGCAACGACGACCTCGTCGGTTCGCTTCACTCCCGTCTGCAGGAGAACGTAGACACAGAATGCCGTCGGGTAGGCCTCGCTCGTCGAGGTCTGTGCCTCCCCTCCGTCGCGTTTCCACGCGGGCCCGGCGAGCGAAGCCATGGACCAGCCACCGTCCTCTCCCCGGGCAGCGAGGAGCTCTTCCTTCCAGACGCGGCGGCTCTTGGAGGAAACGGCTCTGGACCAATGGGTCGCCGCCCAGAGTCTCATCGCCTTGGCGTGGAGGCTCACGGGTTCGTTCTTGTTGAGGTAACCGATCAACTTCTTCGCACCGCGCGCATCTGCCACCGTGGTCTTCGCGGCTTCGTTGAGCTCACCAAGCGCCACGAGCATGAGTGTGGGACCGTACTCGGCGTCCGACTCGAAGGGAGGCCAGTTGCACTGGAGCCAGTCCTCCCAGGTCCCGCTCTTGTCGAGGATCTCCCAGGCATGGTCGAGTCCGCTACGCGTCGCCTCGTGGACACCTGATCCCGTCCGCGCATCACTCAGCGCCAGGAACGCCGTCGTCGCCACCATCCCCTCCACGCTCCCATACTGCCCGGTTCGCTTTGCCTCACCCTTGATGAAGCCCATCAGGTACTCCTGGGCGAACTCCCGCCCTGCCGCCACCTCCTTCGAACCGGGAGCGATGACAGGCTGCGCTGCGAGACCCCAGCCGTTCGTGTGACACGTGACGCACTCCTGCTCTTCTCGCCAGCTCTTCGACGCCTCCTCCAGGAACTTCACCCCCTCGTCAAAGGAGTAGGCCCTGTCCGCGGAATCGTCATGGCCGTCCCCTGCCGCCGCGGCAAGAAAGAGCGGCAGAGTGAGCAGCGGAAGCAAACCGGTAGAGGTCTTCAAGGGCAATTCCAGACGGGGGTCCGAGTGGCCAAGCACTCAATGATACCCGACGACCACTTCACCGGGCACGCCCCCACAGAACCCGACGCCCGGGCGGGCAGGTCAAGATCAGGCCGACTCGCCCGTGGGCTCAGCGGCCCCAGCAGTGGCCTCGGCGGTGGCCTCGGACACTTCCGCGAGCAGATACTCAACGACATCCTTGGCCGCATAGGAGCTCGCCCCGGGCGCAAGAAAGCGCGCCACGTTGGCCACGTCATCGCCCGAGGTGAACATGGGCAGCTCAACGGCACCGTCCTTGCGGACCTGGGGCATGCCCAGGTTGGCGAGCAGACCGTTGCAGACACACTTGCGGCCCACCGTGTCCTCCATGTCCCCTCCGCGCTTGACGTAGTCCTCTTCAGGCTCGCTCGGGCAACGCCAGCCCAGCTTGCCGTCGTCCTGGCGGTAGGCGTGGCGCAGGTAGCCCAGGTCACACACGCGGCTGCGTGCCTTGCTCGTGGCATTGTCGGAAACGGTGCCTTCCAGTTGGATGACCTTGAAGGGGAAGCCCGTGGGAGACGCAATGGGATCGGTGAACACGTGCGCCTTGCCCTCGCTGCTGAGCTGCAGGACCTTGGCCTTCCACTCGGACTCAAAGCCCGACTCTTCGGAGAAGGCGAAGGCGGTACCAACCTGGATGCCGGCGGCCCCTTCATCGAGAGCCTCCTGTAGCTTGCCCGGATTTCCGTTGGATCCCGCCAGCCAGAATGGAATCCCGTAGTCGCGGAACTCCTGCAACTTGGGAACGTCGCGCTTGCCGTAGACGGGCTCGCCCTCATCGCTCAGCGCCGGGCGTCCTCGCGGGGGTGCGTTGTGCCCACCTGCAGAAGATCCCTCAATCACGAACCCGTCGACCTTGCCCGACGCCTTGCGCAACATCACATTGGCCACGATGGAGGTGGAGACGATGGCCAGGAACTTCGGGCGCTCAAGTGTCGGAGCGGGGCCTCCCATGAACTCGGAGGGATCGAAGCGGGTCATAAACGTCTCGCCCTCCTGTGCACCCATCACGTCCAGCTGCAATTCGACGGGCAGCCCCTTGGCGAGCCTGTCGAGGATGCCGGGGATGGCGAGGGGAATGCCCGCGCCCATGCAAACGGTGCTGACACCTGCGAGCATGGCGCCGAACAGGCAGGGCAGGGTCGGCACCTGGATCTTCTCCAGGTAGTTGACGCCCACGGTCCCTGAGTGGCCTTCGCGAGCGAGCCACACCTCGACAAAGTTGGCGGCGACGGTCAGCTCGTCCAGGGCACGGCTCGGGGTGGCACTGAGCATGGGCTTGCTCTTGAAGGGTGCGTCCGCAGCCTTGCCCCCCTCGGTGAAATAGCGATCCAGAATGCGTTGAGCCACGTCGGGAACGGGAAAAGCCTCCAGCGCACGGCGCATGTGAGCGCCCGGGTCTCCCAACTGAAGCCTGCGAGCCAGGATGATGTCGAGGGCGGTTCCCGCCACGACTCCCAGTTGCCCACAGCGTGCCACGGCATTGGCCAGACGCCAATCAGAGACGCCGGCGCCCATGCCCCCTTGGATGATCTTTGGCAGTGGATTCACCCGAACATGGTAGTCATGAGCACTGGCTAGAATGAGGCGCGGGGGCTGAAAATCACCGTAAACGCGAGCTTTCTCACAGCCGGGGATCCCAGAGCAGAGGGGAGGGACCCGCGAGAAGGCTCGAGGTCACAGTTACTCGCCAGTCAACCGGGAAATCTGCACCAGTCGAGTTCAAGATGACTACCTGAGGACGCAGACGCTCCCGGCCCGGTCAGCGGGTCGGGAGTTCTTCCCCGGATCAACGCCAACGAGTCCCGGCCCACCGCACTGCACGACCATGTGCCAGTGAGCGCGTGGCCTCGGTCTGCGCGAACGGCGTGCACAGGCGCTCCGGGTCGGGAGTGATCCCCACGCGGCCCAGATCCAATCGATCCGCATCCCAGCAGGTGCATACCGTGATGTCTCCATCCGTGAAGCCGTCGCTGTGGTGGCGGCAGGCCTCCTGGAGAAGCTCAAGTTGGTGGGAGGTCAGATCAAAGAACTCCCCCTGCAGGGAGTAGGCGTACCTCGCCGAGCGGTCCCCGTGGAGCGGGTCGTGGTCGTCGTTGTGGCGCTGAGTGTCGTGCAGCCAGGCGAACAACTCGACCACAAGCGGATCAGCGCCCGTGGTCCGCGCCATGTGAAGACCTATTGCTCGCACCCGGGCCCAATGGGAGGCGCCGTGGATACCCTTCCAGTCCAGTTGGAACTGGGCACGCAGACGGCGGGCGAGGGGGCTGGTGTCCATTCTGACCAGAATAACGGGTCCGCTGGTCAGGATAACCCCACAGGGGGCACCCTGCTCTCCTCAACTTCCACGGCCTGGGATGAAGGCCGGGCGGGACCTGCTATTGTGTCGGTCATATGAGACTGTCTTACCTCCTGCCCCTGCTCGCCCTGCTGGGCTGTTCCGGTCGGCCCACCCCGGCCGACAGCCTACCCAGCCCTCCTTACCGGGTCCTGATCCTGGGTGATTCGATCTCGATCGGGTATACGCCGTTTGTGCGTGAGATGCTCGCGGGCAAGGCCACGGTTGTGCGGCCCATGGCGGCCAATGGGAAGAACGCCGAGAACTGTTCCGGGACAAACTACGGCAAGGACCAGATCGGGCGCTGGCTGCTATTGGAAGGTGGGGCATTTGATGTGATCCACTTCAACTTTGGCCTGCACGACCTGAAGCATGTCGATCCGAATAGCGGCAAGAACTCCAACGACCCACTCCACCCGCATCAGGCGAAGCTGAAGGACTACACCGCACAGCTGCGCTCCATCGCTCAGGAGCTTCAGGCCTCGGGCGCCCAGCTGATCTTCGCCACCACCACCCCGGTTCCAAAGGGTGACATGAGGCCCTTCCGCGATCCGGAAGACGTGGTGAAGTACAACGCAGCCGCCTGGAGCGTGATGAGCGAACTGGGGATACCGATCAACGATCTCTACCGTTTCGCCCTCCCCCGTCTGACTGAAATCCAGCAACCGGCAAACGTGCACTTCACCCCTGCAGGCTCCAGGTTGCTGGCCGAGCGGGTTGCCGAGGGCGTGCGTGTCCTTGCAGAACGCTAACTCGCTCCCCGCCGAGAAGGTGCTATGATGAGGACCACACCATGATGCGCATCATCACAATCATCGGGCTGTCGGCCCTGCCCGCCGCAGGCATCTGGCTGCGCTGTACGGGCGGGTGCTGAGGCACCACCCGTGGCACGGCCGGTTCGGCCCTGATCCTGTTTGGCGTCCTCGGAATTGTCGCGACGAGTCGGTCGCGCAAGAGCTGAGAGCAGAACGCCCGGAATCGCCCGTCAGTCGAGAAACTCGACGGCGCCCGTGGAGAGGTTGTACTCCGCTCCAACGACCGTAAGAGTCTGCGCCTCGACGGCCTCCTTGATGGGAGCCGAATTCTGGAGCAGGCCTCGCAGGCTGGCAGCCACGTTGGCCCGCACGGCCTGACGCATCCAAGCGCCATCTTCATCCTGGCTGGGCCGGACGCTCTTGATGGCTGGGATCATTCGATCCATTAGGCCTTTGATGTTACGTGGCGTCTCAGAGGTCGGCTCACTCAGCTCGGCGATGGCCGCGGAAACGGCACCGCAGTCCGTGTGGCCCATGACGACAAGCAAGGGAGAACCGAAACGCAGCAGGGCGAACTCGATGCTGGCCATCACTTCGGGGGAGGCCACGTTGCCCGCGACCCGCACAACAAACAGCTCGCCCAGGGGTTGGTCAAAAAGGGCCTCGGGCACCACTCGCGAATCACTGCACCCCAGGATGATTGCGGCGGGCGCCTGCCCCTTCGCAAGGGAGGCAAAGTCCTGTGCGCACGCTACACCCCTCTCTCCAGCGAGGTAGCGCTCGTTGCCCTCTCGGAGTCGTTGCAGGGCCTCACTGGCGTCGATCATGATGGGGGGCGGATGGGGACTGGACGGGGAGCGCCAAAGTACGTGCCCAGAATGGCACCTGCATCGCCCGCAAGGAAGGCCCACATGGAGGGAAGGAGGCGCTAAGTTAGGGGAGCCTCGGCAGCGGCACAACGGTGCCCCGCCACGACCCAACTTCAGACCTTGCCCTATTTTCACCTGGACCCCCAGCAACGCCAGCACTTCGAGGAGAGCGGCTTTCTGCTCGTTCCCGAACTTTTCGAGGCGGAGGAAGTGCGCCTGTTGAGCTTGATCACCGAGAAGGTGATCCGGGATGATCCCCATCGGCTCGACCGCCACGACGCCGAGGGCCGGCTGACCCTGCTCTCTCTGCGGAATGAGCTGTGCGACGACATGTACAGCACGATTGTTCGCTGCGAGAGGGTTGCTCGCACCATGGAGGGCTTGCTGAACGATGAGGTCTACCACTACCACCACAAGGTCATGATCAAAGAGCCCGAAGTGGGTGGAGCCTGGGAGTGGCACCAGGACTACGGCTACTGGTACGAAAACGGATGCCTCCGGCCAGATATGGCCAGCTGCATGGTCGCCATCACCGCGGCGACCAAGGCCAACGGATGCTTGGAAGTTGTGCCGGGCTCCCATCGGCTGGGCCGCATCGATCATGTGGAACAACACGGACAATTCTGTGCTGACCTGGAACGCGTGGAGCAGATTTGTGCGCGACTGGGTGTACGGGACCTGGAGATCAACCCCGGCGACGGCATCTTCTTTCACGGCAACCTGCTGCACCGCTCCCAGAAGAACCTCTCCAGTGACCCTCGCCTCTCGGTGATCAGCTGCTTCAACACCAAGAGCAACGACCCCGTCAAGGAGCACCATCACCCCGGCTATTCCCCCCTCGACATCTGTCCCGACCACGAAGTCCTGACGTCGGGTGAGCGTCAGTGGCAGCCCCTTTCGGAGGACGTGGAGTGACCACCCGATATAGAGTCGCAGGCATCAACTTTGCACACATGCACATGGGTGACAATCTGCGCTTTGCCTTCGATCATCCAGAGGTTGATCTTGTCGGCGTCTGTGATGAGGACCCCGCGCGCATGCAGAGTGCGGTAGAGACGTTTGGCCTGGTCCCTGATCAGGTCTTCACCGATTGGCAGCGCTGCCTTGCAGAGACGCGCCCCGATCTGGTGATCTTGTGCCCCCCCACAGGGGAGCACGCCATGTGGGTTGAGCACATTGCGCCCTTTGGCTGTCACCTGATGGTGGAGAAGCCGTTCGCCGCGAACCTCGCCGACGCAGACCGAATGGTCGTGGCCATGGAGGCAGGAGGTGGGCGTCTGGCAATCAACTGGCCCCTGGCCTGGTATCCGCCCCACGTTACGGCCAAGCGGCTGATCGATGAGGGTGCGATCGGAGAGCTCATCGGGGTGAACTACTACGACGGCAACCGCGGACCGCTCTACCACGTGGAAGCCAAGCTCGAGACCACCGAGGCTTTTCGCACCGAACAGAAAGCTGAGAGCTGGTTCTACAAGAAGGAGTTGGGCGGTGGCTCCTTGCTGGACTACCTAGGGTACGGAGCCACTCTGGCGACCTGGTTTCTTGGCGGAGCCGAGCCCCAGACCATCACCACGGTCACGGACGAGACCGAAGGCCTGGAGGTGGACGAGCACTCGATAACCATCGCGCGCTATGGCTTTGGCCTCTGCCGATTCGAGACCCGCTGGGGAACGTTCAGCGATCCCTGGACGCACCAACCTCAACCCAAGTGCGGCTTTGAGATCATGGGAAGCGGGGGAACCATCACAAGCTACGACTACGAGGACACCGTTCGCATCCAGACGCGTGAAGAACCCCAGGGGCTCGTGCTGCCCGTGGATGAGCTTGTCGCTCCCATGCAGAACCCCGTGCAATACGTACTGAGCTGCCTGGAAACGGGGGCGGCCATTGAGGGGCCCCTCGACCCCAGGTTGTCGCGTGTTGGCCAGCGCATTGTGGACTCCGCCATGCAGAGCGCGCGAGATGGCCGCAGCGTGGACCTCTGCGGATGAGTGCCGACAGCGATGCGCCCGGGATTGGCCTGATCGGCTGTGGCGACATCAGCGCCAGCCACCTGGGTGCCTACAAGCGCCTTGGCCTGCCGGTACGTGCTCTCTGTAATCGCACTCTCTCCAAGGCACACGAGCGCGCAGCCGAGTTCTTTCCCGAAGCTCACGTCTACACGGATCACCACGACTTGTTGGCCCTACCCGACGTGGAGGTGGTCGATGTCACGACCCACCCCCCCGAGCGCGTCGGGTTGATTGCCGATGCCCTGCGCGCAGGGAAGCACGTCCTCAGCCAGAAGCCGTTTGTGTTGGATCTGCAAGAGGGTGAGCACCTGATCGGATTGGCCGAAGCACAGGATGTTCTCCTTGCCGTGAATCAGAATGGTCGCTGGGCGCCTCACCTAGCAGGAATCCGAGAGAGTGTGCGCGCGGGTGACGTCGGCTCGATGCAGTCCGTCGACGTCTCCATCGATTGGGACCACTCCTGGACCGTGGGTACGGCTTTCGATCACACGCCAAACCTCGTGCTGTTCGACTTCGGCATGCACTGGTTTGACTTCGTGGCCTGCCTGCTGGATGGGCGAGAGGTGGAGAAAATCAGCGCCACCACGGAGCGCACCCACACACAGGCCTCGCCCCAGCCCATGCTGGCAGAGGTCACCATGACCGGACCTGACCTGAGCGTTCACCTGCGCTTCAACGGTGACTGCACGAGCGAACCGCTGGACCGGACCGTGGTTACGGGTAGCGAGGGGACGCTCGTGGCTGAAGGCGTGGACCTCAAGACGCAGCGTCTCATGCTGCAGAGGGGAGATACCCACTCGGAGATCTCCTTGCAAGGCGAGTGGTTCACGACGGGATTTGAGGGCACCATGCTTGAGCTGCTCCGTGCGATCCGCGAAGGAGATACGCCCAGCCACAGTGCTCGCAACAACCTGCGCAGCCTGGAGCTCGCCTTTGCCGCCTGCGCCAGTGCCGAGAGCGGCTGCCCCGTCCATCCCGGGGACGTCCGCGCTATCTAGCGCGGCAGGAAGGCCATGGAGGTCTGCACCGGGAAGGAGCAGACGCAACCAGCGCTCGCTTCAGGCAGGAGCACCAGACCCGCAGCGGGCAGGATGTTGATCCAGCAGCCGGGCCTGCTGACGGAGGTCACGTGCACGGTTGGGCCGTCGATCTTGCGCGCACGCGGGTTGTGATCGCGGAAGTAGAGGGTGTCGGCGGAGGCCGAGAGGGTCCCGCAGCCCCTTCGCTTGGGCATCCACCACTTCCCGTCGGAGAGGATTGCACCGCTCGCCAGATCGTAGGCGCGTGGTTCGGCTACCAGGACGTTCTCCAGGAGGACGGGGTGGTGCACCTGCTCGCCGTGGCTGCTGCCGGCGCCGTTGTTGGGTGTGTGGGCGGTCCAACGCAGCGCTCCATCTGAAGCGTTGCGGACCTGCAGGTAGAATCCGCTGACGTCATCGCTGAAGGTGTGGGAGGTGGTAACAACCAGGGTGTCGTCGCGCACGCTGACGAACAGGGCGTGCCTCATGTCCGCCAGGTCAAGTGCCAAGTCGAAGATGGGCCTGCCACGCTCGACATCAAGAGCGAACAGTGTGGGACCCGCCTGGCCGACGGTTGCCGGAAGCACCCTTCCAGAGCCGGCAGCTTCCCTGGCCTCCACGCCAAAGACTCTCCCGCCTGAGAGGGCGAGAGAAGAGTTGGGCACACACCGGAACTCACGCTTCCAGAGGCGACGCACAGAGTCACGGTCGTAAGCGATGAGCATCTGAGAGCAGATCAGCGGCTGCTCATCCTTGAACTGCAGGTCGACCTCGCCATAGGACTGCTCCCGACGCGAGGTCCCCTCAGGTTGAATGCTGACCAGCACACGCTCCTTGTCCAACGCCAGCCAGCCGAACTCCATACGTACCGGGGCTCGCACTTCACGCAGGTCGAGACCTGTTCGCAGGTCCACACAGCGCAGAACATTGGCCTGGGCCAGCCAGAGCTCTCCAGCATCCGCAGCCTGATACCCGCTGTCCAAGGAAACAGCCATGCGTGAGAGCCCCTCGAAGGAGCGGGTCCAGAGAAGGGTGCCGTGGTAGGCGTCCACCGCCCGCAGCTGGTCCTGACCCTGGATCACCAAGATGCCATCGACGCAAAGAGGCGGGGCGGAGCGCAGATGCCGGTCCACAACTCCCGCGGGTCCTGGGCCTCCAAACCACTGCAGTTGGAGGTCGTCACTGACATGGCGGTCCATGCTCGAGGCGCTGTTGCCCGCATCCGCCAGGGCGTGGCTCCAGGTGCCCGCCCCCTCCAGAGCAGGACGCGTGAGTTGCTCCGAGCCCACCAGGGCTACGCCACTACCCGGCCGTAGGAGCCGGCGGTAGCGGTCGATTTCGGCCTGACCGTCTGGGCCCTCGTGGATCACCACCTCCATGCAATGATCGGTGAAGGGCAGGCCATCGTTCACAAGGACCTGCAGACGCTCACGCTCATGCACCTGCTTGCGGATCTTGTCCGCCTCATCCCAGGTGCGCACCAGGACCGCCACGTTGAGCTCGGTGGACTCCAATACCTTGGCAATCGCGTCGCAGCGGGTGGGTTCGATGACAAGCGCGTACCCGCGGCGGCCATGCACCTCCTCGGGCAGCGTGAACTCGGTGCTTGGGCTCTGACGCTTGATCGGGTCTACGGGGCCCGTTGAGGCCTCAGGTGCGAGACAGCACAGCGCTCCACCGTCTAGAGCCACGAAGAGGCGGCCGTCGGCGAAGGCAAGTCCTTGAACGGCCCCGGGCACCTTTGCGCGCCAACGCTCCTTCCCCGTATCGACATCCCGCCCGCGCACCAAGCCGCTTCCCCCTACGACGATCTGGTCCCCGACGACGATGGTGGCCGAGCTCAGCTCTTCACTGACGGACCAGGTCATGCAGGCGGCCATCAAACGGTCAATCTTCTCCAGAGCCTTGTCCAGCATTTCGCCTTTCTGCTCTATCTTGCGGCACTCCGCATCCGAGGCACCGGCAGGAGCGGTCAAGCGAGATCCAGCCAGGGCCTCCCGCTCTGCGCTCAGTGCCTTGCGGCGCTCCCTATCCATGGCAATCAGGACGGCATTTGTTTGCAGATAGGAGTTGCCCCCACTGACGACCAGGTGCTTGCCCTGGAAGCTGGCGAGTTGATCCAGACCCGTACGGGAAGCCACCGCCAGCTGACCCTTATCATCCGGGCCCGTGATCAGCTCGGTGTCCGTCAGCAGGGCCCACGTTCCGCCCGGACCGCCAAACTGGCCGTGCCAGGCGCCATCCTCGCGGTCGAGAGCAAAGGGGGTAGCCCGACCGCTCGGAACGTACAGTCGCGTGGGTGAGAGAAGCAGGTATCCCTGTGGGGAGACGCTCTTGTCCAGGGTCTGCTTCCAGAGGATCTCGCCGCGCTCGGCATCCAAGGCAAAGGCGAAGCAGCCCTGCTCGGGAAAGAGCCCGGCGGTGGCGTAGAGCACACCGTTGGCCACGGCTACACCCGTACGAACGGGCCACGGAGAGATGAGCTTGCCGTTACTCGGGATGCGGCGCTGCTCAGGCGCGAGGGAGCGGCGCCAGATGAGGGCTCCGGACTCCACGTCGAGGCAGTAGACCTGGCCGTCGTCGCTTCCAAACCAGACCCTGTCCTCGCCGACAAACGGAGCAAGCCGCACAGGACCCTCGGTGTAGAACCTCCAAAGAGGCTCACCACTTGCCGCGTCCAGCGCGTGCACACCATCATCCGAAGAGGACGCATAGAAGACTCGGCCTGCCCGGCTGACGGGAAAGAAGGCGCGATCATGCACGACCCGCGCTGCCATCGACTCCAGTTTCTGCCAGTGGCTTCCGTCGGCTGGATCCCCCCACGATGGAGAGGGTTTCGAGAGCGGGGTGTGGGTCCAGATCAGGCGTGGTTTGCCCGAGAGCTCCTGAGCTGTTGCGTTTGAGCGCCGGACATCGCCCCCAAACGTAGGCCACCCCTCAAGGGTCTCCTCGGGAAAGCCCACGGTTCGGGCGGGCAGTCCCGGCTGAACCGCTCGCCATCGCCCAGCAAAGTCCTCCTGCTTGGGCACGCGGTCCCAAAGGCGCACCGAGTGGATGGACCCCACAAAGTCGTGCCGCTCATCGGCGTCGACGTAGGAGCCGATCGCGAAGGTATGCGTGTCCGCATAGCTGATTGGCCCGCTGGTTACTCGCGCTTCGGTATCCAGCACACCGTCCACGTAGAGTCGCTGTACCTCACCGTCGTATGTTCCAACGACCTGATGCCAGGTCCCCTCTTCGAACCGCGTTCGACCTTGGATGTAGTGGATCTGATTGGTCTCCGCCCCGACCACCCCAAAGAAGAAGTGATCCCCATGGCTGCCCAGGACCCAGCCCCTTTCGTAAGACCCATTGTCCTCCACTGAGCTCAGGACTGCACTCCACTGCCCGGGCGAGTCGGGGGCGCAGACGACCTCCACACCAAGGTCCTTGGCCGGCAATTGCAGTGGGGAGACAACACCCAGCTCGGGGCCGGTGCCACCCACCCGCTGTAGGTTGGTACCGCTCAGAATCCACTCCCCCACCAGATCTGATTGGACGGCCAGGGAGAGGAGGAGGGTGGAGATCAACATGGTCCAGTGGCAAATGCGGGTCAGCGCCCTGCACGCCACCTATCCTGCACTCCACAGCCTGCTCTCGAAAGAGGCTCGCTCCCGACGTCACCGTTGTTGGAACCAAACGGTGTTCTCCTGGCCTCTCCGCTGCCCCATCGGTATCGCCATGGGTGACACCCTGGAATTCGAGTACGACCGCCTACGCGGGATCTACATTGAACCGGCGAAAGGGAAGGGGCGTCGGGTCTACAGGAACAGCGCCGACAGCCCGTCGGTGAAGTTCGAGGTCGCCGTCGGATTGGAGTCCGTGAACCAGAACTGGAAGTTCCAGGTTTCACCGGGCTGCACGGGAACCTGGGGACCCATGGGGAAAGAAGTCAGGTCGAGCGTCACTGTCACCGTACCGGCAGCTCCCGTTCCACTCAGCTGCTTCACGAAGCGGCCCATCTTGCCACCCAGGCACAGGTTGCCCTGGCTGCTCCCCGGGAAAGGCCGGAAGCCTTTGGTCTGGCTCGCGATGAGGTAGCCCCACTCACCCGTTGGCAAGCTGCTGGCCGTCAGGCTCAAGTTGTTCTGTGCCACCTGGGTACTCCCCCAGCCGGACATGACACCCGCCGTGCCACCTGAGTGCTTGTTGGCCGGACCGCAGTAGTTCGTGCCCACCGCGCTCGACAGGGTCTGGCCGGGATTGTCGTAGAGGTATAGAACCTCGGTGTCATTCAGGACTCCGCTGTAGACCTGAATGTCGTCGAGAATTCCATTGAACCACTCCGGTGGACCGGGGTCCTTGTTGGCGATATGCCAGAAGTCGAGGGCCGGGTTGGCGCGCTTGGTCCCCGACGCGCCACCTATAGGCAGGCCATCCAGGTAGAAGGTGCAGTCGTAGTTCGCGTCGAAGACGACGGCCATGTGGTACCAGACACCGGTGCTCAAGGAGGCTGGTAGATCGTAGTCCAGGATCCCCCGGGTGGTGAAGCGCATGGACGTTCCCGTGAGACCCCACGTCCAGCTGCCGTCGTTTCCGAAGAAACGCTGAACACCCGTTAGAAGGTCGGCCTTCATCCAGCAGGCAGCGCTCAATTGTTCGCGTAGGCCGGCGATGGCCGGATTGCCCTTGATCACGGCCCGGTCATCGATG
>MPMD02189307.1_pt1 | contig 13491 bp, 10 predicted proteins | sample 1617291 | NCBI WGS metagenome assembly MPMD02 (sample SAMN05944810, study PRJNA350692) | marine metagenome | biome: marine; feature: ODZ; material: water; isolation source: 120 m water sample filtered on 30 um supor filter | place: Pacific Ocean | collected 2012-04-09 | depth 120m m | reverse complement strand
GTCCGTGAACAAGCCCTTGAGCAGGATCAGCCGGTCGGCCCACTTCTTCGAGATGTTGCGGCGCCGCACTCCGCCGCCGCAGGCCTCGATCGAGAGATCGACGAAGTCGTTGTAGGGGATGCCCTCCGGGCCGGCGAGCTCGTAGCAGCAGTCCACCCCGCGCTCGAAGTCGAAGAAGCGCATCACCGCGTCCACCACGTCCTCGACATGGACCGGGCTGATGCGCGACTTGCCGTCGTGGGGGACCCAGATCGTGCCCTTGGGGGCGCTGCACTGGCGCAGCAGAGGGGCGGTGTGGCGCTGATCACCGACGCCGTAAACGAGGGTCGGGCGAAAGGAGGTCCAGTTGATCCCCGAGCCGCGAATGAGCTTCTCCTGGATGCGCTTGGTGTCGCGGTAGTAGCTGTAGACCGGAGCGCCGATGACCGCCGAGGAGACCACCCACAGCTCGAAATTCTCCTTGCGATTCAGGCCCTGACGCGTCGCTTCCTCGAGCAGGGACTCCGTGCCGCCGATATTGATGGCTCGCATCTCCGCATCGTCGATGTGGTCGTGGGCGCTGGCGAGGTGCATCAGCAGGTCGGCGTCCTCCAGGAAGCCCTTGAGGGAGTCGCCGTCCGCCAGGTCGCCGACGTGCTCGCGGCGCTCGACTCCCCCGAAGGTGGGAAGGGCGTGCTCGCGTCCGGGGCGGACGAGCATGCGCAGGTCGTGGCCGGCGCCGGCCAGGGCGCGGGCCAGGTAGGTGCCGATGAAGCCCGTGGCCCCTGTCATGGCGATCAACATGAGCGCAGAGCATAGCAGAGCGCTCGCGGCGTTCGGCGCGGCCGCGGCTCTCGATCACCTGGCGCGGGCGTCTTTCCGCGGCGCGAGCAACTCCTCCCCGTAGCGGCGCGTGGCCTCCGAGAGTCCCGCCGGCAGGGCCTCGAGGAAGTCCTCCAGGGCGCGGCGCGTGGCGCGCGCCGCCGGGCGGCAGGCCGCCGGCAGGTGATCGACGAACTGCGCTCGTCCGGCCCAGCGCAGGGCATCGACGCTGTAGCCGGCGAGAAACGAGAGTGGGGCGCGGAATTCGAGCACCGGCCGATCGTCGGTCATGGGCGCGACGCCGCCCGCGAAGGCTCGCAGGGCCGGGTCGTCGGCCACCTGCAGGGCGGCCAGCTCACAGGCGTCGTGGATCCCGGCCGCCGCCAGGGAGGCGCCCATCTCCACCGACCACTCGAGCGCGTCGGTGCTGCCCTCGCCCGCTAGGGGGCGCTGGGAACCCACCAGGGCCAGGTCGTAGGCGGTCAACCAGGCCGAGGTGTGCTCGAAGGCGGCGCACCAGGTCGCTACGACCGTGCGCACGTCGCGGGTGGAGAGCTGGTAGAGCGGCAGCCACTGAGAGGCGACCCCGCCCTCGGCCAGGTGATCCGCCATGTTGCGGAAGTGCTCGACAGAGTAGAGGTCGCTCGAACCGCGGGTCCAGGGATGGATCGGGTCGGAGGTGATCAGGTCGAAGCGCTGCTTCGAGCGCGCCAGGGCGAGGCGGCCGTCGGCGAACTCGATGCGCACCCGCGGGTCCGTCAGGACGCCGCCGTTCCAGTCCGTGAACTCGCGCGCCGCCGCCAGCACAGCGGGGGAGATCTCGAAGACCTCCAGCTCCTCGAGCTCGGGCAGGTAGAGCAGTGCGCCGGCGGTCATGCCCGTGCCGAGACCGATCACCAGGGCCGTGCGCACCTGCCCGTGGAGCAGGGCCGGCACATGGCTCAGCAGCCTCTGCAGGCGCAGGTCGACCGGTGCGGTCGTCGCGACCACCTTGCCGTCGACGCGCAGAGAGCGGACCGTTTCGCCCTGCGCCTCGCGGCTGTCCTCTACGGCCACCGTGGCGCGCGTCCCGTGGTGCAGGGCGATGAGTTCCGTGCCCGCTGTGGGTTCGCTCGCGCCGCGCGCTCCGGCCAGGGCCAGCAAGGCGGTCAGGATTCCGCCCACGACCAGGTGCACCGGACGCCGCCCCGGTGCGGCGAGCGCCGCCGCGAAGGCGACGGCGACCAGGAGCAGCAGGGTTGCGCGCGGCCCGAGCCAGGCGGGCAGGACCAGACCCGCCAGCAGGCTGCCGCACAGAGCGCCGGCGGTGTTCACGGCGTACACCCGGGCCAGGGCCTCCTCCGCGCCGCATTCGGGGTGGCGCTCTACAAGGGCTGCCGCCGCCGAGGGCAAGGCCAGCCCCAGGGCGAGCGCCGGCCCGAGCAGGGCGAGGGCGGCCAGCAGGGCGTGGGTCAGCCACAAGCGTACGACGCCGGCCCCGGCCGGCATGCGATTGGAGAGGCTGGCGAAGAGGTCGGCCTCGCCCAGCTGCCAGGAGAGGAGCGACAGGCCTGCCAGGGTCAGGGCGCCCAGGGCCAGTGCCGCGTGGAAGAGGGTCGCGGCCCCCGCACGCGGGCCGCGCGCGGTGCCTGCCAGCTGGCGGCTGCCGAGGCCGATGCCGAACAGGAACACCGACAGCACGATGGCGTAGGCGTAGACCGAGGTCCCGGTGACTGTCACCAGCACGCGCGCCAGGAGCACCTCGAGGCCCAGGCCGGCCAGCCCCAGGAGGAAGGTCGTCACCAGGCAAGGTTCGGTCAGGGGCGGGGCCTGGGTTGGCGCTCGCGCTCGCGCCGGCGCTGGTGCCCGACCCTCGTCGAGCCACCTCGCCGCCAGGGCTGCCGCGGCGACGTCCAGGCCGGCGGCTGCCAGCACCGTGCCGGTGAGGCCGAGCAGGGGCATCCCGACCAGGGGGCCGAGCAGGGCTCCGCAGGCCGCGCCGAGGGTGTTGGCGCCGTAGAAGGCGGCCGTCTCCCTGCCGGTCGTTGCGCGGTTCGCGATCGTCAGGCGCCCCATGAGGGGGAAGGTGGCGCCCATGGCGACGGTCGGCGCCAGGAGCAGGCCGGCCGCCAGCAGGGCGCGCGTGCCCGCGCCGCTCGCCGGCTCCACCAGCTCCAAGGCGAAGGGGGACAGGGCGGCCCAGGCGGCCAGGCTCAGCTCGAGCAGGCAGAACAGGCGCAGGGGTGTCCCGGTGCGGCGGGCGAGGGGCCCGGCGAGCCACGCGCCCAGGCCCATGCCGCCCATGAAGATCGCCAGGACGATGGCCATCCCGGCGCTGTCGCTGCCCACTAGGCGCGCCAGCAGGCGGATCCAGACGGTCTCGTAGACCAGGGCCGCCGCACCGCTCAGGAAGAAGACGAGGTCGCTGCGTCGCATGGTAGTCGGGCCACGACACAATAGCCCCCCGTGGAAGCGGTCACACGAACGACGGCCGAGGATCGTGGGCAGGGGGGCGCCACGGGGGTGCTCTGCGCCCTGCCCGAGGAGCTCGGATCCCTGGTCGAGCGCGCCCGCGGCCGGCGCACTCTGACGGGTCTGGAGATTCTGGAAGTGGAGCTCGCCGGGTGCGAGGTACTGGCCTGCGTCGGAGGCGTGGGCAAGGTGCACGCCGCGCGCGCCGCAGCCTTGCTGATCGCCGCCGGCGCGACCCGGCGCTTGCTGGTGGTGGGCGTCTGCGGTGGCCTGCGCCGCTCCCTGGCTCCCGGCACCCTGGTGCATTGCACGCGCGCCGTGCAGGCGGACCTGGCCCTGCGGGAGGGGCGCGAGGTCGACGCCGACCCCAGCCTGCGAGACGCCTGGGGTCGGGCTGCCCCCGGCCCCCAGGGCTGGTTCGTGACCGCCGATCGGCCGGCACTCTCCCTTTGGCGCCGCCTGCGCCTGGCGCGGGCCTTCATCGGCCCCTGCGTGGCCGACATGGAGACCGCGGCGGCGGCGGCCGTGGCCCAGGCGGCCGGCGTGCCCTGGGCGGCCCTGCGGGCGGTCACCGACGGCCTCGCCCCGGGCGGCGTGAGGGCCTTTCACGAACACTATCCAGGTCAGGCGGGGCGCGCGGCCGATACGGTGGAAGGGCTCCTGCGGGGGCTCCGGACCTGATCCTGCACGCCCTCCCCGCGCGCGCTGTCCTGGCGTCCCCGGGCACGCTACGCTGGTTCATCGCACTCGTTTCGGCCCCGACCCCCCTCGGCGAGCGGGATCGGACAATCCCCACGCGGCATCGAAGACCCCCCCGACAACGACCGGCCCGACTTGTCCCCCGGTGGGGCGAGTGAACGAAGAGCGCCGCGACCCCTTGAAGCGGGGTCGGAGCGTGCGAGGAGAGGGGGCATGTTCAGGCTTGGTAACTTCCTGCGGCGCAACTTCGAGCCGCTGATCCTGTCGATGCAGGTCTTCGTCGACCTGGCGGTGCTGTTGGTGTGCTGCTGGCTGGGCTACCTGATGGGCTTGCGGATCGGCGGCACGGGCCGCTCGCCGGACATGCACGTCTACCGCCAGCTGTGGGCGTTGATCTCGGCCGTCTGCCTGGTGAGCTTCCACGCCTTCGGGATGTACAGCCCGGTCAAGAGCCTCCTCAACATGGAGGAGTTCAAGGCCATCGCGAAGAGCTCCATCGTCTCCTTTCTGGTGTTCTTCACCCTGGTCGTTCTCCTGCGCAGCACGACCCAGGGAGCCGAGGGGTTCTTGTTCGAGTGGATGGTCCCCGCCCACCAGTGGGTCGACCTGGACTTCAACCTGGACGTGGCGTCCTTCTCGCGGATCACGGTGGTGATCACCTTCTGCCTGATCCTGGTCCTGACCACGGCCAGCCGCTTCGCCTCGTTCAAGGTCATCCAGATGCTGCACCAGCGCGGCGTGGGGAACCGCAACGTGCTGATCTACGGTGCGGGCGACACCGGCCGCACCCTGCAGCGCAAGTTCATGCTCGTGCCGACCCTGGGCCTGAACCTGATCGGATTCGTGGACGACGATCCGGAGCGGGCCGGTGCCGCCATCGGGCGCTTCCGGGTGCTCGGGAGCCGCGCTGACATGGAATACCTGGTCGGTTTGCACAAGGTCAGCGAGGTCTTCATCGCCCTGCCCGATCGAGACGAGGAAGAGGTGATGGCGATCGTGGCGGCCTGTGAGCGCAGTGGTGTCAAGTACCACGTCGTGCCCCGCTTCTACCACCTCTTGAGCTACAAGATCCGGATCGAGAACCTGGACTCGATCCCCCTCATCAGCCGTGCTGAGCGCAGTCAGAGCCTGCTCTCGGCCCTGACCAAGCGCCTCCTGGATGTGCTCCTCTCGATCCTGGTGTTGGTGCTCGGCGCGCCGTTCTTCGTCCTGGCTGCGCTCCTGATTCGACGCGAGTCTCCCGGTCGCGCGCTCTTCGTGCAGGAGCGCATCGGCAAGGACGGCAAGCCGTTCAGGATGTACAAGTTCCGGACGATGCACCAGCAGGTGGGCGGGGACGCTCCCGCACCGAACTCTCCCTACGACCCGCGCATCACTCGCATCGGCCGCTTCCTGCGGCGCTACAGCCTCGACGAGTTGCCGCAGTTCCTGAACGTCCTCATGGGGCAGATGAGCATCGTGGGCCCGCGCCCGGAGATGCGCTTCATCGTGGACCAGTACGGCCCGCTGGAGCTTGAGCGCCTGCGGGCCAAGCCCGGTGTCACCGGCCTGTGGCAGATCTCCTACGCTCGCGAGCAGGCGATCCATGACAACATGGACTACGACCTCTACTACATCGAGCACCAGTCCCTGCTGCTCGACCTGGTGATCATTGCCTTGACGGGTTTTGCTGTCGCCAAGGGTACTGGCGCCTACTGAGCAGATTGTTCCATGCGCGTCATGCACGTGATGGAGTCCACGATCGGGGGCACGCGTAGACACCTCGTGGACCTGGCCGGAGGGCTCGCCGAGCGCGGCGTGGAGGTGCATCTGGTCGTCGCGGCCGAGCGTCAACCCGACTTTCGCGAGGACCTCAAACGTCTGGTGAGCGCCGGTTGCCAGGTGCGGGAGCTGGCGATGGTGCGTTCCATCTCACCCCTGCGGGACGTGCGCCACCTGCGGACCCTGGAGGGCCTGCTGCGCTCCGTGCGCCCCGACGTGGTCCACACCCACAGCAGCAAGGCCGGCGTCCTGGGACGCGTGGCCTCGATCAGGACCGGGATCGGCCGCCGGGTGCACACCCCGCACACCCTGGCCTTCCTGTTTCGTGACATGTTCGGCCCGGTTCGGCGGCGGGTGTTCTTCGAGCTGGAGCGCCGGCTCTGCGCGCGCACCGAGCGCGTGATCGCCGTCAGCGAGAGCGAGGGTCGCACCGTGCGCGAGAGCGGTGTCATCGACCCCGGGCGCATGCGCGTGATCCCCAACGGCGTGGAGGTGAGCTCCGGCACCAAACGGGTGCCGCTCGATCTGGCGACCCTGGGGCTCGACCCGCGCCGGCCCTGCGCTGCGGTCATCGGGCTGCTGAATGTGGCCAAGGGGCAGGACCTGGCCATCGACGCCCTGGGCGCCTGTGCCGAGCTGCAGTTGCTGCTGGTCGGCCACGGTGAAGAGCGCGAAGCTCTCGAGGCGCGCGCGGCGCGCCTCGGGGTGGCCGGGAGCGTGCGCTTGCTAGGCTTCCGTTCCGATGTGGCCGAGATCCTCGCGTCGGTCGACCTGCTGCTCTTGCCCTCGCGCTGGGAGGGCATGCCCTACGTCGTCCTGGAGGCGATGGCCTGCGGTGTGCCTGTGGTGGCCACGCCGGTGGACGGAGCGGTCGATCTGATCGAGGACGGCGGCACGGGCTGGCTCGCGCGCGAGGTCTCGGCCTCGGCCCTCGGGGAGACCCTGGGGCAGGTCCTGGCACTGACCGCCGACGAGCGCCGGGACGTCGGGGAGCGCGGGCGCGAGCACGTGGCGCGGCACTTCACCCGTGCGGCGATGGTGGATGCAGTGGTCGAACTCTACGAGGAGCTGTCGTGAAGATCCTGCACGTCATCACGACCCTCGACGTGGGCGGCGCGGAGATGCACCTGCTCTCACAGGTGCGCGGTCAGTGCGCGCGCGGGCACGAGCTACGCGTGTGCTACCTGAAGGGCGAGGGGAGTCTGGCGAAGGACTTTCGCTCCGCCGGCGCCGAGCATGTCGGGCGCGTCGGCTGGCTGCCCTTTGGAGCGCGCTCTCTCGCGCCGCACCTGCCCTGGGCCGATGTGGTCCACTCGCATCTGCTCAAGGCCGACGGCCTTGCGGCCCTGACGGCGACCTTGCACGGGCGGCGCGCGCGCCTGATCTCCGGCAAGCACAACGATGAGCAGGTGCTCCGTCGTCCCCTGGTCTCCCTGGTCCACGGCCTGATCGCGCGCCTGCCGCGGCGCACCGTCGTGCTCTCCGATCACGTCGGCCGCTTCTTTCGCGAGCACGGTCGGATGAGCGAGGAAGGGATGCGACGTATCTACTACGGCATCGACCGCGTCCCCTTCGAACGCGCGCGCGACGCCGACCCTGCCGAGCGCGCGGCACTGCGCGCCTCCTTCGGCTTCGGACCCGACGACGTGCTCTTCGTCTGCGTGGCGCGCTTCGCTCCGCAGAAGGCCCACGATGTCCTGCTGGACGCCTTCGCCGCCGCGACGCGTTACGAGGGAGCTCCTCCCATGGGCCTCTTGCTCGTCGGCGACGATCCCTTCGGGGACGGGCGCCAGCGAGCCGAGCGCCATGCCCGCTCGCTCGACCTCGGCCAGCGCGTGCACTTTGCTGGAATCCGCCGGGACGTCCCGGCGCTGCTGGCGGCCTCGGAGGTGTTCGTGATGAGCTCCCTCTGGGAGGGCCTGGGCCTGGTGTTCCTGGAGGCCATGGCCTGCGGCCTGCCGGTGCTCTCGACGCGCGTCTCGGCCATCCCCGAGGTCGTGCAGGAGGGCGTGACCGGCCTGCTAGTGAGTGCCGGCGATGTTTCGGAGCTGGCGCGCGGGTTCGCAACCCTGGCGCGGGATGGGGAGCGCAGGCGGGAGCTGGGCGAGGCGGGACAGGAGCGCGTGCGCTCCCACTTCGGGATCGAGCGCATGGTCGAGGAGACCCTCGCCGTCTACCGCGAGGTGCTGGAAGAGAGCGGCGCGTGAAGACCCACGATCCGCCCTTCCTCGCGCGGGTCGCCGACGAGGACTTCGAGGTCGAGGAACTCGGCGGCGTCGAGCCCGCCGGGGAGGGCGAGCACCTCTTCCTGTGGATCGAGAAGCGCGGTCTGACGACCGATGAGGCCACCCGGCGCGTGGCGCTCGCCCTGGGACGCCGGCCCTCGGATGCCGGCCACGCGGGTCGCAAGGATCGGCGCGCGGTCACGCGCCAGTGGATCTCCGTCGGGGGTGCCGACGCCCGCGACGCGTGCGCCCTGGAGTGGCCGGACCTGCAGGTCCGGCGCGCGGTGCTCCACACGCGCAAGCTGAAGCCCGGGATGCTGCGCGGCAACCGCTTTCTGCTGCGCCTGCGCTCGGTCGATCCCGTGCTCTGGCCGCGGGCCGAGCGGCGCCTGGGCGATCTCGCGCGCGAGGGCCTGCCGAACGCCTTCGGACCCCAGCGCTTCGGCGCCGGGGGAGACGGGGACGCCCTGGGGTTGCTGTTGCTCCAGCGCCGCTTCGAGGAATACGTCATGGCCCTCTGCACGACGCCGCGCGCTCCGGACACGCCGGCCGTGGCCGAGCTGGGCGAACGCCTGAGCACCGGGCGCAGCCTGCGCTCCCTGGCGGTCCTGGCTCCGCGCCTGCCGGCGGAGCTGGCGCCCCTGGCGCGCCAGCTCGCGCGCCGCGCTGGAGACTGGGCGGGCGCCGTGCGCGCGCTTCGGCGCGGCCTGGTGCTGCTGCATCTCTCCGCGCTCCAGGCGCGAGTCTTCCAGGATGTGCTGGCCCGCCGCGGCCCGGCGCCGGGGCCCGTCGAGGAGGGCGACATCGTCTGCCGGCATCGACCTCCGAGCCCATTTGAGCAGAGCGCCACCGGCCCCATTCCGGGCTGGAAGGCGTCCCTGGCCGAGGGGCGCCCGGGGGAGATCGAGCGCGCCGTGTTGGCCGAGATGGGGGTAGATCCCCAGGGCTTTCGGAAGATCTTGCCAGGCTGCTCCCCGCGCGGGGCCCGGCGGCCTCTGCGCGTTCCCTTGAGTGCCCTGGAGGTCAGCGGAGAGGGCGACAGGCGGACCCTGTCCTTCGAGCTGCCCGCCGGGGCCTTCGCCACGACGGTGCTGGACGAACTGCTCAACGCCTGCGGGGGAGAGGGCCGATAGGTAGGAAAGAGCCAGAGCTATGGAACCCCAGCACCCCGAGACCGCCAATCCTGCACGCCGCCTGGGCGCGGATCGCCGGCGCCGTCCGACGGCGCGCCTCTCGCGCCATTCCTTCATCGGCGGGCGAAGGCGTGCGCCGCGCCGTGCGGCGGAGGTCGCGGAGGCCTTCGTGGACCTCTACGACCCCCGCCTGCTGGCCTGCGTCGTCTGGATCGGGCTGATGAACGCCTTCGACTGCTTCTTCACCCTCTACCACCTGCAGGCCGGCGGCGTGGAGCTGAATCCGGTGGCTGACGCCCTCCTGGGTTCGGGGCGCGTGGGCTTCGTGCTTCTCAAATCACTCGTCATCACCCTGGCCCTCCTGGTGCTGTGCGTGCATCGCAACTTCCGCCTGGCCCGAACGGGTTTGTGGATCGCCGCCCTGGCCTACACCCTGCTGGTCGCCTACCACTTGACCCTCCTGGGAGCCTGAACCTGGAGAGGGGCCGGTGCGGCCCGTAGACTCGATGCGCGTCGGGAGCGGGAAGATCGCGGCGCGGGCGGCGTCCCTTCCCGTCGCGCACGGCCATGACCGCCTCCGATCCCCCTCAACGGCTGCAGTGCCTGATCACGGGCGGGGCGGGCTTCATCGGCGCCGCCCTGGCGCGTGAGCTCGCACGCGGCGCGGGCCGGGTGACCTGCCTGGACGACTGCTCCGCCGGAGACCCCGGGCGCCTGGCGGGCCTGGAGAGCGTCGACTTCGTGCGCGGGGACGTGGGAGAGGCGGGCGTGCTGGCCGCAGTCCTGCACGAGCGCGGCCCCTTCGATGTGCTGTTTCATCTGGCCGCACGGGTCGGCGTGCGCGCGGTGCTGCGCGACCCCGAGGCCTGCCGGCGCGAGAACCTGGCTGGGGTGCGGGCGTTGATTGACGCCCTGCAAAACCTGTCGGTCGAGCAGCGCCCGCGGGTCCTGGCCGCCTCCTCGAGCGAGGTCTACGACGACGGGCGCGAACCGCTGGGAGAGAGCGCTCCCCTGCGAACCGCCGAGGGGTGCGGACGCTTCGCATACGCCGCCTCGAAGCGCCGTGCAGAGGAGATGCTGGAAGCCGCGCAGCTCTGGGCCAGTGGCCGCGGTCCCGTGCACCTGCGCCTGTTCAATGTCGTCGGCCCCGGCCAGTCGGCGGAAGGCGGCATGGTCCTGCCTACCTTCGTCGAGGCGGCGCGCGCCGGGCGCCTCCTCTCCGTGCACGGCGACGGCCGTCAGGTTCGCACCTTCGCCCATGTGGACGAGGTTGCGCGCGTGCTTGCAGAGCTGGCACACCGTGCCGACTTGTCGGCCGGATCTCTGAACGTGGGCGGGCGGGCACGGACAACCATCGGCGAGCTCGCCCGCGAGGTCACTCGCCGCTGCCCTGAGGCCGCCGGAATAGAGTCCGTGGATCCGCGCGTCAGCCTGGGCCCGGCCTTCGAGGAGGTTCCCTTTCGCGTGCCCGATCTACAGCGCCTGGCAGCCCTGGGGGTCAGCGTGCCGCGCATGTCCCTGGCCGAGATCGTGTCCGACACCCTCGACCGTCACCCCCCGGCGAGCGTCGCCGAAACCGTGCCGACCGAGACCGTGCAGGCCGGGAGCGGGAGGCGCGCTTGCGCATCGCCCGCATCCTGACGCGCCTCAACCTCGGCGGTCCGGCGCGGCAGTGCCTGGCCTCTGACCCGCTGCTCGCCGAGCGCGGTCTCACGGTGCGCGTATTCTGTGGCCGCCCCGAACCTGGGGAGGGCGATCTCGTCGATGCTCTGTGCGAGCGCGGCGTCGACGTGCGGCGCATCGAGGGGTTGGGCCGCAGCTTCTCGCCCCTGGCCGATCTGCGCGCCCTGGGCCGCCTGCGCCGCGAGCTGCAAGACTTCGAGCCGGACGTCGTCCACACCCACGCCTCGAAGGCCGGATCCCTGGGCCGGGCTGGATTCGCCCGCAGCGGCGAGGCGGCGCTCGTCCATACCTTCCACGGGCACGTCCTCGAGGGCTACTTCTCGCCGCTTCTCTCGCGCGCCCTCGTTGCTCACGAGCGGCGCCTCGCGCGGCGCAGCGACCGGATCCTGGCCGTCAGCGAGGCCACGGGGCGCGACCTGCTGCGCCTGGGGGTCGTCGAGAGCGAGCGGCTCGAGATCGTGCCCCCGGGGATCGACCTGAAGCCGCTGCTGGCGATCGCCGGCCAGGGCGGGTGCCTGCGTCGCCGTCTGGGCGTCGGGGAGCGCGCGCGACTGATCGGGGTCGTGGGACGCCTCGCTCCGGTCAAGCGCCCCGAGCTGGCCCTGGCGGTCTTCGCGAAGGTCGCCCGGCACGACCCCCAGATCGAGCTGGTCTTTGTCGGGGACGGCGCCCTGCGCCTGGACCTGGAGCGTCGACGGGGCGCCTTGCCCCCCGACGTGGCCGCTCGCGTCCACCTGCCGGGAGCCTTCGAGTCCATGCCGGAGGTCCTGGCGGACCTCGATCTGGTGCTCTTGACCTCGCGCTCCGAAGGCTTGCCCGTGGCCCTGATCGAGGCCGCGGCGGCAGGTCGGGCGGTGGTGGCAAGCGCCGTGGGAGGCGTGGGCGAGGTGGTCGAGGACGGGCAAACGGGTCTGCTGGCCTCCAACCCGGGGGAACTCGGGCCGGCTCTGGAGCGGATGGCGGGCGACGCGGAGCTGCGGGCCGCCTGCGGCCGCCGCGCCCGGGCAGGTTGCGAGCGCTACTCGGGCAGCGCCCTGGCCGAGAGGCTTCAGGCCGTCTACCGTGCCGTCTGCGAGGAGAGGTGATGCGTCTGTTGATGGTCAGTGGGGACCGGCAGGTCACGATCGGGGAGCGGGGTCCGTTCCACTCGATGCAGCGCGAGTTCTCGCGCCACTTCGAGCGGATCGACGTGCTCTGCCCGCGCCCCGAGCGCGCGGTGGAGGTGCGGACCATTCACGAGAACGTCCACTTCCATCCCGCCGAGTGCTCGCGCTGGGGGATGGTGGGCTACATCCGTCGCCGCGGTCGGGAGCTGATCGAGGCCCACGCCCACTCGTTGATCGTCAGCCACGACTACGGCTGGTTCTACAACGGACTGGGCAGCGCGCGCCTGGCGCGCGCGACCGGCGTGCCCTACCTCTCGGAGTTGCACCATGTCCCCGGCCATCCCGTGGCCGCCGACCTGGGCGAGCGCATCGAGTACGGCCTGGCGCGCGCCTACGTGCGCTGGGCTCGCTCGCGCGCCGCGGCCTTCCGGGTTGTGAACGCCGGCGAGATGCCGGCCCTGCTCGAGCGCTGGGGGGTGAGTGCCGAGCGCGTGCTGGTCCTGCCGTCGCTCTACATCGATCTGGCCGTTTTTCATCCCGAGCCGCAAGCGGCCTTCGATCAGGACCTGTGCAGCGTGGGTCGCATGGTGAGCAACAAGGGCATGGAGCGCATCGTCGACGCCCTGGCCCTGTGCAAGGAGCGCGGGCGCCGGGTCACCGCCCTGCTGGTGGGGAAGGGGCCGCTGGAAGCGGCCCTGCGCTCGCGCGTCGCGCGCCTCGGCCTCGAGGAGGAGGTGCGCTTCGTGCGCTGGGTCGAGTCCCCCGAGGAGCTGGCGCTTCTGTACCGGCGCAGTCGGCTGATGGTTTGCGCCTCCACCTGCGAAGGCGGCCCGCGCGTGACGGTCGAGGCCATGGCCTGCGGGACGCCCGTCGTGAGCACTCCGGTGGGCCAGATGAGCGAACTGCTGGGCGACGGCGCGCTGGGACGGCTGTGCGGTTTCGACAGCGAGAGCCTGGCGAGCGTCGTGAGCGAGGTCCTCGGAGATGAGCCGCGGCGGCGCTCGATGGGGGAGCGGGCGGCCGAGGTGGCTACTCGCTTCGAGTATGCGCACACCATCGGCCTCTACGCCGACGGCTTGAAGGCGCTCGCGCGCGGAGGCGGCGCGTGAGGCTGCTGTTCTTGACCCAGGTGATCGACGCGGACGATGCCGTGCTGGGCTTCGTCTCGCGCTGGGTGCGAGGGCTGGCGCGCAGCTGCGAGCGCGTGCGCGTCATCGCCCTCGAGGTCGGCCGCACCGACGACCTGCCAGACAACGTGGACTGTCGGGAGATCGGGCGGCGAGGTGTCGTGGGACGCTTCCTGCGCTACCGCGGCGCTCTCGGCGAGGCCTTGCGGGACGAGGGCTTCGACGCGGTGCTGGCCCACATGGTCCCGCGCTACGCTCTGGTGGCCGCGGGCCCCGCGCGGCGCGCCGGAGCGGGCCTGTTCCTGTGGTACACCCACGCGGGCGTGGATCGTCGTCTGCGGCGGGCCGTCGAGCGCGTGGACCGGGTCTTCACGGCGTCGGATGAGTCCATGCGCGTGGAGACCGGGCGACGGGTGGTGACCGGCCACGGCATCGATCTCGAGCACTTCGACGTGGGGGACGCGCCGCCGGACGAGCCTGCGCGCCTGCTCTCGGTGGGGAGGCT
>MPMD02364008.1_pt1 | contig 13507 bp, 10 predicted proteins | sample 1617291 | NCBI WGS metagenome assembly MPMD02 (sample SAMN05944810, study PRJNA350692) | marine metagenome | biome: marine; feature: ODZ; material: water; isolation source: 120 m water sample filtered on 30 um supor filter | place: Pacific Ocean | collected 2012-04-09 | depth 120m m | reverse complement strand
TCCATGCCCTTACACCAATTCATGCTGTTCGCCTTCTTCAGGAGATTGTCTGGCGTGTTCATCTCGATGAAATCAATGAACGTCTCGATCTAGAAATCCCAGAGGATGGGGAGTACGATACCATCGGCGGATTTGTCTTCAGCCAATTAGGGCATATCCCAACGGTAGGCGAAGAAGTGTATTGGGGTGATGTCCGTATCGAAGTCACACAGGCCACGCGTCGCCGTATCGAACGAGTACGGTTCCAACTTCCAGAACCACGTCGCGATACTGCCTGAGAGCTCCTTATACGCTACTTGTCGTGGCAACCTGTCGCTGCCGTCTTGCTGGAGGCTGTGAGTGCGCGGGTAGTGAGACGACTGTTTTGAGGTTGTCGCTACCTAACAATTCCTCAACCCGTAATTTCATCTCGGGGCTGTTTTCAATGCCCATTTCGTCACATTCACACCGTACCTGCATGCCGTTGCGTAGGCAGAGTACAAGTTCCACAGAGCAAGGACCCGGGTAGCGACGCAAAATTTCGTACAGTTTTTCAAGTCGGTCCATACCATGCTCTGCCTCGTTGACACGAAGCCGCACACATGAGGTAAAGCGTTTTGACATCTCATTGAGCGGGATCAGATCGTTGACGATCAGATTGGTTTCCTCACTCCCGGGCCTCCGGTCAACGGCACCGCGAACAACGAGAATGGCGTCGGTTTCAACCAATTGGCCACACACTGCAAACTGATCTGGCCACAGGATACATCGTACAAGACCCTGCATGTCCTCGAGGTCAAACATGACGTATTTGGTTTCGGTCTGCCCTCGACGCGGATTTTTTGTGTGAGAGAATTTTACCGCCGAGAGCATTCCTCCAACGACAACTTCCTCGCGATGCTCCGTACGAGCTAGATCCGTAGTCGTATGACTACAATAGTCAGCCAATGATCGTTCATATTCAGCCAGTGGGTGGCTGCACAAATAATAACCCAATACTTCTTTTTCTCCCGCCAGTTTCTGGCGATCGGCCCACTCTGGAATATTTGGAAGATTAACTGCGTTATCGTCACCCATTTCGTCATCACTGAATTGGTCGAAAAGGTTGGCCTGACCTCGACGCCGGTCCTCGATTGCCGCGGTACCGCTTTGTATGGCTTTTTCAACGACCGCGCTGAGTTGACTTCGTTGTGCGCCGAAGGAATCGAAGGCTCCCGCCTTAATGAGCGTTTCTAGCGTGCTGCGATTAACTGTCCTTGAGTCAACACGCTCACAGAAGTCAAAGAGGCTCTTGTAAGGCCCCTGTCCATTCCGTTCCTTGACAATGGCTACAGCAGCTCCACCTCCACACCCCTTGATGGCCGAAAGTGCAAAATGGATTCTCTGGGAGTTCTTCTCGGAACGGTCAACGGCAAAGACCACATCACTGCGATTGACATCCGGAGGCACTAGCGTGATATCCATTCGACGACAATCTTCAAGATGCTCTACCAGAGCATCTTTCGACTTAAAATTTCTCCCCGGAATATCACCTGTCAGAAGAGCCGCCATAAATTCAACTGGATAATGAGCCTTCAGATACGCCGTCTGGTAGGCAATCAATGCGTATGCTGTGCTGTGGCTTTTATTAAATCCGTATCCGGCAAATTTTTCGATCAAACCAAAAAGATCGAGCGCTTTTTCCCGACTGACTCCCTTTGCAACCGCGCCGTCTATGAACTCTTCCTGGAATTTGGCAATCACAGGAAGTTTCTTCTTGCTAATCGCCTTGATACAGGTGTATGCATCCGAAAGACTAATTGCACCTAGGCGATTGAGAATGCGCATCACCTGTTCTTGGTAGACCATGACGCCATGCGTCTCTTCCAGCACGTCGCGTACATTGGGGTGGAGATAAACAGCCTCCTTCAGCCCATGTTTGACGGCAACGTAGTCATCGACCATTCCTCCTTCCAGAGGACCTGGGCGGTAAAGTGCGTTGGTGGCAATGATATCCCGAAAATCATCCGGTTTCATTTTCTGGAGCAGGTTGCGAATACCGCCACTTTCCAACTGAAAAATGCCTCTTGTCTCGCCGCGACATAAGAGTGCAAACGTTTCCGAATCGTCAAGAGGAAACTCGTGAGGGTCAATCCGCTCGCCGGTTGTCTGTTCGATGAGTCTCTGACACTCGGAGAGAATTGTCAGATTTCGAAGCCCCAGAAAATCCATCTTTAACAGTCCGGCAGCCTCAACTTCGTTCATCGCCCACTGCGTAATGACATCAGTCTTACCCTGCACACGTCCTAATGGGACATATTCGGTGAGCGGCTTGTCGGCGATGACAACCGCCGCTGCGTGCGTTCCCACATTGCGGGCGAGACCTTCAATTTTCATCGCCAAGTCCAATAATTCACGCACCTCACCATCGTTGTCATACGCCTTCTGCAATTCATCGCTGGTCTTGAGTGCCTTGCGCAAAGTGATACCGAGCACATCAGGAACCATCGCTACGATTTGATCTACGCGAGCGATCGAGAGGCTCATCGCCCTTCCGACATCACGAATCGCCGCTCGGGCGGCCAAAGTCCCAAAAGTACCGATCTGGGCGACGTTTGCCTGCCCATATTTTTCCTTAACATACTGGATGACTTCACCACGACGCTGCTTGCAAAAGTCGATGTCGATGTCGGGAGCCTCTAACCGGCTTTCATCAAGAAATCTCTCGAAAAGCAAATCGTACTGGATCGGACATATATGGCTCATGTAGAGTGCGTAGCAAACGAGTGAGCCAACACCGGAGCCGCGCGCCGTACATGGGATACCGTTCTGACGCGCATAGCGGACAAAATCCCAGACAATCAGGAAGTAATTGGCAAAACCCAGTTTGCCAATCACCGTCAGTTCCCGATCGAGCCGTTGAAGAACTTCCGCCGACAACCGGTCATCTTCCCAGCGTCCGGGTATATTCCGATAACGGTCCTTGAGTCCCTCGATACAAAGTTCTCGCAAATAACTTTCAGGAGACCTTGCATCCGGCAAGGCATAGGCGGGGAAGTGCCGTTGGCCCAATTGAAGATCGATGTCAATTTGATCTGCTATTTCCTGACTTCGATGTACCGCTTCGTGATGATTCGAAAATGCGTGGTACATCTCCGTAGGACTCCGAAGATAAAATTGGTCGTTTTCCATCTTCAAACGATTGGTGTCCGTACGGAATTTACCCGTATTGATACAGAGAAGAATATCCTGCGCTACAGAATCGCCCTGTTCGATATAATGGGCATCGCTCGTTGCCACGAGTGGTAAACCCTGACGACTGGCAATTTCAAGAGCTCCCTCCATAGCAATCTGCTGGATTTCCAATCCATTATCCTGGATTTCAATGTAATAGCGGTTCCCAAATACCTTGTGGAACCAACCAGCAATCTCCGAGGCCTCTGCAAATTCATTTTTTTCGCTACTCGCGCCGCGCAAAATACTGCGGTTAAATTCACTGGAAACACACCCCGATAGACAGATGATCCCCTCGTTGTACGCCGCTAGTATTTCACGATCGATTCGAGGCTTGAAATAAAATCCTTCCAAAAAGGCAGCTGAGGCGAGGCGAATAAGATTTTTGAATCCTGTGCGGTTCATCGCCAACAGCGTTAAGTGGTAGCTGGCCTCTCTCATCGAGCCGGCATCCTTGTCAAAGCGGCTCCCTGGAGCAATATAGGCCTCGTAACCGAGAATGGGATTGATCCCAACCTCTTTTGCCTTCTTATAAAAATCGACCGCACCGTAGAGATTGCCGTGGTCGGTTAACGCCAAGGCATTCATGCCGAGGTGTTTCGCCTGCCGAACGAGTCCATCGATGGGAGCCGCGCCATCGAGAAGGCTGTAGTGGCTATGACAATGAAGGTGGACAAAAGATCGGTCGCTCATCGCGGTCCTCAAAAAGAATAGATCGATTTTTGATGCGGGATTCGTTGGCTTGGGTCGATTTTAACAATTCCCATCCAGGCAACAATCTACCAGAATTTCCGACAGAAACTCGCCACAAACGCTTCGGCCAAAGATGCCGTCGGTGAATGAACCTTTTTCGCCAGACACATGGCAAATAACCGGCGATTCACTAAGAAATCGACGATTCAATTTTCCAGGCCTCCCGCTGCCTCATAGAGGAGCAATGCTTGTCTGGCCGCCCGGATGTCGTGGAGTCGGAGAATCTGAACACCACGCGTGGCCAGAGCCAGACTGATTCCGACTGTGGCGGCAGTGAGGTCCACCGCTTTGCTACCGAGCACTTTGGAGATAAAACCTTTTTTTGAATGACCGACTAACAACGGACACCCCAGTTCGTGACCACGATCTATTTCTCGCAACAGCAGCAGATTATGCTCCGTTGTTTTTCCAAATCCGATCCCGGGATCCATACAAATCCGCTCCGGTGCAATCCCAGCAGCCACAAGATCGTCGCGACGACTGGCGAAATATTCGAGAATATCTTCAACAACATTCTCATAACTCGGGTGATCCTGCATCGTTTGTGGAGTTCCCTGCATGTGCATGACGCATATTCCGGCATCGGATGCAGCAGCCAATGGAACCATTTCGGGATCTCCCAATAACCCCGTAACGTCATTAATAATCTCCGCTCCACCGTTGAGGCACTCCCGGGCAACAGTCGCCTTGGATGTGTCAATTGAAATAGGAACGTCTGTTCTTTGTGCAAGGGCAGAAACGACGGGCATCACGCGATCAATTTCCTCATCAGACGCTACGGGAGTACTGTAGGGTCGTGTACTCTCGCCTCCGATATCGAGAATATCAGCACCCTCTTCTGCCAATTGGAGTGCGTGGTTAACCGCGTCATCCACACACAAAAACTGACCTCCATCCGAAAAGCTGTCGGGGGTCACGTTAACAATCCCCATCAATAGGGGACGTGTGGAAAACTCCAATGCCTTTGTGCGAAGTTGCCACCGGGTAGCGCGAGAAGGATATTGCGGAAAAGAAACTCGTGGATTGATCGCTGGCATAAACCGTAGCTTACCACGGAGATTCCATGATGGCTACAATCTGAGAAGCAACCTGTTCGACAACCGCTTGCTCCGCTTCGAGGGTGGAATGTCCCACTTCAGTGACCTGGCCGTTTGTACCCGAAACATCGGCAAAGGCGACAGGCAGTGGAATTGCAGTTTCGGGATAGACCAATCCGCCCTGGTTATCGATCCAACGAACCTGTATCTGCATGGTCATATCCACTTCCCGGAGATCGTCATTAAGGGTTGTCACCGAAACCTGTTTCGTGACAGGCAGGATCAGCCCTTCGAGAATTGTGTCGGCGCTATCTCGACTGACAACCTTGTAATTGGTCGTCTGTTCGATCTTCTTGATCACTGCTTCTGTCAGCCAGGGTCCAAGCCCCGGGCGCAGACTATCTGACTGGAAGACTGGAACATGGACCGTCTGAATATGATTTGGATACATTGTCTGTGCACCAAACCGATAGCCGGCACATCCGGCGAGTAAGCCAACCACAAGGGCTAACATACATGCTTCGCAGGAAGACTTGTAGTTTTTGCTCTCACCGTACATCCGTACAACCTTTTTGCAGTCCGCTTATTGACTGCCGGTTTCCACCTCCGAACCGCTTTTAAACAAAAGCGGATCCTCCCTGACATCCGGAAACATGGACGAAATAAATTCGAGACGTTGAGGTGGCGTGTTCGGTTTACCCTCAAGATTTTCCAGTTGTTCGCGCGCTTTTTTAGCCACGGTCGTATGCGGATAACCGTCGATCACACGATCATAGTAAAGCCTTGCTGAGTTGCTGTATCCTTTATTGGCGTAAAAGTCACCCAATTCGTAATCACGCATCGCTAGATTTGTCTCGACCTGTGAATACAGCTTCTGTAATCGCTTGCGATCGTCATCTGATATCTTCGGAAATTGTCGGAACGTCTGTTCAATGAGTTCCTTAGCTTCTTTCAGGCAGATGCCATCGTATCGCGGTCCTTGGTAACAACGTATTTTGGATTGAATTCCCAACAAATGCGACTGATACTGATGCTCACTGTTTGGATATTCCCTGCGAACCAGCGAATAATGGTAATCAGCATCCTGATAATTCTTTTTCGAAAAATAAACGCCGGCGGTTGCCATCAGACTGTCATCAGCCAGCGATCCCGTCGGATGATTGAGCCGGACTTTTTCAAAAGCCCGTAAAGCCGAACCTTGCAAATCATTAAATGGCCGCGTCTTGTCAATCATGTTCGGCGTAAGAATAAACTCGGAATTTTTTTGTTGTCGACTTTGCCAATATTGACCAATGGCAAACTGGCGGGCGACCGCCACATTCATGTGACGCGACCGCTTATAATTGGCAAGCAAAATCTCATACGCTTCAAACGCTTCCGGATAGTCGTCTTCAAAAAAGTATGTCTCGGCTACCATAAACAGTGTGTCTTCATGCAGGGCCGACTCTGGCGAGCAGCTTGCTGCTTTTTCATAGCTGGTTCGGGCTTCGTAATATTGTTTGTCCGAGAATTGCGTTTCTGCCTTGGTAAAATGAGCTTGGGCCACCTTCTCATCCTTGTCCGGTGCACCAATCCAGGGCAATGTCTTTGCATAGGGAATATTTTCCGCAATGTGTTGTCCCGGAAGATAATCCAATGTTGACTTCGGGGCAGGTACATCGGTCTCTTTTACGATCTCTGCAGAGGCTTTCTTCGCATCGCCATGATGACTAAATGCTGACGTTGCGCAGCCAGAGAACAGTGGCATCCAGAACAGGACCGCACTAAAGCAACTAAAGATCAATAATCTTGTGTGATCCATTTTTTTCCGCCAACATTTGCCACGGCTGTTGCAACAACTTCCTACATAGGGTTCGACAAAAGAACTTTTTGTTATCTAATCCTGAGTTTCTAATCGTTGTCAAGAAATCTTAAATGGTCCTGCATTTTGGGTTTCCGGCCCAACAAATGACTGATGGTGTGATTGATGACACCTCTCAACTCACCACGGACATTTTTCTCAATCTCCTTGTTTCGCACATCCTCAACATTCCCTTGGGCAAGATCTTTCAATGCCTCTAAGGCCTCTCCACTAAGCGATACCACATGACGTTTTCCCGGGCGGCAGCCAGCACAGAGCACACCACCGGCCAGTTGGCTGAAAGCAATCCGTTTCTTTGGGGCTATCGTCTTTCCGCATTCAACGCAATTCTCAAAAGCTGGCATGTGGCCCAACAGTCGCAGGGCATTTAATTCAAAACAAAACACTTGTGCCACACCATCGTCATTGTGCGATAACGCTTCAAGGACGCTCGTGGCAACATCGAACAACTCTGGATGAGGGTCATAATCGTCCGTTAGACCCAGTAGCAATTCGGCCAGATAGTAGCCTGCATAGAGCGAGCCCAGATTGTGTGCTGCCGGACGAAAGCGATGTTCGAGTTTTGCTTCGGTCAACAGGTCCAACCCACCTGACGATTTGCGGAGGAACACTATGCGACAACAGGTTAGAAGGTCAAGAGCAGAGTCAAAGGGGCCTTTGGGACGATACGCGCCCTTTGCTAGCGCTGCCACTTTTCCATATTCACGGGTGAAGAATGTCACCACACTGCTCGACTCGCTAAAATCGACCAGACGCAAAACGATAGCAGTCGCTTTTTCGGCACTCATAATCTGGGCATAAATCGCAAATGTTGCCTCCGGTGTCAACTCTACCAATTTGCGATTGATTTCCGGTTAGTGAATACCGATATTTTTCTGTCTGCCGTGCTCTGCGGAGACAAGCTGCATGCTCTGCCAGCACACCTGCTGCTGGAACTTTGAACCACTCTATTTTCCATTCATCATCCGTGCTGTGCTTTCCAGTCCGTATTTGGTTGTGGTCATCTCTCTAGCGATCAGCAACTCCAATCGCGCCAAATATCGCCTGATGCATGCGATGGGCCAGCCAGCAGCCTTGGCACTGCCGCAACAAGAGCGACTAACACCCTAGTCGCTGCTGCCAGGACGATCTGTTATCCTGCAATGGATGAGAATTTCCGCGAATGGAGTTCTCACTCGCGGGTGTAGTTCAATGGTAGAACACCAGCTTCCCAAGCTTGATACGGGGGTTCGATTCCCCTCACCCGCTCTGCACATTTAGAGCGGATGCTCTTGTTCATCCGAGGCAAGACGAATCGTCTTGCGCGACAGATCATGGATGGTCTGGATGTAGCGAACGGTACGGGATCTTGCACGCATCAACATGGAATGGGTGTAGGCATGTTGGCCTCGAATCACCACACCCTCGAGCATCGGCGAATCGCTGATGCCGGTCGCTGCAAAAATAATGTCCTCGCCTGCCGCAAGGTCATCGCAATTATAAATATGACTGAGATTGTCCGCCCATTCTGAATCTTTTAACTCAGCAAGTTCGCTTTCGTCGCGGGGCCACATCCGTACGAGCATTTCGCCACCAAGACATTTGATCGCAGCGGCTGCAATCACCGCTTCCGGCGATCCGCCAACCCCTAAATAGACATCCACGGTATTGTTGATCATTGAGGGAGCGATCGCCATGGCAACATCCCCATCACCAATAAGCCGGATTTTCGCTCCCAGCCTGCGAATTGCGTCAATTTGAGCTTCATGACGGGGGCGGTCCAGAAGTGCCACCACCAGATCGCCAACCCGCTTCTGCAGACACTCGGCAATAGTCTGCAACGTCTTCTCAAGTGGCGCATCGAGATCGATCTCCGGATCCGCCTCCCGAACGGCCGGACCATACGCCAATTTATAACTATAAAAGCTCGGCAACTCTGCCAGGACCCGCGTTGAGTCTTTGGAGACAATGGTGGCCGCAAGGACACTGATCGCGCCTGGCAATCCCTTCGCCGTTAGACGTGTGCCATCGATCGGATCGATGGCAAAGTTAACGCGATGGGACTCCGACCTCCAGCAACCCAGTTTTTCATTTCGAAAAATGCCGGGAGCTTCATCCTTAATTCCTTCTCCGATCACACAGATGCCCTGCATGTCGATCAGATTCAGCATGCCTCGCATGGCATCGGTTGCTGCTTCATCAGCGGCGATTTTATCGCCGCAGCCAAGCCAGCGAAAACCGGCGAGCGATGCCGACTCCACAGCGCGAACAAGATCAAATCCGATGGTCCGAGCGATATCTTCCGAAGAATTCTGGTTCTCTGTAATCTCGGCCATATCTATCCTTTTGTTAAATAATCCGCGCCAAGCAGACCTGCTGGCTATCACTGTACTTATTATTTTATGGTCAACTCCAAAGATGTATCACCCTCATGCGGTACCCGTTTATAGAACCCCGGCATGTAATCCGATCTTTTATTCATTGCGACTTCATTTCCACACATTGTGTTCTTTCCCTCTCGCGGATACCTCCCAAAAAGATCTCTGCCAGCGCCTCATAAATGGCGGTCCGACAAATTCGATGGGAAAATTCGTAGGCAATGATCGACACTGCCAGAAGTGGAATCGTCATAAATCGCGCCGCCGTCATCTCAACCATAATGACAGCGCAGGTGATCGGACTCTGCACAACGCCCGAAAAATAGGCGACCATAAAAAGCATAATGATGGCGGTTGGATCCAATTCCGGAAAAAGATAGACCAGCATTGGCTGCAAGGTCTGTCCGAGACCTGCGCCCACTGAAAGGCTCGGGTCGAACAGTCCGCCTGGAATTCCGCTGATCAAGCAAACATAGCTGGCCAGTGCTTTCATGGGGGCATAATGCCAGGGATACTCGCTACCGTCGATCAGAATGCTTTGGGCCTGAGCGAATCCGCTCCCATACGACTCACCACCGGAAAAGAAACCAATCAGGGCTAAGCTACCCCCCAATCCCAGCGGGACGAGTACGCGGTGGCGACGCAATACCGGATTGATCATTCGCGTTGACCCAACGACAGTTCGGGAAAAGATGCCGCCGAGTACGCCGCCGATGCCACCGATAATGGGAATCGCCAGCCACTGTCTTAGAGGCCAATTTCCCACATCCAAATCAACGCGGCCATAAAACAAATAATCGGTCCCTCTGAAGAGAATGACTACCAAGCAGGCCAATAGAACCGTACGAAGAATTGTGCCGACGTTATTTTTTTCAAAGGATCGCCCAATCTCTTCGAGCGCAAAAATTCCGCCTGCGATCGGCGCATTAAAAGCCCCCGCAATTCCCGCAGCTCCACCACCGAGGATCAGGCCCCGCTGGACTAGATTTTGTGGAAAACGCGTAATTTTGCTGATCATGTACATGATGCAGGCACCGACATGAACGCTCGGTCCCTCGCGACCGATCGTCATCCCGGTAAATAAGCCCAGCACAAGCAAAAAAGTTTTTCCGATCGCAATTCGCCAGGAGAGCATCTGCTTGCGGATCGGCCCATCCGGGACATTCAAGGCAGCAATCGCCTGAGGAATGCCGGTCCCTTCGGTACCCGGAAAAAATCGGAGACGCAACTGGAGAATAACGAGCATACTGAGCGTAACGGTTACCATCGGGATGATGATATTGATCACGGGTGCAGGAACAATCCAGACCGACTCCGTCATGAACTGCTCATCGCGCAAATGATCAAACCAACGATTGCCTTCTTCTTCTGAAAACCAGAAGAACCACGCCACACATCCGGTTGCCAGGGCGGCAATAACAAACAGGAGATGCTGGAGCCAGGTTTGGGGCCTGTACACCTGCCAACATACCTCAGTCTGCGGCGCGCCCGATTTCGTCTGCTCGTTAAGATTCTCAGACATCAAACAATCCCAAGCGGCTACACCCACACGAGAAAAACCCAGAGATACATCAGTAGCCGAATAGGTTAACTGCTAGAGAAAGAAATCTCAAGATATTAGTTCGATTCCTCTGCAACATGACGGCTCAGGACGCATTCAGAGGAGAGGCGCTCCTGGAGTAGAACTTTCTAACTTGTGCGAAGGACCGCAAACAGAATGCCCACTCCAAGGGCACTCACTAGCGTGAGGACCACCAAACTGCGGGGTACTTTTTCCCGGTCCAGAAAAATCAACAGGCCACAAAGAACCCCGCATCCCAAGACCACCAAATTTGCTACAAACGCCCAGAGAATCCAAAAGTATGGAGATGCGAGTTCTGTTTGAAGATAGAAACCGATTCCCACTATTAGGGCAAACCAAATGGCTGTTATCAGTTCGACCAGCAGATAGCGGGCAGAGATGGGAGCATCGCAATCATAACAACGGCCTCGCAGCAATAGCCAGCCGAAGATCGGCACGTTATGCCAGGGCCGGATCGGCCTTTCACAATGTGGGCAGCGACTGCCGGGCCGGAGGAGACTTTTGCCTGTCGGTAGTCGGTAGACAACGACATTGAGAAAACTGCCTACGCTCGCACCGAGCAAAAAGGACCAGGCCACCATGATCCAAGTTCCTGCAGGCATCACAATCCCTTTGTGTTCTCAGAATCAATAGTCACACAGACACATAGTCACTCAAAAGGCATCAAAGGATACCGTGCAATGGACCACCCCGAGCGGCAAGACGATCCACCCGCCGAGTAATCTCCTGGTTTTCGATGAGCGGCGGAGCATGGTGAGGCTTTGTACGGGCATCGATCACAAGCGATCCCCGACAGCCCCAATGCTTATCTCGGACAAACGAGCCAAAACCATACATATCTGTTGCTGGATTGCTGCGAGTAAATGTCACCCAAAGAAAGTTTCTCAATGATTCACCAGCAAATTGGCTGTCGTCGACAACAACAACCAATGGGAATCCCGCAAGCAGGCCATCACCGGAATGTGTGGCGAGCAACGTGGCAAGATCTTCACCATCTGGATCGCATGGCCCTTGCACCACCAAGACACCCGGCAAGGGGGAGTGGGGAGCAAAGAGTCCCTCGGGCAACTTCAGGTCATCCGGCACCTCCGTCGGCAGTTCCCGCACCGCAGGCCCGACAGCAGCGATCACCACCTTGGAGCCCTCATTGAGGACCCGGCTGGAATAATCCAGCGTATCGATCGTGGTGCACGTCTGAAAATGGAGATCGCGACACCAGTCAACGCGACGCAGCATATGCATTAAAAACTGATCGACCTGGCGAATATCGAGCCGAGGATCGCCACGACCATCCGCAATCCACAAATATTTTGCTAGCGACAATTGGCCTCTCCCCAAAATTGCTGACGCCTGCGTTAGCAACTCAGCCGGCCTTAGAGTTTCGTGGAAGGGCACATAGCGTTCGCTGCCGATCGCCAGCAGCAACGAATGGACACCCGCTGCGTCAACAGCATGTACAGATTTCACGCCGGGAATCACTGCGGGAATGATGGGACCTGTCAATTCATGAATAAGCTGGCCGAAAATGGTATCTTCCTGGGGCGGGCGTCCCACGACCGTAAAGGGCCAGATTGCACCCCGGCGATGGAAAACCTGTTCTACCTGCATGACCGGAAAATCATGTGTCAAACTATAATACCCCAAGTGGTCGCCAAAAGGTCCTTCTGGAAGTGTCTTGTCGGGAACAACGTACCCGGAAATACAAAAATCGGCATCCGCGCAGATGGGCAACCGATCACTCCGGGTGATCATCCGCGTCCTACGGCCCGCAAGGGCTCCGGCAATACGCAATTCGGAAAGTCCCTCCGGAAGTGGCATCACAGCAGCAAGGGTCATTGCTGGCGGCCCTCCAACAAACACATTGACTTTGAGTGGCACCCCCGCCTCTATGGCAGCTGCATGATGGACTCCCATTCCCCGATGTAGCTGGTAGTGCATACCAATTTCGCGGTTGGCGTCATACTCTCCCCCGGAAAGCTGAATGCGATACATCCCCAGGTTGGAGTGTGCCAGACCTCCCTGAGCAACATCTTCGGTATAGACTTGCGGCAGTGTGATAAATGCCCCACCGTCATCGGGCCAAGAAACAAGCTGGGGCAACTGGTCGATTGTAGTCGTTTTCTGAAGTACCGGCCCGTTTCGAACGCAGCGCGGCAGCGTATGAAAGGCAGTTAATGGTGTTTTGAGATAACGCACCGGTCGTCGCCAGAAGGCGCCGGCATCCAGCTTTAATTCAACCAGTCGCCGAACATCCTCAAGCGTATTGCGAAAGATGTAACGCGCACGGTCCATGGTGCCAAACAGATTACTAACCATGGAAAATGGCGAGTTTTTAACCCGAACATAATGGATGGCTGGTCCTTCGGCACGATTGACCCGGCGCTGTATTTCAGCAGCCTCTAGATTTGGATCAACCTCTTGTTCAATACGAACAAGTTGCCCGCTGGCTTCCAGATCGTCAATACATTCTTTAAGGCTACGATAGGTCATGTTCACGGATCTTCAGTGGGGCAGAGTGTATGAAACTACCATTAAACCTCAGAAACGAGCGACTGACCAACGCCCTGGCGAATAAGCGAGGACATCGGCTCACTTTTTAGCCTCTGAGCAGACCCGATCGAATCGTTAGAAACAATGAGATCATGAATGGATACGCAATCAGCAAGAGACTCTATGCGGTTAAAAAGTGGTTTGAAGGTCGTGTTGGCCGGCCGGTATCAAATCG
>MPMD02003942.1_pt1 | contig 13512 bp, 10 predicted proteins | sample 1617291 | NCBI WGS metagenome assembly MPMD02 (sample SAMN05944810, study PRJNA350692) | marine metagenome | biome: marine; feature: ODZ; material: water; isolation source: 120 m water sample filtered on 30 um supor filter | place: Pacific Ocean | collected 2012-04-09 | depth 120m m | reverse complement strand
TACTACTACTACTACTACTACTACTACTACTACTACTACTACTACTACTACTACTACTACTACTACGGGTCAGACAGACGAAGAATCAGAGTCAGAAACAGAATCAGTCATGCCAGAGTCTGAGGTAGACGAGATTCTCGAGTCCATTGACGAGAAGGATTTGGAAGAAGATGACTGTTTCTTCGTCTTCACCTTGGTTCTGGTTGAAAGGAGCAAAGTCAAGGCCCAGCAGAAGAATAAGAAGAGGACGTGGCAACAAAGTCGAGACCTGAAGAAAGCTATGGCAAGGGACAGGTCATTCTTTGACAGGCGCAGAAATCAGGCACCCAACAAGAAACCTGTCAGAGCAGGAAAGAAGAGGTTGTCAATCGATCAGCTGAAAAAGGCCAGTCGTTGTGGAAACTGCTGGTCAGAGGGGCCACTGGCACAAGGAGTGCCCCAATCCATACAAGCCCAAAGCCAAGTCAAAGCCCGGTTTCTTCGTCAGCGCCTCAGGACGAGGGAGCAATCGCTTTGTCTTTGCATTAAAGACCATTGATCAGCTGATAGCTGAGGTCAGGGACAATCCAAGGGGGATGTCGTTCTTCTGCATTCAGAGCGGCATGGCAGTGGTGGATGCAGCTGCTGGTCGACCGCTGATGGGCCATGAGTCAATGAGCGAGCTCCGTGAAGGCCTGAACGAAAAAGGATTCGATTTTGTGTATGTGGAGAAGTCAGATCTCCCGACGGCTCGAGGAGTGGGAGGATCATCTCGTCCGCTGGGTGTGGCTTTCGTACCAGTCAGCATCGGCGGAATCGAGGGCATCGTAGAGTTCGTCGCCATCCAGGAGAAGATCGCGCCACTCTTGCCCATTGGGCTCTTGAAGGGCTTCAAAGCTGCCATCGATCTCGGGGAAGAAAAGATGTCAGTGGTGAAAGACGAGCAACGGGGGACAGCGGCGCTCGTGGAACTCCCTACCGGTCATCAGGCTGTCAGCATCATCGCCGATGACCCGGACGAGTTCTCTTTCCCTGAGGGCTTTCTCGAGTCATTCCAATACTCTCCATCGGATTTTCAGTTCTGTCGGAATAACGATCGAGATATATCATGGCATGATGCAATTGATGCTATGGTCTCTCGTTGTCATGTAGGATATGGAAAGGATTTTGCAGACGGTTCGATCGTTCCTAATGTCTGTTGTCTGTTTGATTCGAAGGCTGAGCATTCGGATAACGATGACGACATCAGCTTAGAGGCAGAGAGAGAGGCCATACGATCAAGTAGGTCAGATTGACGAAGCCAATGAACTCAATACGCACGCATGCGTAAAGTGAAATGTCTGAAACTTCTAAGCTTAGGCTTCCCAAAGATTTCAAGAATTGCGGTGTCTTTTCTGTGTGTATGTGTGAGCCGAGTCGTTCTTGCGAACATTTGCCTGGCGTTCCTTCCTTCGCAGCGCCATTCCTGGCGCCCCTTCGTCCGCTTGGCTCGATTCCGATGGCAGAGGTCACCACTGGAAAGTTTGGCTTCGTCAAGCTTGTCACTGTCGACGATCACCGCGTTGAGTACGAATGCTTTGTGGTGTCTCAGGACGATCGTTGGTCGGTGGTGATGGTGCCCTTCGCCGAGGAGGTCGGAGCCAGCGACGGCAGTTGGCAGCAATCAAGCGCCAGTGCGGCCGCGGCGCCGGCGGAGACCGACGAGCCCGTGTTGAAGGTGCCCGAGTCTCAGACATCGGTCGAGTTGAAGAAGGTGGAGGCTGGGGCAGTGCGCAGTGTGCCTCAGACCAAGGCGGTCGGCCGACGGGTTGCTCCTCGCCCGTCATCATCAGTCTTGCTGAGTCTCTTCTACCAGTCCGAGTTCGGCCGGAGCGAGAGCCAGTCTGCGATGAAGGCAAGCTCAACCGACGACGGGGGACGGAGTGCGCGTCAGCTGGAGGTGGAATGTCGACGCCTGACCAAGGAGCTCGCGGCGCTCAAGGAGGAGCGCAAGGGCGAGCGGGAGCGTGGCAGTCCAGCTCGGTCGCCGTCGAAGAGGGGTCAGCGACACTACATCGGGTCCGTCGCCAGCGAGGTCGACGACGAGGGTGTGGAGAGTTCAAGCGACTACTCCGACGACCGGAAGGCGGTGCGCGATCCCATCGTTCGGCTCATTCGGGGCTTCCGCTATCCCGAGGACAAGGAGGCAGGGAAGTCATCGGTACCTCCTCTACCACGTGGCCCCGGTGCTCAGAAAGGTCGAGGAGAACGGAGCCGTCGAGACGGAGCTGGCGGGCGCGACAGCGAGACCGCCCGAGGCAGCCAGGAGCGCCGTGCCAGTCCGGCCGAGGCCGCACGTCATGGGACCTCGCCTCACGAGGCCGCGGGGCTCGAGATTCAGTTGGAGATCGTGAAGCTGCTCAAGGAGTTGCGCGACGGCGGCGGCGTTCGAGGCGTCGCCGGGGACGACGCCCCCGGAGCCCAGGAACTCGATGGCCTTCGTGTCATGAGGAATCTGGGGCGCATGCGAGCACTCCGGGAGCAGATGGAGAACGAGCCGGACCTCATCTACGCCGAGTACCGGAAGCACTGGCCGAAGGAGCTCGGCGCGGAGGACAGGGGGCACTGCGTTCAAGTGGACCGATTCCCACAAGCAGGTACGCTGGAAGAAGTTTGCGTCCAGCAAGAGGATGGACCGGATGCTCTGTCACATCTTGGAAACGCTCGATGTCGGCGACGCTGCCCTTGCACGAGCACAGACCGTGCAGTGCATGAAGGCACTCCGAGAGTTCAGCAACTTCGGGTCGTGGCGAGCAGCTTGGCCGCTGACGCACATGACCGACCCGTTGCGTCGTTACACTCGCGGAGGGCTCGAGGCCGAGACAGAAGTGGTCTTGGGGTGGCTTCGTACCACCGACGATCTCGAGGCTCGCGTGCTGAAGAGTTCGAAGAAGATGTCCGAGCAGGTGTCAGAGGGCGAAGGCGAGGACGCCGAGGGCGAGGCCGCCGTGGAAAAGAAGAAGAAGAAGAAGAAGAAGAAGAAGAAGAAGAAGAAGAAGAAGAAGAAGAAGAAGAAGAAGAACCCCAAGGGACCGGGCAAGGGCAAGACCGACGGGGATCACTGAATCCCCCTTTAGCCCCGATACAGCGGGGCTCGGAATTCGCAGGTCGTCGGACAGTGGGTCTTTCTCGACTACCACGCGGACACGTCATGCATGATGACTTCGGGCCTTTTGTGCCGTCTTCGATCGTGGAGATGATGCTGGACTGGAGTCGCGCACGTTGGCGCACTCCTTTTGGATGTTTTTACGAATCTTTGGTGAAGAGCACGTTGGCCTGGAGCCAGCGTCGAGGAACCAGTGGGGCTTCCAGGAGTGAGGTCAACTCTGCCTTCTTTCCGATGCCCTTGCCTTACCCCGAGGCGGTACACCCAGACATGGGCAGCGAGACTAAACCGTTTGAGCTCCGTCGTCGTGGGAAGCGTGTCAGCACTGAACAGTTCACCAACCTCTTGGTTGCGCTGGCCAACTTCTACGAGATGGATTGTCCCCGAGGAGGCGCACAACTCGTGTTCCCGGAGGGTGAACCCGGTGCCGCACAGCAGGCTGCGGTTCAGCGGTTTCGTGACGACGCGGAGGAGTTTTGCGCGAGCTCAGGAGGCGTTATCGACTCTACGGGCCGCGGCAGAGGCCGGTTGAATTCGATGGTCTTGTCTCTGGGGCATCGCTACAGCGAGGCTGGCAGGACAATGAGAGCATGCAAGACGGTTACTGTGGCCGAAGACGTCATCCCGGAGAAGATCTCGCTCCCTACCCGTGCTGGACATCTTTTGGGCAGCGATGTCATGTGTCGGGAGAGGGCTCGGGTTTTCGCTGACCTCTCTGTGCTGGAGCTGGAACACGATTTGGTGCCAGGTCGCAATATTCGACCTTGTCATCGTATTGACCTTGACGCTGAAAAACGTTTCATCAAATCCATGCTCGACCGCGACATGATTGCCCTTATCGACGAGCGCGAGATTGAACGACATCCTATCACGGGCGGGTTGTTGAAAGGCGGATTTTCCGCCGTACCGCACAAAGCTGGGCGACTGATTTCCTGGCATGAATACATGAAGCTGAGTCGTTATCAACGTGCGTTTTCCGTTTCCCGAATGTGCTCAATTAATAACTTTTCGGGTGAGCTGAAATGGCTGATGCGCAGTCTTTTCTTTGCTCAAGTTAGTGTCGCTATCTTTCGCAATGACTACCCTCTCCTCGAAACATGGTGCAAGGCCTTGCGGCGGCTTCCTCGGCCCGGCTGACGATCGAGGTCGGCGAGGAGTATTGGGTCACCCTGGTGGACCAGAAGCAGGCGAAGCGCTCGGTCCCATGTTTCTGTCTCGAAGTAGAAGGGAATTACGCGGTCATTGCGTGCCCTGGCACGCATGTGTTGAGCGAGTGTGGAGAATGGATCAAGGCGCGAGGTGGCAAGGAGATCGACGAGACGAACTACCAAGTCGCGGGAATTGCCGTGGCCTTTCATCGCGTCGAATGTGCGGCGTTGATGATGAATCGTCCTTCACGCGATGCCGAGGATTGGGTGGTGGCGGCATCTGGGGTCGTGCAGAGACCTTCGCTGAAACAGCTCAGGAAGATCTATTACGGCTCAGAGGCGGACGCAGCTCAGACCGATACGGACTGTCACCCCGAACAGCGTCGCATGGAAGGAGAGATCATAGCTTTGAGGAAGCAGCTCGACGAGATGAAGGCTCAAGGACGGCAGCGAGGCGATGGGTCTGTAGAAAGGACTCGACATCGTCCCCAGCAAACTTGGCCGATGACTCCGGGGGCTGTGGACGAGTACAGCGACCTGGACGAAGAGGTCGAGGAGAGCGACGGGAGCGAAGACGGACTGGGATGTGCCGCGCTGATGGGGCGGCTTCGAGATCTTGGCGGTCTCGACGGACTTCCGGCTGGACCGGCGTCGAAGAGACGAGTATCCCCGGACCGCCGGGCCTCGGGCGGCGGAGCCGTCGAGAGGCAGGACCGGGGCGTCGGTGTCGGCGCGGACGGCAAGGCGCGCGAGAAGTCAGTCCGTCGAGGACGAGAAGGAGGTCGAGATGCTCCAGGCCCCGCGGGACGGCGCCGCGAACTCCGTCGAGGCGAACCCGAGCCACCGGTGGACAAGGAGGCCATGAATCTCATGTTCCAGATGCAGAGGATGAAGATGATGGAGGAGATGTCAGTTGTCACGCGGGACGGTGCAGGAGAAGGTGCCGACAGCGGCGAGCTGGATGGCATGCGAGTGATGCGCACACTGTCTCGAATGAGAACGTTGAAGTCTCAGATCAAGGACAATCCACGCAAAATCATCGACGATTACGAGACCGATTGGCAGCAGGAGATTGGTGGCGCCCACAAGCTGTGGACTTGGCGAGATATTGCCGTCGAGAAGATCGCCTGGGGCAAGTACCGGAGCATGCTCCGGATGTATGATGGGCGAGGTGAACGCGCTCATGGAAGGCGGCGAGTACCTACAGGCCGAGGCCCAATTGGTTCAATTGATGAAGGCCACACACCAGTTCGGCCTCACAGGGTCGTGGAGGACAGCGTGGCCTTATACTCACTTGCCAGACCCTCTGGAGAAACGTTGCCATGCAGGAACGGAAGTGGAGGCCGAGGCGATTGTGGGCGTGCTCAAGACGAAGGACGATATTCGCAAGAAGGTCTCGCAGGCGACGCGCGACCTCGCCCCCGCAGACGAGGAGGACGAGGAAGAGCAGCCAGGCAAAGGCGACAAGGACAAGAAGAAGACGAGATGAAGAACCTGAGCAGAGTTGAATTTGTTGCGGTTTTGGAGGATACATCTCAGCTGCGCGAGGGTTGCGCCGCCAAGGTGAATGCTGGCAAACGTAACAGTGCTTGTTTTGCTTACTCCGATGTGTGTCGTGCGCGCTCTTCTTGTATAGCTAGCTCGCCGACCCAAGGTATCTTTGATCTTTTTGACGCCACGCTGAAGACTCCATTTGGAAGATTTTTGCGTGCGTGGTCCTCTAGGTGTCTCTCGTTCAGGGAGAATAGTACGACACATCCCGGTCTCAATGAGGCCTGTGAACGGGATGCGCCCAACACGTCTGCCGTCTTTCCCATGCCATTGCCTTTTCCTCAGGCCTGGAGAGAGCTTCAAGCAGGCAGGTCTATGCCCAAAGGGTCTGTGAACACAGCTCGAAGTCGACGCAAGCTAGCCGGACAGCAAATGGTCAACTTGCAAGTCGGTGCGTTCAATTTCTATCACTTGGATTCCCCGAATAATTGCAATGTCGTGACTAAGCACTTCCCCGAGAATAGTAATTTGACTTCGGAACAGCAAGAGCTTGTGAACAGACTCTGGAAGCATGCGCACCGTTTTTGCTCCCGCTCTGGTGGGGAAATCTCACAAGCAGCGAGGGGCAGAGCCCGCATCGCCGAGCAGTTGCATGAACTATCGTCGTGTACATATCTCGAAGGTTTTCATCGGCATACAACCGGCAGTACTACCACCACCGCTTTGCAAGTGGATTTGGATCGTATTGCCTTACCGGAACGAGCAGGAATAATTTCCCCAATGATTTCCTCTGTCCTGAACGCCGAAAAGCGTTCGAAGACCTTAATTCAATTGTCAAACCGATTTGCGAACAACCTCACAAACCTTGTCGACCTTGTCATATGATTTCGGCCAGTGATGAAATTGAGTTGATTCGTCGTATGATTAAGAGCCAGATGTGCACTCTCGTGCCAGAGACGGACCTTGCTCGAGCACCGGATAATTCCCTCCTCCGGGGTGGGTGGTTCGCGGTGCCCCACCGCAAAGGCAGGTTACGCCTCATTTTTGATAGACGAAGTTTGAACGAAGGCGAATACACTCAAGATTGGTGCCAATTGCCCCATGGCACTGATTTTTGTAAGCTGATCGTGGACCCTGGGACCACAGTGCGCGGTTCAGGTGACGATTTGCCGAATTTCCTTTATCAATGGAAACACAACAAAAACTGGCTTCATCGACAAGCGGTAGGTAGGAGAGTTTCTGCGCATTACTTCATGGACTTGATCCCCGATTTGGACGTGACCCAACATTATCGGTGCAGCCTTAAAGTTATTGCTATGGGGGATACCAATGGTGTGGGGGTTACACAATCAGCTCATGTAGGACTGCTTGAACAAGCCGGATGTATGCGCTCTACCGAAGTCCTATCACATGGCCTCGCAGCTCCTCTGGAACTCGCTTGGGAAGGTGTCTATATCGACGATCACATTGCTGTTCTTAGGCTTCCTCGGGAACGTCTTCACTGCAGCCCAAAATGCTGCTGTCGTTTCTGTCAAGTCGATGGAGGGTTCTTCCGTGATGTTGACATCATGAACAGGTCGCGAGCAAAGTACCGCGAGCTGGACTTGCCCCTCGCGTTGGATAAACAGTTCAACCTTGCGCAAACTTTTGAAGCTTGGGGAACGACCGTGGAGGGACATGCCGGCCGTGTGGGCGTGTCTTCGGACAAGCTCCGCCTTCTTTTTCGGCTTTTGCTTGCTGCTGCGGGACTACCTACCACTCGTACAACTATGCAGGCCCTACTGGGATCTGTGGTTCATCCCTACCTACATCAGCGTTGTTGTATGGCTACATTATCTGAGGCTTTCTCTTGGAGTAGCTCTATGAGTCCTACAGCGAGTATGCGAATGCCCGCCAACGTGATCGATGAGGTGATCATCAGTGCCCTGTGGTTGCCTCTAGCGCACACAAACGTTCGCCATCCTGTATCGCGGTGTATCAGCGCTACGGACTCATCAGGCAAACGAGGAGGGTCATGCATCGCGAACGTTCCACAGCCAGTTGCGGAGTTGTTGTTTGCTAGAAGTGAGTTCAAGGGTGAAGCTGGGAGGCTCGACTGGAATTTTCTGGAAGAAGAGTTTCACTCGGAAAACATGAAAGAACCGGATGCTGATTTGAACGAGCTCCTGGCAAGTTTGCCGTGGAAATCGCCGGTGAGCTATCATATGAGAACAACGGCATGCATCACATTAACATCCAAGAAGTCAGAGCGGTCTTGGACGAGCTCGAGAGACGCGCTTTTAAACTTGGCCAGCGTGATCAGCGGGTGGTCTGCGCTATCGATTCTCGTGTAGCGGTCGGCTGCGTTGCGAAAGGCCGGTCATCTAGCAAAGCGCTCAACAGCTGGTTGCGAAAATTATCGGTTTTGACTTTGTCTACAGGTTTGTGTGTGCGACCTCTGTGGGTCGGCACAAAATACAATCCAGCAGACGACCCCAGTCGTGGGGTCCAGCTACGTCCAGCCAGCCCTTGCCCATCGTGGGCCAGCCATTTATGGAAACCTAGGTCAACCTTTTCATCTGTTCGACTGCGCTCTTCCACGCCACAGCGATGATCCTCGGCCTGAATCTTTTGAATGCGCTGTTTGTGATGATCGTCCTGGCACATCCATGCGAGGTGCCCCCAACGATGGTCATCTTTGTCTACGCGCTAGAGAATATTATGGCGGTGCTGGTGGATTAACTAAAGCTTTGTGTCGAAAACAAGTCGAATGCATGTGTTATGAGGCCTATGGCAAAGATGGGTACAATAGATTGCACGACATGGAATTAGATTCAACTGTTCAGCGAGAAGTTCGAGCGGCTAGGAGAAAAGTTTTTGATTTTGCACATTTCGGAATTACGTGTGGGAGTTGGTCCACTTTGAATAATCTCAATGGAGGAACTCGTTCGTCAGAGCGACCTTTTGGAGATGGAGTGCTTGAACGTGAAATTAACGGAAATTTCCAACATGATCAGATGTTCGACATCATCGACGTGTTGATCGAGGAAGGTATTGGCTTTTCGGTCGAGAACCCCCTTACCAGTTTCATTTGGCACACACCCCGGTTCCAGGACTTGTTGGAGAGGGAGGATATCTTCGTTGTCGATTTCGACCAATGCGCCTACTGTTTACGTCCCCCTGTTGCCCACTGTTTCGATCGTGATACTCGCGTACTTAAGAGGACTCGTGTGGTGACAAATGTTCCTCAACTTCAACGTTTGCGTAGATGCTGTGACAAGGGTCATGATCACGTTGCCACTATCGGTTTTTGCAGGGACAAGGCAGGCCGACGCGTGCGCCGTTCTACCGCGGCAGGTGTCTATCCGCCCGCGCTGTGCAGAGCTTGGGCAGAGGCAGTGCGAGAATTTTTAGTCCATGGTCCGCGTTCCTAAGGATCTGGAGGCATCCCGTGTGAGTCCAGCACATCGCGCTTTGCTGGCTAAAGGTTTTGACGAGTTGACGTGTTGGTGTGTCCAAAATCATGTTCCGTTTCCCACGGCGTACCGCACCTCTCCGCTGGAAATGGACGAGCTTTTTGTCAGTTATATCAAGTTTTGCCATGCCGAGAATCGCCCGATAAGTCAAGCCCGACGCGCCGTTCTGGGTGTGCAACACCGCTACAGACATTTGGTTCGAAACCTCAAACAATCTTGGGACGTACTGAAAACTTGGGAGATGGATAAACCACTGGCCATGCGCATTCCTTGCCCAGAAATCATTGCCAAAGCTATCTTTTGTGTTGCTTTGACCAAGGCTTTTGTGGTATGTCCAGAGGAAGCGCATTACTGGTTGCCGTTCGGTATCTTGGTGTGGACTGGTTGGTTTGGGTTGTTGCGTCCCGGTGAAATTATTTAACTTCGCTGTCGAGATGTAGTGTTGCCCTCGGTGATACATAGTGTGTTGGGAGAGACCGGGGCGGTCTTGGGCATTGAAAATCCGAAAAATCGTCGGCAGATGGGCAAGTGGCAGGTTTGTAAAATTGACAACGAGTTGGCTACTAAGTGGTTGGCTTGGCTTACATCATGTCTTGACCCCGATGTCAAGTTGTTCCCGAGCTCTTACGGCAAATTTCTCTCTTTGTTCAAAATTGCTTTGGCCGAGTTGGGTTTGACCCATTTAGGCCTTACGCCTGCTTCGTTGCGTGCTGGTCGCGCTACCCGTTTGTTCATCTCCGGAGTGGAGACTAGCCGGCTGAGAGTCATGGGAAGGTGGAAGTGTTTGGAGACCTTGGACCATTATATCCAGGTTGCAGCATCAGCATTAACTCTTATCAGCTTGAATTCGGCCGAAGTGTGTCAGTTGGAACGCATCCATTCTCGCGCAGGTGTCTTTCAAGTTCCTCCAGTTAGACCTTGATCTGACTTTTTCTCGCGTGCCAAGCAGTATCGTGCGCACACACTATGGACCCTCAATCAGTGGCGCAGGCAATCCGCCGGGCGGAAAACTTCGAGCCGACGCGTGGACCCTTCTTCGGCTTCTCGTTGGGTTTGATCCGTCAGCGTTGGCCCGATCAGATCCGCCAGCGGGCACGAGGCCGTGCTGCCAATGATGAGGCCCGAGTCATTCAGGCCTATGCCCAATTCATTGCTTCTTTCGAAAAGTTGGCAGAGGTGACACGGAACCTTGCTCACTGCGATACCGGAGCATCTTTGTTTTCACTTCAAATTCAACAGCATATGGAAGAGCTTCAACACCGTGGCCTTCCTCCGGGCAACCAGCTGCAACTGGTGTCGGTGAACGACCAACCGCCACAAGACCAGCATGTACTTCGTGGGCGTCGACCGGTTGTGGAGATTGGTCAAGTGCAAGCTATTGTGCCGTATCGCGCTCCGGAACAGCCTATCAATCCTTTCTCGGCTTTCCTCTGGCGTGTTCGCTGTTTCATTGCACAGCATACCTGGTACAGCGCGGTTATAGCCATCCTTGCACCTTTGCTCTCCATGGTCTTGCCCAAGTTGATCATCTGGTTACTGGCACGTTTGGTGTCTTTCTTCATAGAGGCTTTCGTCACCGGCATCACCGATGCGGCAGAACAAGCTGCCAAGGAAGGAGAGTTCGTGGCTGCGAAGGTCTCTCATTTGGTTTCCGAGTCCCTTGATGTGGGAATTTCTGTTGGCATGGAGGATGGAGGGAATTCAACTTTGACCACATCCCGTGTGACGGCGCCCTGCTGGCTGATTTTGTCATCGGTGTACCTGATCAGGACATGGATGTGGACGCGTGCGGCTGCATTGTAGGCAACCGCCACAAAAACTTCTGCATGTTTGCCTTGGGTTCTGTTGGAACGACGATGGTTTCATTGGTTTTGACTGCGTCGCCGCGGCCTCCCCGCCGCCCACCGGCCGTTAAGGTTGGTTTGGATGGGCAATGGCTACCGCAATTGCTTGCTGAATCTGGCCAGAGCAACACAGATCTTGGTCGGACGACGCGCCGTCCTCAATTGTCGATGCTGTGAAATTTCTGAGAGTGTCGTCAGTCCAACGGACAAAAAGGTACATCCTCCGAGAGAAAAAGTTTTACTTATCTGACACAGACAAGGCCATGTTACCGAGGCTACATCGCGAGCTTTCTTGAGTTTGTCGGCCCCCCTTTTTCATGCTGGAGTGCACTCTTATTATTATTATTATTATGTTATCGGCCCAAGTTCATCTTTCAGAATGGCTTGGACTTTGACAATTTCATAGAGGTTAACTTTATCCTTTGCAGCAACATTTCAGTCAATTTTGGGGAAAACGCAACTACACAGCCTGTCGATCGCCAAAGCAACTCAAGCGTCTGGACACGTACATTAGTGCCTGAGGAAAGCATGGTTAAGGGTTTTCTTGCTTGTGTCTAATTCAGAGAGCGGCTCAGCCATGTGGCGGATGTAATGCCTACGACTCATTTACGACAGGAGGCCACAGAACCAGTTGGAAAGCGATTTATCGCCGGATTGGCTCAGTCTCCCCCACGGGAGCCAATTCTGCGAACTGATGTTACCACCGAACGGCGGCGTTCGCGGCAGCACCGGTGACCTACGTCGTTGGTTCTACCAACTCCGACACCACACGCAGTGGTGGAGGAGGCAAGCCGTCGGTAGACGCATACTGGGTTCGGATTACCCAGAGCTGGGGCTGGACCCAAACGGACGATTCGGAGCTTGTCTCAAAGTCGTCGCGATGGGAGACATGAACGGGGTGCCGTTCGCGCAGGAGGCGCACGAATACATGCTGAAATCTCGAGGGCTTCTTGGCGACGATGTTGTGTTGCGCTTTGGCGATTCCGTTCCGTTGCAGGACATGTGGCAAGGAGCATATGTCGACGATTGTGTTATTAGCCTCAAGGTACCGCTGTCTCGAATGAATTGCTGTCCCGGTCACTGTGAGACGTGTGTTCACTGTCAGGGTGACGGTGGCCGCTTGCCTGACGTGGACGCGACGGAGAAGATGGTAGAAGCTTATGCCGCCTTTGATGCTGCTCGTTCCGAGGAGAAGGCGACACGGTTCCAAAGCGTTTTTACTGCTTGGGGGTCCGAGGCGAATGGCAGACGAGGCATCGTTCACGTCAGTTTAGCTGTTGGTCGATGTGTACGAAATCGCAATGAAGATCGCTGCGGTCTACGATTGCCATCTCGAGGATCTGGTGTGCCTTCGGCCAGGCCTGGAGGGGCACTTTGATACCCTGTTCGCACACCTGGGCCTGCAAAATGCAATCGACAAGACTTCGCTGGAGGGGACGACCACCAATACGAGAACAAGACCAACAATGGATGTGTTCCTCAAACATGCGCTTGATCTGCATGGGGTTCATGGAAAGATAAGTGTCATCTGCAAAATTCTGGGCGAACTCAAAAGGAGGTAAACGTGCATTGATGGGCTGACGCCGAATCATGTTGAGTACTTGGCGGTATTCGAAACCAAGGTCGCACGCGGTTTGGCCCATGTGTGCACGCAGCGCGGACTTGGCAGGTCCCTCCTGCAAAAATAAATCTGCGTGTAATCGGCGATGTTTAGTCATACCGAATGTGTTGTGAGCCACGTGCAAGGCGCCGGAAAAGGAAACAGGCATATGGCCTTGATGGATGGAAATGGGATCGACTTGGCAACTCCATCGCACATCGAATTTGCCCTGTCGCAGAAGTGGAACACCAATCGCATCAATAGCTGAATGGGCAGCGCCGCCCTTTCGGTAAGTGCAATCAAAGAGTCGCAATTGCTGAACACGAAGTTCCGCTTGGACGTGGTCAAACAGGCTTTGTAGCGTCGTCGGCTCTGCCCGCTCGTTGTCGGTGTTGACGTCTCCGGCGTATACATGGATGTGCTGCTGTAGCTCGTCCTTCGAGTTTTGCAAGAAATCAAGCCATTGACGAAGCAGGTTGGACAAATCGCGCCAAAATAATGGAAACTTTCGATGTATCGTTGTCGAGGAAGGTTTGGGCAGCAGCATCTTCAGAACATTGTTTGGAGAATCCGTGCGGAAAAATCAGCAATCATCGTCTTGGTTATCACCATGATCGCCGTCCCCTTACCATGCGCGCAAATGTCATTTTGTGTGTCGCCCAAACTACATTTGGAAAAGAAAACAAAGACCGCTGGTCTGAGTGTTTGTTTGTTTTTCGTTTAACACCAAAACAACAACAAAATAAATAAATATAAATTATAAAAAAAAATCACTCGTTACAGGTTTTGAGTGCGATGAGCAATGATTTTGCGGGTGTGCATTGTCTGTGAACGGGTGCGAAAGGTTTCT
>MPMD02001661.1_pt1 | contig 13542 bp, 10 predicted proteins | sample 1617291 | NCBI WGS metagenome assembly MPMD02 (sample SAMN05944810, study PRJNA350692) | marine metagenome | biome: marine; feature: ODZ; material: water; isolation source: 120 m water sample filtered on 30 um supor filter | place: Pacific Ocean | collected 2012-04-09 | depth 120m m | reverse complement strand
TTTGCCAGCGACCTGGTCGCGGGAAAAATCTCGGGATTCCGGATTCCTAGTTCCTTCTATAAAGGTTTGCCTGAAAATGACCGGAAAGCGTGGAAGGATATTCTTGTGAAGAAGATCCTTCCGGTCACCGGAGTGAGCAGGGTCGTTTCCAAAAAGATGGACGAGGTTATCATGCCGTACCTGGAGCGAAAGAGTCGGATCAGCGGAATCCGTCTTCGCGGGACGATCGTGGCGATGTTGCTCGGATCTCCCGAATTCCAGAAACAGTGATTGTTCGGGGTGATCGTCGGATCAACCCAGGGAGACTAATGATGCGTATTCTGCTCGGTTTGATTCTGGCCCTCTTCCCCCTTTCCGGAAACGCTTCGTTCGTTTCTTCCCAGGACGACGGACCGGCCACCCGTACCGATGACCTCACGGAAGACGAACGCATTCTTCACGTTCTCAGCCGGTTCACCCTGGGTGCCACCCCGGAACTGGTGGCCGAGGTCCGGCGAAAGGGAATCGACCGCTGGTTGAAGAAACAATTTGCAGGCCAGCTTTCGGAATCCGAACAGTACCAGGGATACGCGGATCGTCTCAAGACGCTCAAGATGTCCCGGGAGGAGATCGCCGCGGAATATCACGTCTACCCCGGGGGGAAGCCCTCCCCGGAAGAGCGAAAACAATTTCTGCGGCGCACAAGGATCCCGATGTCGGAGATGAAGTCCTGGATCTTTCTTCGCGCCGTGTACGGGAACAACCACCTGCGCGAGGTCTCCAGCGATTTCTTCCGCAACCATTTCTCCGTCTCCACCGAGAAGGGCGCGGTCAAGGCGTTGGTCGTCGACTGGGAGAGGGAGATCATCTACGGCCAGGCGCTCGGCAATTTCGGCGACATGCTCGAGGCGACCGCGAAGCATCCCGCCATGCTTCACTACCTGGACAACGAACTGTCGCGCAAACCGGCTACTGCCGCGGAACTGAAAAAGCTTGCGATGAGAGTGCGCCGTCGGACCGGTTCCAAGGAAAGGGCGGAAGAACAGGTTGACATCGCCAGCCAACGGGGGTTGAACGAGAACTACGCCCGGGAACTGCTCGAATTGCACACGCTCGGCGTGGACAACTACTACAGGCAGGCGGATGTCCTCAACCTGGCAAAGATTCTCACGGGATGGAGCACGAAGAAGAACCGCCCCCGGACAGGAAAGGCGCCTGAAACCGGGTTCAATTTTTACGATCATCTTCATTGCGACGGCGACAAGCCGTTCCTGGGCGGGGTGATCCGGGAGAACCGGAGAAACCCGATCGCGGAAGGGGAGAAGGCTCTCGAAATCCTAAAGACCCACGGGGGCACCGCCCACTACCTTTCCTGGAAACTCTGCCGGTATTTCGTGAACGATGATCCCGACCGCGAAATGGTCGGCCGCGTGGCCGGGGTCTTTTCAAAGACGGGCGGCGATCTCCCGAAGGTGTTCGGGGCGATCGTGAACGATCCCGGGTTCTTTTCCCGGAAAAATTACCGCGCCAAGTTCAAGCGACCGACGGAGTTCGTCGTGAGCGCCCTCCGTGTTACGAAGGCGGAAGTGGCCGGGTCCTCGGACGTGGGCAGGATTCGTGGCCGGGGGGCGACGATCGCGAGCCACCTCTCTTCCATGAACGAGCAACTTTACCGTTGTGCCGATCCGACGGGCTACTACGACCAGGCGGAAGCGTGGCGCGATCCCGGTGCGCTCGCGATCCGGTGGAATTTTGCCAGCGACCTGGTCGCGGGAAAAATCTCGGGATTCCGGATTCCTAGTTCCTTCTATAAAGGTTTGCCTGAAAATGACCGGAAAGCGTGGAAGGATATTCTTGTGAAGAAGATCCTGCCGGTCACCGGGGTGAGCAGGGTCGTTTCCAAAAAGATGGACGAGGTTATCATGCCGTACCTGGAGCAAAAGAGCCGGATCAGCGGAATCCGGCTTCGCAGGGCGATCGTGGCGATGTTGCTGGGATCTCCCGAATTTCAGAAACAGTAAAGCGAGTTCTTGAAGGGCTCGTACCGTTCATGGCCACGGGGTCCGCCCCGTGAGGATGATCGAATATTCGAATTCTTGTCTGGGTGGTTTTCAGGAGACTGGTGATGCGATTTTCATGTTTGCTTGTACTGGCCCTCTTTCCCCTTTCCGGAAGCGCTTCGTTCGTTTCTTCCCAGGACGACGGACCGGCCACGCGTACCGATGACCTCACGGAAGACGAACGCATTCTTCACGTTCTGAGTCGATTCACTCCGGGGGCCACACCTGAACTGGTGGCCGAGGTTCGGCGAAAGGGAATCAACCGCTGGTTGAAGCAACAGTTTTCCGGCCGTGTCCCTGAGTCCGAAACGTATGAGAACTACTCCGGACAGTTCAAGTCTCTGGGAATGACCCTGCCGGAGATCGCCGCCGGGTACTACGTCCGCCCGGAAGGGACGGGGCCAAAAAAGAAGCAACTGACGAAGGAACAGAAAAATGTGTTCAAGAAACGGGCGGCCACTCCCACGCAGGAAATGATGGCCTGGATTTTCCTGCGGGCCGTTTACGGGAATAACCATGTGAGGAATGTTTCCTCCGACTTTTTCCGCAACCACTTTTCCGTTTCCATAAGCAAGGGAGCGGTGGACAGGTACGTTGTCGGCTGGGAGAGGGAGATCATCCACGGCCAGGCGCTCGGCAATTTCGGTGACATGCTCGAGGCGACCGCGAAGCATCCTGCCATGCTTTTCTTTCTCGACAACCATCTTTCCCGCCGACCCGCAACCCCGGAGGAACTTGAAAAAATTGCGAGGAAAGTGAAGAAGAAGACCGATTCGGAGGAGAGGGTTGAGGAAGCGGTTGAACTGGCGAACCAGCGGGGTCTGAACGAAAACTACGCCCGGGAACTTCTCGAGTTGCACACGCTCGGTGTGGACAACTACTACACCCAGAAAGATGTCATCAACGTCGCCAAGATCCTCACGGGCTGGAGCATGAAGAAACTCCGCAAGCAACCGGGGAGCCCTAAGGGTTTTTATTTCTTCAAGAACCTCCATTGCGAAGGAAACAAGCCCTTCCTGGACGGGGTGATCCATGAAAACCGGGAGAACCCGCTCCGAGAAGGGGAGGAACTCCTCGAAATCCTCAAGACCCACGAAGGAACCGCCCATTACCTCTCGTGGAAACTTTGCCGCTACTTCGTGAATGATAATCCCGACCGGGGCATGGTCGGTCGCGTGGCCGGGGTGTTTTCAAAGACGGGCGGGGATCTTCCGAAGGTGTTTCAGGCGATCGTGGACGACCCGGAATTCTTCTCCCGCAGAAACTACCGCGCGAAGTTCAAGCGGCCGTACGAGTTCATCGTCAGCGTTCTCCGGGCGACCAGGGTCGAGATCACCAATACGAAGAACATCAATTCGATTGCCAATAAAAGCCAGGTGCTCAAGGCGATGAACGAACCGCTCTACCGATGCGCCGACCCGACGGGGTACTACGACCAGGCTGAGGCTTGGAGAGATCCCGGCGCGCTCGCGATCCGCTGGACTTTCGTTACCGACCTGGTAAACGGAAGGATCAAGGGTATTCGGATTCCGGAGTCTTTCTACGACGATTTGCCCGAAGATAATCCCCGGGCCTGGAAAGAGATCCTTGTCCGCAAGATTCTTCCTGTCGTGGGGGTGAGCGACTTTATCTCGAAGAAGATCGACGACCTCGTCAAGCCGTACATAGATCGGACCAGTCGGGCAGGTAGGAAGAGGCTTCGGACGGGGATCGTGGCGATCCTGCTCGGTTCGCCCGAATTCCAGAAACAGTAGGGGCAATAATTTCCTCCTCTCCCCCGTTTATAATGTCGAGGAGGTTTTATATGAAACGTTTGACGATCTGCCTGCTGTTGTTCCCCTGTCTTGCCGTATCCCTTTCCGCCCAGGATAAGCCCAGGAAAGAAAAGAAAGACATGAAGGGCCCCTGGTCCCATGTCGTTCTGAGCGCCTCAAGCCCGGACGGACTCACATGGACGATCGATGATGGCGTCCGCCTGGATCGAGCCTCCGTTCCGTGCGCCGTCGTGACTCCCGACGGGAAGATCATGCTCTACTTCGTCGACGCCTCGAAGAAGGGGCCGGAAACGACAAACTGCGCCGTCAGCACGGACGGGATCAATTTCAAAAAGCTCGGTCTCTCGATCAAGGGGATGAAGGTCAGGAAGGCGCTCGACCCTTCCATTCTTCTGCGGGAGGATGGCACGTTCGACCTCTACTACTTCGGGCACAGTCCGGGCGGAAAGGACTCCAAGCCGGGCGATTTCAACAAGGAGCGGCACAGGATTCACCGGGCCACTTCCGGGGACGGGGTGAACTTTGTCGAAAAGGGAATCTGCTTCGCGAAAACCGGGTTGGTCGATCCGGACGTCTTTTCATGGAAGAAGAAGGACTTCATGTTCGTCTTTTCCCTCCAGGAGAAAAAGACCGCGATCGCCACTTCCCGGACGGGAAGTCGGTTCAATTTCGACGGGTACCTTCACCTGGAGGGATGGGGGACCACCCAGCCCCTGGTGGTGGGGGACAAGCTCCGGATGTACGCTTTCGAACAGCGCGCCCGGGAGGGGAACCGGGTTTGCAGCTTTCTTTCCACCGACGGGATCCGCTGGACGAAGGAGGAGGGGGTTCGCCTGCAGGCCGGGAAAGGGAAACAGTTCACCGACCCGTTCGTCGTCAAGTGGAAGTCCGGGTACAAGATGTACTTCAAGACGGGCCGGGAGGAGTAAAACAGAAGGTTTCTACCCTTTCGGGGTCGTCGCGCTGACGATTACGGGACGTTCCTTATTCGTCTTTGGATCCGTGACCAGGGCGCAGATGTACATCCGGTATCTTCCGTCGAGGAGTCGAACGACATAGGGATCGTTCAATGACCAGACGGAGAACTCTGAGAAGTCGGCACACCGAAGGCGGATTCCTGGTTCCCTCTCATAGGTTTTTCCGTCCTTGGAGAGGAAGGAGTAGATTTCCCCTACGGCGCGGTGGCCCGGATGAGGAGGGGCTCCCTGCCACATGGTGAACATTCGACGGGTTCCATCTGGAAGTTCAATCGATTTTGGATCGACGAAGGTTGCGTTCCCCCCAGCCGACTTGTCTGCGAAGACGTTGTCGTCTTCAAAGTTGAAGGTCTTCCCGTCCCGGGAGAAAGCTCTTCGGACGTTGTTCACCCCTCCCCTCTGCATATCCCCGATGTAAAAGAGAACAACACCTCCCGCTTTTTTGGAGTAGTAGATATCCCACACTCCGGTTTTCCCGTTGTCGCCGGGATTCCCGGAATACCCGATCGAGGAATCGCGCCGGAAGAAACGCCCGTTCCGGGAGGTCGATCCTTCCAGACTTCCCTTCTGATCGAGTCGGTAGCGCACAAAAGTTCCGTCCGGGAATTGCACCTTCCCCGCAGGGCGCTTTTTCTCAGGATTACTTCGTGGATTCATCGAGAGAACTTCCACCCCGGAAAACGTGAGGCCATCATCCGAGGTGACGAGATACTTTTTCGGTCCCAGATTGTACCAGAGGGTCACTTTGCCCGTTTTCGGATCGACCCGTGCCATGGGAACCGAAGCCTGCTCCGCTCGAATTCCCGGATCGACCTTGAATGTCAGTTCCGCAATTGTGTCGACCCTTTTCCCCGGGGATTTTGGCGGTTTTCGACCCGGTCTATCCTGGTCTCCATCCGTGCCGGGATGGATGGAAATTCCGAGAATGAACGCAACAGTAATGACTGAAGTTCCCATCACTCCTCCTTAATTACTATGAACGTACGCGCCGGTAAAGGATTGTTCAAATTCTCAGATCATGCCGTACTTTTCGTCCCATTGTTTCAATCGGGGTGACATGATCCGATTCCAGAGCGGGGGGATGAGCGTGAACACGATGGTCGTCAGATACCCGTGCGGCATCTCGGGTGCGTCGGGGCAGGCGTCCAGTCTCCAGAAGGGAACCGCGGGCTTTTCGTGGTGCGCGGAGTGGCGGGTGAGGGAGAAGAGGACCATTTCGCTGATCCTCTGGTTCGTGTTCCAGGAATGGTGCGGGCCGGCGGGTTCGTTTTCCTTTCTCCTCAGTCCGTAATGTTCCATGTAGTTGACCACCTCCAGGACGAACTTGGCGAAGAGGGACTGTCCGAGAAACAAGACCAGCGCGAGGGGGCCTCCGATGAAGAAAGAAACTCCCATCCAGCAGCAGCTCATGAGGTAGCCCCGAAGGATCCGGTTGTTCCAGGAGAGGACCCACTGTTTTTTCACCTTGAGGCGATCCATCTCGAGTCCCCATGCGCTGAGATGTCCCATGACGGTCGAACGCAGGAAAAAGAAGTAGACGTTCTCCCCGCGACGGGCGGTGGCCGGGTCCGCGTCCGTACCTACGCGTACATGGTGCCCGTAAACATGTTCGATTGAAAAGTTGGTCGTACAACTCATTGCAAGGAGCCAACGTCCCTCGATCATCGCCTCCCTCGAGGTGATCCGGTGGGTGAGTTCGTGGCCGACGTTGAGGCCGTATCCGACCGTGAGAAAGCCGACTCCGAGGACCGCCCCGAGGTAGTCGGTCCAGGCGGTCGTCGCGTGCGCTTTGGCGGACCAGGCGAGGGCGAGAAGCAGGGCCGTCAGGAAGGGAAGGGCGAGGTGAAGCGGGATTTCCACAAGGCGGGGGTGGGCATATTTCGGCTGCGAGGTATCCTTTCCGAAGATGGCGTCCCCCCCGATAAGGACCAGGAAGATGACGCCGATCCCCAACCACATCCAGTGTCCTCCCAGCAGGATCCCGGCAAGAACGGCCGGGGCGAGCAGGGGTGTCAGGTAATACTTCGCATACGCATACATGATCGATTCTCCTCAGCAAGCCAGGGGACAGCGAATCCCGTTACTTAACCTTGTGCAGTAATCCTGGCAACGATTCGGGGGAATCGAATTCTATTGATAAACATGCAAACTACCCTTCGCCGCGGGAAGGAGGTTCATTCCCAGGTAAGTGAAGACCACCGCGAGGAAGCCGAGAATGCAGATGATCGCCAGTCGTTTTCCCTTCCAACCCGCCACGAAGCGGAGATGGAGCGCCCCCACGTAGATCAACCAGGTGATCAGGGCCCAGTTCTCCTTGGGGTCCCAGTCCCAGTAGTTTCCCCAGGCGGTCTTGCCCCAGGCCGCGCCCATCACCAGTCCGAGCGTGAGGGAAATGAAGCCGAAGTTCATCGCCCCGGTGAAAAAGTGTTCGAACCCCTTGTTTTCCCCCTCTTGTCTCCATTTCGGGAAGACCAGGTAGAGGATCGCCAGGCTGAAACAGGCGAACAGGGCGGCGTAGGAAATAAAATAAGTTACGACGTGGGGAACGAACCAGGCGCTTTGGAGGGCGGGAGGAAGGTTGATGATTTCAATATCCGGTTTCAGGCAGGCGTAGGCAAGTCCTGCCAGGTTTATTGCCGAGGCAAAAAGCCCGAAAACCGAGACACGGTAGAGACCCAGAAGGACAAAGAAAACGGCGGTGACGCACCAGGGGTAAAACAAGAGAGTCTCGTACAGGGTTTTCAGAGGCGCCCGGCCAGCCTCGATCCAGCGGTCGGCAATGACGGCCGTATTTGCGCAGAAGGCGAGCATCATCGCAAAGATGGCCAATTTAAGGAACAGCGGCCGTTTTCCGGGAATGGCGGGAAGGAAGAGGAGGAACGAAGCGAGGTAGAGGGTGAAGGCCGCCTGGAAAAGCGGGTTCATTCCCGTGAAGTTTTCGACGAACGCGGTCATGACCGGGACCTCGCTTTCCGGGCGATGATCCTCGGCTTGATGTAGACCGTCCAGATCACCCCGAGACTCAGGAGAATGAACCCGGCGTAGACGATCGACAGGCCCGGATCGGAGACGACCAGGATTCCCGAGTAGGTCAGATCCTCCGGGTTGTAATCCGCCTGGTAGAACATGTAGCCATCCTGTTCGAGGGGGTTGTTGACCGCGATCGTATCCTTCCGGAATTCCGCGCCGTTTTTCCAGAGGGAGACGAGGCTCCGGTATTCCTTTACTTCCCCCTCCCGTTTTCCCAGAGCCAGAACGGTTCTCCCTTCCTCCAGGACCAGGGGAGGGAATGGCTGCGTGCGAAGGTGTGAGGAAGATTTGCCTCCGGGTGTTTCAAGTTCAAGCTGAACCGAGGGACTCTTCCAGGAAGAGTCATATACATAGTGAAGGAACGGCATCCCCTCGATTTCCCCGCCCCTCATCATCGGCGTGTCCGGGGCGTTGGAGAAGAGCCAGAGGACTCTTGATTCCGAGCCCCTGGAGAGCGTAAGGAGGAGGGTCGGGTTGACGGGAACTTCCGACAGGTTGATGATCTCCTTCCTGGCGGAATCGTAGGATAGATGGGGGAAAAAGTTGTTTATCATCGCATGCCAGCCATCCCCGAGATCAAGCCCTTCTCCGACCTCCACTTTCCATTCCCGCCGGGAGGGGGTCAGGACGAGACGATGGGCCGTCCTCTCTTCCGCGGACGATTTCGGTTCAAGAGTTTCTTCGGTCACTCGGAAGTGGATATCGGTGCCGGGGATCTTCTTCTTTTCCCGCGCTTCCGAAATTGCGAAAGAGGCGATAATCCTGTACGGGTTTTCTTCCTTTTCCGGACTCTCTTTTTCCCGGTAGGCGTAAATCCGGTATTTGCCCGGGTAGTGGTCAACCTGGAATTCATCCAGTTGTAACCCGAACCCCAGCGCCATCATCTCCCCGGTCGAAGATCCCCCGTCAAGAAGGACCATGCGATCCCGGCGGGTTCCCTCGGTGAGATTTATGGCGCCCCTTGAGCCCTTGACGGTTCCCACAAGGGCGCCGGCCAGGATCAAAAGCACCCCAAGGTGGGAGAAGAGGAACCCCCATTGAAGCGGGGAGAACGGCTTTCGCTTTACGATCACCAGTAGAAGGCAGATCGCCGTCACTCCCAGCAGGCAGTTGAACCAGAGGGAATGGAACACATCGGTCAGGAAGAGGGCGTTGAAGAGAGATGAAAGCCCTGCTCCGTAGTATTCCCGGTAATCCGCGGGTTCCGCCTTTTGCAGGACGAAGGTTCCGATGATGGTCGCGATCCCGATAAACAGGACCAGGACCACCGCGAATCTGGCGGAGGTGAGCAGTTGGTAAAGGGTGTCCAAATTACGAACCAGGACCGTTGCAAGGGCCAGGGATGCCGCCAGGCAAATCAGCGTGCCCGGGGAGAAGAAATCATCGAAATTCGGAGGGAATCGTTGCAGCCCGTAGGCAAGAAGAACGATCGCGAAGATTGCGGCGAAGGAGAGCCGGAACGAGGCGGAACGGATGGGGGCGGCCTCCCGTTTCGCACTGCCGGCGGTCCGGATTTGTTTCTTTTCCACGACCGTTACTCCTGGAACTGCGAGGCTCTGACTCCATAGAAACGACGGGCCAGGTCCCGGGTGGAGGAAAGATGGGCCTCCTCCCGAAGCGTCCGCAGGGAGGGGTGGAGGATCTTCCCGACGATCCGGTGGACCATGAGCCCGACTTCTTCCCGGTTTTCCGGCGAGAGGCCGTCCAGGCGGGAGAGCGTCCGTTCGAGTTCCCGAGCGCCGACCTCTTCCAGTCGCGCTCTCAATTCCGATGCGACCTCGGCGAATTCGCCATCGCCGATCTTTTCAAGAATGGCCCCGGTCTCCTCCTCGATCACGGGGTTGCACTCGTGGGCCGTGAGCCGTCGCTTTTCCATGTTCTTCGTGGTGAGGGATCGAAGGTCGTCCATGTTGTGCAGGTAGACATTGTCGATTCCGGCGACACCGGGGTCGATGCTCCTGGGAACGGCCAGGTCGATGAGGAAGATGTGCGGCCGGGTACGCCGCGCCTGGATTTCCCGAACCTGCTGTTCGTCCAGGATGAACGAGTCAGAATTTACGCAAGAAAAGACCAGGTCGGCTTCAAGAAGAAGGGAAGGAAGACGGGACAACGGGAAAGCCGCTCCGCCGTATCGCTCCACGACGTGTTGCGCCCTTTCCAGGGTGCGGTTTACCATCAGGGTGCGATCGGCGCCGCGCTCCCGGATCGCCCGCAGGGCGAGTTCGCCGGTCTTTCCGGCTCCAATGACGAGAATCGTCATTCCCCGTAAATCCCGGAGGATCTTTTCCGCAAGGCGTGCCGCGACGGAGGCGATGGAGACGGGATTCTCCCCGAAAGAGTGGTCCTTTTGAATTCGTTTCGCCGTGAAGAAAGCGTGTTGAAAAAGCGGGTCGAGGATTTTCCCGGTCCGGCCAAGCCGTTTCGCCGTTTGATACGCAGATTTTACCTGGCCGAGGATCTGCGTCTCGCCGAGGACCATGGAACGCAATCCCGAAGCGACCTTCAGCAGGTGGCGAACCGCATCCCTACCTTGATGTCGGTAGAACAGAGGAAGAAGATCGGCGCGATCTCCCGCAATGAACCGGGAGATCGAATCAGCATCGACCCTTCCCTGTTCCGTTGCGGCATAGATCTCGATCCTATTGCATGTGCTCAGAACCACCGCTTCCGGCAGGTTCAGCCGGTCGATGGCGTCCGAGGATGAAATCGCGAGTTGTTCCCGCACTTCCACCGAGGCTCGAGAATGGCTGATTCCGACGACAACCAAGTCCATAAGGCAGGTTTTGAGCAAATGATTTGCCAGTGGCTGAGAAGGGTGGGAATGGCCGGTTTTACCCATGAATGACCTCAAACTGGAAGGTCGCTCGGACGGCACTGGAACAAAATGTGCCAGTTGTCGGAACCTCTTGTATATCAAGTGATTGATTCCATTGCACGGGATGGACTCGGAAAGCTGGTTCAGGTCGAATCGTCCTGGAAGTCCCAAGGGGCTGATTTCAGGCTGATTTCCTGTTGGCGTACAAGTCGCATTGGAGAGGTTGATTGTTCGTGTCATGAATGAGGAAACAGTGATGAAAACGATGGTCGTGATCCTGTTCGCGTTGGTCGTATCGGTCTATGCCGGGGCATCCCCGGCCTCTCAGGAGGAGCGCCTCGTATACTGGGACGACATTGAAGTTCCCGCGAAGCCCGCGGAGACACCGGAACTCCTGGCTCTCGGGAAGAAAGTTTACGGGGCGCGGTGTACGCTCTGTCACGGCAAAGATGGTGACGGCGAGAGCGTGGCCGCCCCATACCTTGATGTAAAGCCTCGCGATTTCCTGCCGGGTCACTTCAAGTTGAGGACAACACCCTCCACGACACTTCCGGCGGAGGAGGATCTGTATCGCACGGTTACGGTCGGATTTCCCCAGTACGGGATGCCTGGGTTTCCCTACCTTTCGCCCAAGGAACGGTGGGCGGTGGTCAAGTATCTGAAGACCTTCTCCCGCGTCTGGAAGAGCTGGAAGCCGGGAAAACCGCTCAAGATTGGGGAAATTCCCCCACGAACGGAAGCCCTCGTGGAAAAGGGGCGGGAGCTCTACAACAGCGATAAGTTCAATTGTGTCAGTTGCCACGGCGAGTCAGGCAGGGGGGATGGATACGAATCGGAAAACCTGAAGGATGCATGGGGAAATCCCGTGCTTCCCCGTGCATTCACTTCCGGCGCGTGGTACTTCAAGCGCGGGAATCGTCCACAGGACATCGTGAAAACCCTTTACCTTGGCATGCCGGGATCTCCCATGATGCCCTTCCAGGGCAAGCTTGATGATGAAAACGACCTGGGGGATCTCTGGGCTCTCGCCTATTTTGTGCGTGATCTTTCGATGCCAGGGAAATAAACGACGATTAAGGAGACGAATCGTGTCCTATGGAAAAATACTCCTTTGCGTGGACAATTCGAAATGCTCGGATTACGCGGTGGAAAACGCCGCCGCCATCGGGAGACTGAACGGGACGAGCATCGTATCGGCGCATGTATACGCAGCGAGACTTCACGATCGGAGATTTGTCGACCTTGAGCCCGGTCTGCCCAAGGAATTCCAGAACAGGAAGCGGATGGAACGATCCAGGAAGACCCACGATTCCCTGATCGGGAAGGGTTTGGAGTTGATCTCGGATTCCTACCTCGTCGCAATCCGGGAGAGGCTCAAGGGAGTCTCCCTGGAAGAGAAAAGCATCGAGGGCAAGAACTACGTCGAACTCGTGAGGGAATCCAAGTCCGGGTACGACCTCGCGATTATCGGGGCCCAGGGGCTGGGGCTCGAGGCGTTGAACGGGGCGGGATCTCCCCATGCTCTCGGAAGCGTCTGCGAACGTTTCCTCCGTGGTGCGAGAACCGACGTTTTCGTGGTGAAGAACGAGCGCTCCCTCGGCGGGAAGTTCCTGGTCGGCGTGGATGGAAGTCCGGAGAGTTACTCCGCGTTGAGAAAGGCCCTTAAACTGGCCAAGGAGGTCGGTGCGAAGGTTGAGGTCGTCGCCTGTTACGATCCCGACTACCACCCGGTCGCCTTCAAATCGATTGCCGGCGTGCTCTCCGAGGCCGATTCAAAGGTCTTCCGGTTCAAGTCGCAGGAAAAACTCCACGACAACATCATCAACAAGGGCCTGGAAACCCTTTACCAGGGGTACCTGGAAAATGCCAACGTCATTGCGAAGGGGCGCGGGACGGAGATTGATTCCCGCGTTCTCGAGGGGAAGCCGGCCTACGAAATCGCCCGGCGAGCGGAGGAGATCGACGCGACACTGGTCGTGGTGAGCCGCCTGGGGCTCCACCATACGGACTGCCTCGACATCGGAAACACGGCGGAGAACGTCGTTCGAATTTCTCCCTGCAACGTCCTGGTCGTCCATGAAAAGATCGAGAAGATTGACATCAAGTGGACGGCCGATGCGGAAGAACGGATAAAGGACATCCCCGATTTCATCCGGCCCATGGTTCGCAAGGCGATTGAGAATCATGCGCGGGCACGCGGGATCTCGGAAATCACATCCCAGATCGTGACGGATGCCAAGGTTGGGCATGGGGTTCCGCTTCCGGGACACGGCAAGAAGTCGGATGAGCATTGAGCACGTCCCCTATATCATCTCTTGGAACTTGACGTACAGTTGCAATTTGCGTTGCCGGCACTGTTATATCGACGCGTCCCGGAAAATGCCGGGGGAGTTGTCGCGGGAAGAGGCGATGCGGGTTCTCGATGAGATCGCGGACGTCCACCCGGAAACGATGCTGATACTGAGCGGGGGGGAGCCCCTGCTTCGTCCGGACTTGGAGGACCTGGTCACCCGCTCCGCCGAACTGGGAATGATGCCGGTCCTGGGGACCAACGGCACGCTTCTTTCCCCGGAGAAGGCCCGGCGCCTGGCGAAGCGGGGACTGGCGGGCGTGGGCATCAGCCTTGATTCGCTCCTTTCCGCCCGGCACGACGATTTTCGGGGGAAAAAGAACTCGTGGAATGAGGCCGTGGAAGGCATCCGCTCCGCCCGGGAGGCCGGTCTCGAAGCCCAGGTGCAGATCACCCTCACGCGCGACAACTGGAAGGAACTTCCCGATGTCATCCGTTTTTCGAAGGAGTTGGGCTCCCGCGCGATCACGGTCTTCTTCCTCGTCTGCACCGGCCGGGGACAGGACCTGGTGGATCTTTCTCCGGAAGAATACGAGGAGGTCCTTGGCTTTCTCGC
>MPMD02271607.1_pt1 | contig 13554 bp, 12 predicted proteins | sample 1617291 | NCBI WGS metagenome assembly MPMD02 (sample SAMN05944810, study PRJNA350692) | marine metagenome | biome: marine; feature: ODZ; material: water; isolation source: 120 m water sample filtered on 30 um supor filter | place: Pacific Ocean | collected 2012-04-09 | depth 120m m | reverse complement strand
AGTGATTACTAGTGATCACCAGTGGCTATCAGTGATAGTCAGTAATTGCCATTAATTGCAAACGCTTCGCGCTACCCGCCGAGGTCAGAACAGTCAAGCTTGGCTTTTGGGTCCCTTGGTTTGGGTCCCTTCACGTTTTGCCTCTAATAGCTTCTAATAGCTGAGGCTTCCTAATAGCTTCCTAATAGCTTCTAATAGCTGAGGCTTCTAATAGCTTCCTAATAGCCTCTAATAGCTTCTAATAGCTTCTAATAGCTGAGGCTTCCGGATAGACCTTATTTGGCATTATTTGACCTTATTTTCTCTCGACCCGACTTGACCTTATTTGCCCTTATTTGCTCCTGGCCTCGTTTGACCTTGTTATTTGACCTTCTAATAGCGTCTAATAGCTGATGATCGCTAAGGTCGGAAAATAGGGTGCTTCAATGGCAATGAGCGACAATGAGCAATGGCATCTGTGCTGGTCTTCTTCGATGGCAACGAGCATGAGCAATGAGCATGCAATGAACAATGAGCAATGAGCATGCAATGGACATTGTGACTATTTGCATTTGCCAGCGATTTTGCATTGTCAATAAGCAATGAGCATGCATCAGTTTGACGTCCAAGCCTGCATCGTCGCTTCCTCCTGTGCTGGTCTTCTTCGATGGACCTTGCACGCCGGAAGTCCCTGCTGCCGCTGCCCGAGTACGCCTCTCTCAGTGACTACGTCCGGGTCATGCCAGGTGGTTTGGCTTACTTGCCAGGAGCATCACCTTCGTGGCGTCGACGGAAAGGCACCGTCTTCGACTTCTTACCTCGGGCGACTTATTCCAGCCTTGTGCTGGAATGCATGGCTGAGGCGCCAAGGCGGTACCAGGAGATCACCTGGCCTGTTCTCGACCTCCACTACGCATGTGGAGATGTGAAGGTCGAGTTGCAGCGTTGGTTTGTCTTCAAGACCTACATGTGGCTTCAGACCTTCCACGACGAGGTCAAGCGGGTCTGCGAGGTGAGGCCAGCTCCTGTTACAGCCGCCTCGCTGCGCGGAACAGTGCCTGTAACTGCGCCTGACGTCGAGATCCTAGCCGGCCTGGTCCCAGGAGTCCCTTTCAAGTCCCAGTTCCAGAGCCGCAAGCTTGAGTTCCTTCACAACAATTGGCGCTTCATGAAGGACAACTATCATCTTTTCTGCTGGCTCAAGACTGCATCCAAGACCATCCCCATGTCCAGCAAACTGGACCCGGCCTTCCTGAACTCCACCAGCCACATGGAACTCATCCTGAAGCGCAAAGGCATCGACACCATCATCGGGCACCTGGAGGCGGAAACGCAGATCGACGAGGAGCTCACGGACACGGAGATCGACGACTCGTTTCCCATGGTGGAGATCTCCGACTCCGACTCGTTTCCCAAGGTGGAGATCTCCGACTCCGACTCGTTTCCCATGGTGGAGATCGACACGGAGATGGATTCCGACTCGTTTCCCATGGTGGAGATCTCCGACTCCGACTCTGATGATGTGGTGGTGCCTCCGCCTCCCAAGCGCTCACGGGGAAACTCCATGCTCAGGCGCAGTGTGCGCATCGAGTGCTTCGATCGTTTTCTTTCTTTGCTTGAATTGTGATTTGTGCATTCAGTAGGTGTCGGCGGCCCGTGCGACTGCGCACGACATTTGCAGACACATTAATTCCAAACAACGCTTTTTGCTGCAAATCAATGGCATTCCAATTCCAAACAACGCTTTTCCACAACGCGATGCACGCAGCTTATGTGCGATTGTTTTCTCTTGCGCTGTGCATGTAGCATGTTGCTCGGGCACAGCGCATGCTGTGATTTAACGCATGATGGCTACAATTTCCCTGTTCAATATTCGCGCGCGAGATTAGATTGACATCTTGACATCAACCGTGCTGAGACTTTGGAAGCTTGAACAAAAACAATTTGTGGAACGCCTTCTGGACTGCAGGAGTTATCTGTAAGAGTGCCGCTTCACTTGCGACCGACCGCCTTGGAAACTTCGAGCGTCGATCAATTGAACTCAGATCCCTTCCCTTCCCCACAGGCTCTCGGACCGATGGGACCAACCCGAAGAGCTCCAGATGGCAGCCAGCACGGCAGCATCCAGAGATGACGGACCAGAATCGCAAACTCCACCTCGAGAGGGGCTCCGGAGACTGCCCAGACGATCCGGGCAGCTTGTTTGTCCATCCAGGAGCTCTTCCGACCCGAGGGACCCGTGCGAGCTACTGGAGTAAGTAGGCAAAGCTCCGGCGAGCAGTTGCCCCTCTGAGGGGGCAAAGCTGGTACTGCCAAACTTGCCATTGGAACATCTTTCCAGTGTTAGCGCTGCACTCGTCTCCAGCATGTGGTCTCCAATGTCTTCCAGTGTGCGTCGAGATAAGTGCCAGCAGCATTGTCTGTATGTGTGCGGTTGGTGCTTGCATGCGTCTGCCGACTTTACTTGTACTTGCACCTGCTCTTTCTCCAAAATGGCAAGCCGTACTTGCACACCCTAGCGTTTACTGGCACATCAGTGAAGTGTCATGACCGTTCTATCTTCCCTGCATCGACATTGGTCCCAGGTCATGCAGGTTGGTGCTCGTCTTGTGCTAATGTATGTCTGCATTGATTGGCTCATGGCTTGTCTGTCTTGTTCTTTGCGAACGCGACCTGTGATCGTGTATCACATTCGTTGGTTGGGTGGCTGCTCCTGTCTGGCCAACGGCCTGGCTACGACGCAGTGGAGTGGGCGTGCTGCTTCTGTCTGTATTGGGTACATACGGCCAGACCAGTTCAGTGTTGTCTTTGTATTCTTCTGGTCATGGTGAATTGGCATGCTATCGTGGAAGAGGCTACCGCTTCATCAAAGCCACAATGGGGCAGCCTGCAGTTCGGAAACATGTATTGTCAACGTCTTGCTATTGGCGTTGGGCCTCCTTGGGCAAATGCAGGCCAGAAAATTGGATTGTGGGTATTCCGTGATTGTGTTCAACATCTGCTGCCCAGACGGAAGCCGTGCCGAATATGGCAAGAGTCACGCGAGGCGATTGGAAATGCTGCTATCAATTGGGGGTTCGATCCGGTGGCTTTGCAGTCGCCTTTCTACGGCAGGGCCGACGAACGCAACAGGCAGACGAAATCTGTTCGGCTGTCAGGGCTGGGCATCGGCGCTCCAACGCTGAACAAGTATTTTGTGGATCTCGCTTGCTGCCCGACTATGCTATTCGCGTGGGTGCTCAAAAAGGCAACAGCACCGATTACAGGTCGGAACAAGTTCACCGACAAAGATGCTTGCCAATTGTTCATGTCGACCATGGTCACACAAGCGCTTATGGATAGCGACGTACAAGTGGCGCCAACGGTGCTTCTCTCGGTTGACCCTCGTGGTGTGACAGATCCAACGCCGATCTTTGATGCTGTCTTGAAGGACTGCTGCCGGTCCGACTTGGATTACACGGCGTTATGGGCTCAGGTTCGGCAATCCTGGCAAGTGGCATCCACCGCAAGCTCCGCCGATGGAGCATCAGAGGAGATGTGGGTGGGTCAGTATATCAACAAATGTAAAGTCGGAACGGCCATCGTGTTCATTGCCGACTTCTTCGGCTTTGAGGCCTGCACCACCGGAATGAATGCTTTGACGTCAGTCATGTCTGCCATCGCGAGGGCTTTGGTTTATCGTACTCTCACTGTTGCAACCGGTACGACTGGAGATGAAGGCAACAGTGCTGGCAAGTTTACAACAGAGACCGGTAGAACCCAAACCGGAGCAAGGATTGCGTTTCAGGACAGCCGGATACGAACATTGGTTCTCTGTGAGTATCGTTTGTCTGTCTCTCTGCTTGATGTCTGTCCTTGCTTTGTCTCTGCCTGCATCTGTCCGGCTCTGTCTACCTGATCGCGGTGTTGCGTTTTATGACTCAGGCATTCAGACACTCAAGAAGTGCGGGCAATGTCGAGATGAGCGTCTGAGTGTCTGAGCGTCTGAGTGTCTGGGTGCCTGAGCGTCTGAGTGCCTGAGAGTTCGGCATTGTCCCGTCTTAGGGCTCCAGGTTTATTTATTTAAGATTTTAGGGTTTGAGGGTTTTACAATCTGTCCCTAAATTCGGGCTTTGCTGGTTTTAGGGTTGTAGGGGTTTAAGACGTAGGGCTTTAGGGACTAGGGTTTTCTGAGTGTCTGGGGGTGTTTGTGTGTCTGAGTGCCATGCGTCTGTCTGGTGATATGGCGTCTGGGATTTCAACACTGTGCCGGCTTAGGGGTTTAGGGGTTAAGGCTTCAGTTTAGGGGTTATGCTTTTAGGGGCTTAGGGCCTTAGGGCTTTAGGGCGCTTAGGGTGTAGGGTGTAGGGTTTCGGGTTTGGGGGTGTTTTCCTTTTAGGCCTTGGGGATGTACAATTAATCTGGGGATGTGGCTTTTGGGTTCTTTCTGAATGTCTGAGTGTCTGCCGAGTGAGTGTCTGAGTGTCTGAATGTCTGGTGGGTGGGCGTCTGCGATGTCGACGTTGTCCCGGCCGCCGGCTCCACAATTTGAAGGCATCATTCAATGAGTGTCTGGGTGTCTGAGTGGCTGGGTGTCTGAGTGTGTGTCCTGGATTTCGGCACTGCCCCTGCGGCCGGATCCGAGAGTCAAGGAATCATTGGGCGTCTGAATGTTCGAGTGTCTGAATCAAATAATGTCGCTCTCTGTGCTGTGGCTTTTCGCTTGGCCCAACAATCTGGTATTGCTATTCATTTATAGTTCAGAATGTTCAGCATTCAATGTTTGTGTGGACGAAGCAATGATTCGATTCATCTGCTGGAGTGCGCAGTGGCTCGGCAACTAACTGACTACATGTTTGTATAGTTACGTTGGTGGCCTTCACAGCGATGCTCTCTTTCATTCTCTTGTTTTGTGTTATTGTTCATTCATTCATTGGGGTCTGCTTTGGCCGGGCTGCTAGCAATGAATTACAAGATTGTTTAGAGTGATAGTTCCCGGCCATTGAGCACAATGCTACTTCGATGTCATCAGCCCATAGCAGTTCCTAGTTAGTTGAGGACAAGCGACGCGGCGTTGACGGCAAGACTACACGTTTCATGGAGCGGTTGGATGTGCAAGCTCACGTGCGGCAACACCGCAAACTTGGACCTATCACAACGAACCTGTGTTGTTTCCACGACGGAGTGGACGTCATGCGCAGAAAATGGTTGGGAATGTACGTCCAGCACATCAACTTAGGCATGGGTGGCATCTTACCACTCCAGGCGTGCCGTCACACCAGAATAGATTGATGTCCACATGTGTCTGTTTCTGAGCTATTTATCTGGAGCATTGCGCCGATCATGCATGCATCCGTTCTGTGTGGTGCGAGTGAAGGCGTCAAGCCATGATGCACGCATGCTTGTGTGTACGCGGGTGCCGAACACGGACATGAACTGCGTGCACGTGCTTACACACGCATAATACATTTACATACCTATTGCAAATGCAAATGCAAAAGAAATAATTTGCAAAACGAATCAAACTAAACAGGTGGGCGTTGCAGCTTGTTATTTGTAATTTCACCGAGCTGGGGTCACAAACAATTGCAAGCGCTGCCAGATGAAACGAAGCATCCCGGAACAGCGAATGAACGGAACCCACTTCATGCTACCGCTTCTCGTGTATTTGACATTTTTTTGTAATTCCGAAATCCAACCAACTCACAAGTTTAGACAGTCAGCGGTCAAGGCTCAGCCAAGTCAGCAGCCAGCTTGCTCATGCCTGGATTGACGTGCCGACCCAATAAATAATGAGTTTAAGTTTGAATAGCAGCACCATAGATCAACTCACTTGCATAATGCCTCCCATCATACAACGCCACATATCAGCTAAGTGAGATCACGCAAGCGTAAGCCAATCCAGTACGCAGAGACATCGGCGCACACAGCAAACCGTCGGATGACAAGATTCAAGGAATTGTTATATTTGTATGTTGGCGTGTGTTGCTCGGTAAGCTTTTCCTTCTATTGTGGAACTGCCACCACACCACATTTTTGTTGTGCATGAATGCGAATCATTTTGGCTCAATGCGCATGAGACTTGAGTGCGGCACACACACACACGCACTTGAATGTGATTACTTGTCGATGTGAGCCTTTCTTTCCTCTGTCTCTGGCGTGGCGTGACTCAGTCACTGGCAGTTGCGCTGCGGGATGCCACCAAGTTGCCTGTGGTCATGGGAGGAAACGATATCGATCTTAAAGACTGTTGAGAAGATAGAGTGCGAGCTTGGTCTCGGCAGCTATCTGCATCACAGGAGGGACCCGGAAATCATGGCATATCAATGGAATTCTGTGTTGATCGGTGGCATTCATGAAATATTAGGCCGCAGCAGGGTGGAGAAGTCTGCTCTTTGCTTCGCTCGGACAGCGCGCACGACATGTACTGGATATGAGACGGTTGGTCTTTCCTGGGAGTGCCTCAAGGTGCCTCTATTCGAGCTTGGCTACAATCCAAGAATGCAGTTTACTTCTGGCTGCGCTCGGGCCTTAGTGGTTGCAACTGGTGAGTGATCATGTTTCGCTTCGCCGTGCTAACCAAAGAGCATGTCAGAACACACACCACACGAATGCATTCAGAAACACCCAGCTCTAGGCCATTAGCACCGATTTGTTTGCACAAGTGCAAGTGCCTGTGCCTGACCCGTTGCGCTTCCATGCCAGTACAAGTGCTGCTCTGTACTTTTGCAAATTGACCAGCATCCCATGGTCTGTTCTGTTACATCCGAGCGCCATGGTTATGTATTGTATTAGTTCTGTGCTGCTCTTGGTGCTCAAGTGCACTGCTGGCCTTATGTGTAGGTCTCGCACATAGTTGGCATTTGTGTGGAGCAAGCAGCTCAGGAGATTGACCCGAGGTGCATTGCACAGTTGCAAGGGCCGGCACCCTGGAATCCGCTTCACATTCTTGAGGATATCACAAGGCAGGTGGCGCATGGCCTTACCGCGGACGATTGCACTCGTATGAACTGGGACTATTGGTATGCTTCCGCCAGAGTGCACGCTGCACCTCTTGCGAGACATGTATATTGCCAAAAGTGCAACGCTTATCATGCCAGGCGTGAGCTGGAGGTCGACTTCGAATGGAAATCCACACCTTGCACAATGTGGTCATCGTCCCAAAATGACAGACTCCGAGAGCAGAGTCCAGTCAACATGGTTTGGCTTTGCAGTTCGCACAAAAATATGGTCGAAAAAACAGCGGCTGTGGCATCAGAGTGTGTGGTGAAGCAGCCTGCGTGGTTCGTTCAAAAAGATTACCCAAACCGGCCCATGTTCCGAGTCGAGCGAGGGCCGCAAGATATTGGCTTCTCCCATTGTTCTCGCACAAGGGCATTGTCATTCATGCCCGACACAGACCACAAGTGCACCTTGCATCATGACCCGGCCAGGCTGTTCGATGAAGTTGCCAAGTTCTTGCAAGTGCGAGACATGATGGAAATTTGCAACATCACCAACGCGGCCGTCTTGGAGTTTCTCACAGAGGCGGATTACATTCACCGCAAGCGATTCAACAACGAGCCGTTGCCACAGTGGGCTGTGCAAGAGAGCGTGGTGCACGGGCTGGACGCAATGGATTTTAGTTTCATGTTATTGGAACGGGAGGTCAATTCATTGGAAGATTACTGCTACAAATATTACATTGTCTCAGATGGCCATGATCCCCTTCTCGATCCGAACCTGTGTGTCTTCCTTGGAGACAACGCGAGCACGCATGCTTCATGGAGCTACAATACGCATGCGATCCCTACATGCAGAACGAACACAGGCTTCATGTGGCTGCCATCCAAAAAGAGGTGGCTCACATCACGCCAAATCTTATCTTGTAATGGGATACCCCAAAGCTTGAAGCAGTTGGCGTGCTTGAAGCTGCCTCCAGAATGGGCTCAGCACTTGGAGTTTGGAAACCATAGCACCCGTCGTCATTTTGCTGGCAACTGTGTTCACGCCGCAGTAGCAGGTGTCTTCATTGGCTGTTGCCTTGCCAGCATTGAGCTGAATCAGTGATTCCCGTCTCCAGTTTGAATCTGCAGCAGATCTCAAGACAGCTGAGTGTACAGGTTGCTTGTATAGTGCATGTGTGCGTGCCTCGCTCTTCGGTTCTCTGTCTATCGAAGTGTTCTGCTGCAGTGATTACAGGCGGCTGACGTCATGAAGCCAGGGTTGCATATTGCTTGTCTGTCTCGGGTGGACTCGACTCTGGCCAACCCGCCGATCTGACTAACTAACATGCAACGATTAAATTGTTAATAAACCGTCTCATTCCTTTGAAGTGACCGCGGGCGCCAGATCAAGAACGCCGAATTCCTTCCATTGGCATCTGAGTGTAACTGCTAAATTCAATTTGACAAAGCATCGATTGGCAATCCAACTTGATCTAGGCAGCTAAGCTAATGAAATGTAATGAAATGTAATGAAATGTAATGAAATGTAAGTGCAAATGTACTCGTAAACGTACATGTAAACGTATCTGTAAATGCAATTGTATCTGTAACTGTAAATGTTAATGTAAACGTAAATGTAACGTAACTTAGTGTAGTGTAGTGCAGTGTAGTGTAGTGTCATGTTACGTAATGTAGTGTGTAGTTCTGTAAGATGTTGTAATGTAGTGTGACGTTTTGTAGTGTAATGTAGTGTAATGTTGTGTAATGTAGTGTAATGTTGGCGTAATGTAGTTATGTAGTGAAGTTGCCAAGAATGTCAGAAACAAGTCTCGAAATCACCGACGAGAGAGCATACTAGTTTAGGCAGGTTGGCTCAAGCGTTGCACTCAAATCCTGATCTCGGGAGGTCACATGTGATGGTTCTGAACTGGGCGCTTAAGAAGGTATCCTGCACGCGCTGCGTGCGCCGCCCGATGCGCTCTTCATTGTTTCGTTCGTTCTCGCGCGTCGCGTGCATTCGATCTAAGTACGAAGACCACAGCTGCGCCACTGCTTCGCCAGTCACCGCTGACCTTCTGGAGCCACCACGTGCATCGTGGCAGATTAATGGTCATCCTGCTTACAAGGACTTCTGGGGCAACTGGTGGGTCCTCATTCGATCGCGGCACGCATACGTTCTCGAACGCGATTTCGTCTATGACGGTCACAATGGTTACTGGTACTATAACCGCAAGACCTGGAACCAATGGCGCATGGCAATCCATGACTACGATGTCGCAAGTGATCCGCGCAACGAGTGCATCGCGATGGACAAGGAGGACCGAGACATTTGTTCAGAGCAGGAGCTAATGGCAATGATCCAGTGACGGCTTCTTCTATTTGGGGGGACGAGGTGGTTGAGCGCTGGCGCTTGCTTCAGATCGGGTGGTCGCTGGCGCTTGCTTCAGATCGGAGCCTTTCGGGCCCATTGTTTGAAAATTATCGCGGAGCCTTTCGGGCCCATTTGTGTGCGCGTGGGTATCACATTTGTTATGTGAGCGTCACATTTGGTCTTGGTCTGGGACTTGTTCTTGGTCACATTTGTATGTGCGGGTTATGGACAGGGACTTAAATTACAATGTGCTCTTGGTCTTGAGGGGATGATCAAAGAAAAAAAAGCTTCGTTCGTCCTTGGATGCATTCAAGTTGAGCTTAATTCTTATCATTTCCCTTAATCTCGAAATAAGGTTCCTCAAGGTAATCCTGGGACCTCATTTGCTATTAGCTTCGGAGACATCTGGGAGTAGAATATCTGGGGCGCCTCTGGAGAACCTCTAGTCTAGTCTTACTATTACTTCGTTTTGACTGGTTCTCACTCGGATCTGAGGCTTCACAGCAGATTTCATGACTTGTCCGACAATGCTTTGTTCACAGCAGCGGCACGGGTATGCACATTACCACACACGCACGAATGTCAAACAAGCAGGAATGAATGAACAGCAATACAATGGTGCAGGACGCTTAGAAAACATTGTTACAACATAAGATAAACATGTCATCCTATTTTTTAAGTAATCACATGCAGTGCAAGCGTATAAGGCAAACGCTGAGGAAATATATAAATATGAGCAATGCCAGCCCAGTGCTGCACATTCACGACGAGCATGCATGACGCAAATTCCGGTGTTTTAGGGAATGGTGCAAGCACAAATGCATGAACCACAAGCAGGAACAGAACCGCAGACTAACCTATTGTCTTTTTGTCATTGTGAATCAATCAATGCTCAACAGGGGCAGGGGTTGGCCCAAGACAAACAGGGTCTTGTGCCTGTGCAGTTGCAAAACGTGTGGGCCGGTGTCTGCCGCACCAACCCAGCTCTCTCATCAGCGATGATGCACGGTTCGTCACGTTGGGAGAACCGACGAGCCGTTGTGGAAGACTACTCCCCTGCACCGCGTCCGCATGGCCAGGCGTCCCTTGTTCAAGGTCTCACCCTGGCTCAGTCTCAGGCTGGCACACGGTGGCGACAAGACAGTGAACGTGCACGACTTCGCGATGCTGCAAGTGCCCAGGCGAAGCGACGTGCCAACGCAGGAGGAGGAGGAGGAGGAGGAGGAGGAGGAGGAGGAGGATGAGGAAAAAGAGGCATCATGGGGACGGGAGCACGCCGAAGCTCTGGAGACTCTATGAAAGGAGTTGCGGCCTTCCAAGACTTTATAATGGGCGACATGGTGCGATTGATCGCAGCATTTGAGCCAGACGAGTTCAATTTGATAAGACTCCAAGACGAATTCACGCCCGATGACCTGTATGACGCTTTGCTCATCGGCACTGGCCGACTTCCTTGGAGCGCCTGCACAGTGCGAGACAGCAGGCAGCGACAAATCGAGGAGTTGGCACGTGAATACAACCGTCGTGGCTGCAAATTGCGAGGCATGACAGTACAGGACATCCGCAATGCAGCGGAGGACGAGTACCAAGCGAGGACTCTCCAAGATGGCTCAAGCCCGATGTTGACGGAGCGGAGTGATGTGGATACACGTGCCAATGTCGTGCTCAGTGTTGACTAGGATGAACAGACTGGCCGGTTCTTCCTGGAGGACAACATGAGCAACTCGGTATGGCTTCCTTTGACGACGCATCCTGCCGGGTGGGTGCTGAAGGTTTTGAATGGAATCACCTACGCCAAAGAAGGACATAACATGCAGGAGGCGCGGGCGATGTTCAAGGCGCTCTGGGAAGAGCAACTGCCCGGCCAACCTTTGCCTCACAGCTTCCGTGGCGACCAGCCGGCAGCCGCTGGCCGCCCTCCATCGCCGGCATCCTCAGAAGCATCATTCACAGTGTCCCCGTCGCCGCCCAGCACCCAGCGTTCTCGCCGGCCCTCGACCGTGCGTTCTCGCAGCCCAGCACTCAGGCGAGGGCCTGTCTCGGGCCCTGCTGCGACTCCGCCAAGCTCATCGCCGGCTGGTGGGAGCCTGGCCCCGCACCGCTCACGGTCACCGCCACCAGCGAGGCCGCCAGTGGGACGGGTGACGTTCGCTGGACACCTGGCCAGCAGCACCGAGGAGCGGCCGGCAGCAGTTCCACCACCACACGCACCACCGCCACGGGCAGTGCCACAGCAGCCAGTGCCGCAGCCACGATCAGAGGCAAAGCCAGCGGCAGTGCCACAGGCAGTGCCGCAGCCACGGGCAGAGGCAACGCCAGCGACACAGAAAGTGCCAGTGGTGGTGGCATCACCGATCGAGATCCCCGCTGAGAGCGACCTCCCAGAATTCAATGTCGGCTTCACGGCGGAAGGGCTGCCATTTGTGGCGCCTCTGGATGTGGCAGGGAATCCGGACCCAACCCACGTGTTTGCAAGAGCACTCCGCAGGGAATCGTCTGGCGGCTGTGATGACTGGACGGTTGGACACCTACCCTCGAAATTTGTTTCACACAGCCGCATGTTTGTTGGCTCGCAAAGCGGTGTTGTGAAGTCGATCTTCATTCGGAAGCTTATTGCCCGAGAGTCTGTCCGACCTCTTCACGCACCAGAGCCGGAGCAGCGCCTGTTGCCACCAGAGTCAGAGTCAGAAGCCGAACCCGAGGATAAGGATGATGAGGCAACCCAGGTTGGCATTGAAGCGCAAGAGACGGACATGGTAACGGTGGCATTGGAGGAATCAGAAACCTTGGCAGTACATGCAGCGGTGGAAGCTGCAAAGGAGCAAGCCGAGAGAGATCTGCAAGCCAAGCTCCAGTCACAAAAGGTCCAGATGGAATTGGAACACAAAGCGGAACTGGAGCAGAAGCTGTTGGAGCTGCAGCAAACGCAGAAGCTATTGGAGCAACAGCAGCAGCAACAGCAGCAGCAACAGCAGCAGGGAGCTGCAGCACCAGCATCAACACCAGCAACAGCAGCAACAGCAGCGGTAACCGAGGAGTCCAGCAGATCATCGCAGGAGCCAAAAGGGGCAGGCAATGATGCACAGCAGATGCCACCACCAGGGGATTCCCCCCCCCCGGAAGAGGGAACGGCAGCGGCTGATGCAACGGCGAATGCAGAGCAGCAGATGCAGGACGCTGCAGCAGTGGGTGCAACGGTCGAAGCTGCAGCTGCACCGGCGCCTAAGGCTAGCGGAGGCGAGCCACCTGCCACAGACACAGCCAAGGCCAAAGCAGCTGCAATGACTGGCCCACCGGCGCTTGATGCCGACCAACTCCAAAAGATCAACGAGGCAAAAGCAAAGGCGCTGGCGAAAAAGGCTGAGAAGACGAGCTTGAAGACAAATGCACCAAAGTGACAGTGACACTGAGATGGGCGTCGGCCAGTCCGTCTACCTGTCTGCCGGCTACGCTTGTGGCCTGGGATGCCAGATGGGGGATGAGCTTGGTGGGAACCTACCGATCGATTATCATGCGATGCTCTGCAGTGAGCGCATTGGGGTGAATTTCTGAATGGCATTGGTGGCGTCAGGGCTTGTTTCATCTGCAGCCAGCTGCAATGTCCAAGGCTGGGGGTGACGCCTGCACGTTTTGTCGCGCCTTTGGAGATGGACGCAATGCGTCAAAAAAGACGGGCTCGACACAAGCATCTCAATCAATGAGCATCGACCATTGTAAGATTGAACCTTTTGATTAATTGTAAGCCCTCCAGGGGCCCGCCGACCGATCTTATGACCTGAGCGACTGGACCATGTTACGTACTCGTGGCCCTGCATTCTCCGCTAGGGCGCAGGCGTCAACAGCAATTGAAAAACAAATGCAAATTGAGCAATCACGAGTTTGTGACTTTCCACCATACATCTTATCTTGAAAATCATAAAAAGTATTGGTTTGGACATGGCTTTGAAAAGGGTCTGCAATGTTCAGGGACACGGGCGTGCTGGGCGGCTTTGATTGAAAATTGAGGCCCAGGTGCGCAGTACGGCTCTGCATGTGCGCAGGTGTGCATCGCTGCTTTGACCTTTCTGGCCTTTCCCATCTTTCTGAATATCGCTGGCCAGTTTTGCGCGCACACCCATTTTACTCAATCATCTCAATCATAGCGCTAACGTGCCGACACGACACAGTGGTTTGTCCATTTGCGGCATTTGCTGCGCATGCATGACATGCAATCTTCTCATTAGGGCGACGAGTGAGGATTTGCGCCGTGTCCATTCAATAAAAATAACATGAAGTCGCTCTGAGTCAACGGCAAGGAGT
>MPMD02205444.1_pt1 | contig 13560 bp, 2 predicted proteins | sample 1617291 | NCBI WGS metagenome assembly MPMD02 (sample SAMN05944810, study PRJNA350692) | marine metagenome | biome: marine; feature: ODZ; material: water; isolation source: 120 m water sample filtered on 30 um supor filter | place: Pacific Ocean | collected 2012-04-09 | depth 120m m | reverse complement strand
TGTATATCTCCAGTACTAGAATCCTGCAGACATGGATGTCAGGCAGTCTGCCAGGACTGCAGGAATCAAATAATCGAATCCTCTATTCCTCGATTCATCGATTGCTGAAGGAGGTCGATGGCAGAGGTGGTAGCCTCTAAATCATAAATAATTGTCAGACTACATGCAGGATTAAATCAAAATGCATACTTGTTAATTTTACTAACATAATATAATGAATTACTGTGGGTCTAATATCATTTGTAATTTTACCGGCATAGTATTATGAATAACGAGATAGTTTTGAGTTTTATCATGAGTAGATTATGAGTAGAACTCCATGAAACGGCCACGTCATTCCATATCGACAGATTACATCATTCTTTATAGACAGGATGCGATGGATTATTATGATGATTATTATTATTATAAAACATCTATATTTTAAAATGAATAACTTCCGTACACCCAATTAACGATCAAGGCAATATATATATATATATATATATATATGCGAGTTTCCGTTTAAGTCGATTTCCGACCGTAAACCGGGGGGCAAGTTTGCTCTTCCATCCAGGTCGGATCCATTTTGTGGCCGAGCCGGGCCGGACTGAGCCGAGCCAAGCCGGGCTGGGCTGAACTGAGCCGAGCCAGGCCGGGCCGACCCCCAAAGAAAAACTCGCCCACCGTTCGTATACCTCTCAAACATCAGTTTTTACAATGAATTCTGCTCCGAGCCAGGTGGGGCCGGGCTGAGATGGGCCGAGCCGAGCCGAGCCGAGCTGGGCAGAGCCGAGCCGAGCCGAGCCGAACTGGGCCGAGCAGGGCCGGTCAAGGCCCGAGCCGGGCCAAGCCGACCCCCAAAAGTAAACTCGCCCCCCGTCCGTATACCGACCGCACTGGCGGTACCCGTAAGCCAAACATTAAATGGAAACTCACATATATATACACCTAATTAACGATCCTTGAGCCATACATCTGCGGAAGGCCACGGTATGCAACGAGCACGTGGGCCGACCGATCAGATGTCAACACTTAACCCTATGATTGAGATCGAGCACAGCTCTACTAAAGAACGAAACAAAATCTAATCAAAGGAAACAATGAAATCCAATCGCTTTTATTTTTTTTGCACTTGAGCCAAAGCAATCGCGGAAGATCACCACGACCATACGGCACATATAGCGAGCCTTCCGGGTCCCAAACGAAATCATTCGTGGGAGGGCGGGCTGAACAAACATACTAAGACAACCGCACGATTCTCAAAACTAGCTTCTAAGATCATCAACATTGGTTTGAAGCGGAGTGACCTGAAATCATCTCAGGGAGCTCCTAACCGCGACTGACTACGGCCAAGCAACACATGAGTCAATCGATCGGCAACGCGACCTCGGCAGAAAAGCCTCACATCGTATAACAAATAGGTAGGGTTTTGCATGGACCAACTACTGTTCATAAAACAAAATGTACGCCTCCACTTCCAGCACCTCGTCGATTCGAGCCAGACGGGGTGCATGCCCATCGTTACAAAAGTACCAGAAATTATCCGGCGCGCGCACGAATGCCGTATAATGACCTACCCCGGCCCCACCCTCATGCACAACAACCCCTCTTAGATGATACGGTGGGCGCTCGGTGTCCACCGGGAGTACATTTTCGAAGGCGACGCGTGTGTACACCTTCTCCTGTAGAAATGGCATCATGCTCACAACCTCCCAACGCTTCAAATGGATTGCGAGGATATTTGGCCACCGGACCAAACGAGTTTCCTGCGAACGACGGTGTGGAACCAAGCAGCCTCTCTGCTCACATTTGTCATCCTCTCCCCGCAAAGGCTCTGTTCCCCAGTGGTTACTCAGGAGTTGCTCAATGGTAACAGGTTCCCTTGGTAGGGCTATAGACAGACAATGCCACATCTCATACTGCGACTCTGCGTAACCGCATGCATGACACATCACCTCGGATCGTAGAATGCCACCAAAGGCCTTCCAGAAAGGCGTGCTATAGCGACAGCTGTTTACATGTCCATTCCGAGCCAGCTCCGGCAATCCAAGCAGGCACGCGACGTTGGCATCCACCTGCTCACAGCCTTCCATCAAGATGCCGAAGGCTTCGTGAGCATCGTGCTGTAAGTAATCATCAAACGCGCCATGGCTCCATGCAGCGCGCCGCTGAGCAATCTTTGGCGCCGTGGGCACACCGCCTAGGTCAACAGCGAGATGCGACAGATCAAAAGCCAAAGCGCACAGCAAACAATCATTGGGATGATCCGACTCCTGAGCAAATCGCACCTGATGTCTGGCGCACCAACGCCGAACCGAAGGAACGCGCGCGAGCACGTGAAGTATCGCATTGAGATAGCAAGTGTTGCCAAGATTGCGCAGAGCACCGCTGACATAGTCGACGTAATCGAAAGTACCGTCTTCATAACCTAAGAGTGCAGAGACATCCTGCGCAGGCGGTGCGAGCAGCAAAGAATTACGAGGGTTATTGGGATCAGGGCGCGAAGGGTTTAGATCAAGAACAGAGTTCTCGCGAGGTCTCTCCTCACTCACATCTTCAGCTCGTCGTGCCCCCGCGGTGTCCGAATTCATCTGCACAGGCACGGCTGAATTTGCAGACACAACCCCAGACACGGAGGGAGCCAACGCATGTGCAGGGGCGCTCGACCCAGCATCCATAGTATCCTTAGTGCCGGTCGCTGCTGCGCTGGCTGAGCAATGCTTCTTGAAAAATCTCAGAAAATATGGCAGCGTATCTGTAGTAGTGGCGGCAGGCAGAGATTCGACAACCGTCTCCAACGCTAAGTCCTGTGACACAACTGAATCCACTGTTATCGGCACCGAGCCGGGATCGTCTCCGAGATGCGACCCGGCATCCGCGCGCGATTCGGAACCGCCTTGCCCACAAGTTTTGCTTGGACCTCCAACGCTGACGGTTTTAGCACATAGGTCTTCTACCAACGTGCATTGAAAACCGACCCGCTCCATTTCACTTCGCCTACGTAAAATCTCTGCTTCCAAATCTAGAAGCCTAATATTTTGGAGGAACTGCCCGAACGCGGCGATGTGCGCGCGGTGATGAGTCCAGCGGATAGGTGCAGTAATCGCAGCGGGAGGGGTGGCCACTTGCATCTCGAAATAAGGCGGTCGGAACTCAAGGCTTACCTGCGGAGAAGGAGTGGTCAACGAGATATGAGCCTCAACTTGCGGATCAAAGTTCCCGTCCACGTCCTTAGCACATGCTGCAATTTCGATGGTACGATAACTCCTAGAAGTTAGGGTTACGTCCACACCGATCGCAGTCGACTCTCGAAGAGTAGCTTCTTCAGCCACGGCGTCTGACTGCGCCACACTGCAAGAATCTCCAGTCACAGCGGTAGTATGAGAATCCCATCCGGAAGGAATCGCAAACGCACTACCTGCTGGAACCTGCGTCGGCAAACCTGAATCATCCGTCTCACGCATGATATCCGAAAGAATAGCTGCGCCAACATAACCTTCCGACGACGCCTGGGCGCCAGACGCAGCAACAGAAGCGAGGCGGAAGGCTTCTTCTTCTTCAGCCGGTGCCCCGTCATCGAATAATGCCAGAATCTCGGGTGGTAGAATCTGCTTAAACTGCTGCAGATGCTCCCGCACCTTCGTCGTGGTCTGTCGCTCAAGTTCCAACAGCCTGTCTAAGGCTTTTACTAAGTAACTCGGCGCACCTGTCGAAAGCTGAGCTCTGGTTGCGAGTCGCAGTAACAGCAAGCCCTCCAGAGAGAAAGCCCGCGACAGAATCACGTAGCACGCCAACCAGAACACCTCGCTACTCATACCTGGAGGGCATGCCAAATCCCCAACAACTGCATGCCACGATTCTCCCTGAGCGCTCCAGACTACGCGAGCCGACGCCGAAACAAGAGTGAACTGTGTACGCTTGATCTGAATTTTCTTCCCCTGCGCCGACAACATTGAAAAATAATCCGTGCTCGGTGTCAAATAGAAAAGGCCACGCCGATCGTACCCTTTAGGCAACGGTGGCAACATGTAAGTAGGTAGCGTCCAATCTGCCCCCATCGCCCTTAGAGCTATACCTGCAGGCATATACTCCAGCATGGTCGGCATACCCGCGAGGAAATCCTGAAAATCGGGCTCCTCATTGGCCAGTATTAAACGTTCGACGACGCACTCGCATCCATTCATCAAACCCAGTCGGACACAAAGCTTCCCGAAGACTAGCACATGTATGCCAACATAGATCGCTAAATGTCCAGGCAGTTGCTGCGTATTACGTAGATTCGCAATCTGCAATGCTCGAAGGCGTTCATCCTCAGTAAACAATCCTTCATCCTCCTTTTTAACAGCGTCGGCCGCCACAATTACATACAACCGACGCTGAGCTGCAACAGACTCGTGCAACGCATTCGTGTAAGTCTGACTGACTCGTAGAACATGCCGATGCAACACATAATGTATGTCATGATCGCTGAAAGGCGGCGTGGTCAAACGCGGGTCTATCTCACCATCTGGAAGCGCCTGCAACTTACCTCCCACACGCCGGACGCCCAAGACGCGCTCCTGCAAAATCTTCCACGCCTCGTCGCTGATGTTGCCCGCGCGCATCTCTTGAAGAATACGCGCCAGAGGACCAGAGCTACGCATGTTGAGCGTAAGTGAAACGACCGTTCGGATGGATGCCCACAGCTCACAACCACCACGATGCTCGGCCATTTGCTGCTCCTTTCTAACCGCTTCTTTTTTGAATCGATGTTCGGCGTCCTGTTGCTCCTTACTGACCATATCCTTTTTGGATCGATGATTAGCCTCTCGCTGTTCCTTTCTAGCAGAGTCATGCTTGGATAACCTTATTGCATCTGACTCCGCGGCCTCTCGCCTCATTTCCTGGAGATCGTCCCATGGAATAGCCAGAGAAGGCACGTCTACTGGAGGGAGTTGCAAGAAATCGCCCGAGATAATAGTCAACAAGCCACCAAATCGCAACATGGGCTTCTCCTTGGCAGTGCGCGATCTCACCTCAAGCTGGTAGAAAGAGCCCGGTGGGAAAACAGAAATCTCGTCGATGACATGACCGCGCGCTTTCGCCCATAACTTCCGAAAGGCACGTAACACAGTAGCACTTAGTTTGCCGCGCTTGCCATGTAAAGTACCCCGCGGTAGCTTATAGAGAGCATGGGAAGTATTTCCGCCTAGGAGTCTAGAGGCGGTAATCGTCGGAGCACTTTTAGGTAACGCGCCCGGCTCATAGAAGAAATCCATCAGGGCCTCAATGACCATAATCGTGGTCGTCTTGCCGGTACCTGCAGCACCTGTGATAATCAACTCCAGATCCCGAAGCAACGGCGCAGTACTGAGCAACGCGTCTTGCCCAAGGATCCCTTCGGCGATCCATTCAAGACTCTTACGGTGCTGCAGGCAACATGCAACTGTTAGCAAGGCGCAGCCTTGCTTCACGTTGACACGACCGGTCTGCTTCACGTTCAACAGCCCGCGCTGTAACAAGAAGCAAGCTGCCTCCAAGACAACAGCGTGCGATGGCTGTCTTTGTCCGCTCGCCTGTCTCAATTCCACGATCGCCTTGTTGATCTTGTCCTTCATCTGCGCCATCGGATCCTGCGCCGTCTCCAAATCGATAGTCGTGCCATCTTTCCTCGAACTAGGGTCAGCAAGAAGGTCCGCATCGAGCTGCATCAAATAAGCACTTTGACTTGGAGCCAGCGCAGACACTGCCGACGCAGACCAATGTACCCAAAAACGTTCTGTCGAATCCTCCAGCACTGGAGCGTTATCTCCGGCACCAGGCCCATTCAGGGCTAAGCCAGTGTCCTTAATCCGCCGCGCAAACTCGCCAGAGTAACGCGATTCAGCCGATCGCCGCCCTAAGTTCGCTGGAGCTCCAAAGAAGTCGTTCAGAGCAACCGCATGGCCAATGCTACCGCAAAGCTTACCAGAAACAGGAGGGTAGACACCACGAGGCAAATCCTCTAACGATTTCTGCTCATCAGCAGGAGTATCGTCTTCGATTATACCCGCGTCATCCGAATCGGAACCCCGTGGCGAGCAAGGTGGCGTCGGCGACCCTGCCTCGTCATTCTCCACTCGCACGCCCAAAACGATAGGATTCAAAGATGTATCTTTATTCCTGCGTTTGCGTGCCAACGCCAACTCCATATTCAAGAGGCGAGGGTATATCAAACAAGGCCACCAATCAGAACCATCTTTCTCAAAAAGAGGCCTAAGAGACCTCTCCTGAAATGGAGCAGCGCGATTGAAATAAGGAGATGCGACATCAATGATATCTTCCTTACGCCATCTGAGGAACTCTGTAAAGAGAGCCTCCCACGCAGCATCAATATGAGTTAGAACAGAATCGCCCATCCAATCCTTGAGCACTGTCTGTTCTAGATGGCGCCATGGACGAAAAAGCATCATCATAAAGACTGCGTAGCGACCCCTCTCTTCGGACGAGCTGGTACTAGTTGGCGTCGCAGGCATTTTCCCAAATAGAACAGGAACGCGCCACGGCTTGTGAAGACGTAGCTCGCGATAATGATCATACCTACACATCCTGTGCTTGGTTTCCTCATCAATGAGCGGCTCGTAATTCCCTTTTTTATCCTTGGTACACCTACTCCGCATCCAGAGACGATCGTTTTGGTAACCCTCCTTATAGCATGGATGCTTCCCATCCCAAGGATCCCTTGCAGCGGAGGTGGGCTCCTCATACCACAGGTACGTGCCATCAGAGAGTGGAGAAGTTCTTATATCCGTCGCGGCCTGAAAGAAATACAAGGGGAAGTCCTTGAATATGTTCGGTCTCCACTGATAGTCCCAACAGATATGGGTCGGACGCGGCGATTTGGAAACAGGAACTCTCGCAGCGCACTTGCTAGCATCCTTTTCTACGACAGGCTCCGCGTCGATAACTTCGCTCGCAGCGCACTTGCTAGCATCCTTTTCTACGACAGGCTCCGCGTTGATAACCTCATCTACGGCGAGAGTTGACTCATCGGCAAGAGTCTCTATCTGAAAGAGTTTAAAAACCTTCCCGAGTAAAGTGTTGTAGAGTTCCCCAAAACTATACTTTACAAACTCATGTGATGCATAGTGATTTGGCTTGCCGAGCAAATATGCATACACCGATGGCACGCCCTTGTGGAAGCGTCGATTCGTTGCAGCCACCAACCGCTGCAAGAGTCGGCGCGCAGAGTCGAAAACGTCGACTGGCGGCGTGGACGCACCATCCTGCAACCGACGGTTTTCAAAGCGCCTCGCGCGCACCATAGAATCATACAAGGTATGCAACAGACCCTGTGCGTGCGGCTGCTCTTTGGAGGCATAATCGTGGCAATAAAACTCGTGATCGATGATGGTCTCCATCATCTCAGCCACAGCCCCGTACCACTTAGCGGTATCCACACCTGCGCGATCAACATGATCACCCATCGATTTTAAGAATTTGTTCGGGGGGAGTTCGGCGTACGCGGCGTCCTGCATCCAGGCATCGAGCAACTTACTCACGCCATCATCTATAGAAAGTTGATTCGTACCCTCACAACCCTGATCGAGCGACATAGTATCACCTTCCACCGCGAACTCGGGAACAATTACGGCAGACTGATCGACGTCCCGATAAAGTGAAGAAGCACCGCTCTGTAACAACGGGTGCGGCTTCACTGTATGCAGTCTGCCCGTGGACAGACTGTCACCCTCATTTAGACTCTTCCGTGTTGCAGAAACGCGCTCTGCCAACGACCCGGCGGCACATGTGGCAGACCGATCGGTTCCCAAACACAAAGCACTTCTGGTAACAGGCAGTTTACGGTCGGCATTCCCCAGCACAGGAAGCTTTAACAATATGCCCAAATCGTGATTACAACGCAACGCTAGCATAGGCCCTGGCGTCATCTTGAAATGCCAGCCGTGATTGCGCTCTAGTCTGAAAGCTCCCTTGTGCGGCGGTTTGTAGTGAATAGGAGGTAAACCTTCCCCATCCCAGCGCGATTGGAGTTCCTTTCCATGGACGCGCTTGACGATGAGACTGCATTGCGGTCCTCCCATGCTCTCCTCGAAATGCCAATGCAGTAATCGACAGAACCCGGCCTTTCCGAGTCGACCCTTATGGCAAACAGAACTTCGGCAAACGTGATTTCCGCAGGCCTGGCTACCAGAATTACTGTCCTGCACGGCGAAAGACTCCCAATCAGCAGCGCTCGCTCCTGTTGATGCATAAATGCCCGGCGTCCAAGTTGGGAACTTATCCTCAGAAGCGGGCTCCGACGAAGAGGGTTCTCGCAACCCACGTGCATGCAGCTGTGCATCGATACACGTATGCCATCGCTCTGCTCCCATCATCCTCTTTTGTTTCGCCCGCACAGGCATCACGGGTAACTTGCGCAATGTGTCCATTGCAGACGAAGTGCCCAAATAATTCGCAAATGCCTCTTGACTTTCAAAGACGATGCTCGAAACAAAGTTCCACACGGATCGAAAGGCATCGGCGAAGGCGCGACCACGGAAGAAATCCTGGGGATGCGCGAACCCCATCAATTGCAAAAGCATGTGCAGATGTTCTGTCCAGCGCATCTGTGGTTCAACGATACCCAAATAGCTCATGATAAAGTTGAAGATACCAGGCTCACACTTACACGGGAAGCCATCTGCATGTTGCCGCTCGGGACGCACATTCCCTGGAGGGGCGCAGTTAAATAATACTTCAATGGCCATGCGAAACGCCATGTGTACACACTCTGCAGCCGCAGCGGGAAACCTCACCGCGAACTCGTGGAAGCGCAAGGCGTTGTCTTGTTTGCTCCGCTTGTAATACGACGCCATCTCCTCGTCATTCCAATCCAACGAGATCCTTTCTAAATGTATCTCGTCCGCGTTCGCGAAGACAACAAGCATAGGAGAGTTGATGTCGTGTGGGTTGATAGTCAGAAACAAAACGGAGCATCCACTCCACACACGCATTGCGAAGAATTTATAGCGAAATCCATCCCGCTCGGCCTCGGAACCCTCGATATCGCGAAGGGCAACGTCCATGCTCTTCAATACTGCCTTCACCTTAATATCCACGTTGCGCTTCCGCATGTAATCACGCACCGAAGTGCAGTCACCGCTGGCCAGAGCTGCCTTCACGAAATCGACGGCGGTCAGGCTATCAAAATGAACCAAATTCTTTCGGAAGACGGAGTTGGTCTGCACATATCGAAATACCGCCCGCATCTGCTCCCGCCTGAGCAGAATATTGTAAACGCAAGCGGCAAACTCCTTACTATGACTCCACCCACGAAAATCAACCCTCTTCAGAAGGACTTTGATCCAACGCTTCCCACCCAACTGCGGCGAGTGTTGTACATACTTCTCCCTACAATCACCGCGAAAGAAGAGATCCACAAAGCAATGCGCCCAAAACTCACTATCGAAGCTGTTCAGTAACTTAGGCTCATGGCGAATCTCTAACAACGTCTGGCCCTGCGCCGACTGTTCCCAAAAAGTATGCAACTCTCTTTTAGCTCGCTTCCCTGGTGGGAGATTTGCTTGCGTCTGGTCATCTACCGTCGTTCTCTGTGTATCCTCCCGCTCGTAATTCACGTAGTCCCGCATCTTTCTGTACTGCTCTCGGTTCGCCAACCTCTGCAGCGCCTGCGCCGCCTCTGCTATGGCCATAGTCTCATCTCGTAACGCCTGCTCTCGCTCATTCGCCTCCCCCTTCGCACCGAGAGATTCCAAGATAGAGCTGCACTCATCCAGCACACGGTACTTTCGCATCGCCGTGGCCCACAGCTCGAGAGGAGTCAAATCTTCAAGGCCAGTGTCTAGTACAGCGCTAGAATAGTCGAAGACAGGAGCCATACGTTTGACACCTGACACCTCGTCCTTTGGAGCAGGCTCCGCATCGGACTCCGACCCTGCCGCCGCATCCACGGGACCCTCACGACCCTGGGGACCATGAGCCTCGTCGATCTTAGTAGCAGGACAAAGCAATTCACGCGGGATGCCTTCGCCAGAAGAGCCAACAGATTCGTGGTAGAGCGCCAGCACATGTTCCAAGTATTCCCCGAGGTCTTGTGCATTCTCTACGCCTAGGAATTTAGTCTGCTCCATCCATGGCCAACAGTTCACCGCATACCACCCTATGACGTCTCGTAGACGGTAAACGCTAACCTGCAAGGCCGGCTCTTGAAACGCATCTGCCAAATTACTAACAAACTGCACGGCCATATCCTTGCAAAGGTCGGCGGGCAAAAGGCAGATCGCGCGCGTAACCTCCGCCGGGTTGTTCGGATACGCAACGGTGTTGGCAGTCGTGTACTGCGGGATGGCGGCCAGATTTCCCTTCGCCCAGGGGACGTGCTTCCCAAGAACACGTTTGAGCAGCGTATAGGCGCGCGCTAGTTGGGTAACACGCCTTTCGACGAAGGTGAGATCCTTAATTACCTGGGGTTCCGGACCGCCCCACATACCCCGAGCACGAGCGCAATAAGGCGCCTCAGGTCGAGGAGTACCCTTTGCATCCCGCTTTTTCAAACTGCTCGCGCACTTACGACAAAGATGGCAAGAAATCCCCTCTGCCGGCTCACCCTGCCGCAGACCAAGTAATGAGGGTATGTACAACAACCAGCGGACATCCACCCGACCCGGCGCCTGCACAGAATCCTCTTCGAGAGCGTTTTTCATGTTGTTCCGCCACGTGCGCACTCTCCTACACCAGCGCTCTGCCTCCGCAGTCGATCTGAAACCGTCTTGGTGACGGGCGCCCTGCTGCATATCCAGTAGCTCCTGCTCGGCATTACGAACTCGAGCGTCAGCCTCGAAATACTTCTGTAAGTACGATCCTGTGCTGAATATCTCATTAAGTGTCTTCCACCACTCCGCACGGAATTGAAGCCACTCCAGATCCGTCCAACCGAGCCACGCCGGAGCAGCCTCGCATTCCGCAGCAGGGAAAACGACTGACTGCAAGCGAATCTGGCGCTTAAGGCGTGCACACGATGCGCATACGCCAAAAGTCCAATTTTCTTGGGTAAGCTGTTGCTTGTATTTTGCGAGCGTCGTGCGCAAGACCTGTGGGGAAACAGCTTCCGGCCAGCGCGCCACAGCATCGCTGAACACCTCCTCGCGGTAAGCCTGTGGCGTCTGCCCGTGAGCCTCCTGCACATGTTTTGCCACATCGGGGTGTAAATATGACCGCTTGTCGACATTTTTCCCCGATTGCGTATCGATATCAACGTCCATCTGCGCACTGTCAACGCAACCGCGGATAGCACGTGACCCTATGGCACGCGTGCTGCTCCGATCGGATGCTCCAGACGTATGCAGAGATCCCGCCTCCTCACCTACTCTCTCCATGCACTTACGACAATGCACAGGATCCAGGTAAGACGCCTCGCCTGCGTAATCCGGCAGCTTCGCCCCGATTTGACAAGGCAAAACCAGGAGTTGAAGCGCGGGCTCTCTCCCTGTTGGCTTGACTATCTGTAATCTCTTTGCCTTTTCCTCCTCGACCTCCGCAGCTAATGTTGCGGTCCGGCCTTCGTTCGTCACCTTCGCAAAACAATCTTTACAAAAGCGACCTCGCATGCCATTCCGAGCCAAGTTCTTCTTGCAATTGAAGCATTTGCCTCCCCATGTTTGCCTCCAGCAACTATCGCAGACGACGGCGCCCTTCAATTCTGCACAGCGATCGCAAGCCCAAACTGGCCTTTTGCAGTCGGGTTGGTATGCGCATACATGAATCGTCACGGTGCCACCCACACAACAGCAAAAGTAACAGGGACAGGCCTCATCTTGCGAAATGTTGGGCGACAGCTGGTGACAGTGGTTGCAGTAGCGGCCCTGGGGAAAGATCTGCCGAGCCTGATTGGAATTACAGCGGAAACACTTCAAGTCCCAATCGCGCAGCCAACACTCAGCACAAACGGTGGCCTCCCTGACCTGGACACAGGTAGTGCAAACAAGCACGTGTTGCGCTGGATCATGCCGACTATACGTGCACTTACGTAGCAACACATCGTCACCAACTGCAAAGCAGTAGTAGCATTTTCCATCGCCCCGATCATGCTCACCTGACATGTCCACGTCGTCTTGCCTGCGACGTTTAAGGTCATTGGCGGAGCGTTGTGTAGATATTCGCGCTCGCTTTCTGTCCCTGGCGCCGCCCACCACATCACCCTCTTGTGAACACGTCTGCAAGGAACCTGCCGACTTATCCTGCCCCAATTTGGCTCGTTTGGGTTTTCTCTCGCCTGCTCGGCTGGGCACCAGAGGCTCAAACAGCTCTCGGGCACAGGTCCAACAGTATCGGAGTCTGGTATCCGGATGCGTCCACTGCCTTAATCTTACGTGACACGCCTCGCACTTTGGCAGGTCTCTCTCTACCTTGCAGCCTTGTGCTTGAGAACATGCCCAACAAAACCCGTTGCACCCGCTCTGGGCTTGCTTCCGGCCCCCATCCTTGTTAAGACAGCCATTCTTACAATACCAGCCTTTGTCCTTGCGAGGCTTCTGCTTCCCTTGCTGAGCTTGCGGAGATCTTTTACCACCTGCACGCGGCGACGGGTCCACGCGAGATCGCTTCGTCGTAGGCTGTGCGGAGGCCGGCCGTTTTGAAACCAACCGTTTCGATTCAGACGCGGGACGCTTAAGAACAACCCTTTTCGGAGACCACCACAGCCACGACTGTGGACACACGAGCAAAGGTGAGGCCGCACATACACCTCGGGGAAGTCCGAAAAGAAGGGCGACGACGAGCCCAACACATCCAAAAGTCTCATACCTGCACTGTGGCCCGTGTGCGGTTCCTGAGGTACCCGTAAGCACCCGCGTGCACGCATAAGCCGCTATCACGACAGGCCACGGCGATATCAGTCTCGTGGAGGCTAACGGGAGGGAGGCGTGGAGGAAGGAGAGCATTGGGACCCGCCGCGGCGCCACGCAAAACCGTAGCACAGTAAGCGTGAAACCGAAAAAAATAATGTGCAGCACCCGATCTCGCGGTGTAGGTATGCGGTGACTACACAATTTCTGCAACCCCAACCATAGGAAATTGACCCAGGACCGAACAACACACGAAGTTCTAAGCCCCCCGATGTAACCGCGAAGGAACACTGGTGAAAGACACGGTGTCATCCTCCGATCGGCTACTAAGGGAAGCACTCCATCATTACAACCGCGCAACGGCGACGGCAAAACATCGCACAAAGCCGAGCTACGATCGGTTGTAGAAATGGATATTTGATATAATCGCGGTATAGGTATGCGGTGAGTCTGGCAAATATTATTTTTGAGCATTAGCAGCAACAGAAAGATATGTTATTTTATGTGTAAGGGATTGCAAATGAAGCTCAGCTTCTGCTCCAAAATCTTGAGCCAACCGGAAGAACATGACGATCCCTAAACCCATTCCATCTTATACTTAGGTTGCTTCTTCATTAGCCCCTGGGGGACTATCCCCGCAGCTTTTATAAGAATTTGCTACATTTTATATGTGCTTATGTACGTTTAGATTCGTGTGTCTTTGTTCATATGTGTGTTCATGCGTTCATGTTCGTTTTATATACATATATATATATAT
>MPMD02255641.1_pt1 | contig 13568 bp, 5 predicted proteins | sample 1617291 | NCBI WGS metagenome assembly MPMD02 (sample SAMN05944810, study PRJNA350692) | marine metagenome | biome: marine; feature: ODZ; material: water; isolation source: 120 m water sample filtered on 30 um supor filter | place: Pacific Ocean | collected 2012-04-09 | depth 120m m | reverse complement strand
TTAAGAGTATCAGCGGTAATAACAAGATTTGTTGAGTCAACACCATCAGCATCTAGAGAACAAACAATAATTCTTCTATCTAGTGTTTCACCTTGAACACCAAAGTCATTATACCTATTAACACTCTCTTGTGTATCTGGTGTAATACCACTAGGAGCTGACTCAGAGAAACCAAATCTACGGTTTAAATCATATAGATTACTAGAAGTAGAAGTATAACCAAGACCACTTTGAGAAGGCCTAGTATCCCAAGAGGTTACAGGAGCAACGAAAACTCTATCAGCTGATGCTTCTTTATTAGAGGAACCATCATCTATAACATATCTGAGGTCAAGAGATTGTACAAGTCTATGTACAGTTTCTGCTGTTACTGACTGTAATGCAGGGATATCTTTGAATGGAGAACTTGCTCCGCTAGCGTGAAATCTCTTAAAGTTTGGAACAGAAATATCCTTAATTCTTCTACCAGCACCAATTTCTTCGGTCATGACTCTAGAATCAGTCTGTGGTGGATTCCAGATTTTTCTGGTGTCATAAGTAGGACCTTCCTCGTTAATAGATGGATATAGATAGTTGACGTTTGTAGTCAACTTGGTATCCTTATCAAACAAGTTAAGACCTTCAATCTCATCAACACTGAATGCCGCGGCATTATTTTCAAGAGGTCTTCTGGTAATTTTACCGACGCCATTAACATTATTTGCAAATACGTCAACAAATTTGTTGACGTCCGCTCTAACAATGGTTAAGTAGTAAAGACCATCTGTTGTATCTTTTTCCCATGATTGAGCTTCCTCGACATCCCAAATCATAAATCTGTAATCAGTGTATGGGACGTTATCTTCGCCGTTAGCTAATCTGGTTCCCTTAATAATAAATCTCTTCTCAGGTGGTTTTGGAATAGTTGTTGATGCCTTGGGAATAGTATACTCAACTCTCCATAGTAGATCTTCTGGTGCGGAATCTCTATCATCAAAATACCTAGTGGTAAGTAAGTTTGATGGGAAACCTTGTCTATATCTTAAAGTATCCTTTGTACCAGAAACAAGTTGTGTAGTTGTAGCACCTGTATTTGAATCGAATACTGTTTCAAATGTGAAAGTTGATTCTGAATCAGAAACAAAAATAAATCCGTCTAGGAAAGCATTTGTTGCAGAGTCATTTTCTAATTTGACATAGACTCCCTCCCCATCCCAATAGTATCCAATTCTTTCACTATTGTTTTTTTCATCTGAATAATTATCAGCGTTTGGATCATAAGATGTGTCAAGTGAGATATTGAAAGTAGTGCCTCCACCTTCTCCAGTTACTCCTGTAGAAGTTTCTAGAATTAGTTTTAACTTTCTATGTGCAGTAGGAGTGATACCACCATCTTCATAGAAATCTCTGAATAAAGCATATTCTCCCTGAGATCCATAAGTTAGGAATCTTTTGGTTACAGTTGGATATACTCCATTTACTGGTGTTTGACTATAATCAGTAGATTCAACAACTAGTTCTGGAATTGTAGCTTCTGTAGTTGCACCTGTTTGTAGATACAGTTTAAATCCACCAACTGATTTAAAGTTTGCAAGATTACCTTTTAACTCATCAGTAAAATCATCGCCAGCGTCAGCAGAAAGGTTTTCCTGAGCCCATGTGTTGCTTGCGTCAATACTATAGAAACTAGTATCACTAGATGAATTACTAATACCTCTAGGTGGAATAAGTGCAGTAATTCTACCTTGTGCAGCAGGAGCAAACGACTCTGCTTGAGAACCTTTAGCACGAAGTGAATTTTGACCGAAGTTAGAGTTAGAGTTGGTGATCGACATGTCACCACCAGACTCAGCAAGGAATTGATCAGCGTAACCAACAGCAAAGACCGAAACTACCTGAATGAAAGCACCGTCTGTTGCTTTAATGTGGAAGTGTCTCCAAGATGGACGATATTGTGCATCTGGGTCAGCATAAATTGGTGGATTAGTAGCACCAGTATCGTCATTATATGTTGCATTGTTTGGATCACCTTCTGCGTCTTTTGGTTGCCAGAATGCGTTATTATCTCTTTGTAGAGAAATTCCAGTAAACTGTGCAACAACCATGGATTTAAAGCTCTTCTCAGAGACTTTACTACCATCAGTGTGCATACCACACAGTCCATAAACAGAACGTAGCGAGCAGTTAAAGACATAAGGAGAACAGCTGTTAACCGTATCAATAGTTGTACTTAAAGATCTATCACCAACAATCTCATATTCTTCTCTTCTTGCTTTTCTTGCACTACCACCATCAAGTGTTGTATCCCAATGGTCAATCTTTTTGTAATATGTTGCAAGTTCACCATCAACATTTCTTTGATCTACATATGTGAATGAAACAACTCTATGGTGAGAATATGAAGAGTTCCCAGCAACTGCGAATGTTGGAACACCACTAGAATAAGTTACACCATTTGCAGGAGTTCCTGTTGCATCCTTAAAGGTCATCTGCCAGAAGTAGCAACCACCAGTTACCTTAAAGATTGCAGTTCTTTCATATACACCAGGAGTCTTTTCAACTAAAGTAGTGTAAGTATTTGGGTTATTGAGGATAATTGCAAAAACACCATCAGAAGATACTGATGAAGGTCCACTAACAGCACCACCAAGTGTTGCAAGGCCAGTATCAATACTGGCACAAGATGCACCCACGGTATATTCTACACCAGCAGTATATGTTGGTTTTGAAATTGTCGATCCCGCAACACTAGTGTGAGTATAACCACCAGTAAATGCGTGAGCAGCTTTAATTGCAATCGTGCTTGCATAGTCAATTGCCCATAGGGTAGCAAGTCTTTCGTTAGTTCCAGTAACAGCTGTTAAATCAACACCGTTTGTATATCTTTCACCAGCAATGAACGTATTTGCGTTACCACCTTCGCGAAGGTCAGCAATCCATGCATCAACAACTAGTCCGATGTCTCTTTGACATGTAGAGTTGATATTAGTAACAGATGAATACTGTGCATCAACGGCAAGGAAAGCTTGTTCTATAATATATCCACGCGCCTTCTCAATCATATTTGCAGCATCAATCGTTGTAGAGTTCGATTGATACGCTGCTCCAACCTGATCACCAGTATCTGCGCCCAGAGTAGATGATGGGTTAGGGACGAATTTTGGTCTAATAACAGTTTTTCTTAAATCGTAACCAATAATCGAAGTACCGCGAGGAACGACAATACCACCATTCTTAGGATTGAACTTATAAAGTTCATTCTCAAATGTACCAAAAGTTAAGTTGGAATTACCAACAACACCTGGTCTGTTATCAACAGTGTAATCACCAGGCATAACCATAATGGTATATGCTTCAAACTTATCATTGTCCTCACCACCAGCGGCAACAGTGCTGACAGCACCAACAGCAGTACCACCAACATATGTATGTACATAACCACCACCAGAAGTTATTGAATTAGCAACTGAACTTATCCATGTGTGATTATAATTACCACCAGATACTACTGCATTAGTTTCAGCACCAGCCCATACGTGAGTATATGTTCCACCAACCTTAACTCCGTTTGCAAGAGCACTCTGGAATGTATGAGCTGAAGTATTGGAAGATACACCAACAAATACCTTAATAGTTCCATTCTGCTTAAGTAAACCATTATTAGTAGCACTTACAAATGTATGTGTATACTGATCGTTAGGACCAGAAATACCAACATTGACAGTAAATGTATTGTTATCTATTTTAGTAACAGTTAACCACTCATCATATGATGGGTCTGTTATACGTGGGTAACTATGGTTGGTTGCGTTGCTATCTTTAGAACATTTAAATGTTAGAGATTCCTTAACAAACTTAACCTTGTTACCATTTACAAGATTATGACCATTACTGGTTACGGTCATTATACCAGTACCAGTGGCATATGATGCATTTGTTACTGTAGCAGATGTGCTAGGAACTTCTTCAATATAGATGGAGTTATCATAGAATGGATCTTTATTGAATGATAAACCATTTGTAGTAGCACTTACAAATGTATGTTGAGTAGTATTAGTTGAAGGTATAGAATCTAGTACCTGTACTTGGAATGTATTTGTCTGTACATTAAAAATCTTTAACCACTTATCTCTAGCAGGATCACTTGCTCTTGGATATGTATGGGTACTACCATTATTATCTTCTAAACAAGTAAATGTTAATGAATCGTTTGCAAACTTAACTTGTTCATTGTTCTTTAATCCATGGTTTGCAATGGTTATTTCCATTACACCAGTAGTAGGATTATAATCAGCACCTGTTACTGTAGCAGTTTCAACAGTTGTTCTAGGATATGCATGATCAGTTGCTTGACCATCTTCATCACAACGGAATGTAACCGCACCGTTAGCTAACTTGATACTATCTCTTGGGAATGTAACACTGTTAGCAGCAGCAGAAACAAATACGTGTGGAGTTACGTTTGTGGAAGGAGCATCTGCTAGTACCTGTACATCAAATGTGTTCTGAGTTACATTTGAAATAGGAATCCACATTCCACTTACAGGGTCAGAAGCACGAGGGTATGAATGGTTTGAACCATTACTATCTTCGCCACAAGTAAATGTTAATGCACTATCATCAATTCTAACTACATTACCATTGACTAAACCATGGTCAGCGATGGTGATTGTTACAATACCTGTATTAGGATTGTATGCAGCATTACTAGGAGTATATCTATCAGCACCACGTAAATTGTGATCACCAATAGTCAATTCCATTATACCTGTTGTAGGTGTAAAGGAAGCATTAGTTGGAGTGTGCCAGCTCAGAGGTGCTTGACCAACGTCGACTGTAATACTATCTGATGTTGTTGCTATAATTTCTATTCTTTCACCAGATACAGGATCAGTAACTCTTGGATATGAGTGAACTGTTCCATAGTCATCCATTGAACACTTAAACTTCAATGAATTATCAGCAATCTTAATAAAAGTATTTTGTGCTAAATTATGAGCACCAATTGTCAAAACTAGATGACCATTACTAGAATCATAAGTTCCAGCAGTAGGAGTGAAACTAACAGTTCCAGTTGCACCTACATTAACTGTGATACTATTTGCATCAGCATCAGTAATCTCAATGTATTGTTCAGATATAGGATCTGATGCACGTGGATATGTGTGGTTACTATAGTTACCATCCATATCACATGTGAATGTTAATGCATCATCATTAATCTTAATAAGATCACCCTTAGCTAAACTATGAGAACCAATTGCTAGTACTAGATCACCATTTGTAGCATTATATGTAGTACCAGATGTAGCAGTATAATCAACCTTAGTTGTTGAACCAACATCAAGAGTAATTGTTGTAGCAGTTCTACCAATGATACTGGTATAATTATCATAAACTGGATCAGTTAATCTTGGATATGTATGGGTACTACCATTATTATCAGAAGTACAAGTAAATGCCAATGAACCATTTGATATCCTAACACTCTCACCTTCTACTAACCCATGATTTCCACCACCAAGTGTCAATACAAGATGACCACTTGATGCTGTATAACTAGCGTTAGTAACATCAAAGACTCCAGCGCCTGGAGGGGCGCTTCCTGTATCCGCTACATAACTTCTCCTAGCGGATTCAAGAAGTGCTCTTTCAATCGTTTTGAATGGACTATTAATGTTACCACCAGGATTACTAATCGAGTCAGATGCATTCAGGTCAGACTGATTGACATACAACATGATATTTTTTGCATTCTGAAAGTCTGGGTTAGTGCCACCAACAACACTACCATCCGTATCAGATGCATCTCTATATGACTTTAGTTTACCATCTGCACCAATGCTAAATCTCTTAATTCCTGCAGTTGCAAATGAAATTTCATTTGATGCAGACTGGTATATACCAGTACCAGTATCACCTTCAAAACTGATAGCAGGTAAATTACCTGTCATCTGGGGTTCGTTTTGTGCATTAAATTTAATCTCAATTCCAGGTGCGATTCCACCTGAAGTTACTCTTGTTAGAGCCATGTGTATTATCTCCGAGCGCTTAGATATCCTGGTTTTATTTATACAACAAAAACCCTTTATTTATCAAAGTTTTTCCGTTATAAATCAGAATATTTACGGAGTAAAAAATAGGACGAGAGGGACTTGAACCCTCACAAGTATAATACTCGACAGATTTTAAGTCTGGTGCGTCTACCAATTCCGCCACCGTCCCGAAAAAGGCCTACAATCGATTTTGGCCTAGAGTTTTTTTGCCGACTTTTTTGCAACAAAAGCCGGAATTTCACTGAGGTTTAGACCTTTTACCTAATATTAATACAATATATTCCGTGCTATATTAATAAGTATACTCTATCATATCATCAGCCAAAGATTCATTAATAAAGGTACACATTTTTGTAAATTCATCAGCAGTATTATTCTCAACATCCATCATCTCTCCATCATGACCTATCAAAGTGACAACTCTTGTTAACATGTTAACCTTAACTGATTGTAAAGTTGAGTCGGGTCTTACTTCCATGGAAATTCTCCTGTGTTGATACCAGTATACTATAAAACCAATCAGATGTCAAGTTGAGGTGATGTGTAGAGGTGCGCTGTAGAAGTTCAATGCGGTTGAACTAATGAAGGTAATACCCCCTGCATCATCAGCAGACAACCCAGTACTTTGTTTGAATGCAGCACCAATAACAGACTCCCAAGATGCCGCTGCTTTAGCAAGGCATGATACACCCATAGTAGCTTTTTGATGAGCTGCGAGTTCGGCCTCGGTCTTGATTCCAGTAGTAACCTCGCTGCGAGTACCACCAAACCATCCAGTTGCACTTCCAAGTTGGGTGCTATTTGATGGTCCAATACCAATCTCAAAATTTGTTCCAATTCGATTCAAGATATTGTTACCAACGACTTGAGTGAAATTATTAATTCCTACGTGTTTGTTATAGAATGAGGTGATAATATTAAATGATCCAATGCAGATGTTATTTACCTCATTGACCCATTGGGTAGAAACTGGAGCGAACAATTCGTATTGACCAGATGCAGATAATCCAAGTTTAGAAGCAGTCAATGCTAATCCATTTGTAGCTTCTATTCTAGAGTCATTCTTGAATATTGATTTGTGTTCTCCATAATAAGTTAATTTACTTTCCTTATTAACAGATACATTATAATGACCTAGAACTTCCAAGTGGTAATCCTTACCAACTTTCAGGTGATAGTTACCATCAACCATCATGTTTACATTTCCATGCACAACTATGTCATTGTCTTTAACTACAACTTCTGTCTTTCTTCCTGCAACAGTAATTCTCATATCACCATTATCTGAGATATGAATACCAGTTTTACTAGGACCATGTTCAATAACAAGTCTGGTATTGTATGGAGTATCATCCATCAAGACCATCGTGCCAGTTTCAGAGAACTGTCCTAAAATTCTTGTGTACTGTGGATTTAATTTACCTTTGATTCCAGCAATCGATGCACCAACACCCTTCAAACCAACACCACCACAATCTAGAGCAAAACCGATTGCACAAGAATCAAATGATATTGCATATGGATCTTCGGTATCTTTGTAACAACCAATCTTCAGAAGTTTGAAAATAAAATCTAAAACACTAGTTACATTTATCTGATTTAAATCAGATAGATTCTCCAAATCAATACCACTAATACCAGATGCAATATCATTAACAGTATCAATTACATCCTGAACTAGATCGGTAATGTTGAAAATGGTTTCAAAAATTGCATCAAATACACACTCAACGGAGTCAATAATATCCATGGCAGAATTGAGTAGCTCATTAATAGCATCCTCAATAATACCGAACAAACTATCAATGAGGGTAGTATCAAATGTACATGCAATCTGTTTAAGGATAAACATGATTGCTTCAGTGATAGTCTTGGTCACACCAGGACCAGGTGAAGGAACAGCATATCCAATTGTGTTCATAATCTGAGTTGCTTGACCCATCAACCATGATTTGACCTGATTGACAAGCCAATACAAAGAGTTCCTGATCATGTCAAGCTTATCATCAACAAATGATTGAATATCAATTATAGTATCCGTAAAGGTTCCTAATAGTTCACCTTTCTTTTCATCCCCATCTTCCCCTAAGTATTCACTCTTTGTTATTAATCTAACTTTAGTTCCAATTTCATGATCTACTGCTTTGGTTCCATCTCCACCCCTAACTACCGAAACAAATTTTCCTTCGTCTTTATTAGTATAAGATACTTTTTCCTTACCTATTTCTAACCATCCATTTGAAGGAAAATCTTCAGTTTCTTTTACAAATAAAGTTTGGTCTTCTTTATCAGTTTCAACAGTAATTTCTGTACTTGCCTTACTAATTTTTCTTAATTGTGCTATAGTTGTAGCTACAAAAATTGCAGCATGTGAGAGATTAGACTCTAATGTGGCCTCACCTGCACGTCTTCCATTAGCGATAGGAACTCCTTTAAGTTGTCCGGATGGATTAGCAGCAGAGTGTGGTGCCACCTGAGCAGCATCCGATGCAGCTGATCTTTTATCTGGAGGAGTTGCTGCTTCGTTGACTCCACTATCTGATGTATTCTGTTGATTAATTACATTGTCAACACCCCTAAAGTAATCAAATGCCTCCTGACTTTTAGGATCTATAACTGGTTTGATCTTACTAAGAAGTGTACCTAATACAATGGGTTGTTGACAGTCTGGATAGTCAAGAAAAAATCCTATAACAAAACTTCCTGCTTTCAATTGAGCTCCAGCAGATCCTGCCCCATGAACACCAGGAGATGTCGTAGGACCGGATACAATAGCCCACGGTAAGTTAGATGGTTTTTCACCTGGTTTGTGGTATCCAAGAATGTTTACTTTAACTCTACCGAGTTTTGCATCCTTGTCATCAGCATTCTTTACTGTACCCAGCCACCATTTAAAATCATCGTTACCTATAAAACTGGTAGAAGGGTGTGTAGGATTATATGTTGACATTAGTCCTCATAAACCAGACATTCGGGTTCTGATGGGTTAGCATCACAATACAGTTCTAATGACGACGGATCATGGTGATCACCTAATTCAATCTCTTTCTTATGATGTTCTACATATTCTTCTAATTCATGTAGTTCACCTTCAATATGCCGGCGCGTGTTTGGAGGTATTGCAGGATTGTCAAGGATCTCTTTATCCTTTTTAATATGTTTCTCGATGTTTTCCATATTTAGTTAGTACCGTCTAAGTTTGTTCGATTTTCAAATCGTTTTGTGTCGAGCATTGGTTTCCCTCCATAGGAATCCCTTGATAACGTAATCTGAGTACGAAGTTCACTTCTATTTAGAATACTATGTTTAATGGAAGTGACTAGATACCTACCACTAGCTCTCTTGTCTGCTTTAACACTAGATGAAGATGATTCCGAGGGTGATGGAATATTTATGTTAATGACATTACCAGCTCTATTGTCTAAATCACCAGGAACAGCTATGTCAATAGTATTATACTGCATAAAATAATATCTGTAAAATGCTTTCTCGAAGTTTTTGTTCATATCATCAATATTGTCTTTTTCTGTATCACTTTGATTGTCATCCCAATCACCAAATGTACTGATTGTAGATGGTCTATAGATATATCTACTACCCCTATCTAACATTTGAACTTGACCATTACTTAAGTATGGTTTAGCTTTCTCTAGATGAGAACTATTATCCCAAAATTCATCTGCGTTTGATTTGAATACTCTATAGGTTGACCTATTTACATCCAGATATATTGACTGGTGACAAAAAGCACCTGCTCTCAAATCATCATAAACATCAAACACTTTAGGGAAGTTGAAGTTCATAACCCTATACCTATCAGATTCTGATGTTGTATCAACATCAGTATTTGCTTGAGAATACTTGTAACTAATATCTGCAGAAGGATATGATGGTTTATCTATCAACTGATCAATGGACTTAAATTTATAACCATCAAATGTTTCATAAAAAAGGAAACCAATAGAATCTTTTTTATAATCTGGAATAGATCTAATTGATAACCAATTGAATAAATCAAAGACTCTCCAGTTTGGCACATACATATCGAATGGAAATACTGAAGTATCAGTTTGCAATGGTTTTGTGGAGAAACCACTTCTTCTTATTACATCTTCAATAATCGTTTCAGAATTCTTTCCATCTATTCTCTCACAGATCCTAAAGTTTTCATTTCGCAACCCTTCGATGGAAACGGCATGAATAATATATGTTTGATCCTTCTCTATAATTGTACGTGCATCTACCTTATAGATGTAATAATTTAAATCATATATTTTATTCTTACTTGAAATTTTTATTTGAATTCTTTCTTGTCCAACAATTGGTAGACTACTAATCAAATTTTGACCAATATCTCGGATTAAAAGTTCTGCCTGGAGAGCAGAAGATACAATACTTTCATATAAATGAACCTCTAATACGAGTTTTTTTATATCTATCTTATTATTATTATATACATTATATAAATTTACTTCTTTTAAAGTAAAGTCTCCAGAAAATTGATTTGCCATTATAACCTACGTAGGACTGGGTTGCGGGACTCTTCATCTGTATTTAGATTATTTGGAGTGACAGCATTGGTTTCCATGCGAGCGTTGTTGATTTCTTTATAGTCTATAATGATTGGTTGGGACCAACTACCACTATTAATTCGTATATTCTCTTCCATAGTAAAGTTAGCACTCATAGATGGCATCAAAAAATTATCCACTGGGTTTCTCGTCATTATAGCACTCTCCACTGGGGTTCTCGTCATTTTAGCACTCTCCACTGGGTTTCTCGTCATTTTAGCAATAGATTTATCAGGTGTACGCCTTACCATTCCAGTTCCACCACCTTGGCCAAGACTCTTATTATATGCCGCCTGCATTGATTTAAGACTTTTTACTGGTTGACCGTAGTAACTCCTGCCGCTAAGAGTTGGAAAGGAAGCCCATTCCGGAGATAATTTAGCAGAAATTTCTCCTGTTAATCCATTTGTTTGCAGCAGAGTTTTCAACTGATCTGAACCTGCCTGATTCTGAGGAAGTCCTAGTCTCTTTAAAATCAATCGAGTTGCACCCCAATCCTGACGTGCGGGTGTCATTGCACCCCCACCTACACTGGCCCATGTTGTAGATAAAAACTGATACCTTCCAAAAGCAGTACTACTATATTTACCACTAGCAGATGTTATAACTTTATCAGGATGCTTACTTAAATCCGCAGTTTGACTAAAACCAAAGTGAGTATTATACCCACTATTAGGCATACGTGCTGTTCCTTCAGCAAAAGCAATCGTATCTAATAATGCTCCTATCACACCATCTGAAGTCGAACTCCCTGTTCCTGTTGATGAAACTTGACTACTACTTGGAGAATCTGGTGAATTATTTGCCTCAGAAGAATCTTCCTCCGGATCATCTGGTGTTCCACTGCCAAACCAAACATCATATAACTTCCCCCCTAGCTCACCACCAATCCAACCACCAACAAAAGTACCAAATGGTCCACCAATAGCAGTACCAATTGATGCGATCAATGCAGTACCTATCATTTTAAAAGCAGATCTTCTTAGAGGTTTTTTGAATATAAAAACATCTAAGAAGAATTCTAGTAGAGCTCCAATGAAAGGAATTCTACTTAACACTTTAGTGAATCCTCTACCAACTGCACCAAGAAGTTTATATAAACTCTTACCACCCACTTGGATAATAAACCTTCTAAATGGTTTAAAGAGGTTACTCATAAACACTTTACCCAAAGTCTTGTTCAGAGATTTTTGAACAAAATTCTGGATCATTTTAACTGGTTTTCCAAAAATTTTATTTACAAATTTACCAAATTTTTTGAAAATACCAGTAAGTTTTTTAACATCTTTAATTATCGTCCATGGAAATCTGATCCATTTATACATAAAGAAACTTCCTATTAGTTTAAGAGCTCCACTAAATCTCTCACCAATACTTCTGTCTGGTCCAAGAAGTTGAGCCAATCCTGTTAGAGTATTATCAATAAATCTTCCAACAAAGAAGTTAATAAACTTAAATGCATGTCCCATAAAGGTAATAATACCTTTTACAGCTTTTTTATTTTTTGGATCTGTTATCCAGCCTAAAGCTGCAAAAGCTATAATGTCACCAAAAATTCCAAAGATATCACCAAACATATTTGTGACTTTACCTTTGATTTTTCGACCAATACCAAAGATATCTCTACCTGGAGTTTTTCTTTCTTTCTTTTTTGTCTTCCTTTTCTTACTCTTTAATTTATCAGTCTTCTTACCTGATTTTCCCTGTTTACTTTTTAATCTAGTTATCCTCTGTAGAGTTTCTAATAATTTCTTAAGGGCATCTTTAAAACTTTCTTTTGATTCTTCTACATTATTTTCTTCTACATTATTTTCTTTAGAACCTGAATCCTCAACATTTACTTTACCAATATCTTCATTGGGAGTAGTAAGTTTTTGTATTGGTACAATAGCACCCCGACTAGAACCTCCACCTCCTGCAGCTGCAGCATCTAAATCACGTTCCTGTTGAGCAAAATCTCCAACGTCAGATTCCGCTTTTTGTCTCACCTTTTGCGCCGCTTGAACACCAGAGACAACACCACTTTTGAATACTGACGGGTCAATCTTACTACCCATCCTCCCCTTTTTAAAGAGTGCTTTTCTATCTGATTTTGAAAGGTATTCACCTGTCTCTGGATTTATACCGTGAGCTATTACGTTAATATCTGACATTTACTTATAATGCAAAACTGTAGATTGCCCACAATCCAGATTTGGGAAGTGTGCCCCCAACAAATGTTTCGGTTGCCCTATGGGTTGCGTTAGTAGAAGATGATTTATTAATAACAGTTGGTTGTTGTGATTGTCTAGGTGCAATACTTAACTGTCTACTTTCTTGTTGTGCAGAACCTAAATCTTTACCTGCATTTGATGGAGTTGATCCTAAATTTGGAGTTGATCCAGGAGGTGGTGGAAGTTGCGGCGGTGGAGGAGGTGTTTCTGACCCTTCAGCTAGCGCTGTAGTTCCACCAAACGGTGCAGTGAGGGGATACTTTGTTAAAGGATCAATTCTAGAAAGAATTGTTGACTTTGGCCCACCAGTATCACCTATTTTTGTAGAAGTTTCCCAATGTAAATGTGGTCCAGTAGATCTCCCAGTACTTCCTACAGTACCAAGTTTAGTTCCAGCCTTTACCTTATCTCCTTTTTTAAATGGAGTTGGGTTTTGCATATGAGCATAGAAATGTTCAAGTCCAGCGGTGTCTTTCCATGCAACCCAGTTACCATAATTAGCTTCAGCTTCTGGAGGATGTGAACCAGTAATAATTCCATCGGTGAATGCTTGTAGTGGTGTTCCATACTTACGATTACCAATATCAGTTCCCATATGTATACCAGGTGAGAAAGCAAAACTTCTATACTTCAACGCATGAGAAGACACTTTCATACCATATGGATTGTCACCTCCACGTGGAGCTCCACTAGTTACTGTGGAAGAATTATTCCTTGACACTGAACCTGCATCATCTGACACTGATGCA
>MPMD02318667.1_pt1 | contig 13594 bp, 11 predicted proteins | sample 1617291 | NCBI WGS metagenome assembly MPMD02 (sample SAMN05944810, study PRJNA350692) | marine metagenome | biome: marine; feature: ODZ; material: water; isolation source: 120 m water sample filtered on 30 um supor filter | place: Pacific Ocean | collected 2012-04-09 | depth 120m m | reverse complement strand
TCGCACACCCGCCCGCCGCCGGCCACCGCAGGCCACAAAGCCCCCGCGCACGCGCCGGCCACCGCAGGCCACGTGACACCCGCCCGGCCACTGCAGGCCAATCACAGCCGCCCGGCCACCAGCGCAGGCCCCCCAGGAGGAGAGTCCTCTCGTCGAGAACCGGTACGGGCCGGCCTAGCCCCCCAGGAGAGTTCTCTCGAGAACCGGTACGGGCCGGTGTTTTGGATAAAAACTAGTAGTGTTCTGATGTCAGGTCGGAGCACAGCTAGCTAGATGCGCATGAGCATAGACACGCGTAGGTGTGTAGATGGCGCACAGGGACTCCGCGGCCCGGCGTCGTAGACATGTTAGACATGTGTGTGCTGTCGTAGCTAGTTGCGTGTCTATGTTGTTTTTCCTAGTCGTCGCTAGTCGTTGCCTGTGGTCGTCGTAGGTAGGCGCGTCTTTCTCTCTCTTTCTCTCTCTCTGTCTTCTGTCGTTGCTGCCATCCCAATCGTCGTTCCGCATTCTTTCGCATTGCAGCCTCTCAACTCAGCGTTCATTCCAACTTGATTCTGGGGAGTTCACCTCCCAAAGACCTTATGAGAGCCCAGGTTGCAGTCTCCCATAGAGGATATCCTTGCTAGTGAGGTTGATAGAAAGTAAAACGTAGGAAGACTCACCGAAAACAAATCTAACAGAAAGTTCAGAGGTTGTGTACTCCCCAAACGCCGTCCGTACACCCAAGCTCCTCGGACAAGGAACTTGGGTGTACGAACCGCGTTCCCACCACCTTCCTCCTTCCTTCCTCCTCCTTCCTCTTAAAATGTTTGTGTGTTTCGAATACAAACGTATGTTGTTGAGTTTCGTGGTGTTCCGCGCAGGGGACAGTGCGCGCCGCCATGTCGGATATCGACTCGGGCTCCGACAGTGGCGGCCTCTCCGCGCTGTCCCAGTCTAGCCCCTGTGCGAGCGTCAAGGAGGCTGCGACGCGCGCGCCTTCGGAGGCGCCTTCGAGCGCCTTCCGAGGCGCCTGCGGCGATGTGGAAGAGGCCAAGGATGCTGGGCCTAGCAGCCTCATTGACAGGTGTTTAAAGGTAATCGATCATCAGAACCGATACCATCCAGTACACGTTTTATTGAAGTACTTCCAGCTGAAACTATTCTAGCGAATTCGGGTAGAAAACACATTATTGATTTAGTACTTATAGTGTCCGTAGGTAAGCGCTATCAGGTTAGTATTTAGTTTATAATGTTGGCTAAATACTAACCTGATAGCGCTCAAAGTTTGAGGCAAAGTTCCGATTGCGAAACTTCAGAAAAGTTAGGAGTACCAGAACCACGAGCACACATTACATTAGTACGCAGGACGCGAAGGACTTCGACGGGTGCCCGAATGCTCTTCGTGTTTCTGCTGGCACGGACTCCGATGCAAGCGCAGATCTGGACGGCCTCTCCGACTTCGGAGACGATGGAGGCGGCATCGTGGTTCTGGGTGGTGTTTCCGACGACTGCTGCGTCGACGACGCGTCTGCTGCGCCGACGACGACCCACGGAGCACATATCTCTTCCCCGACTGCTGCTGCTGACGGCGCGAGCGTGACGACCTGCCGCATGTGGACTCCGAGTCCATCCAGGCCGATGCGACAACCTGAATGTGCAGCTCCTCGATGTTTGGCAACTATAACCGATGCGAACAGTATGTTCAGTTGGTTCCAGCACATCAAGGAGTCCGAGCTGGGTCGCCTTTTGGGTCAAGCGCTGGAGTCAAATCCTATGGACTGGCGCGTGTTTTCTGCGTGCACGGGCCAATTTTCCGAAGGATACTCGTATAAGGTCCCGCTCTAAACGTCAGGATGCGATTCCAAAGGGCTAGACAGTTCTAGTATTTTCTAGACAGCTCTAGACAGGGTAGCGAGTCCCTAGACAACAAACGCAGAAGTCACTTTAGTGAGGTCTTAAAAGCCTGAAAAGACGGCTAATATTTCTCCAATTGCTGGCTGCTGGAATTCCGATTGCTGAGAACTCCGTCGATTGCGCAGACACATCGACTGGAAGTCTCGAGTATTTTCCGTAAGAAAATGTTGGCTCTACTACTCGCCGACATCATCGATTTCGTCCCTTCGACATATCTCGACTTTTTATTGGGTTTCGAGTGGGAGCTGAGGATTTGGAAAACATTGTACGTGAAGCAAAACCACAGTCATCTGGTCAGGCACTTTTGGGGCAGCATGGCGGAGATGGAGAACTGCTCTATCTGCAAGTTGTGCGAGAAGGACCCCGAAAATGTTGCTTGCGACCATGACATCGATCAGGCTTACGATTTTGCCGTGATCTGTCCTGCTTGCCCACCATGGAGCAAACTGGGACAGACGGTCGCTGTGGCAACTCCTGACCAGCACAAGGAGTTCAACTGTTGTTTTGGGGATTCTGGGTCCGCAGTGACTGTTGTAAAAAAGAGGCGTCCACTGAACGTGCTATTCGAAGAGGTCCCTCAATTCGCGACAGTCCGAGATTCGACCGGCAGAACTGGGTTGGAGCGCCTGAGTGACGACTTATTTGCCATCAAGGACGACAAACGTCGCAGGGTATATGTGGCATATTCGTACGTTAAACTGGGCACTACGAACTGGGGGGGGGAGACACCGTCCCGAGAGCGGTGCGCATATTACATGCAGACTAGATGGATCTCACGCAATATTCCAGGTCGCCTCCATAAGAAAAAAAGGGTAGACGACAGCACATCGAGTTTGGACTAGTTAGGACACTTCCAGATCTCTATCACAGAAGTTCTTTTGTCTGACTGCATCGCACTCAGACAGTCGAAATCCAACATAAAGCATCCTATCTAGGCGTGTCCATGTCTGCATATAGGCCCTGCCTCGGGCTCTACATCCTGTTCACCACAGAGGCGACCGGAGGCGCTGGAGCTGCGAACTTATGGGCCAAGAGGGTCAAGGCAGCGAAAAGTACTAGTATCCTGATACACTCAACCCCAAATCTTAATGACACACCCCCAAACCCAGTCCGCGAGCCCCCAAATCGGTTTGGCGAGTTCCGGGAAACCTTAGACGGAATGAGTTCAGGTTTTGGTGTTTTTTACATGAAAAATTCCAGCCACACCACCCCCAGAATTCCAGCCAGCAGATTTTCAATATTACGGGGAAATATAAGTCTTGTTTGAATCCTTAGACGAAGGAAAAATCGATCCTTAGACGGAGCAGAAAAAAGGCCACCAAAAGTATGTAAAAACCACCCCACCCTGAAAATTCCAGCCAGCAGATTTTCAATATTACGGGGAAATATAAGTCGTTTTTGAATCCTTAGACGAAGGAAAAATCGATCCTTAGACGGAGCAGTTGAGGTTTTTTTGAGGTTTTCATACTTTTACGCGGGCGCGTTTTCTCGGAATTTGGCACACTGCTTTTGAACCTCCAGCCCAACCCCAGGACTGCGGCCCAGGCTGCACAGTCTGACGAAAAGCCACCCCACCCCCAGAATTCCAGCCAGCAGATTTTCAATATTACTGGGAAAAATAAGACAAATTTGAATCCTTAGACGGAGCAGACGGAGCCCCCAGACCCCACCGCCGCAGTCTCACGAAAAGCCACCCCACCCCCAGAATTCCAGCCAGCAGATTTTCAATATTACGGGGAAAAATAAGACAAATTTGAATCCTTAGACGGAGCAGACGGAGCAGAAAGGAGGCCCGGCCAGCGGGACACCAGGCCAGCGCCCCCAACTAGCGCGGAAAAGACCTGGGCACAGCCCCCACATAGCGACAGACAGGTGACCAGCTACCACAACCAGCGGGAGCGCCCATGCAAAGCCCCCCGCACCACCCCGCACACCGCAGGCGCTAACGGAAATTGCCGGATCCCAGCCCTTAGGCTGGCGCCGCGCCCTGACAGAAAAAAACGTTTTTTTTCTGTCAGGGCGCGGCGCCAGCCTAAGGGCGCAGCACCGTAGCCACAGAGTCGAAGACTTCAGCCGCCACAGGGGGGACAACCGCCAAAGTTCCAATGGCAAAACTCGAAAGCGCAGGCGCGTCTGGGGTAGCCCCCCGCAAAGCCACCCTAAATAAAGGTGCATTTAGGTGTGCACCCAAAAGGCGCATTTAGGTGTGCACCCAAAATGCGCATTTAGGCGTGCAGGAAATGTTTAGAATTCGTTTCTGCTATCCAAAAGGCGTATTTAGGTGTGCAGCCCAAAGGCGCATTTAGGTGTGCAGCAAATGGTTCGAATTTGTTTCTGCTATCCAAAAGGCGCGTTTAGGCGAAATTTTGATCAACCACCAAAGACCCATGCACGCAGGCCGTGCAGGTCCGATGAAAGCGGGCATCACCGAGGTGCTGAGGGGCCAAACCCTATGTTCAGCAAAATGGACCCTCTTACTTAACCGTGGACGAGCACGGTCAGCGATTCGACCACCAAACCCTAGCAACAAGCTGCAGGGCAGGGACTGGGAGGACCAGACCCCCCCCCACAAAGGTGCACGCCACCAGCTGCACAATAATACAGTAATCTTCAAGCATTGCTTGATAGATTATGCGCGTTCTGGTTCCAGCTGTAGTCCTCTTGAGATCTCTCGGCGATTTTCTCCTTGACGAATTCCCTAAGTAAAATTGAAATGAAAAATATAGTTGGAGCACAGGAATGCTTCATCAGGGGACCTTTCTTGAACCGCAATGTCTGTAAGTGGACCCTCTTACTTAACCTCTTACTTTTCTCTCGATGCCAGGCATGCGTTGAAGAGCGCAAAGAATGGGATCCCATCGATGTCCACGACATCTTGGCGGAGTTCGGCTCGTGCCATGCACCCGCTCCGGACCGCTACTGCCCACACCACCCGGCCAATCACCTGGCTCCCTTCCAGTATCAGAGCCTTTTTTGAATCTCGACGTTCAATGTTCGAAACTCCTTACAGGCTCCTGAGAGGATCCAAGTTGAGAACTAGTAAGTCTAAGCACTCTCATAGGTTTGAACATTCTTTCGATGGCTTTGCTTCAAGATTTAAAATAGTTCTCTGCAAACTCCAGAGGTTCCCTTTCCAGGAGTAATTCCAAGACGTCTGCTAGGTTTTAAAGGGTGGACCCTGCCTCAGGACCCTCGAGACCGTACCGAACAAGGCAAATGGCGATCGCACCATCTGGAGAAGAGGGCGAAATTTAAGATGAGGGCGAACAGCAAGCCCTGGACTAATGCTCGTCCTCGCCGACATCTGCGAGGCATAGCCGGTGGGCTGCAGTGCAAAAGCAAACGAACTCTGGATTTGTTAGACGTCGCCTTTGGAGCCTACCTCTTTGATTGCGAGGAGGACGGCGTGGAACCAGCTGCTCGTCCAAAATGGTTCTGCGAAGTCGGGACATCGGCGGAGAGGGAGCCGTGGGGGTCAGGTTTGGCAACTGTTTCCACGAAGGCTCGCATGTATTACTACTTGCAAGACCAGCTTCTTGCAGCTGCCCAGCTGGCCTTTGTCCATGGCTTCCCCAAAGAGGCAACCTACGACAACATCGAGGAGCACCTTGCGCGACGCCTTCTGGGAAACTCGGTATACCTGCCACACATGACCATCGCTGTCATCGCCGCTTGGGTCAATGAAGCGGCGCCTTGGCATGGTCCGGAATACCGTGTTTCGGCGCTATCTCCGCAGTCTGTTGCCACTCCATCGTCCAGTGCTGGCATGGGAACTCCTGGTGCGGGACCCCCGAAAAAAAAGAGGCGTCGCCAAATGCTTTGACGGTGCGATGATGAGACAATTAGAAAGGAATAATCTAACTAGGATGCGCGAAACTAACTTGAAAACATCCTAATTCTGAGTTTCCTCAAGGTTAGGTACTGCATTGGAAGCCAATTGAGATCTAAGTCGGTGTGGCTTCATCGCTAAGATTGCTGCGAACATGGGCAAAGGGGTGTTGCGGGGCAACATGCTGCTCAGCCAGAGCTGAACCTCGAGATGGTGCGTATCATGGTTGAGCGGTCAGATCCAAAAACGTATGAACTTAACGCTAAACGGAGACTTGACTTTGTTTACCCTGTAGATGTTTGAGGTTCCTGGGACTTGTTCATAGCGTCTTAACACCAGTGGGTTGCTCAAGGACCTCTCACAAAGGACCTCTCTTAAGGGAGTTCATACAATTTTGGAGTTGAGGAGCTAAGAGCTCAAGGGAATCTCTGGTTTGGAGGTCATTCTTACAATTGCTCGGTGCCTACTTTTTGCAGCGTCAGAGCGGTGTGAACTCCATCGCAATGTGTAGGAGACGTTCCCTTCCGCCGTCCTTTCTATTCGAAGGGCTGGAAGGCCAATGTTGGAATTTGGGCCTCTCCGAGAGGCCAGGTGGGGAGAAGTGTTGTGACTGCCTGGATGGGGTGCGCAGGCATATTGAGAAAGTTGGTCCTATTCGCTGCTCTCTAACCATTACACAAAACCCCAATTCCCCTCAAATTAATTAACAACGAGTTGTTTGTCCGGTGAATCCTTGCAGGGGCGGCCTCCTCGAAAACTAGACTTTCCATTCGGATTTCAAATTACCATACCGACGTTAAAATAATAATAACAACTAATAAACACGATTTCACAACTACCCCCACCACAACTGTTATCCTACTGCGAGATTCATTAGCTCAAGTGGGCTTGAGCTGTGTGGGTCTCCGTGCGAGGGTAGCGCGAGACTCGCATGCGAATCCATGGCCCCCAAAGGCCGCAAAAAACGAGCTGGTGAGGCTAGAGCTGAAGCAAAGAAACCTTCAGGCAAGAAGACTCCACCAGACACAAAGAAAACGAAAGTGGAGACTACAAGTAAGGCGGTGAAAAGAGAGTCTGGGACCGCTGCGCAGCCAGAAGCTGCTGCTAAAGATTCAAATGAGGGGCCAACTGACGATGAGGATGTACTTTGCTGAAACCGTCCCTTTTCCCACAGTGCTCTCCAACCCCTATCCAGATTCCTATCTCTAAATGCAGTCGAATAAATCTTGTTGTTGGTATGTTATAAGCCTTAACGTTTAAGCATAACTGTAACATACCAACAACAGGATTTATACTGCACTCAGTGTGAGAATGTCCCAAACCGGCAAACTCCGCGGCCAAGACGAAGGCGGAGACAGCAATGTTCGGAAATGATGCCGAGTTGCCATCCTCAGCTGGTGGTGGAGACGACGAAGACGACGATGAAGACGACATGGAAGATGAAGAGGAGGAGGAAGATGATGAGCCTGGAGACTTGGAGAAGGCTTTGGGAGAAGCCATGGAAGAAGAGGAGGAGGAGGAAGAAGATGATGAACACGAAACTCCTAAACGACGTGTTAAGAAGGAACCTAACGCACTTGCGAAAGCGGAAGTCACTAATGAAGGAGGCAGGTCGGCGGCATCAAAGCGGTCGAAACGTTCGAGGAAGGATAAAATGAAGGCGGCTTTGGTCTATATCTGCTCGTTGTGCAGGTTGGTCTACGACAAGGATGTCGGCCTGTAAGACTAGTTTGCTTTCAGGATGCGAGAAGTTTTTGCTAGACGATTCGCTTGCCTTGAGTCTCCTATTCTTTCAACGGCCCCCGAGAGATCAGAACTGAGCCTCACGTTTGCGCACGCGATAGTATGCCAGGATGAGCACAAGATACCTTTCAGAAAAAAGGATCAATGTGGATGGTGCGCTCTGGTGACGGACAGTTTCCCTGGAAAGACATGGGAGGACATCTGCGACGACTATGAGGCCGATGTCGACGGGTTCCAAGGAGAGTTCGACCGATGTCGAGAAATTGCCTACAACGGTACATCGGCTTGGCTACCCAAACCTGTTCGCTCTCTCGTGCGTCTTGGGGTTGACTTTGCTCAGGTATTCTTGTTTTTGTCGATCGCGCTCTTCACCATCTACTTTCCGAAGTGCCAGCCGAAGAAGATCAAGAAAATTGGGCTGGTGACAGTCTTCAACTACGAGAACAAGGAAGAAGAAGGCTTCCTATTGAAACCTACGCAAAAAGGCCGCGACCTCAACTTACCAGAAGTGCGAGTGTGGCGAGAGTCAGTCATCTATATTGAGGAAGATCTTTGCCCTAGCAATCAGATCCGCGAAGGCCAAAGCAAGCAGATCTGGGACCACCGAAGCTCTAAGCGAGTCAAGGATAGACACCCCGCGCTAAAAGACCAAGGTTGCCGCAAAGCACCAAGCCTGGAGAAATTGAGGAAGATGGTGAAGAGAACGCAGGCCTCAGAGAGGAGAAAGCTTGACGCAGTTGGCATTGAAGAAGTCAGCAGTGACAGTGAAGTCGATAAAGGCACCCGGAACCGAGCTTTGGTAGACGCAGACATTGACGCAGAGGCGCCTACCAAAAGAAAAAAGGTAATCTCAAGAGCAATGAAACTAAAGATTAAAGAGCGTTTACAGACCAAGAGAAAGATGAGGAAGGGACTCCTAGGGAGAGGAGCAGGAGACGGCCTCCATGAAGCGCTCGGTGCTTCCGGCAAAGGTGGTGTGCAGGTCGGTGGTGGGGCGGCCAAAGACAGCGAGGAAGATGATGCAGACGCATCAGGAGACCTTTCGGGCAGTGAGGGAGAAATCCAGAGACGCACCAAAATTCCGGTGGAGCAGGTCTTGCGAGGCGTTACAGGGATGGGCAACAGAGTTCAGGGCGTCGCTGCCTCAGGGGCTGCCTCGCATCACAAACTAGTTTACTATTCTCACACTATGTTATCTACAAGCATTCTGGGCAAAGCCCGGGTGCTTTTTTAATTATCTTGTCTTCTTCTTCCTCACAGCTGAGGCTGAGCGAACATTGGCCTCACGAAAGACTATGACTTCAGAGTTGAAGCTTCACCTCAAGGCTGAAATCGAACTGGGCAAAAGATTTGAGTTGATCGCGAAGTTGCGAAAACAGAAAAACCGGAGCGTCAAGGCATGGAAGGAGCCGTGCAAGTTCATCATGGATAAGCACGGCAAGTGTACAGGCAACTTGTATAGAGAATTTTGCAGCATCGATGCGGAAGCATACGCAGGCCAAAAGAAGGTGGGTCAATATTGGGAAAAGATCTGCCCCATCCACCCTGACACGGCGTTTGCACCCGGGGATGAGATCAAGCTGAAAGATGAAGAATTGGAGTTTGATTTCGACCTTGCCGAGATGCGGCGCTGCTGCATAACAGAGGATGACTTCATGTGGCGGAATGAATGGATGGATGACTATGAAGAGCGACGACAGAACGCCGACTACAAGCAAACCAAAGACGATGAGGTGGGGCTGGCCAAGGTAAAAGAAGTCGACCAGTGGGAGAAAACAATCAGAAGCTCCATCATGAATGATAAGGTCCTTGAGATGTTTTCCACAGACTTCAAAAAGTCTATGGAGCTGATGTCCATCATTGAACAGTACGTTTCAGACAATCCCAAAGGTATGGACTTTGCAGCGGCTTCCACGAGGGGAGCACTGGAATCTGTGGGTGATTTTGCCAGTGCGTACAACACAGTTGTCAAGGGAGATATCATCAGCTTACACGAGGCCGAGAAGGTAAAGAGATTCTTTGTGGCGGCAAATTTTACAAACCGCACTCCAAGGTACATCAAAACCTGGTACGAATGCGCCAACGAGAACAAGGAGTTCGCCAAGCTGTTGAAAGCTGCCATCGCCGGATTGAGGGCCGACACAGGTGAAGGTGGCAGTGCTATCAAGGACGCACTGACTAAGAAAACATGTGAATGGAAGGATGAAGACGTTTCGGAGTGGATGAAAAAGTTGCCAGAATGGCGCTCAAGCTTTAAAGCAGGCAGCATCAACGAGTTCGAAACCAAGCTTGGATCATGGGTTGCAACAAAAACGAAGACTTTGTTGAAAGCACCCGCGAACGAATCGCAAGTAGATTCGGAATCCAGATGCTGCAAGCTCAAGGAGCTTCTGGGAACTCAGACGCTGCTAGCAAGTACTAGCAACGAATCCATTCCAGCTGGGCTACCAGCTACCACTTCACTCGAGGTGGAGCGATTGGAAAAGGCCGGTCTCGAGGTGTTCTTCAAGAGAGTCGTTGAATGTAACAGCTGGGCTGAATTGGTGGGCGAGGAGGTTGGCGAGAAGCTGGCCACCTTGAAAAACAAAGACAAGCCAACGGGCGAGTTTCACTTGACAATGACATCCCTGTTCTCCGCTATGCGGAATCAGGCCGTGTCCGCGTGGGACCAGGAAGACCTGTGTTTGGAGTCATGGGATGAAGGGTTGCTCAAGTTGCACGCCAACATGGAGAGGGGATGGGAGATCATTGGCAAACCAGACGACCCGAAACTAACCACCACACTCCACAACAACAATGTTGGACGGTACTTCAAGAGTGCCAGCGATGCATACCAGACAAAAAAACAACAGGGCAAATGGAAGAACTTGGTCGCAAGGGCCAAACAATACGCGGAGATGTCCATTGACAAGTGCCCAAAAGACGACGAGCTTTTCGGAGTGCAAGTCGACAAGATCAAAGACACTTTGAAGCCCCAGTGGGAATCCTACTGTCAGGAGGTGCGAGAGAAATTGAAGGATAAAAACGACGAGCTTGCGGCGCAGATCAAGGAGCATGAACCGTGCCAATATGGCACATCAAATGGGGAGCCCTGGCCAGACCTCAAGAACATCGACCTGGAGCTGGAAGCGGCCATGAAAAGCTTCAAGAAGCATTGCATGCACAGCGCCATCAGGATCTTCAAGGCTCAAGCTGGAGATGCAAAGATCGAGACGGTTTTCTTTAAAACCTTCGACAGGAATGTGGATGGGAATCCGAATCTCAGGGTGGACGGGAATTCAATCTCAGAAATTAGGTAGGGCTACCCAGGAGTCATCCTACAACGCTTGTTACGCGCATCAGGTGTCGCGGCAAGCATCAAATGTTATGTTCTACTACTACCTGTGCCAGGCCAAGGACGCCCTCAGAAGGGATAGCGCGACCTTCGGCTTCCGCTTGACCAAGGAGCTGGAGGACCAGGCGGACGGTGTCCGCAGACGGTGTCGCGCCCTCACCCTGATGGTCCACCAGCACCGGCATCTGCACAAAGTGCTCCATGCATCGGAGCAGGACAGGGCTGCGGCCAAGACGAAGTCCGCGGAGGCGATGACCGTCCACAACGCGAACTTCTCCGATGTCGACACCGAGCTGCTGTCTCCAGTCTTGGAGCAGGGTGTCAAAGACAAGATCCTGTCTTGATGCGAACACCCGTCGGGACGGTACCTCAAACTCATTTCCCCCCCAAATGTATAACAACCAAAACAGTCCAAATGCATCGCTCAAATTATTTGTATCTAAGTACGAAACACATTTCAGTGGCATCATGTTCTCTGTGACCTTGAATCGAAGTCCGGTAATGAAAGCAATTGATTTGACGACTTGACCTGCCAATCTTTTTTTTCGATCACTGGGTAGCGGCCTGTCACTGCAGCAACTGCCCAAGACTTCGCTGGAATTTCTGAAGCGTCTCGAGCCGTCAAACACCCGTTCTCACATCTTGAAAGGTTAGCGGACCCTCCTTGTCACAAGAGAGGCTGCCAAGTATCATACCTGGCAGCCTCTCTTGTGACAAGGAGGGTCCGCTACCAGCCAGGCGAGTGCGAGATCCGCGTATCAGCACACTAGTAAACATCGGGTCGCGACAGCTGGAACACCGTCTCGCGGGCCCGCTCTTGTGACGCTGTGTTTCGTTTGTTGCATCGCTCGATTTTTTTGCGCTGCGCGGATGTATTTGAGCTCTGCGGATGTGTTCTGCGGTACAAACGGTAGGTCTTTGCGGCTCTGATAGGCTGACCGCTCGAGCAGCGGGGCGAAGTTTCGCTCAAGAAAGGTTGAATACCTCCTCTATCCGATTTTTTTGCACTTTCTCATCTCGAGTCGAATTAAGGCTAGCAAGGTACTAGTCTCTAGAAGGTCCCTAGAAGATCCCTAGAAGGTCCCTAGAAGGCCCCAGAAGGTCCCTAGAAGTTCTTAAGACCCTCTGCGCGCGAGATTCTTAAGACCCTCTTGGAGATTCTTTAGAACATTTCTGGAAACGTTTAAGCACTTCTCTCTGAGACGACAGAGCGCTTTGAGGTCCCTGGGGGAGAGCAATGCGAGGCCCGGTGCAATCCCCACTCGCTCAGTTGACACAATCTCTATGCCCGTCGCCATATATATCAAAGCTGCAGCTCGCTGCTGAGCCGTAGAGCTCAGTAAGCCGACTTAATAACAAGTGCAGGTGTCCGTCCAACTCGCTCCCTAGACCTGGCAAGTGTTGAGGATCGACATCACTTGTTTGCCCGGAGTGCCTGGATGTGTTTGTGACAGACGTGTGTGCCCACCTTGCGTCCTACAAGACCTGTGCTCCACCCGAGAAACCGCGCAAACGAAATCCAAGTGTCTGCACTCTCCCCGAGAAGCCGCGCAAAAGGAAGCCCAATTTCTGGACCCTCCACGAGAAACCGCACAACAGGAACTACCTTGGGCTGCACTCCCCCGAAAGGGTTCCCCAAGGACCCAGGGCTTTCCAAGTTTCTACTCGGAACTCAGAAATCTCAGTCTAGATGGCTCCCAAAGTTTCCAGCCCCGAGCTCCTTCTTGGAAAAGTCGATGCTTTGCAACAGCCTCCCGATTTGCCTTTTTTTCACCACTCATTCATCTGTGTTCATTGGCTCGAGTGGTCAAGCTTGCTCTCTGCTCCTGTTGTTGGCCAGTGTGCCCCCTGTCATCCAGACCATGTGGCGCGAGGCGGGCACTCCCACAGAGCTGCACGGTGTGTATGGACTCATGCTGCTGGCCGGTTGCGCTTTGGGCTTCGGCCTGCTGACGCAGACGGAACGCATTGTTTCGGTCGTCATGCGCACCACCGGACTCTCGTCCTGCTCGCCGCGAAGCCACAAAAATGTGGCCGCGCAGCCTGTCGCGAGAAGCCTGCTCGTCCTCCAGACAAGCCTGCAGCGAGGCGATGCGCGCATGCTGCCGCATGACAACGGCGAAAAGGACGCAAGCAACAACGGTCCGCGCTGAGCAGCTTGGCTACCATTTACAGTGGTAGAGCTGTCTCAGAGACGTGTACTAGAGTAGTACTCGTATAGACGTGTACTACCAGTGCGAGTAGTACAAGCTGCTTAGTAGTCATGAGCCGAGCTCCTTATAAGAGGATATATTGTTTGGTGGCGGTCACCTAGTAAATCCGTTTAACGCTTGATTCTCCCATGTGCTGCTGAACAAAAAGTTTCTTGAGTCAGCGTGTACGGTGCCTTTGGGCGCACAGCCTACACATTAACTGTTGCAATGTATGGAAAGTGCGTTTTGGATTTCCATTAAATTCAGCACTCTCGGAAAGGTTTGGTAATCCCCCAACTTGTCTTAGCACTTTCCCGAGGGCCCCAGGAAAGCGGGCTGCGAAGCACAGCCCCTGAAGCTCTGAAGTTTCTAGTCCCTGGACCGCTGGATCCGCCTAGGGTTCTGAGGATCTGAGGTGTTTAGTCCCAGAAACGCTTGTCTACGAGCAGGGATGTCCGCTTCAGAGAGTGAGTAGGAGTTTCGCCTAATATATCCTAGCTGAACTCCGCGCGAAATTCCAGTCTTTGAGCATGAGCATGAACTACGAGCTATGAGCTACTTATTCCGTCGGAGTCCCAATCCCATTTCTGGATTTTTTTC
>MPMD02112951.1_pt1 | contig 13598 bp, 13 predicted proteins | sample 1617291 | NCBI WGS metagenome assembly MPMD02 (sample SAMN05944810, study PRJNA350692) | marine metagenome | biome: marine; feature: ODZ; material: water; isolation source: 120 m water sample filtered on 30 um supor filter | place: Pacific Ocean | collected 2012-04-09 | depth 120m m | reverse complement strand
TCCATAGGGGCCTCGCGGCCCCTTGGGCCCTCCCAGCCCCTAGGGGTTCCTTCCCAGAGGCTTCTAGAGAGTCTCTAGAACGTCTGTAGAGAGTCTCTTGTAGGAGGTAGTAGGTCAAGATGAACGATAAAGATAGCCTTAGATCGCCAATCGTCATCGTTAATATTGGTGAACCTTCGTGAACCTTTGTGAACCTTACCGATAGCACCGGCGCCCCGTAACAGTTCGATGAAATCATCCAGTTTTTCGAAATAATCTTTCTGGGAAACGTTTTCAAAGGCGACCTTGATAGGTTGTCCACGCTTGCGCTTTCGTTCCGTATGCTTTGCTATTGCATTTTCCAGCTGAACGAAATCCAGTTTGGCTACCGTGTCGGCAAGAAGTTCCTGCAGCGTTGGCTGGGATACTCCCAGCTTGGATTTAGTAGAGGCTGATCCCTGATGAACATTCCGGCCGTTACTGTCCAACACCCGCAGGCGGATTTGTATTTTTTTCTGAGAAACACCGTAGGCAGAATCGACGCAGCTGGCGCCAGACTCGGAACTGCCAGGGCAGTCACTTGCACTCCAGGCAAGAACCAGGTAGTCGGGGGCGTATTCCTCAAAGATGATAGAGACGGCCTGCGAGTCCCGCATTCGGTCCTGGTGGAATACCTCAGAGAAATCGATTTGCTCTCCCTCCCCGGTAAACAGTGCTTGTTGCTGCTCGTCAATTTCTATGTCGTTGGGGGTTTCTGCGAGCAAGTACTGCAGTTCGTCATGGATTGCGTCGGCGAGCTCGATATTGTCAGCCAGCAGCACGTATTTCTGATCCTGTGACAGGGCCGGCAACGCCACAGCGAGCAACATCAGCCCGAGCAGCCAGCGCGCCAGGTTGAGGCCAAGATGGGAAAGAAAGGTCATGTGTCTGCTCCTACTGGCCAAGGTTGAAGACGATGCGGCGCTGGCTCGAGGCATACTCGGGCAGGCCTACTTCCAGCCCGGCACCCGAAAGAAACATCTCCAGCCGGTCGGCAAAGTTATCGATGGTGCCCTCGAAGGCGATCCGGGCGGTGCGCTTGCGCACGTCGGTGGACTTGTACTCCCAGCGGCCGCTGTCACTCAGGCGGCGCTTGATCTGGGCGAACTGCTGCTTGCTGGCGCCTTTGAAGACTACGATGAACACCTGTTCGGTCTCGGTCAGCACTTCCTCGGCTGCTTTTCGCCGGGCCAGCTTGTGCTTGATCTTGGGCTCGAGCTCAGCGGCCAGCTGCCGGGACAGCACTTTGCCGCCTTCGATGATGAGGTTTATGCCGCCGGGCTCAAATGGCAGTGAGCGGGCGGCATCGGAGCTGGCCAGTTTGACCCACTCACCGCGCTCGAACAGGGTCGCGTTGATGGTCAGGCGGATGGTGACGAGGTGGCCGTCCTGGCTGGGTTCAATGGTGTTGATGGTTACACCGAGCAGCAGGTCGGCGTAGTCGGCCAGGATGCGTTTGCCGAACTCGAACTGGGATTGCGAGCCTTGTTGGGCTTGCCAGGAGACCCCTGCCGAGCTCCAGTTGGAGATACAGCGCAGGGCGAGATTGGACTGCAGGCGCTGGTACTCGTCCTGGGAGTAAAGGTCGTCTTCGCTGATGCCGCCAGTTTCCATTTCCTGCATAAGCGCTATCAGCTCGCCGCGGATGTTCTCGAACTCGACGATCTCGTAGTCCTTGGCGCTGAAGTAGTCTTCGACGTTCTCAAGCACGGTTGAGACTATTTCTTTGATCATCTCCGGCGGGTAGTTCTCGAACTTGTCGGGCACGTTCCAGTACAGCTCCACGTAGGTCCGGTATCTGCCCACCAGGGTGATGGCCCGCTCATTGACCAGCGCCCGGCGCAGGGCTTTGCGGTCGACCTGGAAGTACAGGTTAAGGCGCAGCGATTCTGCTGCTGTACTGTAGTCCCCGTGGGTGATCACCTGGGGCTCGTCGATCCACTTGAAGTCGAGGACGTAGTGCTGGAAGTTAGCGCTGGTCTTGGCGATGGCCCGCTCGAACTCTTGTTCATCCATGGGCTGGGCCAGCTGGTGGTTGATATCCTCGGCGGCTTGCTTGAATGCCTCGCGTTTCAATACCTCGATGGCGTTGCGGGCGGCCCGTTTGCGGGCCAGGTCCTTGTCCTGGACGTCGCCGGGCACTGGTACTTCCTGATCACGGAATACGGCAACGTAGGTTGCATCGTCACTGGCAGGAACATCCATCCGCAACAGCTCCTGGGTATTGAGCGTTACGGAGGTCGAGCGCTCGGCCGGCTGGAGCAGGTCCTTGATTTGCCGGCGGTCGAAGTAGAAGTACATGGTCAGCTGCAGGGTTTCCGCGGCGGTTGTCGCTGAACCCCTGCGCTTGATGGCCTGGTGGGTGATCTCCCGGTTGCGCGTGTAGTTGCGGTAGTCGCTGCCGATCTTGCTCAGCAGGGTAGTCAGGGCCTGGCTGGGTTTTGGCTTATCAAGGTCTGCGTTTACCCGGGCGAGGGCCTCTTGCAGGGCTTGCTGGGCCAGCTCTTCGATGACGCCGGTATAGGCCTGGCGGCGGGCCATCTCCCGGTCTTCCACGGCCTGGGCAATGGACCGCTCTTGCAACTCAAATGGCACCACCAGTGTGACTGCGCTGGAAAGCGGTACCCGCTGCGCTGCTGTATCTGCGTACTGGTTGCGATCCAGCGGGATGATCTTAAGCGGTGGCCGCAGGGCGTCGCCAAGCTGTTGGCGGTCGAAGTAGAAGTACACGCTGAGGTGCAGGGTTTCCCTTGAACCCAGCCGCGCAATCTCCTGCTTGCGAATCTGGTAGTTGCCGGTGTAGCGCTGGAAGTTTTGCTGGGCCAGGTGATCGTGGATGAATTCCTCCAGTTTTTCGCGGGTTTGCTGGTTACGCTGGGTTTTGTGTATCTGCAGTGCGGCGTTTTTAAAAGCGGCCCGGGATAACGCGTCGATCGCTTTAGCGAAAGCTGCCTGGCGGTTGGCAGCACGGTCTACGACATCTGCTGTAACCGGGAAGGCCTCATCTTCAAACTTGACCACATGGGTGGTTTCGCTGGGGAAATCGGCCGGGTTGATCTTGGGGCCGGCAAAGCTGGTCGGTGTGGGCGGCGGTGCAAGCTCGTTCAGCAGCTGCTGCCGTGCCACGAGAAAAGAAATCTGCAGGTGCAGTGTTTCTTCGACGCGGCTGTCACGGTACTTGCGCTCGATCTGCTGGCGGCTGATTTTTTCGACTTCAACGTAGTTGCCATAGTCGAGCTGGCTGATGAAGGCCTCGAGCTCGCGGCGCGGCAAGGGCGTGGGCAGGGTGCGGTTGGTCTTTTTGGCCCCTTGGAGAAAGGCCTCCTGGGCCAGGTCATTGACCAGCTCAGTAAAAGCCTGTTGCCAGGCCTGCTCGCGGTTGTCATCGCGGCCGTTGCCCGGGACCGGCCGCTGGTCGCTGAATTCCAGGCGGTAGGCATTACTGGGGCTGAGCTGGCCGAGGCTGAGTTTGGGTACGGCAAAGCTTAAGGTAACCGGCGAGGACTGGATCAGCTTCAGGGCCTTGGCACCGCCTGCTTTACTGCCTTTTTTGGCCTGGCACTCGCCGGTGCGTTTGTTTTCGACGTCGTAATAGATGCCGTGCCCAGCCTGAGCTACGGCCTTCAACTGTTTGCGAGAGATGTCATCTAAATCCAGCCCAAGAACGTAGACATTGATTCCACTGGTTCGTAGCCGCTGAGCCTCGGCGACTGGATTCCCACCACAGGTCTCCTGGTTGTCACTGATAAGCAGAATAGTGGGGTGGCTGTCCTTGTAGGGTTCCAAGTCGATTCCAGCTAAACGCAGGCTCTTGGCAATCGGGGTATAGCCAAAAGCCCTCAGTTCCTTAGACCTCGCACCAATAGCCCCGGCGTTTTTTTTGCCAAAATCTATCAATAACTCAGTGTTTTCACAGGATGTTTCCTTGACTTTCTCAACAGTGTCATCAAACCCGAAGGCTCGAAATGCCACCAGAACGTTCTTTGCCTCGAGTGATTGGACGGTTTCCTCTAGCACCTGCCTGGCGATGGCCATCCGGGTGCGACCTCCCAACCGCTCGTTCATGGACCCGGAGGAGTCGAAAATGATTTCCAAGTGGGAGGCAGAAATATCGTCACTGAGCACCCCTTGATTGCCAGTTGACGCATCAATCACCTGTACTAACGTGCTACAGGGATCTGCCGGAGCGGGTACCGGAACCGTCAGCGACGACTGGACTGGTGCTTGGGCCCCAGCAGTTGTTCCATCGCCGGCTAAGGCTATACCCCCCGACAGGAACGAGCAGATCACAAGCAGCCTGGCGACGAGTGGCCGCACTTTCTTTTTCCGCCGAAAGGCCATAGCGCCTATGCTACTCCTACTATCGTTTTGTAGAAACCGTCCCCAGGGAGCAGAAGGCCAATAGTTTTCCCAGTATCTCTGGGATAAAGAAGATATTAAGTAGTTGCGATCAACAGATAACGGCTAGAGGATAGCAAGGTATACAGCGTTAGTAGGGCTTTGGGAATAATCCAAGGTGTCCATCTCCCAGTCTATTCATACCTATCTACCAGCCTCTTACCGCTCTCAAAGGTCGAGTATCGGCGCTTATATATGACTACGAACGGCCGTAGACGGGCAGCGGGAAGGTCGTGCGGTAATCGATTCCCGGCCGTTCGGATTCCACCACCAATTCCCAGTACCGTACAGGAGTACCACTGAGCTGCGTGACCCATTCGGTTTTGTCGGGAAGATTGAAGACAATTTCCAATTCGGGATCACCCGCCGTATTCGGGAGTTCTTTTTGTTCGTCGTAGTGTTGGTAAAAAAATAGATCTGGAGTGCCGTCGTCGCGGGTTTCGTACCGCTCCTCGATGAAACGGAGTGTCGCCTTCAGGTGGTCCCTGGGTGTGCCGGAAAGCCCGACCGCAAGCTTGTCACCGGGATGGTAAGGAAAGCTGCGAAAACTGAGCCGGGCATACCCGAACTTCAGAAACTGGGCCAGGTGATACAAGGAGACGCCAACACCGAGGATCAAGCCGAGATCAAAGATCCCGACTACTATCCACCAAATCCAGGACCCTTCATCACCAAAAAAGATCACCCAATTAAATGGCGTGAGGAATGCGCCGAAAAAGATCATCCCGACAACGCTGCCGAGGGCCCGGCGGCCAGCCGGGTCGCGGATGCCGCGGGGATTCCAGGGGAAGTCCAACAACCACGGCTCATTGGCGTGACGCTCCGAGGCCCTCTGGATACGACGACGATTTAACAACCCGCGTAGGGCATGCACGAACAGCGTGCTGCCGGCCAGAAAGAAACTCACGCCGAAAGCGCCGAATACTGGTGAGCGTGGAAAGCCTTCAAAGGGGCGCGGGATCAGGCCGAATCCGCCGAGTGCGAAGAATGCCCCGAGCCCGATGAACGGCAATGAAAAGAGAAGGATAGGCCATTTACCGTGGGCCGTCGCAAGGCTACGAGTATCGACTTTCCCGATCTTTTTCATAAGGAAGAATCTGAAGGGGGTAGAGCGTGGGAGACAACTCTAGATCCCCGATCCGGTTTGGGGCAAGCCATTCAACTGAAGGCAAAGATCGAGAAGAAACCTGAGCTATCAGAATTGAGGGCTAGATAGGGTAAGGCCCCGCCTAAGCGGGGCCTCCCGGAGAACAGCAGGGTTGTTTAATGCTTTTAACTTGCTACCAGCCAGGATTGTCAACTAGGCCAGAAATTTTGTCCACCATAACGGGTGTTTCGAAATAACGTAGATTTGGTGTTGAGTAGCGGTCCGTAATCCAGGCTATTCTTTCTTCATTAAACCATGCTTTCGCACTCGCTAAATCTTCAAATGTGTAACATCCTCCGGCTTCTGAAGTTGCTCGATCATAAAGATAATTCTTACGGATCAACCCCGGAGTTTCGAGATAAGTTGGTGCGGTTTCAAGGAACTTTTCCTCTAACACTTTCGAGTTAATATCAGCCGGTACTGTGAAAGTTACTAGAACTGTAATCATCTTTACTCCTGCCATATACGAAAAATTGTTATAGAAAACGCTCCGCCGGCTCAATAGTTGCGATAAACAGCCAGGGCAACTTGAAGATCATGTGGCTTACATGCGGACGCGCATAACAATAGCGCCCGGGTGGGTTCCGCTGCCATATGTAACCAGGACAGGTTATACGCCAAACGCTTTACCAAATCCCGTTGGCACCAGTTATCGTCAGCCATAATTTTCAGCTAGATTCATAACACTAATTATAGAAATCCACGATCCACATATCGCAATAAGTCATGTCTTCGAATGCGACCTCTACTTTTTATCTTTCTCTCCGAACTCAGGTGAAAATTGGGTAAACAACTGTTCCGGTAAGTTTCCCCAGGCTTTAGTGACAGCAGGCATCCACGTTTTCATCAGCGTTTCCGGATCCATGAGACTGATCTGGTTGGTCATTTTTTCTTGCAACTCAGTCATCATCATGTTGTTGAGCTTTTCCACGTTAGGTAAACCGAAAAATTCGCGTGCCTCGTCAGGTGGGCATTCAATCTCAATTGTGAATTTCATTTTGGCATCTCCAATAGTCAATTTTGTTTTGTTGAATATTCCAAGTAATTACCGATCAACTTCATCCAGAAAACAAGGTGAAGAGTACACCTCTACTTTTTCTTCACCCGCCTGTCTCCCCATCATTTCCTTAATCTGGTCTTGACGCTCTTGAGCGATCTGAAATGCATCACACATGATTTGGTGTATTTCACACCTCACTACTACCCCAATAACACCGTTATTGTCCTCAACTACTGCAACACCAAGGCAGCTATGTTGTTGAAAGGCGCTCTGGTCATCTCTCATCTCTGGGTGTTCCTCGATACATCGGGGGCAGATCACCATGTCTAATACGCTCATAACAATTCCTTCCTATTGATAAAAAAATGAAGACCGAGAAGTGGGAGAGATTTCATTGTAGAAGAATAGAAAACTCCCATCTAGTTATTACCGTAACAGGCAAGATTGACCTAGCGGTCAATTTCCCTGAAGGCACGACCCCGGTTCGGACTTGACACCGGAGAACATTTCAAGATCGACGCGCCATGTTATTGACGTGTCGTATGGAAGTACATAAAACAGGCGATCGTTTGAGTGAACATAGGTGCCATTGCGCCGAGGGCACTGTGGACAGAAATTCATCATCCAGTCCTCGGGGACTTTCAGGATGATCGATGCGATGCCCTCAACGACACTCTCTTTGAGTTCGGTTTGGGCCGTCAAACCCGGGCAAGTGGCCAAAACATTACGAGAGATCAGCACTTTGGTATTCGACAACCTTTGCACACGAATGCGATAGTTATCCAGCATGCCGTTGCACGAATTCGTGACTCTACCGCAGTAGATTCCGGCTACTTGATCGGCCAATGTGCGTTCATCTGAAAACGCCACATCGCCACAAAACAAAAACAAGGGCGCCAGAGGCCATAGCAGAATCGTTTGGAACAAATATTTCATACCGCCTATCCTACTACCCTATAGTTCTTATGGTAAATGATAAGGGCTATTAAAAAAATAAAGCCTGGCGGTAGCGGGCTTTCAAAAAAATGAGGGGTTAATTTGCGGCCCTGCAAACTAACTTTCACCAGCCTTTCCGGCGATTTCCATTCCCGGGAGTTGCTCCGGACGGTCCATAACCCTGATTCTTGGGCACGGTCGGTGACCTGCCCAAGTGAGGGCTTTAGCAGGTCATTCGGTATCAACAAGAGGCTACGGCAGGGCTGCAGTCCGCCTTCCAACTGGCACTTCAACACTGCACTACGCCGAAACTATCACGCAACCCTGGCTATTACCCAGTTCATATTTCCGTTTCTTCGACCACTTCAAATGACCTGTCATGGCTCAGGCTGGGTATGCGCTCACGTGCCGCCAAGACCTCTTCAAGGTCAATAGCGGCACTGATAACACCCGCTTGATCCCGCCCATCAGCAAGAACTTCACCCCAGGGATTAATGATCAATGAATGGCCGTAACTCGCCCCACCACCGTCAATCTTACCGATGGCGCAGGGAGCAACCACAAAAGCACCATTTTCTATTGCCCGTGCTCTGTTAAGCACATGCCAATGAGCCTTTCCTGTTTTTTGGGTAAACGCTGCCGGCACAAACAAGATTTCTGCACCCGCTTGAGAAAGATCCCGATAAAGATGTGGAAAACGAACGTCATAGCAAATCGTCTGCCCCATGCATCCAAAAGGCGTTTGACAGATAACCGCATTCTTTCCTCCATGAACAGACGCACTTTCACAGTATGATTCCCGTTCAGACAGACTGATATCAAACAGATGAATTTTATCGTATCGACTTATGATATTTCCTTCGTCATCAATAATAAAACTGCGATTCAGAATCTTATTTTCAGGGCCGTTTATAGCAACCGAACCAATGAGAAGGTGCTTCTTCCAATTTGTTGCAAAATTCCTGAGCCCTATTAAGACGGGATGAGATTCCTCTGGTGCAGAGGGTGGAGCAAAAGCCGAACCTTCTGTTTTCAGCCCCCCACAATATTCTGGCGTAGTGATGAATTCAGCGCCTTTTTCAACTGCCTCTTCAGCCAGTGCAATGATCTCGTCAAGAGCGGATTGAAAATCCGGTCTTGGCCTGGCTTGAAGACATGCAATGTGTAACGGTCTCTTTGAGCTATTCATGAACTCGCCGCTGATCCAGTATGAAGCTAAATCCTATTTCAAAACATCATTCTTAAATTAAATGCATATTGGAACATTCAATTGCATCGTAATTATCGAAAAAGATTAAAGAATTAAGTCTATTAAACGATAGAAAAATGAATCTGTCGCCAGATTCGTTAGCATCTATTGTGTCTCATGTTGTGTCCTGAGAGGCGGCAACAGCCCTGGGCGCGGGCTTACGCGTACCGAGCCGGCCAAATACACCCTTTAACCGAGCCCAGGGCGCGGCTAAGGAGCCTCCTCCCCCCATTTATCCCTCACTCAAAGCCTTCACGGGCCGTGATTATCACAAGCAAGTATCTGTAGGTCATTGAATATATGGGTAAATAAAAAAATTAAAAAAATATGTTGCACTGCACAATGATAAGCATTATGCTGCGCCGCAGCAAAATACTTTAACCCTTTCATTAACGAGGAATCGACTCATGAAAACATCCCCTATTCGCTATGAAGAAGCCATTGCTGCCGCCGGTAGTATCAGCAAGCTCTCACTTGAGCATTTCGAGAAACTGGTTGACTTACAGTTCAAAGCCGGCCGTAGTTTTGCCGACCTGGCGCTTGCCAATACCCGTGAAGCCCTGGAGGTCAAAGACCTCGACGGCGTCAAGACGTACTTTGAAAAGCAGCCTGAGCTCGCTCGCAACGTTTTCGAAAGCATTGCCAAAGACTCCGGTGCAGCGATTGAACTTGGCCGTGGTTATGCCGAGAACATGCAGTCGCTGCTAAAGAAGTCCGCTGCCGACGTGGTTGCACCGTTGAAGGCAGTCTAAGTTAGAACTTCTTTGCTGGACCCAAAAGGCCGCCTTCAGGCGGCCTTTTTTATGGAAAACTCAAACAGTGACGGCTGGTTCAGGGCTCAACCAATGCGCAAGCGGCCCCTGGGCGCTTTGGAAATACACTCATTTCCAGTTTCGGTAATCAGCACCATGTCGCAATGTCGGGTCGCGCCAACTCCCGGGACAAATGTGTATGGCTCGATACTCATAACCATGCCAGATTGCAGGGGAGTGTTGTTGTAGCCGCGCAGGTTCCCCTCTTCGATTCGCCCTTCCCACTCGCTGACCACACCGCGAAGAAGGCCGGTGCCTACCGGGCTTTCACCAAACCCATCGCGCGTGAAGATCGAGTTGGCAGCGTGGTACGGCGCTGACAGGGGTGCCCCTGGCTGAGCCGCTGTAAGGGCAGCTTCGTGAGCTTCGATCAAGGTATCGAAGTAGGCGTCCTGCTCGGCGGGCAGATTGCCAAGCGCCACGGTGCGCTCGACTGCGGACAGATACTGCCAGGCTGACGCCTCGATTACGATTTGTAGCAGGTTACCTTGCGTCAAAGGGTCGCCGCCGGTTCCCGAGTGCGGCTGCAGGGTGCGATCGCCCTGCTGACTGTAACACCGCAGGCTCATCTCGGTTTCGGGATAATTTGCGCCCGAGAACTCTGCCATGGCCCGTGTTGCCATTGCCACCACATCAGATTCGGGCTGGCCGATTTTCGCCTCTTCAAGAATAATATTTACGCCCACGTCGGACGTTGCGACGGCCTTGCGTATCTGTGCGATCTCTTCTTCGGAATGCACTTTGCGCAGAGCGTTCAGATCGGCGCTGCCGTCACGCGTTGCAAGTGTTGAGTGCAACTCCTTTAAAAGCGCGAGATTAGAGCAAGGAGTCATGCTTGCGTCAAACGCAATGCTATCGATCCCACGATCCTGTAGCGCACGGGATAAAAGTGCAAGCGCGGTAGGGAGGCTGGGTCCGTCAGAATCTGTATATACCTGAACCTCATGGATATGACCCAGGGACTCGAGCCTTGGTGCCTCCATAGCACTGGTGACCGTAAACACCGGCACAGATTGAGGCACTACTGTGATCGTAGGCCGGCCCCAATGCACGATCGGGGCGCCGCTGAAGTAATAAGAGGCGGTAAAGGAAAACGCGACGAACGCTTCGGTTGCAGTCAGAGAATCACGGATTGCTTGCTGCCTGCGCTCAATCTCTTGTCGTGAAAAAGGCTTGTCGGTCATGGTTAATCTACTTTACTTAAATGAAAAGGGATCATTCTGCCGGAAAAGCCATATCCCTGGCCAACGCATTCACCACGGCCCTGATTCGGTGCCCGTCGGGGCTGTCGCCCGGCCGGAAAAGCCTAACGAATGACAGGCACACGGCGTCCGCTGTACCATTAGACAAACGTAATACAAGAAATGAGGTGACCCCCAGCCACGCGCAGGTCACGGGAGGAGTGAAGACATGAAACGGATTTTGTTGATGATGTGTGTGCCGCTGTTTGCCACCGGGCCTGCGTTTGCCCAGGTAGCGGTCGAGGAAGTAAGCTGGACGCAGGACACGAGCTTCAAGAGTTGTGACGCAGACGATGTCTGTACGACGCACAAGGAGATCAAGCTCGACCGACAGCAGATCAAGGTTGGCGAGTCGATCGGCATTACCAGCCTGGATACGGGTGAGCCGATCGCCATTATCAGCCCGGATACGGGTGAGCCGATCGCCACCTTTACCGTGCAAAGCATCAAATGGTCGCGCGAGGTGAAGATGTGCTGGCTCGGCGACACGGCGGAACAGTCGAAAAGCTATATCACCGTGAGCGACTGCAAGAAGTAGGCGTACCGTGACGGGGCCACCCACGTGGTCTTTGAGCCGCTGGATTTCATCTCGCGCCTGGCCGCTGGTGCCGAAACCGCGCGTGAACCTCACTCGGTCCGATGGCGTATTTACCCCTAACAGGATACTACGCGCGCAGATCACGCCCACGCGGTGCGGCCGGTACGCCGGCAACGACGCGGCGAAAACACCCGCGCAACGACGTGCGGCCATGACCCGGGCACAGCGCCGCCTGCCGGGCCTCATGGATTAGCGGCTCGGCAACCCGCTTCCCCAGGCAGAGATGCCATCCCGGGCGGGCATCGGTACGGGTTCGCTCACCCCGGTTCTAACCCGGCGCATTGGTGCCGCCACATCCCCCCAGGGCGCTGAATCCCGCCCTCCGCCGGTCACGGCCAGTTTCCCGTATCACCCGGATCCCACAACCTGGGCCCGTCTGCCACCTTGGCATCGCGCTGGCAGCCATCGGCCAGGCCGCCGACGACCGGGACGTCGCCGATTACCGTGTCAAACGTGCGCAGCATCCGCATCACCGGTGTACTGAACGGGTCGGCAAGCAACATCACTGCACGCAACGCAGCATCGTGGGCGCCAAGAACGCCACGAAGATTGTCCGGGTCCGATGCCATCATCGACCAGTCAACATGAGCGAAGCTAAAAGGGGTCAGAACCACGTCAGGGAGAGTTGCAGCCAGAACACTCAAGCCCGGGCCGTGCTGTAACTCGTTGCGGTCGCCGATCACACCCCGGGCCGTGGATCCGATGCTGACACGCGGCTCAAACGCCTGACGCAGACGCTTGTCGATCAGCGCCAGTTCACTGGCATGGTGTGACGATGCGAACACCAGCAGAAGGTCAACTTGACCCGTGAGGCACGCTTGGATCTGGGCGATGACTTCGGTTACCGCCGCAGCGGCGTTCGCTTCGTCGCTGACACCATCTGCAAACCGTATGCTGGTCGATAGGTGCGTCATGCCCGGCTACTCGTTCGGCGTAGACTAGGTAGTTGTGAAGTGGGTATCCACTTGACTCAACCGACCCCTACATCTTGTGGTTTGATGGTTTGATGATTTGCTGATAGCTCGTGGGCCCTATTTCTACAGCGTGCTGCAACAGACGGTAGAACAACTTGCCACGTGACCGGGACTTGCGGCGGTTGAAGCGAAATGTGAACTCGTCCAGGTAGTAGTCCAACTGCGACGCTCGTACCGCACCTTGGTGCGTCCCCAACAGCCAACGTTTCAACAACGATGAGGCCCGATGTACCCGAGGCATCACAACTAAGGCCGCATCCTTGGGTTGCCCAAGCAGTGACGTTACATCGTGCCCGTAGCCGATCGCTTCGAGCCCCGCATAACTGCGCCAACCATCGGTATGCACCACACTGCCGGGCTCAATGGTATGCTTGATGAACCGATGCAACGTCGGCTTCTTGGCATTGGGGATACGTTCCATGCGAATGCGGCCGGCGCCACGACCGTCTTCTTCTGCAGCGATGGCTACCAGTGCCTTGTTCGGCGCCGAGCGGCCCTCAAAGCCCGGCTCATGGCCACCAATGAACATCTCATCAACTTCGACCCGTCCAGATAGTCGATCTCGACCGGGCCGCACCATTGCTCGTCGCAACTTGTGCAGCCACGTCCACGCCGTTTGGTAGCTGCCCAAGCCCAATACTCGTTGTACTCCCAGCGCACTGACGCCGTTCTTCTGACTGGTAACGTACCAGATCGCCCGAAACCACAGCGTCAGTGGCAATCGACTGCGATGAAAGATCGTTCCAGCGATAACCGAGACCTGCCGTCGGCACGCAGCACAAAGCCACAACCCTCGCGCCATAGCCCACGCCTTGTCATGTCCACATTGCGGACAGACGAACCCACGTGGCCAACGCAACGCCGCCAGGTAGCTACGACAGTCCTCGTCTGTGGCGAATCGCCGCTCCAATTCCAGCAATGTACGTGGGTAATCTTCCACGGACGGCAACACTATATGTTGTGTGTGGTTGAGTCAAGTGGATACCCACTAGTTGTGAATAGCTACCGGCAAACGCCGAAAAAAACAGCACCGCGCGTGGTCGCAACGGTGCTGGTGGGAAGAGAGAGCAGTTCAATACTATATACTGTATCTGCGCAGGCGACCTATTTCAAGCCCCTGGCAGTATTTGCAGCATATCTCAAGACTTGGCCGCTGGCTTGCTTCAGATTCGCTCCACTGGCTGTAAGAGGTGTCACATACGGGTGTTATAGCTGCATGGGCTTT
>MPMD02040390.1_pt1 | contig 13606 bp, 17 predicted proteins | sample 1617291 | NCBI WGS metagenome assembly MPMD02 (sample SAMN05944810, study PRJNA350692) | marine metagenome | biome: marine; feature: ODZ; material: water; isolation source: 120 m water sample filtered on 30 um supor filter | place: Pacific Ocean | collected 2012-04-09 | depth 120m m | reverse complement strand
TCTTCTACTTGCTTCTTTCACTGCTTCCATCTCCGCTAGATATCTCAAATACAGACTCGGATGCATATCTGCCACTTCTCCTCGGCCTCTTCTTGCTGTTGCTTCTGCTTGAAATCCATGAGCGTGGCAAGAAAAATGGGAATACCTGTCAGCATAGGAACTGCTGTTTTCAGAGATGGTTATGCTTTTCTGGTTTCTTCTTCTGTCGCTTCTCTACGGACTTCTTCCTCTTCTTCCACCAGTTTCCTCGAAAGCCAGCATTTGGCACTTGCTGCTTTTGTATTTGAAGCGAATCCTTCTCTTCTTCTTGCCGTAGGCCTTTTCTGGAAATTCACCATCGCTATCTTCGACGATGATGGGTATTTTTTCTTCGGAGCGCATCCTATCGACATGCGGTTTTTTCCTGCAGTTGGACGTCGGGAGCCGGCACTGCGTTAACAGGCCGTTAAGTTGGACCTACATTTTTTAAAGAATTTGGACTATGGGAGAGGGAGAGGCTTCTTCGGCTGTGTATTGGGGCCGTTTGTCTACGGGGCTCCGGCTGGAATGGTTGCATCTCTTCTGCTGCTTCTTGCTACTGTATCTTGAATCGCCAACTTCTTAACCACATTATATGTGCGATATAAGCGACGAATTGGAAATTGTTAAAATTGGGACCTGTAAATCCCGTGTCCTTCCTCCTGAGTGTCTTTTCTTTCATTTTCTATTTTTGGAGTTTTGGTGGCTCTGCTTGCTTCTTCCACTTTTTATTCCTTCTCTTTTGTCGCATTTGCTGCCTCCAGACCCTTCTCTGCTTCTGCTACCTGCTCTGCAGCTTTTCCAGCTTGTGGAAGAAGAGCTGTTTCTACGTGGCGTTCCTCCTTGGCTTCCTTTTTATGATTTTGGGCTGCACGTACGGCGGTTGTGGCCTTTTCTTTTGCAGCGCCCACACTTATACACCCCTTCTTGGTTGTGTTTAACGTGGTGGGAGTATGGGGATATGCATTTTTTACCTTCGCATTTGCATATATATGGCTTTTACATGTCAGAGGGGCATTCTTTTTTATTGTGTCCTTCTTCCCAGCATTTTTCACACAAATTAGGACAAGTTCTCCTATTATGGAAAGCACCTTAGCATAGCCTGCAATACAACGAGGCAGGCCTTAGTTTTATTAACCTATGGGGTCCACATGAACGATATTCAACTTGCGAGCAATAGCACCGATAAACATAGCGCTCAGGCAGCGATATTGAAACTTCGCATTTTGGACAAACATATATAAAATACATTTTTATAAAAAAATTATAAGAAAAGCAAGGGTCCAAAGCTAAAAACGGTAAGCAAATCGTCCCAAAATTTTATAAAATTTTGAAATATAAAAACGCAAAAATATAATCTATTAAAACATAAAATAAATTAAAAAAAAACAGATGTCCCAAACCCAACAAATGCACATGAATTCGGCGCGCAAGACCAAATCGACTGAAGCAGCTAAAAATAAAAACACCTTCCCCGCGCCTTCCTACCGTGCCTAGAGCGTGTCCAGAAAGTATAAAAAATGCAAAAAAGATTTTGTGCTACCAAAATATGTTGACCGAAAACTCCTTAGGAAAAAGCAGGCATTTTAACGTTAATAAAAACAGCCAAGGCCATAGAAACATAAAAAAAGTACCCGTTTTTATTTGCCCAATGCAAACCATATTAAAAAGAAAAATTCTCCAGTGAAAACATTATTTTGGTGTAAAACAAAAAAAGCCACAGAATTTGTATGGATTAATATCACTCCTCTAACCTTTATATAGCCCAAGTTGCATAAAGTGGAAATGGTGGAGGTGGAGGTGGATAGGAAAATGTATCGCAACCCTAGCAAGCCAACCACAACCACAGCCGAAAAAGCAGCAAGCATAGAAGCAATTCAGGAAGCGGAAGAAGGAGAAGGAGAAAGAGAAGAAACAGACAAAACGGAGACAATAGAAGCCGAAGCCGAAGAAAACACACATCGCAAGAAAATAACACAATTCTAGCGATGTGCAAACTGGGTAGGCACTTGGGTATAGGTCACATTTGGACCATTGTTTATTTTTTTTAGCTGGCCAATTAGCAGATAAAACGGAATATGCCGATGCAAAAAGTAAATGTAATTGGGACGCAGTGAGAAAAATAAGGGTGGTAGAATGCCTCGAGATGCTGGACGAGTTTTCTGCCAGTGATTATATTCTCGATGTGTTTGATGGCAAGACAAAAAACATCATGTCACAGATCAATCACATCTAAAAGCTGCCTGTCAACTCATTAAACAGTGCAATGTTAACACCCAAAGATAGAAAACGCGATATCAAATTCAGACCAAGTACAACAGCGAATAAAAAGATAAAGCTTTGGTTCGGGGACGATGAAATGGGCTTTTGGACCTTGTCCTGCAAAGTGACAAAGAAAAAAAAAAAATATACGAGGCCCTACTTTGCATATCCCATTACGCATCTTTGCCAATATAAAAAACAGTTGTCCAGTGATGTTTTTAGAGCCGACGTTCAAGACGCTGTTTTTGCCACTATGTGGCTGGAAAACCCATACATCTGGTGTTGTGGAGTTGACGCCAGGTCCATTTGTCTTGAATAGCGGCTGCCGACACCCCGTATCACTCCTGACACATGGATTTGTGTAAATTATAAGTCCTAACTCTTCGTTTGCCGTGTGCAGATCGTAAATTGCCCACAGACGTGGTCGTCGGATAAATATGTTCAGAGCCACAGTCAAACAGACAAAAAGGCCAAGATGACCCGGCATTTTATGAATTTAGAGCTGGCCTTTGTGAAAAAACACGTTGCCTCATTTTAAAATGATGTCTATCGCATGTTTGACTTCACAGACCCCTCCGACAAAAACGAGAAAGGCAAGGATTTGATTTATTTGAAACGCTGATTTTTTTAGAGGCAAAGATGTTCAACAAGGCGGTAGACGTAATTTTAAACTACAAACTAAACCCTCTGCAAGGGATGAAAAATTTAGTTGTCATATGCAAGGACATAGGAAAAATGATCAAGGATGCCAACGGGGAGCTTGAAAAGGGTATGTTAAGGCTTCGTATATTTGAAGCCCTTCGGATGGTGATGCCCAAACTGATACCCTATAAAAAAATCAAAAAGCACTACTTTTCGGCAGTGAAAGTATGCACGGAAGAACTGGGTAGGCTCAGGCCTGATAAGGACAGGGTTATAAAATGGGCGGAAAAGGAAGGCGTGTGGCCGACTCCAACCAAACGCTGCGATATATGCATGGACACAATTCCACTAACAGCTTGGCCCGACCATTATAAATCAAAAAAACACAAAAAGTGTGTTTAGAAGGCCCCGGCAACGGAGTTATATCCCACGTATCGCACCCCAAGCCAATTCTATTATCCTTGATTTTTTTAATTTTCTTAAAAAATAATATTTTTCTTTAAGAGGTAACAAGCGGGTTTTTGAAACTTTCAAAAATAGCGTGGCTTATAATTTTCAGGTTTTAAAAAGTTATAATAATAAAAAAATAAAATAAAAACACAAGCCGTATGGTGATGTTTCCAAGAAACCCTTTGGAGCTGCCGGCCGTTGAAGGGACATGTTAAAGAAGCCCAGGAAATTGGCAGTCGGCACCTGAACAACGATGGGTGCGATAAAACGAAATAACCGGCCGTGGTATGAAAAGCCCCAGTATGTTATTTTTTCGGATGTTGGAAAAAAGCCAAAAGCATGGTCTGCGAGCACCAGAACCGGGTAGGGTCAGAAGGGCAGACGGAAGCCTACAAAAAAAAACCAGGTGGAGGAAAAAAAGGCATATAACTAAAATATACACAAATTTCGAGGTGTTGTTTAATTTGTTCTTAATGTCCATCGCAAAGTGAAAAGTAAGGATTTCCCCAAACACCAATGACAAAGCCCGAAAAAAGAGAGAGCCCAGATATCTTATTTCTCATTTTAGAGTGGACATTAAGCTTTATAATTTATATTTTATATTTTATGATATATATATGAAATCCAAATGTAATAAAAATAGTTTCTTTTCATCTAAAATCATCTAAATGTAATAAAAATAGTTTCTTTTCATCTAAAATCATTTCTTATCATCCTTTTGTGGAATTCCATTCTTCTCCTCTTCCTTAGGGGATTCGGCGTCTTTCTAATAGTCATTTCTTCTGCCTAAAAAAAGTTGGTCTTGTTTTAAATATGCATTACAAATTGCAATGGCGCGACAACAAGGAGGAGGCGGTCTTCATATTATTTTGGCATTCCGTTGAGCTCCTAAAGCCCTTCTTCATCATGTAAAAATGAATCCGTGGGTTTTTGTAGGGGGTAATTTTCAAATGGTATTTCTCCTCCATGCTAAATATGTTTTAATGATTCTTGCACCTTCGCCTTTTCGGCTTCCTGCATATAAAAATTGGTAAAGGCATCTTCTGCCTCTTCTACAGCATCTTTCACAATCTGCCTTTTTGTAATTCCAGCCGCATCTTGCAAAAATGCACCCGTAGGCTCTTTCAAAAGGCACTTTTCAAATGGTATTTCCTCACCATGCTAAATGGATTTTGCTGAATCCAGAGCCTTCATTTTTTCCGGCGCCTGCATATAATAACTGTTAAAAGCCTCTTCTGCGGCTAATTAAGCATCTCTCTCCACCTTCAAAACCTTCGCAAATCTAGTCTTTTGTAGCTATGGCAGCTTTTTTACAAAATCAGCCTGCGTTTCCTAAAAAAAACATATTGGGACATATGTGAAAAACTACCTTTGAGAGCTTCAATAGCGCCGTCCCAAAAGGTGGCTCTACAGGGGTGCAGTCCTCCTGGCCTTATTTTTTCCCTACGGGAAATTTCACCTTTTTTAACAACACTTCATTTATGTCGATTACCTCTTAAACCACATCTTTTCCCCCCTCCTTTTCCTGCCTTTCTTAATGCGTTGTTATAAAGTCCCCGTGGTTCTCGTGGTTTTCAAAAGTTATGTCGACCTCCTCTTAAACCACATCTTTCCCCCCCTCCTTTTCCTGCCTTTCTTAATACGTTGTTATAAAGTCCCCGTGGTTCTCGTAGTTTTCAAAAGTTATTCGGACTGGTTTTTTTGACTGCTTTTTTGCCCATTTCTTGCTTGTGTATAGCCATTAAAAAATGTCTTCTTTTTAAGCTGGTTTCGCTAGCCGTCTAGCGTTTTTTATCCACTCTCTTGCGTGGCTTGTATTCCGTAGGACCTGGGCTTCGGCCTCGACCTCGGACTTCATGTTTTGCAGCATGCTCAAAACTTGTTTGGCTGGCCTCAACTTTGTGTTGTTTCTACGCCTTTTAGAGCCCAACAAGGATGGTGGAGTAGGGGTGTTTTTGTAATAGGACTGATTGTACTTAAAAAAATCCTTGGCCAAAGTTTGGAGAAACACCTTTAATTTGTCTTCATCGAAGAAATATTTTTCTGATTTCTCTAGAATTTTCCCCTTGACCTATCTTTTTAGCCAATGGCAAAAACTATTGGAATTGGTGGATCCGTGTATGGCCGCAAGTTATTTTCGAGAATAGCGCCTTATGCTGCAATAGTTATATTAGTCGTTTAGAAACCGTCGGAACTTTGTTTTGCGTGTTTTCCCATCTGCCATTGCGCTAAAGAAACCAGTTCCTAACTTATATGTTTTTGAGAATACCCCGATAGAAGACAGGTGCCTTCTGACTCGTTTCAATAGAAAAGCTTAAATATAAGGGTGTAGCCCGCAGTCCTTTGGACTTGCCTTGTTAAGGAGATGACAAATTAAATTTTTGTGCATTGGGATATTATGTTGAAAAGGCTCAACCTCTTTTTTTAGCGCTACAAGTGTAAGACCCACAAACTCCCTAGCTCCCTTGTGTTTGCTGATAGCTGGAATAGTGAGCTTTGGCCTTCTGGTTCGTTTGACTACAGGCGTACCCTGCTTTCGTGTGAAATTATTCTTCCTATTTTACATGGGCTTTTGGAAAACACCAAATTTCAAATTTTCCCATGGCACTTGAAATGCGGAAGCTTGTTTTTAAAAAGGCTAAGATACCAAGCTATAAATGGGGGGAATGATCTTCTACTCCTCTACTTTTTTCAATGTTAAAATCCCAAGTCGGTGCTAAGGGGTATTGGCGTTATCCTATTTTTTAACCTTTTTTTGATATTCTTCGACAGTCTTCATATAGGCTTAATCATATGCGGAAAGGACGATGGGGACAGGGGTGCTTTTTGCTGCCTCCTATGGCTTTATTGAATCTTTTTCCCAATCTTTTTTGACTGTGTACGCCCTGGGCTTTGGAAAGCTATGTGCACCGGGCTAAAAGGCAGCCCTGTTTGTAAGGTTGTTGTGTGCGGAGCGAAAAAAGACGGCTTTGAACAAACGAGTTTTTGTATTTTTCTGCTTTTTCTGCTTTTTGTGCAGGTTTTAGATAATCATTTTTTTAATAAAATTATAAAAATTAGTATTTTTGCAAATTTATGAAAAATTTAAAAAAATGCGGCAATCTCATTTATCCGTTAAACCCTGAAATCCCGTTATCAAGCTCTTGATATTGGCTGCCTTGTCTTTGGGAAGCCCAGTGCCCCTTGCAATATGAATGATGAGCAGCACGAGGCTGTTGAGATCGGATGGACACTGACCATCATAGTGTATTTAGAGTGGCTGGGGCACAGAAATTAGATCGCCACCAATTTCAAGCAGCTGCTTTAAGAGCCCTTGCATGCTTTTAATATGCTTCCTCACTTGGTGTTTTTGTGCAAGCTCCATCCTTACCAGCTTTATGGCAGCCGCTTTCTTGGCATGAAATTCAGCCAGCACCTGTTCTTCTGTTCCTAGGATGGGCATGTTGGTTGGTGTCTTCTTTGGTGCTTGCGTGCCTAGCATTTTGCTCATTTTTTCTATCAGGCTTGTTTTAAGCGTGCTAACAGATACTCTTTCGCATTAAGAAAAAAGAACTTAATGCACTTGACAGAGGCGCTAATGGCAGGGCATTGGAATGGGCTTGCGAACATACCCCTCCTTTTTTTCAACTTTTAGCAGCTTTAGAAGGCCTTCTCCGGCATCTGCAAAAGTCCAGCAGTTTTGCTACCTTTGTAAGCATGCTTCACATTTTGCCGACTCCACCGAAATCCTTTGAAAAGAATCTCTGTAGTCCCTTGTAGCCTCGCATAAGAAACGCTAGCTTTACGCAATGCAGCTTTGAAAGTGGTCCCAGGTTTTGGCGTTTTTAAAAGAAACAAAAGCTGTTTAAGGATGTCCTTTTGACCGTATCCTTGAAAAAGAACGTGCTTCAGAGATTTCCCCATCTGGGACAAAGTTCCTTCGTCTGGAAGGCTTTTGCATCTTGTTGACTATCGTTGGCACGTCTTTTTTGGAGAAGAGCTCTTCCATTTTCTTTCTTTGGATATTTTCCATTCGTTTTTACAGAGCTTCTTTAGCGGAGAGTCCTAAAATGATTTCTTCTGGGGTTCTTATGAAGAATCCAACGTCTTTTTTGGGTGGTTGGGATTTCATGATAAAGGCGTTAAAATGTTTTTTTTTAAATATTATAAATAAAGCCTAAAATGCGGTAAGCAAATCGTCCCGAAATTTGGAAAATATAAAAATGCAGTTATTTTTAGGAGATTTTTAAAATGTTCAAATACATATATTTTAAATCAGCTGCTGTCTATTTAAGCTGCCCCAAATACCAAGAATGTTCTTAAAGGTTCTTCTGTAAAACTTTTGGATTTCACCCTCTTTAAAACCAAACAGAATCTTTGTCACCTCGTGTGCATATTCTTTTTTTTCAACTAGGTACTTTTTTGAGATTGTTTTCTTAGTCTGCGAAAACATATTTTCAATAGGGCTTAATTCCGGCGAGTTGCTCGGGGTAAAAAGCATTTTGCAACGGTCTTCGCCGTTCATTATCTTCATAATTAAGCTGGATTTATGCGCCAGCAAGTTGTCCAGGATAAATAAGAAATTTTTTTCGGGATATTTTGCCTTCATTTCGTCGACAAGATTCCCAAAATAGAATTCAAACATTTCGTTTTTTGTTCCCCCCTCGTCAAAAAACTACAAAAACTCAACTGCTTTCGTTGAAATTGTGGCAATACACGTCAGGTTATGCAACAGCTTCTTGTTAGTTTCGTAGAGAACCGGGGTGCCAACCAAGCTATACGCGTAATGGGTGAGGTCTTTGGTGCCAAAGCCAACTTCATCGATGACCAAAACCTCGGTTTCCGCATTTCCTAGGCCTTCCAGAAAAACCTGTATGAATGCAATTTTTTCTTTCTGCTTCGAACCAACGCTCTTTAGAAGAATAACGACAACATAAATCGGGAATTACCCTAGGCCGGTACTGCGATATCCTTTTATAGGTAAAGTTAAATACTTTTCTTTAGATTTTATAAATTGTGCTACGAGAAAAGCGCATGTTTGGAAATTGCCTTTGCATTAAATCCTATTTCTGGCTTACGGAGAGGTTCCGCTTTGTTTGGTTGCTTAAAATGGTCTCTTTAAAATAGTCCAAATGCAGCTTGGTTACCAGGTCAAATTTGACTTTTTTGAATTTCTTTGAAGCCATTTTCTAACTCATATAAGCTCTGAACTCGTTGTAATATTCGTTGCTAATTGAGTGAACTAGTGGAAACTGCTGTGAAATCAAAAACCGGGTGTTTTTAAGATCGTTTATCATCTTGCCTATTGCGTGGTAGTCCATTTTTTCCAAAAAGCCCATGATCTACGCCCCCAGTTTTTTGGCTGGAAATCTGTTAAAGTCTAGAACACCCCAAGTTATCATGTCTTCTAGGTCGTAGTCTTTGTTGTATTTCTCTGTAACCACTTTTGGAAAGTCTTTGGGGGCAAAAACGACCTCCTAAGGAACCCCAGTGAGGAAAAGGCTCATGTTTCGGGAATAGCTATTTGCTTCCATATGCTAATAAAAATTTAAAAAAATATGGTTTCATCCACTTGCGTGAAAATATAATATAAAAAATGTGGTTTTAAAATTTTAAAGTTTAAAAAATGAATTTTACACGTTAATATGGGTTCAACCTACCTCAAATATCTTGAAACAATTCCGCGATGTCCTAGATAATGTTTGTGCTCATGTCGAGTGTGTAGCACAAGTCAGTGGCTTTGCAGAGGTGCACTAACCACCAAATATAAATATCGGCGCTTGTAAAGGAGATCCTGGCCACGTGATCTAAGGGCCCTTAGTCTATGCCAATCCCACCTAAAACATATACCGTTTGTTTTAACCCCGTATGAGAAGGTATCACTGCCGTGCCATGTTCAAAACGAGGGCCAGCCTTAAATGGAGGGTTCGCCACCTACTTCCACCTTTGTGATTTAAAGCTGTACTCCTAAATACCCGGAAATGTTCATCCTTTAAAATACCCTCCCATGATATACAGGTTTTTATCAAAGCTAAAAAAGCTGAAACCAGAACGGCCCAATGGCTGCGCGGTACCCACTGCAACCGGAACAACGGTCCATTCTTTCCTGGAAGCCGAGAAGGTGTAAATGTCGGACCCAGCGTATTTCACGTAGTTGTAGCCGCCGAAAATATACATGCTGTCTTCAATGGTGGTGCTTTTATGATATCCTCTTTAACATGGAGGCATGCCCTTGGCGCAAACCTGGTAGATAGCCTGTTGCTTGATTTCGTATTTTTAAACGTCGTTATAAAAAACCTTTTAAAAACAACCTCCAAACAGATATACCGAGCCTCGTATACGACTTGCTGTATGTCCATGTCTTTTATACACTGCGTTTTTCATGCGCACGCATTATTTGTCGCATAGATGCAGGTTAAAAACAGCCCCGCCATAGCGATGAGGGTAGCCTCCCACTACCAGGACTTGCCCAACTTCCACAATTAAGGTTGCTGTGTGTAGTCTCATTTGCTTTAAGCCTATGTATAGCCCCCAGTCCAACGTCAATGAACCAAGGCTAAGCAGGCGAATACGGCTACAAGCGGAGTTGCTTTGGCTTTTCCTCCCACCTGTTATGATGATCTGGTTCTTGTATACTACCGATGCGAACTCGCGAAGATCTAAATCAAGTGGTATTTATTCATACAATATCTGGGACTCCCCCTTCTCCCAACCAAGCTTTCTAACTGGCATCCTCTCCCACCTCCACCGGGCTGACTTAAGCATTATGCGCTTCATGGTAATTTAAAATTAAATTTATATTTTTAATATAATTTTTATAACCCTCCCATTTTTTTAAAATTTTAAATATCCCGTTTTTAAAATAATTTAATTTTCACATTTTTTTCAGTTATATGAAAGCCGGAATAAAACCGTTTTTTATATTCACTCATCCACGAAGATATACAACATGCACAAATGAACGATTGAGGGCAAAGGGCACACGAATCTAAGCCATCTAATAGACTAATCCCACGCTTGCAACCTCTTCTGTCACCAGCCCAAATTCTATTTTTTCAACTATGTTGGCCTCCACCTCAGTGGATAAGGCTATTTGAGTATCTTCGGAAAACCTGGTCACTTTAAAAGTCATGCAATCTTCTGGAGCCCTCCTCAAAAATGAAGGTACCCTAATGAAATACAGTCGTACTTGCTCTGGAGGTGGCACATCTTGATCTGGAAGCGACTCTTCTTGTTCTGGTTCCAGCACATCTTGCACTTCAACTTGCTCTTCATCTTGCCCTAGAAATTGCTCATTCCCTTCCCTTAAGGGGTTAGCTGCCTTGTTAATCCCCATTCCCACTTCTACAATTAGGCTGGGGGGCTTGTAAGCCAATTTAACCATGGCATACTGGGTTGGATATCGACATATTCCCAGGGCTTCTATCTGTTTTTTGGGAAGTTTTCTGATGCTAAGAAATGACCAGATTTAAAAGAAGGGGTACTGATCTCCTTCCGAATCGGAGTCAGGAGCTTTCCTACGCGGCTTATGGGTTTTTATTTTCTGCAGACACTGCCCGGATTTGGTTCTCATTTTTTCGGCTTGTTTCCAATTTTTTAAAAATGTATTTAAAACCTAAAACACATGTTTAAAAAATAGTAAAATTTTGGGACGATTTGCTTACCGGCTTTTTATGGTTTTTAAAATAATTTGGATTTTACATTTTAAATAAAATTTGCCTGTTAAAAATGAGGAGAGTAAAGCTAAATACAACCCAAAAACAAAAGCAGCCTGAAGGCCTACATCTAGCTGCTTCTTCATACCGTTTTAGGAAGGCCGATTTTAAGCTGGACCATTGTCTAATCGAGGTGCAAGAAATCCACGTTAAGGTGGATTTAGGACTTCACTCCGCAGTGCATTATGGGTAAAAAATCTACATTTTTGGAGGAGCTGATGAAAATGGCAGCATGTAAAACAAGGTTGGTATCTATAACCTTGCTACTGATGAATTCAACCATGCTGTTGTTTATGGAACCATACCATAGCCAGTTGCTTGTCATACAGCCACCATTGTTGAGGAACAAGGAATGATGTTAGTCCACGGAGGATAGGGAAATGTCGAGGGGGTTGTTTATGCTTTAGACCTGGCTTCCATGAAATGGAGCAGCCTTAACAACGTGACATATGAAAGATGGGGACATAGTGCAAGTCGTATTGGGGACTTTATTTATCTGTTCGGTGGATATGCCGCTGGTTATGGTTTCAAAAATGAGCTCCATAAGTATGCGGTTAAAAACAAAACACTTCAAAAAGCTATAACGAGTGGAAACGGGCCTTGTGTGCGATAGCAACATGGCGCCGCCGTGATTGGGGATATGCTCTTCATCTTTAGTGGGGTTTAAACCTTGGAAGTAGAATTTGAAGACATGGATAACTCCCTTTACTCCCTTAATATCATTTCTAATGAATGGGTAGCAATTCCAATTGCTGTGTCAAGTGGGCCTTTACCAGCTCCACGATGGCTCGTGTCCATGTTTAGCCATGAAACTGAGTTGTACATCATGGGTGGTACCAACCATTCGATGGCTCCATTGGGTGATTTTCAGGAGTTCAGGACAAAAACAAGCCGCTGGGACGACTTGGCCAAAAGCCACCAAGGCAATGTGTTTTTTCGAAGATGGGGTTTTACGGCCACAAGGGCACCCGGAGAGCGAGCCAGCGTGTATATTTTTGGGGGATACGGAGGAGAATGCGTAGACCAAATCGTAAAGATTTCATTTACAAGTCTAAGAAAGATCTGGTGGCTTCTCCATTTCTTTGACAACACCGATCTGGTCTGTTTTTTAAGCAGGAACGTCTTTGAACACATGACACAATAGTATTAAGGCCTAAGAAACGACTGATGCCTTGTTTAAATAGTTTTTTTTTAAATTACAAACGATAAAACTAATTTCAATGTTTAACGTCAAAAATCACGGTTATACATTGTTCAGTCCTCTGCGCATGTTTCCAGCGGCCATTTCGTCTCGTCTTTAAACCGGAGTCAAATAACGTTTCAACAAAAACGAGCTGCGTGCTGTTTACGAGGGCGTACGCGAATCCATGTTTGGACTTGCTATGAAAGTTATAGCCCATGGACAGATATCGTAGTAGCAGGTCCTTGCACAATGCCACACCCCATTTTCTACCCTGAAAGAACCGCCTGTTACATCGCATTTATAATTTCCACGCGAATAAAATTTAAATGCCTCCTTTACCTCTTCGCCAGCTCCTTTAAAAAACACCAGTGGATGGTGATCGGGGCATCGCAAATAAAAACGTAGTGGTCGGCATTCTTGACATATGTCATAGCAGCAGCCCTGAGCACAATGCCAAACCCCTTTCGATGCCACTTGTCGAGAGCCGCACTTGTCACACCTGTATGAGCCGTATGAGCCCTATGGCTGCTATGGATAGACGTAGTCGAGCTTCCCGACAAAGACAAGTTTATGCCCCTCGTTGCATTCCAGGGTTTTTTCATACACTGCCGCCTCATCCTCTATAAAGTCCAAAATAACCCGTTTATCATAATTGGCCTTGGTTGGAATTGGAACCATATATAGAGGCTTCTTTGTTATTTTGGATCTCTTCAAGATGTGTACTTGTCTTTTCAAATGCATTTCCAGCTTTTCTTTAAGTATGTCAGGCGTGAAGTGGCACCAGTTGGTTTATAGAAACCTAAAGAAGCTTGTCCTAGCCCCATATTTTATTTGGTCCGGCACAGATAAGTTTTTTAGCTCTAGGCATTGGTTTCGAGGGAAAAAAAAGGACCAGCTCTCCCTTTAATATGTATAAACCTGGACATGGCTTGGGAAACATCCTTCAGAACCTTGTTTAGCCGCGAAAAAGAGGAACCTTAAGAGCTACAAAAAACCAGGGTACATCAAAGCACCTGGTCTTTCTTTTCCCCTAGCTGCATGAACATGGTCTTTAAATTAGTGCCATTGGCTTTGGTGCTTGTCCATGTTAACATATATGCGACAGGACCGAATTCCCCTTCCTCGCATCTTCCTACGGAGATATACACGTAGTTTTTTGCAATAGCTGTCCAGGAATTCGGCCTAAAAGAAGGTGTCAAGGCCATCGCCCAACTACACATGTTTCTCATGCTAGGGGCACACAATGTCCACCGGAAAAGTAGAGCGGGTTACCGTAGTTATATTTTCCGCTGATTTCATATAAAATTAATTTATTTTATAAATAATTTATATACTTTTTTATAAAAAACATATATAT
>MPMD02184712.1_pt1 | contig 13630 bp, 15 predicted proteins | sample 1617291 | NCBI WGS metagenome assembly MPMD02 (sample SAMN05944810, study PRJNA350692) | marine metagenome | biome: marine; feature: ODZ; material: water; isolation source: 120 m water sample filtered on 30 um supor filter | place: Pacific Ocean | collected 2012-04-09 | depth 120m m | reverse complement strand
TGGAGTTGCGGGGGTGCTTCAGTGGGTGTTGATGACCCTCTAGAGCGGAGCGCTCAAGCCACCGCTGAGGTGACGGACCCGGCCTCCACGGCTTGCAGGTCCCTCAGCGCAAGCCAGAGCGGCAGCGCCGCGAGCGCAAAGTACGTGCTCGCCCTACAGCCCCTGCCCAACCGCGCCCAAACGGGTGACGTGCTCCGAGCGCAGTCCCGAGGAGCGGCCATGTCCGCATGGACAGACTGGGTTGCCGAATACATGAGCGGTACGGAGGACTGGGAGCGCCACGTCTTCGTTAATGCGGCACTGGACTGTATCGAGCAGCAGGCGTTTGGCCGATCGTCAGGGCCCCATGAGGCGTGCCAGCCGGAGAGCCCGGTTCCGGGTGGTCACTGGCCGTGAGCCTCTCCCCGCGTGGCTCGTTTCGACACTCTCGCTCGGGACCGGATTCCTGCGTTGATCTGCTCTCTGGCGGGCCGCGTGTGACCTCGTCTTAGGGCCCCAGCGCTCGGTGCCAGCACGTGCGGAGACGACACGCGAAGGCTGTCTGATGGACTGAGGCCCGCAGTCTGACCTGTCGCGGCCCATCCAGGAACCGGGTGTCGCCGTTTGTGCATGCGTTTGTGGACCTGCACCGTCCTGGGCACAAACGGGCCTCAGAATCCACAAACACATTCGCTGAATCCGCCTTGCTGGCCGATCGAGCGTTGCGTTTCAGAACTGGTAGTAGATGAACTCGGGACCCGAGATGCCGAAGGTCACCACGAACCAGAACATCGCCGCGCAGGTCACCGCCCAGATGGCCCGGTTTCCCAGGATCTTGGACTTCAGGTCCCCCCAGCGCTGCAGCTCGTGGACGAAGAAGACGACCAGGGTCCAGGCGATGCCGTCCAAGAGCGGCCCGGGGATGTCCAGCTCGGTGAAGAAGTGGATCCAGGGGTCGAGCCCCGAGAGGTAGATCGCACGCACGAAGCTCTTGGCGGTCTCCCAGTCGGGGCTGCGAAAGAAGATGTTGATGCTGGAGATCGTGCAGTAGGTCACGAAACAGCAGATGTAGTAGTAGACCCACTTCGTCAGCCAGGTCTTCTCGGCGATCCCCGAGAGGAACCGGAGGGGCCGCAGCAGAAGCTTGTGGCTGACCATCGTCGAGCCGTTCAACAGCCCCCACATGACGAAGTTGTTGCTCGCGCCGTGCCACAGACCGGAGAGGAACATCACCGCCATGATGTTCACCTGGGTGCGCACCGGCCCCTTTCGCGAGCCTCCCAGCGGGATGAAGATGTAGTCCCTGAACCAGTGGCTCATCGAGATGTGCCAGCGCCGCCAGCGCTCGGGGATGCTGGGCACGACGAAGGGCAGGTTGAAGTTCGGTCGGATGTGGTAGCCGAGCAACAGCCCGAGCCCGATGGCGATGTCGCTGTAGCTCGAGAAGTCCACGTAGATCTGTGTCGTGAACAACATCATCGCGATGGCCGCTTCGGGGCCGTTGTCGGCCAGCCTCTCGTAGTAGGGCTCGATGAACTTCGCGATCCGGTCGGCGACGACGACCTTCTTGATGAAGCCGAGCAGCACGAGGAAGACGCCCTCGTAGACCATCGACCGCGACATGCGAAAGGGACGGCTGAACTGGGGCAACAGGTGGGGAGCCCGCTCCACCGGTCCGGCGACCAGCTGGGGGAAGAAGGCCACGTAGATGCCAAAGCGCAGGAAGCTCGGCTCGGGTTCGACCTCTCTCCTGTAGATGTCGATCGTGTAGGACATCGTCTGGAAGGTGTAGAAGCTGATGCCCACCGGCAGGATGAGGTTCAGCATGAAGCTGTCGGCGACGATCCCAGAGAAACCCACGAGTTGGGCTGCCTCGGCGAACTCGCTGACGAAGAAGTCGTAGTACTTGAAGAAACCCAGCAGCCCGAGGTTCGTGCCGAGTGACAGCCACAACCACAGCTTCCGCTTCAGCGCTTGCCCGGTCCGATGGATCTCGCGCCCGCAGACGAAGTCGACACAGGTCGACAGGAAGATGAGGCCCAACAACAGCGGGTCCCAGAAGCCGTAGAACGTGTAGCTGGCCGCAAACAAGAGCCACAGCTTCCGCTTGTCGTCCAGGGCGTAGTACAGGCCGAAGACCACCAGCGCGAAGGCGATGAAGACCTTCGAGTTGAAGAGCATTCAGACCTGGGTAGCGTAGGGGCTCGGGTCGATGCGGGCCTCGATCAGCGAGAGGCCGCCTCGCTTGATGGCGTCCTCGACCGCGGCCTGGAGCGAGTCCCGCGTGTCGACGCAGACGCCGACTCCCCCGAAGGCCGAGGCCAGGTGATCGACGTCCGGGTTGTCGAAGCGCACCCCGGACCTCGGCAGGCCCATCCGCTCCTGCTTGAGCTCGATGAGCGCCAGGGAGCTGTCGGCGAGGTAGACGACGACGAGGTCCAGGCCACGCTCGGCGACGACTCCGAGCTCTCCCAAGCTCATCCAGAGACCAGCGTCACCGGTCAGCGCGACCGCGGTGTGACCAGCCAGGGCAGCGGCGATGGCCGCCGGGAGGCCGTAGCCCATGCTGCTGAGGCCGTTGGACTGGAGCAGGGTGTTCGGCTGGGAGCAGGTCCACACGTGCGACGCCGTGATGCGGTGAGCGCCGACGTCCAGCGCCACGACAGCGTCATCGGGCAGGCCGGCCTGGACCGCGGCGATGGCGGTGGCCGGACCGAGCACGTCGCCCTCCTCGCGGAACAGCGCCGCCATGCGGTCCCAGTGGGTGGAGAGCTCCTCCTCGGTCCAGGCGCTGTTGCCCTCGACGCCGACGAGCCCGCTGAGCGACAGGGCGATGTCCCCCACCACCAGCGCCTCGACAGGGTGGACGAGATCGACGGGCTCCACGCGGTCGAAGCAGATCACCGGAACGTCGGCGGGCCAGCCGGGCAACCACTGGGGACGAAGCTCGACCGGATCGAAGCCGACGAGCAGCAGCAGGTCGGCGGTGGCGAGGAGCTCCTGCTGCAGCGCGTCCACCGTCGTGCTGAGCCCGAACGCGCCCGCATACCAGGGGTGGTTCTCGTCGGGGATGCCCTTGGCCTTGTAAGTGGAGAGCACGGGGACGCGGAGCTGGGTCGCCAGCGCTCCCACCACCGAGGCGAGTCGCTCGGAGAGCTCTCCGAGGCCCACGAGCATCACTGGTCGACGAGCCTTCGACAGCGCCTCTCCCAGCTCCGTGTGCACACTTCGGCGAGGATCGATCGGGGTCCTCGCGAAGCGCTCGTCGAGAGCATCGGGCTGCTCCGCGGTCATCACGCCCGCCGGCACGTTGATGTGGACGGGCCCCCGCCGGCCCAGCTCCAGGAGCCTCAGGGCCAGCGGGATCTCCCGCCAGGCGCACTCGGCGCTGAGCGTGACCGAGTGCTTGCAGATCGGCGAGAAGAGCCCGCGCTGATCGAGGGTCTGGTGGGTGTAGACGTTGGCCAGTGCCTCGTCGACCTGCCCGGTGATGGCGACCACCGGACAGCGGTCGAGCAGGGCCCCCGCCACGCCCGAGACGAGGTTCGTCGCCCCCGGCCCGAGGGTGGCGACACAGACTCCGGGGGCGTCGGTCAGGCTGCTCATGGCATCAGCCATGAAGCCGGCGCTGCCTTCGTGTTTCACGAGCACGAAGTCGATGCCGACCTCGCGAAAGGCCTCGAGCAGCGGCAGCACCACGCCCCCCGGAATGCCGAAGGCGTGGCGCACTCCGAGTGCGTGCAGGGCATCAGCCAGGATCCGGGCAGTCGTCGCCACCGCCGCCCGCTATCCCGCCGGGCCGCTCAGATCGCGGGGATGTTCTCGCGGGCCCAGAAGAACAGGGTCATTCCAGAGGCGTAGCCGTTGCACCCATCGAGCCGGCCGCTGGAGAGCTTGGTCATGACGTCCAGCTCCTCGTTGTGCAGCCAGGTCTCCTCGATGCCGCGGCAGTTGCCCCAGTAGTCGTAGCCCTCGAAGGTCAGCTCCTGGCCCGGGCTCGCGGTGAAGGTGACCGGGCTCTCGAAGAACTCCACGCCGTCGAGGTAGACCACGACGATGTCGTCGAGGAACAGGTCGGCCGAGCCCAGGTTCACGATCTGGATGTCGAGGCTCTGGGTCTGCCCGAGCGCGACCTCGCCGAAGTCAAAGGACAGCGGGGTGACGAGGATCTCGGGGACCAGTCCGCTTCCCACCAGCGGGACCTCGACCAGGGGCGCGTCGGGGTCGTCGCTCTCGATGAAGACGGCGTTGCCTCGCACCTCCTCCTGGGTGGGCTCGAAGGTCACGACAAGCTCGGTGCTCTCCCCGGGGCCGAGTGCGTCCACCGCCGCGGAAGTGAGATCGAAGGAGCCCGCGTCGCCGCTGGACCTGGCCCACCTCCCGCCGCTCCGAGAGAACCCCCGATCGAATCGCCCGGGCAGAGCTCCTCTACGGAAAGCACCGAGATCGTTGGGGACTCGGCAGCGTCGCCGTCGAAGCCGGGGAGTACCACCGGCTTCGAGGGGAGCTCGACGAAGCCGACCGGCGCTACACCGAGGCCTACACGCGCCACAGCGAGATCGGCTCCGCGATGGCCCCGATCGCCCAGCTCAACCTGGGCCTGGTGCGGGTCCAGCGAGGTGCCTGGGCAGAGGCCATCGAGGTCTTCGAGGCCGCCGGGGATGCCCTGTCGCGCCAGGGCCGTCGGGCCTACCTGGCCGCGGTCCACACCGGGCTCCTACCCTGCCTGGCATCCCTGAACGATCTCGCAGAGTTCGACCGCCAGCTGGAGCTCGCCGAAGCCGCCGTGGCCGAGACGGGCTTCGCCGATCCGGACCTGGCAAGGCTGGCCGAACACGGAGGCGACCTGGTCGCTGGCGAGCGGGCGGCCCGGGCCTGGGCGCTGGCCGAGGATCAGTGGCGGCGACTGGGGCGTGAGTCCGAAGAGCGCCGGGTGGCGTCGAAGAGCAGCAGCTGATTCCCGGCGACCGGTCGTATGCTCCGCGGGATGCGACAGCCACGACAGGCCGCTGCCTACGCCGCGCTGCTGGCGCTGGTCGCCTGCGAGACCCCCACCCCGGAGCCTGCCGAGGAGAGTCCGGACATCGTCCTGGTCCTCCTCCCTGGCTTCCGCGCCGACCCCATCGGTGTCGAGGACGCCGAGGCCGCGTTCCTGGAGGGCCTTGGCCGCGCTCCCGACCACCGCTTCCGCGCCGCCTACGCCCAGTCCACCTCCAGCCACATCAGCGGCGGGAGCCTGCTCACCGGCCTCTACCCCTCCGCCATTCCCCTCTGCGGCATCCCCCGCGGCTCCATCTCGGTTCCGACCTGCTCCAGCGTGCCGGAGAACCAGCGGGTCATTCCCGAGATCCTCGCCCTCTATGGCTACGAGACCGGAGCCGTCCTGTCACCGGGCGCCCGCGACCTCCATGGCCTGGCTGGTGACCGCCTCGGAGACCTCGTCTTGGACAAGCCCCAGACGCGAGCGGGCCAGGCCATCTGGGAGCGACTGGGCGGCCAGGTCGCGACGTGGTGGGACGCGGCCCGGAGCCCCCGCCTGTTGATCGTCACCGCCCCGGATCTGAGCCCCGAGGTCCTCTCGCGTCTCCAAGCCGAGCGCGACGCCACGCCGGAACAGACACATGCCCGCTACAACGACGAGGCCAAGCGCCTTGGGGCGAACATCAGGGGACTGATGGATGCCGTGGGACCCGCCTGGTGGTTCGTGACCTCGACTCAAGGCGTGAGCCTGGGGGAGATCGACGGCCCCGGACCCCGCCGCCGCCGTGAACACCTCGAGGTCGTGGCCACCGAGCTGGTGCTGGACCGGACCGCCCGAGTTCCGCTCCTGGTCTTCGAACCCTCTCCGGCGGCATCGACATCCGAGGTCGAGACGCTGGTCGAGCTGGTGGACATCGCCCCGACCATTGCGGCGCTCTCTGGAGCCGCTCCACCCGCGGGGCCCGGCGTCGACCTCTTCGGTCCGCTCGAAGAGCCCGGGCGTGCCTACACCGAGTTCGGGGACATGCTGGTGATCCGCGAGGGGGCGGACACGCTGACCTTCCGCTGCTACCGGCCGACCAGCACGAGCCTCGACCCCGCCCTGACCGCCTGCCTCGAGCGCACCCTCGCGGCCTTGGCGACCCCCGCCTCCGTCGACGGGCGCGACGGCAAGGACGGCCAGGGCTCGCTCTACCTCAACGATGTCGACGCCGACCCCTTCCAGGCCGTGGACCTCGCCGAGACACGGCCCGCACGAGTCACGGAGTTGGGGACCCTGCTGAAGGCCGTCCGGACCGGACCAGGGGCGCCACCGGGCGGAGCCCTCTCCGAGGTCACGCTCGAGGAGCTGAAGACGGAGTCAGGGGGCTACTGGTAGTCGGATCTCCGCGCCCGGGGGCCCGACCTCCAGCACCAGGTCCATGCCCTCGTCCGCCAGGTGCATGTGGAGCTCGTAGCGAGCGCGCAGACGCTCGAGACGCTCGGCCTCCAAGCGCTCGTTGTGGGCGCGGGCGGCCTGCACGGCTCCGTGGATGTTGACGCCGTAGGAGGCCAGCGCGAAGCCGCCGAACAGCGCCGCGCCACCCCACACCTCCCGTCGCGCCAGCGCCCCCGCGCTGCCAGCGAGCACGCCGGTCAGCAACAAGGCTGAGACACCCTCGCGCGGGGACCCGGCGTAGACCTGGCCAGCCCCGGGCACGACAGCGCTCAGCCCGCCCGCGAGCCCCGGGTGGCGTCGGTCGGGGGCTTGCCAGGCCTGGATCTCGGCGGAGAGACCAGCCGCGGGATCCGCGAGGGAGCCAGGAGAGACCTGGCTGAGCAGACCGGCGGCCCCCTCGATCTCACCCTCGCGCAGCCAGATCCAGGCCTGCCGGTAGAGCACCTCGTCGGTGGCGGGGAGGAGCTGCAGCTTGAGTCCTGCTCCCTGCAGGTCTCCGCGCCAGTACATCGTCTCCGCCTCGGCGAGCACGAAGGGGTAGCCGCTGCCCGACTGGAAGACCTGCTCCGCCCGAGCGAGCTCGCCGGCGGCCCAGAGCGCCTCTCCCGCCCGAAAGCGGGCCCGGCTGGCTTCGGAGGCCTCGCCAAGCTCGAAGGCGGCCTGATCGAAGGCCAGCCAGGCCTCCTCGTAGAGCCCGCGGCGGTAGAGGTCCTCTCCCCAGGCCAGGGTCTCCAAGGCCTCGGGGTCCGCCGCCACGACCTCCTCGGTCATGCTCTCGTGGCCCAGGATGAGCGCTTCCTGGGCTCCTTGCAGACCCCCGGCCAGGGCAGCACCGACGAGGATCACAGGAAGTCCCCTATTGCCAGGGAGATCGCCTCTGGGACCTCGCCGTCCTCGTCGAGGCAAGCCACCGCGGCGGCATGCAGGGCCCGGTCGCGCTCACCCCAAACCGGCCCCTCGTGGACCAGGCATGCGCGCTGGGAACGAGCCGCGGCGTGAACGCAGCGCTCGGTCTTCCGGTACAAGAGACCCAGGATGCGCAGCTCCGCCATGGCGAGGGCGTTCGGGTCCAGCTCGCTGGCCTCCCAGGAGCTCCGGAGGGCGCCGCGGGCCTCCTCGAAGCGGCGGGAGTCCCGTATCAGCGAGGCGCGGTCTACCTGGCGCACCGCGCAGTCCGCTCTACCGCCGTCGAACAGCAGGGTCTCGCCAGAGGCCGGGACGCGCCCCTCGACCGACCTCATCACCGTGGCGAACTCGGAGAAGCGATCGGCCGGAGCCCAGGCGATGAGCTGGACGAAGCCCTCGCCCTCCCTGAAGAAGACCTGCCACCAGGCGACCCCGCGCGAGTCGACGTAGACCCAGCGCCCGACCCGCGCGTCCACACCATCGGCGGGCCCGGTGAAGAGCGTCGTGAGCTCCTCTTCCTGGGCCTGCTGGGTGAGCCGCGCGACCCGATCAGGACTCAGCGCGGCGTCGAGGTCCAGCTCGCCGAGCTTGCGGTCCTCGACCTCCAGCTCCAGCGGGCGCACGACCAGTCCGCCGAGGAGACCCCTGGCGCGCGCGGTCTGGCCTTCCACGAGCTCGACCGGCTCCGCCTCCCAGGTCCAGCCTGCTCCGAGCTCCCCCTTCCACCCCGCCCCCAAGAGGACGAGGAGGCCCCCCCACATCAGTAGTAGTAGGCGAGGAAGAGGACACAGCAGCCCATCACGCCGGCCATCACGCCGACCGCGAAGCCGCCCGCAGCGGCGATGAGCAGCGTGACGGTGTCCGTGCCGCTGCTCGGGGGGATGGAGCCGCTGGGGATCGGGTCATGGGCGACGGGACCGTCCTGGACCAGGAGGACATCCGCGCCCGAGACCTCGAAGGAGTCGTCGACGAGGGTCGGCAGGTCTTCGGCGGTCTCTTCGGCGAGCGCCGTGGGCTGCCCGAGGCCGAAGATCAGCAACGCGGCGCACATCAGCGTGGTGAGAGCTTGCTTCATCGTCGCTCCGTCTCCTGACCTGCCGAGAGCCTACACGGCGGGATACTCGCCCGCCATGTGGTCCCTCCTCCTGGCGCAAGCTCTTGCAAGCGAGCCGAGTACGGCTGAGCTGTACCGCGTGGCCGAGTCCGATCTGCGCCTCGATCGGACGGGCATGTGGACCCTCGGAGTGTGGGGCGCGGCCAACGTGGTCGGCGGGACAGCCGGCTTCTTCGCCGCCGAAGAGCCCGTCTGGAAGTGGTTCCACGCCTCCAACGCAGCGTGGAACACCGTCAACGTGGCCATCGCGGCGGGGGGTCTCGCCTCCGCGCGGAACCGCGGCGACCCGAGCTGGCCCGGCCTGGTGGTCGACCTGGAGCGCCAGCGGGCCCTCTACATGCTCATGGCCGGACTCGACACCGCCTACATCGCAACCGGGGCGGCGCTGTGGTCCCGAGGCCGTGCCCTGGACGACCCCGCGCACATCGGCATCGGCTGGAGCCTCATCGTCCAAGGCAGCTTCCTGCTGGCCTTCGACGTGGGCATGGCCTCGAGCAAGGGGGGGCTGGCGCGCCGGCTCCACCCATGGGTCTTCGCCGACGGCGAGCAGGTGGCCCTCGGCCTGACGCTGTGATCCTGGCCCTGTTGGGCTCGCTGGGTTGTGGTCCGACCCAGCGACCAGCGGTCGGCGAGGTGGTCGGCCGCACCTACACGGCGCAACAGCTCGGAGCGGCCGTCACCTTCGGCGAGGGCTGGCAGCTCGCGCTGGCGCCCGAGCACTTTCGGGCCGGGCTGCAAGGCACCCTGCTGGAGGCGCGCCACGGGGAGCTCGTCGCGGTCCTGACCTTTCACGCCCTGCCTGATCTCGGCGTGCTCGCGGAGACCTCCGCGCTGGACTTGCTCCCGGTGCTCCACCCCATCGTGGACAGCGGTGACGACTACCGCTTCGAGCGCATCCCCCGGTGCGGTGGTGCGGTCGAGCGACGGGCCGGAGACTGGACCCACGTCGCTGTCCGGACCCAAACCGGCCTCATCGAGTGGCAGGCCTTCGGCGGGGACGTCGAGCCACTCCGGCGCCTGGCCTGCGACAACACGCGGCTGTTGTGAACCGGCTCGCCTCCTTCTTCGAGGTGCTCGGCGCCGCCCTCTTGATCGGCGTGACGCTGGGCTTGGTCGAGGGCCTCGTGGCGACCCCTCAGATCGGCGAGCCGCTCGTCGGTCGCCTGCTCGGCGTTGGCCTGATCGATGTCCTGGTCCTCGGCCTGATCGGGTGCCTGGCCGGAGTCGTCGCGGCGCTGTTGCCGAGACGGCGCGCGGTCGGGACCTGGGCCCGTGTAGCTGCGCTCCTGCCGCTGGTCGTGGCGGGTCTGATCGCCTTCGGCGTGGCCCAGAACCGCTCCACCCTGGACGCCGAGCTGGAGGGCTCCCTGACCCACGAGCAGCCCCTTCCACGCCTCGTGTCAGAGGACGGAGGCGCCATCGTGCTGATCACCCTCGACACCCTGCGGCCTGATGCTCTGGAGAGCATGCCGCGCCTGGCAGCCCGAACGGCGAGCGCCCGGCGCTACCAACGAGCCCACTCCAACGCCCCCTGGACGCTGCCGGCGATGGCCTCGCTCCAGACCGGCGTGAGCGTGCACGAGCACGGCGCCGGGGCACGGGTGCCGGGCCAGGGCAACCACGTGCGAGCCCCGATGGACGACTCGCTGGACACCCTCGCCACGAAGCTCGCGGACCGGGGCTACGTGAGCGCCGCCATCGTGACGAACCCCTACCTCGGCGTGCGCTACGGCTTCCACGAAGGCTTCGACCGCTTCCACGACCTCGCCCGGCGCTCCCAGCTGAACCTCGCCCTGCGCCGCACCTTCCTGCTCCGCCTGGTGCTGGAGCCCTTCCTGGACACCGCCGCCGCGACCACGGAGCTGGCCCTCGATCAGTGGCCGCAGATGTCTGCCGGGCGAAGCCTGCTCTGGGTCCACTACATCGACGCCCACGCGCCCTACCACGCTGACGGCTGGGTGCCGGGCACCCCATGCGAGCTCCCCTCCTGCTTCGAGGACTGGGCCGCGGTGCGCAAGGGCGCCGAGGTCGAGGACCGCGAGCGGGTCCGTGCCCTCTACGAAGAGGACCTCGCGCGGCTGGACTCCGCGGTCGACGCGCTGCTCGAAGAGGTCATCGCCGACGGGGTGCTGGTGGTCCTCACCGCCGACCACGGCGAGGAGTTCTGGGACCACGGGGGCGTCGAGCACGGCAACGGCTTCCACGAAGAGGTCGTCCGGGTGCCGCTCTTCGTCTGGGGAGCCGGCGAGGGAGCCGTGGACCGTCACGTCGACCTCGTGGGAGTGCACGGGGCGCTGCTGTCCTGGGCCGACCGGCGAGACCTCGGACCGCTCGAGCCAGGGGGCCCCGACGCCATGACCCCGATGGCATCCCTGCTCTTCGGTGAGGAGGCCAGCGCCTGCACCGACGGCCACACGAAGTGGCTCGCAGAGGGCCGCTACGACCTCGACGAAGACCCGGGGGAGCACGACCTGCTCGCACCAGAGGCCGTGGCCTGTCTCCCGGGGCCGCTTCCCGCCTACGAAGGCGAGCTGGGTGACGACCTCTCTGTGCTGCGGAGTCTGGGCTATGTCGAGTAATCGACGCGAACGTGATTCCAGCCGCTTAGGTCCGCATGCTGGGTCCGAAGACGGCCCGAAACGGCCCACGCGGGGAACACGTTCCCGGATTCTCGGGGGTCTTCCTGAGTCCCACTTCGGCGCTTCTCGCCTCAGCTGGGGGTCGCTCCGCCGAGTTGGGAGGGGGTCTGGAAGGGGACCGTGGACCTGGAAGTCGTCGAGTCGGGCTTCGCCGTCAACGAGGACAGCTGCGTGTTGGTGTTGGACATCACGATCGACCTCGAAGCATCACCAGCCATCCGGGGGTCCGGAGACTGTGTGCAGCCTGTTCTCGGGACATCGGTGCCTGCGGTCCTGGAAGCAGGGCTCGACGCTTCCGGACGTGCAACGGCTCCTCCTCCAGCTGAGCCTCGTGTGCTTGTGGTCACACGCCGACGTGGTTGGTCGTACGTCATCGTCTGGAGGTGCCCGTGCTTCTTTGGCGATGTGCTGGGGCGGCAGTCGGTGTCGATCGCGTCTCCCATGACGTAGAGGCCGCTGCCGCATCTGTGACCAGTCGATGAGGATGTGGCTCGTCCTGGCTTGTCAGGTCCCCAACGATACAGCGGGCGATGGCGAACCCGTCGATCCTGAGGCGGGGGTGCGCGAAGACTCAGCCTCCGACAGTGAATACTGTGACCGGCCTGACAGGACCACATGGCCAAGCACGTTGACGTGGCCGGATGACACAGGCGTCTGCGATTCGGGCGGGTCTCTCTTCGTCGAGGGTCAGCTGCATGTCCGGGATGTCGCAGACCTCGGGGATCTGGGTTGCCTGTGCGAAGTCGAACAAGACGCATGGTTCGATGGGGTGTCCGGGACCGATCTGACCGGACTCGAACACCTGCGCTCGACCGGGCAGGACCTGATGGTCACCGGCTCTTCGCTGGATTCCCTGTCGGGACTCGACTCTGTCGTCGAGGTGCGGTCGGTCTTCATCGAAGGCTCTACGATGGTCGACCTGACGGGTCTGAGCGGTCTCAGCACAGTCGACGAGCTGTCGATCATGAACTCCGATGTGAGGGACCTGATCCCCCCCAACGACACCATGGTCTTCAACATGAGCCTGGTCACCTGCGCGCCCGAGGAGCTTGGCGGGGACTCGGAGATCGGGGTGGAGGTGAGCTGGAAGGACGCGGAGACCTTCGCGGACGAGCAGCTCCGGAAGAGCTGGACCTTCGCCGAGATGAGCGCTGGTGACACGGCGTTGTTGACCAAGGGCGAGGCGATCTACGGCTACGCCGAGGCGATGAAGGCCGAGCGAGGCCAGACCAGCCGCGTGAGCCGTGAGGAAGCCCTGGAGATCCTGGGCGAGGCCGAGCGCCAGAACGAAGGCGGCGTGGACCTCATCGAGATCCGGCGGGTGCTCGAAGCGCTCTGAGCGCAGCTACTGATTCACACCTCGACCTGCACGACCTCGACGCCCCGGGCCATCGAGCTCGACGTTTGGGCTCCGAAGGCTCAGCGTCCTGACCTTCGACGCCGCGAGCCCGGAGAGCTTCGGGCACGGAGATCCGTGGATCGCCAGCGCCTTCAGGCTCGGGTACCGCGACACATCGAGCGCCCGAGCGGTGCTGGAGTCGAGGGACAGCGTCTCGAGGGAGTCGCAGCCGGGGAGATCATCGATGGAGACGTCGTGGAAGACCAGCCTGGTCAGCGCCGGGAGGGTCTCTCCGACGACCAGGGCCGAGGCGTTGCTCACCTGCAGATCCCGCAGCTCCGTGAGCCCCTCTACGGTGCCGAGGTCCACCACGCTCTTGGTGACCCCGCCCCACTCCCTTCAAGCTGCCGTTTCGTTCGCTCATGGTTTTGAACTCCTCGACGGAATACGTATGAGGGCTGAATTGACTTGCCCTGAATCTGGAGGCCCTCGATGGCCCTGAATCCCGACACACCCGCGCCCCCCGTCGATGTCCCCGGCGACGGCGACCTCTTCGTGAAGATCGAGACGAGCATGGGTGACCTCGTCATCAAGCTCCACGAGGCCGAGGCGCCTCGCACGGTCGCGAACTTCTGGGCACTGGCAACCGGTAACGTCGAGTGGACCGATCCGGCCGGCGGGAAGACCTCTCGCTCCCTGTACCAGGGCGGGATCTTCCACCGCGTCATCCCCGAGTTCATGATCCAGGCAGGCTGCCCGCAGGGCTCCGGTCGCAGCGGCCCCGGATACCGCTTCGACGACGAGATCCACCCGAGCCTCCGGCACGACAAGGGCGGCGTCGTCTCCATGGCCAACGCCGGCCCCAAGACCAACGGCTCACAGATCTTCCTCACAGAGGTCGCGACCCGCTGGCTCGACGGCAAGCACACCGTGTTCGGACAGGTGACCAAGGGAATCGAGGTCATCAAGCAGATCGCGCGCGTCCATCGCGACCACAACGACAAGCCCTTCGAGCCCATCACGCTGGACACCTTCACGTTCTACCGAGAGTAGGTCGGTGCAGCGAGACGGGGGTTCTGACTGGAACCTCCGGATTGCGCGCCCCGAGTCGTTCGGTGAATCAGGGGACCGCCTCGAGCGGCGCTCGGCGACCGCGGCACCACGCCGCACCGGGGAAGGCGACGCTGGCGTCACCACCACCTCGCCAGGCAGGCCCCGAAAGCGACGGGATGTTG
>MPMD02261345.1_pt1 | contig 13635 bp, 10 predicted proteins | sample 1617291 | NCBI WGS metagenome assembly MPMD02 (sample SAMN05944810, study PRJNA350692) | marine metagenome | biome: marine; feature: ODZ; material: water; isolation source: 120 m water sample filtered on 30 um supor filter | place: Pacific Ocean | collected 2012-04-09 | depth 120m m | reverse complement strand
GTCGCGGTCATGGCGCCAGCGGGAATAACGTAGCTACCGGCGAACGCCGTGTAATCTGCACCGGTAACGCCTTGGTTCTCATACCAGGCAATCTTGTCGTCGTAATACGATGCCGAAAGCACGTCCGCATCACCATCACCATCGATATCCATGGCGTAAACAGACATGGAATGATCTGCCGTGTTCGCAATCACTTGCCGGGTCCCAAATACGCCGCCGCCCTGATTCCGGTACCAAGCAACCGTGTCATCGAGAGCTGACGCCGAGAGCACATCCACATCGCCGTCACCGTCGATATCCGTGGCGTAGACGAACATGGCACCATCTGCTGAGGACTCAATCACTTGCTGATCCCCAAACACCCCACCATCCTGGTTCTCGTACCAAGCAATTTTATCGTCCATGAATGACGCCGAAAGCACGTCGGGATCTCCATCCCCGTCGAGGTCTGCGGCATAGACGGATCTGGCACTGTCCGTCATGGTCGAAATTTCCCGCTGCGCACTGAAGACCCCACCTCCGTAGTTCTCATACCACGCGATCTTGTCGTCCCCATACGATGCCGAAAGCACGTCCGCATCACCATCACCATCCAGGTCCGTGGCGTAGACGGACTGGGCATACTTCGCGCTAGTCGTGATCACCTGCTGCGCACCAAACACCCCGCCCCCTTGGTTCTCATACCAAGCGACCGTGCTGTCCACCTCCGAGGCGGAAAGCACGTCCGCATCACCATCACCGTCGAGGTCCGTGGCGTAGACGCATCGGGGACCGTCCGCATTAGTCGTGATCACCTGCTGCGCACCGAACACCCCCCCCCCTGGTTTTCATACCAGGCAATCTTATCGTCCACATACGATGCCGAAAGCACGTCCGCATCACCGTCGCCGTCCAAGTCCATTGCGTAAACGGAGCAAGCACCATTTGCGAAGGTCGTAATCACCTGTCGGGATCCAAACATCCCACCGCCCTGGTTCTCGTACCAAGCAATCGTGTCATCGTTGACCGACACCGAGAGTAGATCCGCATCTCCATCACCATCCAGGTCCGTGGCGTAGACGCATCGGGCACCGTCCGCATTAGTCGTGACCACCTGCTCTGGCCCGAATTCCGTGTAACCAGCGTTTGCGGTCGCCGTACCCGTCACCGAATAGGTACCACTCACCGCGAGGCCCGAAGGCGTATCCAGGCTCAGGCCGATGGCGACAGCACCCGCGCCCTCGTCAAGGGATTGGGCTACGAGATCGAAGTCGATCGTCGGCGGGACGTCGTTGTCGTCGATCGTAAGCGTATGGGCTCCGATCGCGCCCACGGCCGCGTTCACCGGCGCATCCAGGGTGAGGATGACGGTCTCCGCCAGCTCGTCGAGGGTGTCTTCGAGCAGGGCCGTGTCCAGCGTGGCTGCCGTAGCACCCACGGGAATCGTGTAGCTGCCCGCGAAGGAGGTGAAGTCCACACCGTCGGTAGCCGTACCGGCCACCGAGTAGGAACCACTGACCACCAGGCCTGAGGGTGCGTCCAGGCTCATACCGATGGCCACGGCCCCCGTCGACTCGTCCTGGGACTGGGCCGCAAGATCGAACTCCAGCACGGGCGGCGCGTCGTCATCGCGCAAGGTGGCCACGTGGCTGCCGGGAGTGCCCACGCTGGCATTGGTGGGTGGATCGAGGGTCAGGATCACCTGTTCGTCGGTCTCATCCAGCGCGTCACTGACCGGGTTCAGCACGACCGACTTGGAAGTCTCGCCGGGCTGGAATACCAGCGGACCGGACGTGGAAAGGCTGTAGTCATCGGGGTCGACCGCATCACCCGAGACACTGAACGGCGCCGTGATGACGAATGCCGAGGGAGCGGAGAGGTCCACGCCAATCAGCGCACTGCCAGCGGCCTCGTTCACATCCTGGCTGGCCGTGGTGAAGAGCACCTGGGGCGGCGCGTCGTCATCCAGCAGGGTCGACGTGTTGACGTTGGGCGAGCCCAGGCTTGCGTTCGTCGGTGCCTGCAAGGTCAAGACGACCGTCTCGTCAGGCTCGTCCAGGGTGTCCGAGACCAGGGCCAGGCTGATCTGTCCCCCGGGATTGCCCGCGGGTATCACGAGTGGGCTCGTGCTGGGCGTGTAGTCCGCAGGATCCGAAGCCGTACCGCTGGCCACGAAAGGCACGCTGACGGGCTTGCCCGAGATGGCGGACAGCGCCAGGGAAACCCCTACCACACCATCACTCTCCGAGAAGGACCGCCCCGAGTTCACGAAAGCAACCGATACGGGCGCGTCGTCGTCCAGGATCGTGAGGGTGTGGACTGTGGGTGCCCCCAATTGGGCATTGGTGGGCGCCGTGAGAGTAAAGACGGCCGTCTCGTCGTACTCGTCCATCGTGTCCGACACGAGGTCGACTCCAATGGCCGCCGTGGTCGCACCCGCGCTGAAGACGACCGGGCCGGGTGCAGTCAGCGAGAAGTCATCCGGGTCGAGCGCCGTACCGGTCACGTCGAAGGGAACGCTCACTGCGACACCAGCGGGCACGTCCAAGGACAGGGTCAGATTGCTTGTGCCACTGCCCTCCCCGGCGGAACTGCCACCGAGGCCGAAGCTCACCACGGGCAAGGGGTCATTGTCCGTGATGGTCAGCGTGTGATCGCCCTGAACCCCGACCACTGCATTGGTCGGACTCCCCATGCTGAGGATGACCGTCTCGCTCAACTCGAAGAGCGCATCATCCGCCAACCCCATCCAGAACTGCACCTGGGTTGTTCCCGAAGGAATAGTGACTGGGTTGGCCGAGATCAGCGAGTAGTCGTCCGGATCGACGGCGCTGCCCGCCAGTGCCAGGGGAACGGTGACGTCAATGCAGGAAGCTTCGGAGAGAACAAGGGTTGCGAAGACCGATCCGGCACCCTCATCCGCACTCTGACCCGAGGTGGCGAACTGCACGCTGGGGGACGCCTCGTCGTCCACGATCGTAAGCGTCATGGCGGATTGAGCACCCAGGGTGGCCCCACTGGGGTTGGAGAGGGTCACCATGACCGTCTCGTCGTACTCATCGCACAGATCGTCGAGAAGCGTCAGCGGGATCGTACCTGCCGTCTGCATGCACGGGATGGAGAGGGTCCCGCTGGCCAGGGTGTAGTCGGCACCATTGGTGGCCGTGCCACCGGTGACGGCGTAGTCCACGGTGACGTTGCTGCCGGTGAACCCGGACAGACGCACTCCGAGGTTGGTGGACCCATCGGCTTCGCCGGCATTCTGAGTAGGCCCGACGAACTCGATCGTCGGCGTATTGGCCTGTTGAAAAGTGATCCACAGGCCGTTGGAGTAGTTGAAGCCACTCTTGCCGGCCTTGGTGTCCGTGTAGATGGCCTGGAAGTACCAGGTGGTCCCGGCCCAGATGTCACCACCATCGGGCAGGTTTGTGAAGTCCACGGGCATCCGCATGAAGAAGCCCTGCTCCGGTACACCTGGAAGCAGGCGGTAGACGGGGGCGCCGGAGCCGCCGATGCAGAGGTATCCGTCTCCGGAAGGAACTCCATTGCCACCATTGCTCCAGGCGCTGCTGTAATTGAAGAACCCGAATGATCCCGAAGGCACGGGAAAAGCGACGAGCTCCAGTGCGTTGTCGTCCAGCCCCAGCGATCCGTTGCTGCCGATCAGGGTCGGGAGACCGATAGAGTTGGGAAGCGACTGACAGAACGTGCCCTCATTGCACTGTCCGTTGGCGGTGCCCAGGGGAAAGGCAGCCAAGACGGTTAATGCCAACAGGTTGGCGCGGCAGGAGAAGCGGTGGAAAATCATGGGGACGCACCCCAGTGCATTGCGGGACGGGGCGCTGCGGATGCTGATTTAAAAAAGCGGAAGTGTCTGCCGCGGTTTCAATCCAAGGCGCACCAAGAAACGCACCCAAAAGGGGGGAGGGTGCAGACTGATCCCGGCAGGCGGCGATGCGGTATGTGCGAGGCGGTAGACCGCAGGAGTGTCCCACGAGGAGACAATATCCGCTACTCCCCCTCTCCGATTTGCCCCAAGTAGTTCAATGCACCTTCCTGTCTTATATTGAGACATAGGGAGAATGCCGCACATTTGTCACTCCGACCCGCCAGAAACCCCATACCGAGGCATCGTTTTGCAACCTCCTAAAGCAGCCATGGGGAACCACTGGGTTCTTGGTGGCGGGTCCAAGTGAGGACCGCTACCTTGACGGCCCTGTCCCCGCCAGTTCCGTCTCCCCGTCCCTCGCATTTTTCTCGCGTGTCTTCGCCCCAATTTTCCACTCCCGAGACCTGCTCAGCCTGCGGCGGTGGTTCCCTGGAACCGCTCTTCGAGACACTCCAAACACCCGTATTGCTATGCGAGCTCTGGCCGGATGAGGCAAGCGCAGTGGCCTGCCCCCGGGGCGATATTCGCCTGGCTCTCTGTGGCACGTGCGGCCTGATCGAGAACCACGCCTTCAGACCGGACCTGGTTCACTACTCTGATGCCTACGAGAACTCCCTTGAGGGGTCCGCCTTGTTCCAGGAGTACCAGGAAGCCCTGGCGCAGAACCTCATTGAGCGGCATGGGCTGCGCCACAAGCGAGTGATGGAAGTGGGCTGCGGCAATGGCTCCTTCCTGCTGAGACTCTGCGAGGGGACAGGCAACACCGGCCTGGGATTTGATCCTAGCTACCCCAGCGAACTTCCAAGCACGCGACTCGATGGCTCCGTGCAGTTTCACCGAGCCTACTTTGGACCGGGTCAGGAGCACCCACGCGTGGACCTGGTCGTCTCCAGGCAGGTACTCGAACACATCCCCGAACCGCGGCCCTTCCTGAGCGATGTGCTAAAGGCAGGCCTCGCCCCGGGGGCTCACAGCGCGGTCGTCCTGGAGGTCCCCAACACGGAAGCCACCTTGAGGAATCTGGCGCTGTGGGAAGTGACGTACGAGCACTGCACCTACTTCACGCGCGGGAGTCTGGCGCGGCTATTGACCTCATGTGGGTTCGACGTGATCCACTCAGAGCAGACTTATGCAGGCCAGTTCATCACACTGGATGCCCGGCCCTCCACCACTCCAACGGGCGAGATTCGAGCTGAGATCGAAGACCTCGAGAGCCTCGAGGAATTGGCTCGGAGCTTTGCGGCGAACCACGCTGACCACCTCCTCTACTGGACCCAACGGCTGCAATCCTGGGCGACTGAGGGCCGAAGAGTGGCCCTCTGGGGCAGCGGGACCCGGGGGATCAGCTTCCTGAACCTGGCGGATAAGGACCGCTCGATCCGCACGGTGATCGACGTCAACCCGCGTAAGCACGGCAAGCACCTGCCCGGAACGGGCCAGATGATCGTGGGACCTGACTCCCTGAAGCCCGGAGACCGCGAACCCGATGTGGTGCTCGTGGTCAATCCGATCTACCGGGAAGAGATCACCCGGGACCTTCGCGATCGGGGCCTGTCCGCCTCGGTTCAGACCCTTGAGGCCGACACGCCCACCGGGACTACGCCGACCCGGTGAAGGGCAGGGGCGAGCGGAAACGATTCAGCACGGTCCCGTGCATCTCCACTCCGGCCTTCTGGATGATGTCCGCCACTTCACGCACATGCTCCTTGCGACTCTTACCAGCCCTCAAGACCAAAACGACTCCATCCACGTGCTCAAGCAAGGTCCGCGCTCCATTGGACTCAAGCAGGGGCGGGGCATCCAAGATGACGTAGCGACCCTTGGAGAACAATGAGCTCAGGGCCTCCCTCGCCTCCGGCGCGGCCAACTCTCCCCGAATGGGATCACGTCCCGCCCCGGCGGGCAGGACCATCAGGTCCGGGCACCCGGGCATTGGGCGCAGGCAAGCCTCTACTGAACTCGTACCCGCAACCAGGTCCCCAAAACCGGGGCCCGATTCCAATTCCAGAAAACCGGAGACAGCGGGCCGCAGGAGGTTGGCCTCGATCAGGGTCACGGACTGACGAGTGTGCCGCGCCAAACCCAGGGCGCAGGCCGTGCTGATGAGGGTATTGCCAGATCCTCCCTCAACGGAGGTGACCATGATACGGGCGGTGCCCTCCCGACCATTGAGGGAGGCCAGGTTCGACCAGATCGTATCGGCGAGGGGCCGTACGGTATCGATCAGCCGCTCGAACTTGGAGAGCGTTGCGGGTTCGGTTTTCATGGTTCAGCTCGATCTCCGGCGCTTGGGTTGATTGCGCAGACGGCGCAGTTCAGGGACGACCCCGAGCATGACAAGCCCCAGATCCTTCTCCACGGTTTCCGGATAGCGCACGCGCCGATCCAGAAGCTGCCGCAGAACGGCCAGACCCAGGCCCAGGGCCAGCCCGATCCCAAACCCGGCCAGTACGGGCTTGCTGCGCTGGGGTTTGACCTTGTCCGGGTTGAGGGAGGCCTCATGCCAGATCCTCATATTGGATAGCTCACTGACGTCAAGGAGCCCAAAGGCCTGCGCTTGCTGCAGGCGATCCGCCACTTTCTCATGAGCTTGGGTCAGCAGAGAGTGCGTCTGCGCAAACCGGTTATGCCCCGGTTTGCACTCCGCAATCTTCTGCCGCTGGCCCTCAGCCTCCTTGAGACGAACTTCTGTCGCCTGCAATTCGATCTGCAATTGCTCGACATCCCCCTCTTTCTCCACAATATCAATCTCGAGTCCCGACTTGGCCTCGTTGGGTACGGTGGCAAGGGTCTCCGGCTGAACTTCAATCATCTGGGGTTCCCCGCTCAACTCCTCCTCCAGCGCCTTGAGTTTCAACTTCAAGGCACTAATGGTCTGGCGGTTGACCGTGGTCGTAGATTGAGCGCCCAGCTCTGCCAGACGGAGCTTGGTCTCTCGGATGCCCTCTTTGAGACTCACCCATAGGAGGTTTACGTTCGTCACGGGGGGCACAATGACCTGGATTGTGTCGGGCATTGCAGCATAGTGCTCCTTGGTGTGCTCGAGTGATTTTGTCAGTCCCTGCATTGAGGAACGCTTCGAACCCAGGGCGGAGGCCAACTCGTCAATCAAGGCCTCATTGCTTGCCTCTGCGGAGGCGTGGTTGAACACACCGCAGCTGAGCCGCCACAGCTGCCAACTCCCGGCATTGGCATCCAAGGCCGCTTGAGCTTCCTGCTCCTTGACAGTCAGTTCCTCAATAAGGACCTGATTGGCACCCTTGCGGAAGGACTGATCCGCAGCGATCAGGCCCTGAGTGATCGAGTAGTTGATCTCCTGAGCTTTTTCGGCGGAGTTCGCAAGGCAAGTGACCGTGAACACCCATTCACTGGTCGCGCGCAGGATGGTGTGGTCCCGCAAACGGGTCACCGCGGCCAGGGTCAGGAGCGGGCTCATGCCCTCGCCACTCGCATAGGCGACCCGAGCCCCCTTCCGCCAATGCATGAGCCATTTCTGGAGCCGGTGCCATTCGCTTACGACAGGAGACGTGCGTGGCGTGTCGTACATCGTGGGATCACTGTCCGCCAAGACCCAAGCGGGTCCCAGATCGCCGGCGACAGCCTGGAAAACGGCCTCCTGCTCCTTCAGCCAGTTCACGTGATCCGCAATTCCAGGCCCCATGTACGGCTTGGTGTTGCCTGCCAATCCCATGGACTGACCCGGGCTCATGCCACCCCGCTCATCGGGCAACAACTTCACCTGCGAAACCGACTGATACATGTTCGGTATGGAACCGGCGTACATGATGCCCCCGGCGAGGCCCAGCAAACTGAAGAGCAGAACCCGCCCCTTGGAGCGGTATGCCCCGTAGAGCAAGAGAACCTTCAGGTCCAATGTGGACTGGTCGTCCTCTTCGTAATCGTCGTAGGTGGCGGTGGTATCCAAGAGATTTATTCCTGTACGGCGCCGGGGTCAGAGGGCCCGGTCAGTTCACGAAAACACGCGGGAACGGGATCATGTTGCGCATCCAAACATCGATCCAGGTGTTGACCTCCACGACCGGCGTGTCGGGTACGTACACCACGTCCCCGGGCCGCAGGAGCACCGTCTCCGAGGCTCCCCACCATCGCTCGCGGGCATCGATCACCCAGGAGGCGTAGCTGTTCGCCTCGGGATTCCAGCGTACGAGCAGGGTGTTGCCCAGGTAGGAGCGTTGACTCGCCACTCCCCCAGCATCGGCAAACGCCTGAATCAGGGTCATGCTCTGCTCGGGTGGCAACGGCAGAGGGCCCGGACGACCCACACTGCCCATGATGTGAACCATGCGCGGTGCCTGCTTGGCAATCGTCACGGCGAACAGCGGATTGGGTCCCAAGACGTCCGTGTAGCTGCCGGAGAGTTTCTCGGTCAGCTGCCCGGGGGTCAGACCCGCCGCGGACACAACTCCGACCCCCATCAGCGTGAGGGTCCCGTCACGCTGAACGAGGGCCTGCTGCGAGAGGTCCAGTTGGCCGAGTTCGATGTTGGCAGCAAACTGCATGGCGAGGAGATCGCCGGGCGCGATCACATCACGTGCGGCAAACTCGCCCACGGCGTTGATCTCGAAGGCGATGTCGGGAAGGGCGGGTCCCCGGGGCGATGCGCAAGCGGCGAGCAGGGTCCCGGCCAGGAACGGAATTCGTAGGAGTTTCATCATTTGCGGCGAGAGGAGCGGGTCGAACATGGTACCGACTGGTCGAGATTTGGATACCCAACCCGACCGGGGCCGCCCCACCGAGGCCCGGTACCCCCCCTCACACGGCCCGTGAATCCAGCCCTCGCGCAGTCTAGGATGGGGCCTGACCCGCGAGATCGCCCCTTGGCGGGGGCAAGACCCCGTCATCGAGCCCCCACTGGAGCCCTAGAGGAGGAATCGGATGCACCGCCGCCCGCACCCCCCGTTTCAGCCGCCTTCGCATGGGTCAATTCACCCCGAACATGCCGACGAAGGACATGGTGTGCACACTCTTCGCCGTTGGAAGGGGACCATTGTCGGCGTCTATGGGAACGACGTCTTTGTCGAATTGGGGCCGCGGATGCAGGGAGTCATCGCCTGTGCAGACTTTCCGGAAGGCCCCGAAGTCGGGGATGAACACCACTTCACACTGAGGGGGAAAGAGGATCGACTTTGGGCTTTGGCGCTCGCCGGCTCACCCAGCCTGCGCAGCTGGGAGTCCATGGAGGCGGGCTCCCTGGTAGAAGCACGAGTCCAACGAGCCGTGGAGGGCGGGCTGCAACTCAAGGTGGGTCGCCTCCATGCGTTCATGCCTCGCTCGCACTGCGGCCTCACACGCGATCGCAAGACCACACGCCTGCTGGGCAAGACCATCACCTGTGAAGTGCTCGAAGTGGACGCCCAACGGCAAAGAGTGATCCTCTCTCGCAAGACGGTGCTGCAACGGGAAAGGGACCAGAGAGCAAGCAGTGCACCATCGGGGTTGCGCGTGGGTCAACGGGTTGCCGGCCGGGTCACGCGTATCGAGTCCTTCGGGGTCTTCTTGGCTTGGGGCCGTGGTCACGAGGGCATGGTGCACGTCTCCAACATCTGCAATGAGCACGTCCAACATCCCGACGAGCACTACTCGATCGGCGACCAGGTTGAGGCGCAGATCCTGCACCTCCGGCGCGGGGGCAAGCGCATCGGACTGGGAATCAAACAGTTGTACGAAGACCCCTGGCGGGCCCTCGCAAAGGACCCGGGTCCGGGGGGTATCACCCAGGGAGTGGTGACGGCCTTGCGTCAGGGCGGCGCTCGCATCCGATTGCACACGGGCGTGGAGGCTTTTCTGCCCTACGCGGAGTACCGCATCTCGGCCAGCGGGCGCCACCCCATTCTGCGCGTGGGGCAGCATCTTGCGGTGCGCCTCGTCAAGATCTGTCCCGACTCACGCCGTGCCTCGCTGTCTCTCAACAGATCGAACGGTGCTCCGATTGACGAGCACGACCTGCAGAGCACAGAGCCCGAGTGGGTCGATTTCAGCCGCATCCCCTCATCAAAGGGCTCCAAGCACGTCGATCCGACACCCGCCTCTCAGCGCCACCTGGGGACGAATCTGGGCCATCTGCTCCGCCAAGCCCTTTCGCCGCCTGCCCGGGAAGCCGCTTCCTGATCTGACAGCACGACGCCGAGGCGATCAACGCGTCTGCTGGAGTTCCACCTCTGCCAGACCGACGGTGCGAGTCCCCTTCGGGCCAGGCACTCTCCAGGGAATCGAAATGTCCAGGCGCTGAATGCGACGCGTTCCTGGAAGTCGCAGACGACCCTTGCGCCCCTCCTCTGAGTGCATACGCAGGCGATAGGTGCTGGTCTCATTGACGGTCACCAGCACCTCGAGCGCCAGCCCATGGGCAGCCGCACGCCCAGCTCCTGGATGCGGATGTCCGACCACCACCGTATTTGCCATGACGTCGGATTCCAGTTCGATGGTCAGAGTCGGGTTCTCATCGTCGGCCTCCGCCAACCAGAAAGTGCCCTGATCGAAGTCGACCGCGCTGGAGGGTCCGTGTGTGCCTCCAATGGAGGATGCGGTCGCGCGAGTCTGCACCCCCACCAGGAGGTTGGCCGACCGGTCCCGGGCATTCTCAATCATCCAATCGGGACAGCCGCTTTTCACTTCGACGATGAGCTCCGTTGAGCGCACGACCTTGAGGGACGAGGGGACCGAGTGGCCGGAGCCATCGCGGGTCGGCGCACGCAACAGGTGCACCTCCGCTTCGACCTTGTGAACGCCTGGCTGATCAAACTCGTACTGGCACGCAAAGCGTTCGTGACCGGACGCCTGGCTCACGTCCCCTTTCAGCCGCTCGTGCTCGACTCCATCAATCGACCAGATGACCCGCTCCACGCGCATGCCCCGCCCTTCCTCCCCAGGCCATTCGCAAGCGGCCAGGACGTCCTGTGAAAAGCCGGTGATCCACATGGAGGCGGGCTTGAGGCCGCTCACGGTGAGGTGCACCGGGGAGGCTCCACGCAAGTGGGAGACCTCGCTTCCACCGGCCCCCCCCTTGGCCGCCAGCCCGGTCTTGGGCGCCGTGGCCTTGCGCAGAAAAAGCAGCCCGAAGCAGGTCTCGGGGAGCCCTCCCCCCAGGGTCGAGCGCCAGTTCCCTCTGGGGTGCTGATCCGCCACGAGCTGGCGAGCGCCCTCTTCGTACCAGAGGTGATCACCGAACCGGGTGGTGGGAACGAGCGCCCCAGCCCTCTCCAGCCCATAGAGGTAGTAGCCCAGGTGCCCCCCTCCATGCTGGGGGTTGCTGGTCACGGAGAAATGTGAGCCAAGCCACCCGGAGCCCTCATCGATGGCATCGAGCGCCCCGTACTTGTCCCTCCGCCGCTGCGCGGGGTCCAGGCCCAGATGATCCCGACAGATCGCGAGGGCCGCCACGCCGGCAGCCGTCATGGATCCTGTGGACCCTCGCCGATCCTGCAGATAGCTGAAGCCGCCGTCGGTTCCGCCGTAGCGCGCAAGGCCGTGGGCCACAGGCCCCCAAATCCCCTTGGGCACCCGGACGCCCTCGCGGGCTGCCGCCCACAGACCCATCACCGCATATTGGGTGTTGGAGAGATCCTGCCAGCCCGGGTCCTGGTTTCCGGGTGTTCCGGGATAGCCCCAGCCTCCCCGCACCTCCCAGCCGACCAGGCGCTCGACGAGGTCTTCGAGCCGATCACGGTGGCGCTTCGGATCGTGCGCGCTGAGCGCCATGATCATCAGGGCGCAGTCATAGGTATGGTCCGGCAGGGGCTCGTACTCCAAGTGGGTGGCTGCCAACTCGACCGCGGGGCTGAGTGGGTCCACACCTGAAGAGAGCAGTGTGTACAGGACCAGCGCCGTACACCCGACCCGCGGCTTCCTCCCATGGTTCCACGTGCCGTCCAGCTGTTGCTTCGAGATCAGATACTCCACGCCGCGGTCCACGGCCTTGTTGACCGCGAGCTGGGGGACGGTTTGGCCGCTCGCCCAGCCGGTGAGGCAGACCAGCAGCCCGGCTCGGAGGAGAGTCCGTTGCCATGGGCCTGATTCCGTCAGATGTCTGGGGCGAGAGGTCACGCGAACGGTATTGTAGGCGACGCCCAGCGCCTTTGAAGGGCCACAGATCACCGTCCACGCCATGAGCCAAGCCGATCCCGCCACCCAAAAGCCCCTGCGCAAGCTGCTGATTGAGTTCGGTCCCCTCGTGACCTTCTTCCTGGCCCAGCGCTACAAGGACATCTACTGGGCAACGGGGGTGTTCATGGTGGCGATCTCGATCTCCGTACTCGTCTCCCGCCGCATCGAGCGTAAGTGGCCCGTGGTGCCCCTGGTCACGGCGGTGTTCGTCCTGGTCATGGGCGGCCTGACCCTCTGGCTGCAGGACGCGACCTTCATCATGATGAAGCCCACCATCGTGAACCTGCTCTTCGCCGCGATCCTGCTCGTGGGCCTGGCCACCAATCGCCTGTTCCTCAAGACGGTCTTCGCCGAGGCCTTCGATCTGGAGGATGAGGGCTGGAGCAGGCTGACCCTGCGCTTCGGCCTGTTCTTCGTTTTCCTCGCAGGGGTGAACGAAATCGTCTGGCGCACCCAGTCTGAGGACTTCTGGACGAGCTTCAAGGTCTTTGGCATCGCCCCTCTCACGATCGTCTTCATGCTTCTGCAGGGGCGGCTGGTGGAACGCTACACCCGTCCTAAGTCATGACCGATTCCCCCACCACGGTGATCGCCCGCGCTCCCATTGACGACCTGCGCAGCCTGCAGCGGGTGCTGCAGGGCCAGAAAATATCGTCAACCCTGCTGCGACCCGATGAAACCGATGGCGGGGGCTGAGGCACCATTCTCATGCTCGCGGTCGCGAGCGACGACGTCCCCTTGGCCATCAGCGCCCTGCGCGCCCAAGCCGATTCCGAACTGGACGAGGCCGGCCGCCGCTCTTCCTCCACCGTGATTGACCTCGAAGCGGAGGAGAACACCTGCCCCGGGTGCTTCGGCACGATCCAACAAGGCGTAACCCGCTGCCCCGAATGCGGCCTGCGCGTGGGATAGACCAACAGCCTCCAATAATCGTGGACGCCCCAATCGAACCTGAAGCGGCCATCTTCCGCTCCCTCACCAGGAAGCCCTGTTGGGAGAGGGCGCTGGTGTTGCAGGCGTGTGGCATACCTCATCGGGTGGTACGCGAGGGACCGAGCCATCTCCTCCTGGTGCCAACAGGTCTTGCACAGCGCGCACTCGAGGAGGTGAACGACTACGGAGTCGAGAACGAGGACTGGCCGCCCACGCACATGCCCCCCCCATTCTTGGAGCACGGCCTACGAGCTTCCTGGGTCTACGCATTGGGGCTCGGACTCTTCTATCCCGTGGTGCGCTTCAATCTGGTCCACCTCGACTGGTGGGACAGGGGCAAGCTGGTCGCAGACGAAGTCCTGCAGGGGGAGTGGTGGCGCACCACGACGGCTCTGACCCTGCACGGCGGAGCTGGCCACCTGATGGGCAATCTGGCGTTCGGGTGGGGCTTCGCCCTGCTAGCCGTGCACACCATGGGCACGGGGATCACCTGGATGGGCATCCTCGTGGCCGGCACGCTGGGGAACCTCATCAATGCTGCCATTCAGGACCCGAGCCATACCTCCATCGGAGCCTCCACCGCCGTATTCGGCTGCCTGGGACTCATGGCGAGCTACGAGTGGATGCGGCGCGAGCGATTGCGGTTGGGATCCATGCGCCGTCTGGCACCACTCCTCGCGGCGGCCACCCTGCTGGGCTACTTGGGCATG
>MPMD02004486.1_pt1 | contig 13639 bp, 12 predicted proteins | sample 1617291 | NCBI WGS metagenome assembly MPMD02 (sample SAMN05944810, study PRJNA350692) | marine metagenome | biome: marine; feature: ODZ; material: water; isolation source: 120 m water sample filtered on 30 um supor filter | place: Pacific Ocean | collected 2012-04-09 | depth 120m m | reverse complement strand
TTTATCATTCAAATTTAATCCGTGATCAGGTATATAAAGATGTTGAGGTTTGACAAATATATTCGTAATACCTGCTCCAGGATTAACAATTGCCAGAGTATTTCCAATACCAATACCAGTTGTATTTCCAAGTCCGACAGATTCTACTGGATTAAAATAAAGTTCAGTATTTACAGGTAAAGATTTAGTGGTAGCAATAGATCCAACATTGATTGTAAATTTCCTAGGATCCTCAAATAAAACTTCTCCATTAAATGTACTCAATCCAGCAGTCCCATCTTGAGCTCTTAAAACACGAATTCTTTGAAGTTTTGTATCAACATTTAAAACCTTGACTCTTTCCGTCGCAATCCCTAAAATATCATTAGGACGAATAGCAGGAAATTCTAAATTACCATAAACATTAAAATAAGTTGTTAAACCTGTAGCCTCACTTGTTCCAATATCTTCTCTTAAAACAAGACTATCAGATCTAACTCCAACTTTATACGTACCATTAAATCCTTTAAAATATTGAGAGAGTCCTTCAACATTTACAATATCTTCCGATAACAAATTATGTGGTGTAGAAGTAAAACCAATAAATTCAGTTCTATTTGAACCATATCCAAATTCAACTAATGGAATTGAACTAGTCTCAGCACTTATAGTGGTGATATCTTTTCCACCCACCCTTTCAACTCTGGCACCAACATTTTTACCACCTGTTCCTACACTATCAAAAACCAAACGATCATCATATTGATAATCGTTTCCCCCACTAAAAATACCAATATTTTCCACATTACCTACAGACGATGCTGTGATATCAATACTCTGTTTTCTAATTCTATTAGAATTAAAAATATAATCATATCCACTAAGACTTTCATTAAGATTATAGTTCTTAGTATTTCTAAACCAGTCATTAGATTCGATATCATAATCAGATTGATTGGAAGATCCTAAGAAATTAAAATTATTAGGTTCTGATTGATAAGTATTACCAATAACATAGGGGAAAGCAGGCTTTTTATAATTGTTAAAAGGACCTCCCTCTGATAAAGATTCAGATAGAGAAGTAAAATAGGCATATACTCCTTTTGGAAAATCGGGAGTTACACAAAATCTTCCATTATGATCATCCAAATCCCCTTTACCTGTAAAAATATAATCTTCAACAAAAAATCCATCAACAAATGGCGGCCTATTATTGGGAGCATCTTTAAGTTCATATCCAGACATCATCTGTTTAACTGCACCACCTTCAACACCAGCATATCCATAAGGACCATAAATTGGGTTTCCATCATAAGCCCATCCTAAAATAGGCGAATGTTGAAGATTATCAACTTCTGTTCCATCTATTACAGTTAAATCTACAGTTCTCAGATCTGGAGATCCAAAAACTACATTTCCTGCCTCAGAAACTGAATAACTATGTCTCCTTAAAGCACGAGGTATATAAAGACATCCATATTGAAGAGAACTATTAGTAATATTATTAGTTAAAAATCCATCATCCGATTTAATAAGGCCTAAAGAATTTCCATCATTATAATTCTTCTGGAATAAATCAACATTCCATCTTTTACTATTCACAATTATAATAGCTTGTCCTTCAGATGCATCAACATCCGGTACTGCTTCTACCTTAATAATCGTCGTGTCGAGAGTGAATCCTATTCCACCATTAATTATTTTTACATCAGTAATCACCCCATCAGTTATAATTGGAGTAAGTCTTGCATTTTTTCCTTCCGGACTTTCAACTATTAAATCTGGAGGAGAATTATATTCTGTTCCTCCGTTTCTAATAATAATACCTACAATTTCTCCATTACCAATTATTGGTTGAAGTTGAGCATTTTTTCCACTCTTAAAAGTAATAACTGGCTGTCTATTAAAATTCAAAACTTCAGAAGCACCATAACCAATTCCACCAGAAGTTATATCAACAGAATCAATAGATCCTCTAAAAATAGGTTGAACCTTACAATTAAAATCTTGACCGTCACCACTTGTAGTACCAATTCCCACTACACCTTTAACTTCAACTGTAATTGGCTCATAATTAAAAGAACCATCTCCAGTAGCAGCATAACCAACAATAATATCATTATCATAATAATAACGAGAAGATGTATTTCCTGATCCTACTAGACTTAAAGAAAAATTATCATTATCAATTTTTTTAACATAATATTTTGCAGTTGTAGAAAGTTCTCCAAGTGGATTTGAACCGGCACTATATTGAACAATTTCTCCACTCAAATATCCATGATTTTTAATGTAAATTCTATTATTGGATGTCTTAACTTCGACAATACTTCTCTGCTTATTTTGATACCCAGATCCAGAATTACTAACAATAATATTAGAAACAATCCTTTTCCTAGAGAATGATCGAATCTTTTGAACTCCAGATCCATAAGAAGTTATATTAATAGTACCAATACCAAGTATTGCATCACTAAGAGTATCATGTAATTTAATATTATAATTATCTACTTTTTGGACATAATAAGTTGCGTCAGTAGAAAGACCTCCCACTCCTGTCAATCCCAATGATTGATAAATTACTTTTTCTAATGAACTAAACTTGTGAAAAGTAGAAAATCCTATAGTATCATTAGCAATATTAAGATCGGGTGAAGTTTTGCCTACACCAACAGTTCCTTGAGCAACAAATGATGATGAATGAATAATAGAAGCCATATTAACTTCTGCACTGGCTCCTTGGCCATTACCACCCCCAATTTCAATAGAAGGTGTGCCAATGTAATCTAGACCAGAATCAATAATATTAATTCTTTCTAATTGACCCTTAACAGCACAAATACCAGTAGCTCCTGTTCCTGTATTGGAAACTCCAAAAATATTATCATCAATATGGAACAGGGGAGGATTTATAACATCATATCCCCAACCCCCTTTTCCAACAACAACAGATTCAATAGGACCATAAAAAACATTATCTGATGATTTATAATTAATTACTTCTACACCATTATTCAATATACCTATATGTCCTGGATCTGTCTTATAAACTCCTCCTTTACGGGAAGGGCTGGATATATTTCTATAAATTGGTTGAGGAATAAATTCTTTTTGATAAAATTGGGAGTAAGTAAAGAACGTATTAGTTACGATTCCAACAAAATTTACAAAACTACCAGCAAATAAATCTGATCTACTTCTAGAGATTTTAATATTTTGACCATCAACTCTTCTTACATAATAAACACTAGATGGTAAAATACCTTGTCCATCATCATCTGTGTAATTAAGATTGCTATAAACGTCAAGACTTAAAGTAGATGTACTAATTCCTGGATTATAAAAAATAGCATCACCCGTATAAAATCCATGATCAACACTTCTAGTTAATTGTAACGTATCATTATAACCAGTACCCGTAGCATCATACGGAGATCCACTATAAACAAGAGCCTTAGTATATGGATTAGTAGGAATATCTTGACCACTATCATCAACATATTTTGGAATAGAATTAGTAGCTACTAAAACATCACCATCAAATTTTGCATAAGCATTTAATATATTTGCATTATAATCATTTATTACTGGAGTAAGAGTCAGTCCAAAAACAGTTGAAAATCCGGGTCCAGCCCCTTCCAATTCATAACCCCTAAAACTAGAAAAACCAGTTATTTCTGTAGATCCAGACCAATCTGAATCAACCTTTAAAAGATCTTTTTGTATTTTATAGTAAAGATTTGGTGATGATATATCTACATTATCACTACATTTAATCCTAAATGTAAAATTAGAATTGATAAGAATAACAGTACCACCAACAGGAGACGTATCATTAGTTGTGATAGTAATTTTATCTCCAGGCAAAAATGTCTGAATCGCATGTGTATCAACCTCATAAGTTGATACATCAACGGCCCTAATAGCTTTAACATCCCAATACGGCTGGTTATTAACCCACCACGCAGAATCTTGGACACCTGAAGCTTCTATACCCAAAGATTGAACTTTAATGGTATCTTTGGCATTATAACGATATGTTTTACTATCTAATTTTAAACTTTTTAAAGTATTTGTAACTCTAACTTTAATTTGTGTTGAAGTATTAATTCCAACGTATGCATATGCATAGTCATCTAAACTAATATCACTCTTTTTATTACATAAACTAATTGATATCGTAATTCCTGTAACATTAAGAAATTGATTTACAGTTTTACCACTATATCCTAAAGTAACTACATCCCCATTAACATCTTTTACAACAAGATATCCTGTATCGGGAAATCCAACTGTTGAATCTACATCAATAATATTATTATTACTCGTACTATCATAAATTATATCTGTTAATAATTTAGTTTTTGGATTGGGTTTAAAATCATCAACTGTATCAGATTCTTCTATAATATCAAGACTAACTTGATAATATTGACTATCATGCTCTGGTTCTACAAATTCAGCGGTAGTAGAGCCAGCTCCTACCTTAGAATTATATAAAACTTTTCTTACATTAGCAACAGATCCCTTCGCTCCAGTAGAATCTTGAAAAAGAGTTAAATTATTTAATTCTAAAGGATCTCCTTGAAAAGATTCGACTACAATGTCTTTGGTTACTTTATAATCAGCATCTGAAGGACGGAAAAGAAATTTACTAGGATGAACTATCTCTACATCTTTCCCATATAAACTTTGGAATAATATTTTAAAGGAAGAATCAGTACCTTTCGAGCTATAAAAACTATCAACACCGTAAATAAAATTTCTCTTATCTAATCCAGGATAGAGAGTTCTATCATCAAATCCTGGAGTAAATTGAGCTTTAATCTTTTTAAAGAACTCCTGTAAAAATATAATATTTAAATTATAAATTACATCTCCTTTATTATGTGGAGATGCAGAAGAAGTAGAAAATACTAATTCTTCTGGATTATTAATATTAGTAAAAGAGGTAATACCACAGAATCCTCTTGTGCAATTTACAAATTGTGTACTAGTCTTATATTCATAAGTAATGATTTCATCATTAATTTGAATAATACCATTAGTTTCTGGAAATCCTTCAGTATAACATCCATCATTTTCCAAATATCTAACATCACTTATTAAAACCCCACCAGTAGTCGTAGTAATACCAGTTGCGCCTGGTTGCGCAGTTGAAATGATATTGGATGTAAATCCAATATCCTCTTCAAGAAGTGTAGAACTAGTTAAATTATATAATTGATCAACTTTTACGTATTGATCTATATTTTGAAGCAAATCATATGTTCCTCCTTGATGTTCTTGAGAAACATAATACTGCTCCATAAAATCAGAAAGAAGAGGAAAATCCTCTCTAACAAATCTAGGAAGTTGACTTGCAACAATATCCTGGAATTTAACTCTATCGACGGCCATTCTGTATTATCTTATAAGTGATGTGGATGAATAACTAGAAGTTACTATATAATTACTACCAGAAACGTCATTTCCAGAAGCAATTTCATCAGATACCATATTAATGGTAAGGTTGTTAGCATCTAATTGTAAAAAGAGATCTTGTAATCCTATTACATCATTAGAATAAGGATTTACAGATATTTCAATAAGAGAAAGATCATTACGAAATACATTTGTAGAAATAATCTTCAATGGATTTAAAATAATTTCACCCCTACTATAGTCAATGGTTCCAATACTTCTCTTCACAATTACAGGCTGTGTTGGAGAATCTAATTTAAATAAGAAAATAGTACCTGTAATAAGATCCTCATTAGGAAGATCTCCAAGATAAACAATATCACTAATACCACTCACTTTAAATCCAGAAGATTTAATATTATATCCATCTTCGGATCTAATGTAGAATCGATTTCCATAACAAAGTTCATACTCAGCAAATTGGTTTAATGTAACTTTTAGATCCCTTCTCATATTTACCGTAGTAATATTAGAAGTTATTGATTTATCACTATTATCGATAACATTAAGGAATTTGCTGTACTTAAATCTAGCCCCAAACTTATTTAACTCACTAGAATTAGAGTAATGTGCGACATTGTTTGAAACTACAGTTTTTGCATACTCTGTTGAAGATGTTAAATTTGGATTATAATAAACAGTACTATTGGTTTCTACATACAAATATTTCAAATCAACAATTTCGGCAGTAATACCAGCAACAGCATACTTTTTCAATTCATTTTTGATATTTTGTTTAATTGAAGTGGAAAGGTAGACTCCATTATAAGGTTTAACACTAATAAAAACTCTTCCAAAAGAAGGAGGACTCAATTCTTCTCCACCATAAGCTGAAACTGATTCTGTTTCTGGATAAATTTTAGGAAGAAGAGCTTCATAATCAGCTGATGTTACTGCTCTATTCTGAGAAGCATAAATTCTAGGAGCATACTTTTTAATAGAATCAATAGATTCAATTTCTTTTCCACCATAAGAAGATTGATTTGTTGCAACAACAGAAACACCTGCAGTAACAGTATCTCCATTATTGTTTACTAAAGTTCCAGAATAACTAACACGTCCTATGTTATTTCCTGCACTACCATGAGAAATAATATAATCAACAGAGATATATTCATTCTCTTCTAAAGCCACTCCAAAAGTTCCATCACCAAATAATAATTCATATCTCTCATTATCAGTTTCTTGAATAAAGTAAATACGAGATTGTGAATCTATACCTATCAAACTATCAAACTGATTGAATTTCTTGAAGGCAGATGAAGTACTATTATTATATACTTTCACTCTAAGAATTGAAGTATCTATTCCTTCATTCGAAAGAATAAATCTTTGATAAGGAGTTCTAGAACTATTTGTGAAGGTTTGTTTAATATGTGTACCTTCATAAATGTCAATATCATAAAATTGTGCTAGTCCATCAGATCTTACGGGAACAGTAATATCATCTGGTATACAGAAAGAATAAGGCACTTTCTCAAATCCTTGACCTCCTATTGCAACCAAACCAGCTTTGAGTGTTAATGATGATGCGGTTGTATTAGATGCATCTACATTAAAAGATATGTTAGCTTTGGCTGATTTTCTCGATCTGGGCACATACCCTATATTCCTCGCCAGAGACACCACATTCTCTCTAAGAGTGGCAGAATCAATGAACACCTCATTAGTAGCCATGTTGGCATTATATGAGGCAATATAAGTATTATAAGCTAATGTGTCTATAATTGTCGATAAGTTTGACCCTTCAAAATCATAATCAGTGAAGTTGGAATTCGCTTTCAGATAATTCTGAATAGAGAACTTTATTTGGTCAAAATCGACGTTGCTAAAATTTACTAAAGGCATTTACCTAGTGGGCAATAACGCAAAGGTGAGTTCTTGTTGTGGTACATCAATACCAATAATATAATAAGTAATAGTTACATTAAATGCATGTTCATCATAATTTGCTTCACATTTAACACTATTTAATTCAATACGTGGCTCATAATTTTCTAATGTAGTTCTAATTTCACTTTTAATAGCAGATGAAGTTAAATTATCAAAATTTTCAAATAACAAATTACTAACATTAGAACCCAAAACAGGAGCGAAAGGACGCTCGCCAGGAAGGGTCATAATCAAATTTCTAACTGATCTTGCAATAGCATTCTCATTTCTCAATGCAATTAAGTCGTAATTAATCGGATTTATTTGAAAAGTAGCACTTATATCTTTAAATCCTTGACTAACGCGTTGTACCGGCACTTAATTACAGTTAATACTGGCTTTATTTATCAACCTAAAGGCGAAGTTCTGCCATCATACTCAAATAGTGGGGTAGAATCGTTCTTTTTATCAACAAATTCCTCTACAGATGGTAATTCCTCAAATAATTCACTTTCCTTAGAGTTTTTTCGAGCAGGAGTAAATTTATCATTAGAGATCTCCCGTAAAAAGTCTTGATTTTCCATAATTTTCCTTAATTTCACTACTATTTACCATATAAAGCATAAAAAAACCCCTCCAAAATGGAGAGGAAGGAGATTTTTCTATTTTCCTTGGCCGCGAGACTTCTTTTTCTTATTATTTTTACTAGTTGCAACAAATTTGGTATGTTTCCCTTGACCCTGGCGGGTCTTTTTGGGTATCGACTCCACATAATCTGTGCCCATTAATGATCTTTTAATTTTTGACATTAAATGATCCTCATTTTCTCATGTCCTACCCTAATTCTAGGATCACACCATATTTCAAATCCAACATCCATAGCATCTAGACAGAAACTAACATCTTCACCACACATATCTTGTACTGCACCAGATTCAAATACTTGCATCTTAGGAGCAAACCAAGGATACTTCATCTCTGGATGTTCAAATACACCCTTCTTAATCATAACCCAACCAAAACCAGTATAATCTACAGTAAAAGGCTTCTTCCTTTGACTAATAGAATCTACCATCTCATGATTCATGACTCCACCATTCTGACGGAAGTCATCTTCATCTAACCAATGTGCAACTGATGTAGTCTTACCATCTTCTGTACTATACCAACCAGCTGCAATCCTTCTCTCTTTACTTTCATCAACACTATTAGTTACTACATCATTACCTTCTTCATCTTGTGTAATAGTATCAACAATAGCCTCTGCTGGTAATGCCATATCAGCTAATTGCCAAAACTTCTGACTATCAAAAATAATATCACTATCAATCCATAACTGATAATCATATTGTAACTTACCATCCCAAGGAATCTGATCAGGACCACGTAATACATTAGCTCCTAGACACTTACATCTAGCAAAGTTAACCATAGAAGAATAATCTTGACTAATCTGAATACTCATTTGGTTCTGAACTAAATCAAAACACAATTGTACAAAATTCTTCAAGAACATATACGAAACACCACGTCCTGGCAAACAAAATACAATTGCCTTACCCCTCCAACGTGCTTTAATAGCATCTATATCCCATTCAGGTTCCTCAGTTTTCTTTGATTTAGGGCTAGAAGCCTTAACTGTAAATCCTTTAGCCATTAATTAGAACTCCATTTCAACAATATTTTAACAGTTTATTTAGAAGATGTCAACTTATATTTAATAAGAAGGTATATTATTTCTTTCTTAATTTGTATGTGAATATATGTTTACCAGGGGTTTCAACATATTTTGCAGTTCCATCCTCTAAAGCATTCTTTACTCTCTGTGCAAATGGTTTCAATCTCTTATTACCATCTTTGTCTATGTGATAAGTTCTTATACACTTATCGTGATATGTTCTGTCATTGTAGATAATGACCTTACCTTTTGATGTAAGTCCTCCATATGTGAAGTTACTGGCTTTGTATATTGTTCCACTATGATTATGAAAAGCATCCGCGTATGAGACGATTATTTTATAGTTCGTATTCCTCTTCAACCATTTAATTGTTTTTCCAATGAAATAACTTTCAGCGCACTTTGGTGTGTTGTCTATACAACAAAGTCTCCTGAGTTCAACAACATCTGATTCACTTTCACCATACTTTTTCCAAGAGTTGGCCATACCAAGTGGCCCATAAATCATGGCACCAATGAGTTGAGAATTGTAGAACAATCCAAAGACCTGAGATATTTTGAGTCCATTGACATTGGACGAGTAATGCCAAGTTTCTACAAAATCCCTCACATATTGAATGGTGGTGGGTTTAACATCAAAATCTTTGACACTCAGATGTCTCAAATCCAGATCATCATACAGGAGATCTTTGATAATGTTCATTGAATTTATCTCTGAGTTTATCAATAATTACTATTTTAACAGATTCTACGTCTGAAAGAAAGTCATCCCATTGATCTTCAATACCTAGGACTTTGAAGATAGCTTTTCCATGAAGATGACGAACACCATCTTTCATATAATCATTCTTCTTACGATCTTCCCAGTAGGCATAGAGAGGAATTTTATTCTTCTCCTCAGCTGATTGTTTGAGTTTAATCAAATTAGACTTTCTTGAAGAACTATTGTCAGTTGATGGATTCTTTTTCTGTTCAGCAACAAACCTAGAATCTTCCCAATCAGTTTTCAACCCAACACCTAAATGATTTGATTCTGGATCAGGATTCCATTCAGGTATCGCAGACTCAACGTAATCACCAATAAATTGATCAACTACCCTTGAAAGAAAATATCCTCTATTTTCATCAAAGGTCAGAAACTCATTATATTTAAATGTATTTTTAGAATCAAAATCATAGTTGTTGATTCTTTGAATGATTACTCTCTTAACAGTAATCATTTTGATTTGTGATTATATATTAGAAAAATTATAATCCCAATTGCTAACCAAAAAGTAAAGTCCATATACATTAGATTAATACTACCCACTACAACAGCACCTATAATCACCCAGAATATAAACTTAGGTATAGCTAACAAACAATTAATCATTATGAAGAGAAGAGAAAAGAATTAATAAGAGACCTTTTTTACCTGGGAAAAATTTTTGATGTTTTTTTATATACAACTCGCTTTGTCACCTCTGTAGGTTAGGGACTTATTGGTTTTTTATAATCGCTTCACAATCCCTTTACTTTATATAATAATCTAATTATACTGTCATTTCACTGTTACTGTCAACCCCCATTGCCACACTATGTAATAAGGCAGGGAGAGCATCACACCCACCCTCACTGTTACTCTGAGCCCCCTAGGCACTGTTACTCGGAGCACCCTGAGCACTTAGAGTCCTCAGAGCCCCCTGGGCACTTGGGGCACCCTGGGCACTGTTACTCGGAGCACCCTGAGCACTGGAAGCACTCAGAGTCCCCTGGGCACCCTTAGGCACCCGAAATACTCAGGGCACTTGGAGCACCCTGAGCACTGGAAGCACTTAGAGCACTGTTACTCAGAGCACTGTATCTTGTACTTCTACGATATCATCGAGCACTGCTATAATGTCATTGCCATTGTTAGCATTTTCAAGAAGAAATAGGGCGAAGGTCTTAGACATTTTGGTCTGTGTTTGTTTGACTCTCTTAATATAACAGACCTCAGGGGGTTTGTGTGGAATTGTGTGCCACTTTGTTGACTGTCTCCTTAAGTATAAAGAACTGTCCCTACACTAATATACACTTACCCACTGTAATCCTATAATGGTTTGGGTGTGATGTCAAGAGAACTTATAAGAACTGTGACATATAAGAAATTGAAATATTACCATAATTTATAAGTTTGGGTGGGGGGATTTGGAAATAAAATTGTATTCCCCCTTGACGATTGTAATCCTTATGTGTTACAATCTAAGATGACAATAAGATCTCACATTATCAGGAACCCATGAAGATTATAAGAGAGTTTCTGTTACCTTCTCTAACCTATTATGATGATCTATTGTTTGTACTTACTGTGATACTTATGAGTTTATTTGTAACACTCTTATAGAAGAATTATACAAAGTTTTACACAACCTTTTACACAGACTTATCCACAGAATATAACACTTTTACCACAGATTACACCCCCTTTTCAACAACCTCTGTGGAAAACTATACACAACTTATACATATTTAGAATAACCTTTTTAAATGTTTTTCCTCCTATTATGTTACATTCGTTCCTTATTACACTATTAGTCAGCACCTGTAATCCATTTTTGTCTTGTTCGATGTTAGTGGGCACTTGTAATCCTCTCCTTTCAATGATTATCGGTGCTTATGATATTAGCATTATAAGATATGATATTATACTACCTATTAAAAATAATTCGTTGACCCCTAAACTCTAAACTCTAAGTGTAAGGGAAGTGCATAAAAAAAAGAGGTAGAATATTACTTCCACCACTTAGATCCTATAATAAATCTTCTATCCATCTCTTTCTTTTGTCCCTCTAATCTATCCATTGAACAGGGAGAACTCATGTCTTTAGGTCTTCTATTATCAGACATTAATTGTTCTTTAGTGGGAATGGAATCTAAAGGTTTGTATGAGTTAATGAAGGGGGTTAATTGATACATTAACTTTTCATCTAACTCTACATTTCTGAGATGGTAGATTTCATTATTACGACAATTTTCATAACCTCTTTTTGGTCTAATGAACTCCTCACTGTTACAAGGTAGTTCCTCTTTTTGAGGTAACATTTCTAACACTGTGACAAGAACATTTAGACCATGTTCGAACACTTTATCCATTGAATTCATTTGATTTTCTCCATATCATCTAACATATTCATTGTTAGTTTACCAAAGAGATTTTGAATACAATTGTGAAACCAATCATCGGGTCCATCTTCCATTGTATGAATCCAAATCCAGTGATAATGGTTGAGTAATTGTGTCCTAAATGAGTTGATCATGAAGTGAAATTGAACTACATTAGTAGGGCATTTTAGACGATCCTAACTTTAATTGCAATTACTCTTATCTTCATAAGGATTGTATATGTCATCCTGATGGGTATAATTTGGTAAGGTATCTTCTACCTGTAAAATAAAAAGAACTCCTACTAAAAGTAAGAGAACATATTTGATATTCATCCGGGGTCAATCCAGATAGAAAGTTTACTTAATCTTTTCGCAATCCATCTTCGTACTTTAAATGAATTGGTCCATATGAGGTACAAAATTATACCCCAAAGAAGTACTTCGGTCATGATAATAAAAAAAAGAAGGGGTGAATTATACCCCTATCAATAACGATTTGGAATAGAACTATGATAATCTTCTGTTACTTCTTGGTCGAATTCATCTGGTGCTGGGTAATCATTTGATGATAACATATCCATCACATCACCTTGTGACATGTATTGGAGACAGTTAATCAACATTTGTTTTCCATCTATACCATCATCAACTAATGACAATGCATAGTTTCTGTAATCCATAGTAGAAACAAGGGTAAAGAAGTGGAAGATTAAAGGGGTCAAGGGAAGGGAATCCCTAAGAAAATCAACCTCAAAAGAGGAATGATTTGATTAGAAAGTCAATCACATTCCATTCATATAATCATGAAGTTCAGAATAATACTGTTCTTCAGTATCAAACTGTCTCCCATGAATTACACAGGGGAATGTTTTCTTTTCAAACATTGTTGATGCAACTTGCACATCTTGTTTGTCATAACCCATCGCAACTAAGGTTTGAATGTAAGGATTAATCATTGAGTAAAGTAGAAAACATTTAGAGGGTGAACCCCTAAGAAAATCAACCTCAAAAGAGGAATGATTTGATTAGAAAGTCAATCACATGTTGGGAAGATTATCAAGTGTTTCTTGAGTAACTTCCTTTGCTTTCATCCCCGACAAATACTTATTGATGTGTCGGGTAGTTGTAGAACTCCATTTTTTTGAAGTCCTAATGTAACCTTCTCCTGGAATGAAACCTGCAACAGGTGTCTTATAAGAGAAGAATACTTGTTCCCCAGTATCAAACTCAAGGAGGGTCTGATTTGGAGCAACTGGTGTGAGAATCATAAAGTAAAGTAGAAAACATTTAGAGGGTGAACCCCTAAGAAAATCAACCTCAAAAGAGGAATGATTTGATTAGAGAATCAGTCACAATCAGGATAAAGAAGTTCAAGGATTACATCTTGAACTTCATCACTGACTACAATGTCCTGTGCTTCGATAAAATCAACACACATTTCGTAGTCGGGTGACATTTCACCAATAAACTCGTATAACATTTCATATATTAATTGAGTTAGATTGGAAGTTGAATTCATAAT
>MPMD02221447.1_pt1 | contig 13707 bp, 9 predicted proteins | sample 1617291 | NCBI WGS metagenome assembly MPMD02 (sample SAMN05944810, study PRJNA350692) | marine metagenome | biome: marine; feature: ODZ; material: water; isolation source: 120 m water sample filtered on 30 um supor filter | place: Pacific Ocean | collected 2012-04-09 | depth 120m m | reverse complement strand
CGGAGGAATACGGCTGCGGCCTCGAAGGGGTGTTTCGGGCCAAGGGCGGCACCTTGACAGGCGTGCTCAACGGCGTCGATTACACCGAGTGGAACACAACCGACAATCCGCACCTCGCAGCCGCCTATTGCGCCGATTCGCCAGATGGCAAATCTCTCAACAAGCGAGCGCTGCAACGTGAGCTTGGCCTGCCGCTACTCGATGGAGTGCCGCTACTCGGCAACATCAGCCGTTTCACCGATCAGAAGGGGATCGATATTTTGCTCGGCACGCTGGAGGCATTGCTCGGCAGCGGGGCGGCGTTTCAGTTTGCCGGGCTGGGCAGCGGCGATCCGTTGCTCGAAAAGGCGATGAGCCGCTTGGCCAAGCGGCATCCCGAGCAGGTCGCCGTGAAGATCGGCTATGACACCGGCTTGGCCCACCGTATCGAAGCCGGGAGTGATTTTTATGTGATGCCTTCGCGCTTCGAGCCGTGCGGCCTCAACCAGCTCTACAGCCTGCGGTACGGCTCAGTGCCGATCGTGCGCACCACCGGCGGGCTGGACGACTCGGTGATTGATCTTGGCCAAGGGGAGGACACAGCGACCGGCATCAAGTTTGGCGACTGCTCGGCGGCGGCACTTGGCCAGGCGCTTGGCCAGGCGCTGGACTTGTTCGCCGAGCCCAAGCGCCTGGCCAGGGTGCGCGACAACGGCATGCGGGCCGACTTTTCGTGGAGGCAAACCACGGCCCAATACGACAGGCTATACGCCAAAATCAAAAAAACCGGCTGCGTGACACAGCCGGCTTTGGGAAATTCATGATGGATCGGTTGATCAGAAAGGTGGCTTGGACTTCATATTGCGAGCCCGGACCTCATTGCCTTTTTCTTGCTTCATGAGCTTTTTTTCCACCTGTCTCAGTCTCGCTTCGTTTTCGGCCTTGAATTCCGCCTCAGCCTCCCGGATGCCGGGAAGCCGTTGACGTTCCTGTGAAACGATGAGGGCGGCATCTTCGGGCGACTTGAGAATGGTCGGCCGGATCAGGACAAGCAGTTCCGAGCGCTTGTTCATGCTGGACTGATTCTTGAACAGATTGCCCAGCAACGGGATGTCCTTGAGAAACGGAACTCCAGATTCGGTTCCAGTCTTTGAATTCCGAATGAAGCCTCCCAGAAGAATCGTGTCCCCATCCTTAACCGAGATGGTGGAAGCAGCCTCGCGCTCCGTGGTTTGCGGCGCCTTCATGCCGGTGCTACCCTGCTGTCCGCCACCCATGTCAATGAAGCCGTCCAGTTCGGAAATGGTTTGTTGAATCTCCATGACAACCAAGTCATCGGGAGTGATGTACGGCGTCACATCCAGGGTGATACCCACATTGAGAAATTGAGTATAACCACCACCACCATAACCACCACCGTAGCCACCATAACCACCATAACCACCACCGTAGCCACCGTAACCGCTACTCCCCTGATAAGGGACCTGCTCTCCGTTGAAGAATGTCGCCGGAACGGCGTGACTGGTCTGCACGCGCGGGGTTTGCAGCACCTTGGCCGAGCTGTTGTTGGCGAGAGCACTCATGGCAAACTCAAGGGAATCGTCATAGCGGCTGATGTAGGAGAATCCACCGCTCAGGGCTCCGGCCCCAAGCGTGCTCAGCACATTCCCAGCAGCGCCCGCAGCGGCAGCTACACCCCCATCGGCAACTCCGTTTTGACCATCCTGACCACCTGCCTGCCCACCAGTGTTGGGAGAAGTTGCGGGAGCGGCACCGCCTGTGGAAGGGCCGCCGTTCATGAATCCTCCAATATGACGACTGTCTCCCGGGCCTTCCTCGTTGTGCATAAAGGCGTTGACGCCCATTTCCATCCCGTCGGTCAACGTCACGTTCACGATGATGGCCTCGATGAGCACCTGCGCCAGCAGGTTGTCCACGTGACTCACGATCTCGTCAATTTTCACCATGTCTTCCTCGTTGGCAAATATGATCAGCGAGTTGGACCGGTAATCGGGAATGATGCGGGCATTCTCCAGAATCTGGATATCGCCGCCGGCGGCTCGATTGACGATACCCTGCAAGCGGTTGCGGAATGAGTTGGACGAACTGCTGGATGAGGTAGAGGGACGATTCTGCAGGGAGCGAACACTCCCGCTACGGGATGAGCTGCCGCGGGACGACGAACTCGTCCGGGAGGATGGACTGGTCCGGGAGGAGCTGCCAGAGGGGCTCGAGCGGGAAGTACTGGAGCCGGTGATCAAGTCCTGCATTGTGGCATAAATTTCCTCCACCTTGCCATAGCGAATCGGTATAACCTTGAGCTTGTAGTCCTCCTCCGGCTTGATGTCGATGCGCTCTAGCAACTCGAGCATCCGCTTGATGTTGGAGGAGTTGTCCCGCAAGACGAGCGTCTTGCTGACGTCCAACGCCACGATGCCGGCCGCATTCTTGGCCATCGGCGTGAGCATCGGGACGGCCTCGCTGGGCAGCAGGTGTTTCAACTGCTTGATATGGGTGATGTACTGGTTGGCCTCCGGCAGTTCGTCTGCAGTGGTGATGGTCGAGAACGCCGCACCCTCCTGCAGCGCGTTGGCGCTGGGCACGAAGGTGACAAACTTATCCCCCACTGGGATGGTCGTGTAGCCGTTGAGTGAGAGCACGCTGTCCATCGCCTGGATGGCCTCCTCGACGGTCAGGGGTGTCTCTGCCACGAGTGTGACATTGAGATTGGGCAACGCTGAAGCGCGCAGGATCGTTCGCTTGACATATTTGGCGTAAATCTCAAGGAACTGCTCGAGTGGCATATTGACGAATTTCATGTCCGCAGCCGGAATGATTTGGTCATTGGCTGGGGGCGCAGCGGCCGGATCGGGCGCAACGGCAGGATCCGCCGCAGCGGCGTTGCCGGGCGTCGGTGGGACCGGTGGGACCGGTGGGGCCGGTGGGGCCGCGGGCTGCGCTTGGCCAAGCGCGGCAAATGCCAGCGCCAGGACACCAGTAGTCAGGTTTTTCATGGCTCTCGAGTGGTTGATGTAAAGTTTCATGGATTGAATCTATTGAGTCTTGCGGACGGGCCGGGTGGGAATGGTGCGCTTGGGCACGGTGCGCTTGTTGCCACTCGGCTTCGTTTTCGGCTTGGCCGGCTTGGTTTCGTCGGCCTTGGTTTCGGGCTTGGCCGGCTTGGACTTGGCCGCAACCTGCTCCGACTTGGACTTGGCCGCAACCGGCTCCGGCTTGGCCTCGGTGGCTGGCTTGGCTGCGACTGGCTTGGGCTGCGTTGCCTTGGGATCCTTTTGGTAACTGGCGGTCAGGTTCATCCAGCCATCCAGACGATAACGGTTTTTGTCCGGCTTGATGAGCAGATCGCTCACACGCACCATCGACTCGCTGCCGCCGAGTTTCCAGAGGAAGTTGACGAGATCGCTCTCCTTGCTGGAAAAGTCGACGCGCATCGTTTTCTCTTGAAAAAACTCGTTGGTCTTGGTGGTCGTGCGCCCGAGTCGGGTCACCCGCACGCCGTTGGCCGCCGTGAGGTTGTTGATGGTGCGGCGCATGGTGAACTCCTGCTCGATCGGCATCACCGCCGAGCCCAAACCCTCAAGTGTGCGAATCTTGTCTTCATAAAGAGGAATCTTGCTGATCTTGAGTTTCTTGTCCGGCTCGATGTCGTTGGGGGGGGTGATGTCGTTGGCCTTGGCGATCGCCTCTGCGGTGGTTTTGTGTTTTTTGGCGATGGTGCTCAGCGTGTCGCCCTTGTGGGTGGTGTAAGTGATGGCGATCTCCTTCTCAAAGCTGATCAGCTGTGTTTTCTCCTTGTCAATTTTTTTTTGGGTTTCTCCCGGATCGGGAATCATCCCCCACACCATCCAAGCGAGCGCGCACATCAGCACCACGAGCACGAACATGACCAGCCGCCGCTCGCCGCTGCTCAGGTTCAACCTGTCAAATATGCTTTGGTTACTCGCCATTGAAATCACACGTCAACGACCAATAGGTCTGGTTTTTTTTCAAGTCCTGCCGGATCGATACGGCCTTCACTCCGGAGAACAGCGCCTTGCCGTCAGCCGACTCCATCTGTGTCAGCGCCTCCTGGTAATCGTCAATCAACGTCGCCTTTCCGGCATCCGCCGCGCCGGTGATCCGCAGTGCCCGGCCCGTGTTGCCGTCAAGTGCGCGGCTCGACTCGAACTTCAGCTCGGTAAACTTCAACTCGCCGGGCAGGCCGGTGGCCACCTTGCCCCACGCGGCGAGCGCGGCGTACTTGAGCGCCTTCTGCTTCTCGAGCGTCTCCACCTTGGCCTTGAGCAGCAGCGCCTCGGTGTACTTGGCACCCTTCTCTTTCACCTCTTGCTTCAAGTTCTCCAGGTCGCGCTGCAGCCAACTCCCGTAAACGTAAAATCCGAGCAGCCCCAGCAGCAGCATCGCCACCACGCCCTTGATCCCCTCCATCCAGAGGCCGTCCAAAAACCGCTGTCGGTTGCGGGTGCGGTACTCCTCGATCATCAGGCCGGGGGCACTGGTTCGGGAAGCGAATTCCGCGGTCGCCGTGGCCAGGTCCACCTCGCTCGCCGGCTCGACTTCGCGGATGCGATCGCCGAAGCACTTGGCTAGGGCCACGTTCCAGTCGGCCGCCACGTCGCCGCGCTTGGCCAAGTGGCAGGCCGGATCGCCCGGCATCCAGCCGGCGACCTCCCCCGCCCAGGCGACGTTGTTGATTTTCTCCACCAACGCATCGCGGCTGGCCTCATGATTCGGCAGGTTGAACGAGTTGACATCACACAGCCGGCCGCCGAACCACCACGACACCAGAGCCAGCACCGAGTCGGCCCCTTGCACGAGCTGAATGTGCGCCCCGTCCGCCCTCGACTCGCCGGGCACCAGTTCTCGCAGCAGCGGCACCTCCACCCGGTCGGCAAGAAAATTGGCGGCCTCGAGTTCCTCCAGTCGCTCCTCCACCACGCTCCGCTCGGCAATCGTGACCAGCACCGTCTGGTTGCCCTCCTGCCCGGTGGAGCCGGGCACCGCCTCGGCGGACCAAACGGTCTGCGCCATTGGGAGCGGCGACAAATCCTCGATCTGGAACTCGACCATCGGCAGCAGCTCGTCCGGCTCGCATGCTGGCAGATCGACCACGCGCAAAAAACCCTTCTCCGGCGGCAGGGTGGCGATATTGAGCTTGCGGCTGAGCAGGTCGCTCCAGTCCTTGGCCACTGCCTTGGCCGGCGGGTCGTCGCCCTCGGCCACGCGCAGGTCGCCGGAGAGCTTCACTTTTTTCGACGAGACGGAGAACTGCCATAGCCGGCTCCCCTCGGCCGTCGGCTCAAGCAGATTGCAACTGCTCCATTTGGTTTTCTTTCCCGCCATGCTACTCGTCCTTCAAGTGCTCATCGGACATGGTCACGCGCAGAATCTCCTCGATGGTCGTCTTGCCATCGACCACCTTTTGCCAGCCGTCGTCACGCAGGGTGCGCATGCCCTCGTTGATCGCTGCCTGGCCGATGATTGACGACGCCTCGCGCTTGAGAATCAGCGGCCGGATGGTCTCGCTCATCACCAACATCTCGTAAATGGCCAGCCGCCCTTTGTAGCCCTGTTGGCGGCAATCTTCGCAGCCGGCCCCGTGGTGAAACGTGCCGGACTCGATGATGTGCTCCGGGCAGCTGATCTGCCGCAGATAGTCGCGGTCGACCTTCTGCTCCTCCTTGCAGTTAGGGCAGATGGTGCGCACCAGGCGCTGTGCCATGACCGCCTCCACCGACGACGCCACGAGAAACGGCTCGATACCCATGTCGATCAGCCGCGTGAACGCGCCCGGGGCGTCGTTTGTGTGCAGTGTGCTGAACACCAGGTGACCGGTCAACGCTGCCCGGATGGCGATGTCCGCCGTCTCGCCGTCCCGAATCTCACCCACCATCACCACGTTCGGGTCCTGCCGCAGGATGTGCCGCAGGCCGGTGGCGAACGTCAGCCCAATGTCCGAGCGCACAGCGATCTGGTTGATGCCATTCAGTTCGTACTCGACCGGTTCCTCGATGGTGATGATCCGCTGGTGCACGGAGTTGATCGTGCTGAGGAAGGCGTAAAGCGAGGTGGACTTGCCGGAGCCGGTCGGCCCTGTGACCAGAATGATCCCGTGCGGCTTGACGATGAGTTCGCGCAGGATGGCCTCGTCCTTGGGGTCGAAGCCCAGCTTGTCGAGACTCAGGAAAATGGTGCCGCGGGTCAGCAAACGCAGCGACACGCTCTCGCCGTAAACGGTCGGCACGGTGGAGACACGGATGTCGAGTTCCTCGCCCTTGATGCGGACGTTGATGCGGCCGTCCTGCGGGAGGCGTTTCTCGGCGATGTCCATGCCGGACATGACCTTGACGCGAGAGATGAGCGAGGCCTGGTATCGCTTCAACTGCGCAGGCATCGGCGTCTGGTGCAGGATGCCGTCCACGCGGTAACGGATGCGGAACTCGTCCTCCGCCGGCTCGAAGTGAATATCGGTCGCCCGGTCCTTGAACGCCTCCCAGATGACCTGGTTGATGAACTTGATCACACTGGCGTCCTGGTCGCCCTCGGTGATTTCCTTGTCCTCGTCGAAGAGAATCTCAAACGGCTCGTCGTCGTCCTCGAGTTCCTCAAGCGTCTCGGCGCCAACTCCGTAAAATTTCTTGAGTGCCTTCTCGATTTCGCTGCGCGGGGCCAGCGCCAGCTTGACCGTGCCGCCGGCGTTGAACTGCACGGCGTTGATCATCGCCGAGTCGAACGGGTCGCTGACGGCCACCTCGAGCGTGCCGTTCTCGGCGTGGATCGGCAGAACGAAATGCTGAAAAGCCACCTTGGTGGTCACCCGCTTGCGCGCCTCGGCGGATGGGCTGATATCCTTCAGGTCGACGAAACGCAAATCCATCGCCTTGGCCAAGCGCTCGAGGAAAGCGTCCTCCGTCAGCCCTTTTTCTCGGGCAAAAAACGCCAACAACGGCTCCTCAGAGCCGTTTTCAGCGGCCACACGCCACTCCTTGGTCAGGTCCGAAAACTCAACCGGTGTGGCCAAATCAGCTTCAGCCAAGATCTGTTTGATCGATATTAGTGCCATTCTGCGGGCAGCAAGTGAACGGATAAACAGCGGTTTTCGGCAAAAGTTGCGAAAAAAGAGACTAAATAACGGCCTACCAGCGGGATGGACACTCCCCTTGGCCAAGCGATGTGCCTCTCCGTCTAATCCCCTGTGAGGGTGGTCAGGAAATTCTTCAGCGCCGGGGAGAGAGCCTTGCTTTTCTTATGCACCACCGCGACGGGCCTGGCGAGCTGCACATCGCTAAATTTCACACTGGCCAGGCTGCCCAGCTTGACCTCCGGCACCACGGTGACCTCCGGCACAATCGCCACTCCGGTGCCAATCTCCACTGCCCGCTTCACGGTCTCGATGTTGTCGAACTCCATCACCAAATTGACGGCGATTTTCTTCTCCCGCAGCACGCGGTCGATCCCCCGCCGTGTCGGGATGTCGATATGAAAGCCGACCAGATTTTCCCCCGCGATGTCGGCGAGCTTGATTTGTCCGCGCTTGGCCAAAGGATGCCCCGGTTCGCACGCCAGCACCAGCGACTCCTCCATCAGCGGGATGATGTTCAATTTGCTGTTTTTGCCCGGATAGGCCAGGAGGCCAAGGTCCACCGCGTTGCCCAGCACGTCCTCGAGAATCTTGTCCGCGTGACTGTACTCGACGTGCACGTTGACGGTCGGGAATTTTTTGAGGAACTTTTTCAGAAACGGAGGCAGCGTGTGCAGCCCGATCGAGTAGATCGTCGAGACGCGGATGTTGCCCGACACCACGTTTTGCAGGGACTGCATCCGGCTCGTCAGCGTCTCGAAGGAGTTGATGATCTCCTTGCTGTGATCGTAGAGCAGCTGCCCATCCCGGGTCAGCCGAAACATCTTCTTGCTGCGCTCGATCAGCAGCGTGTCGAAATGCCGTTCGAGCGAGTTGACCTGCTGGCTCACCGCCGACTGCGTGATCTGGTTCACCCGGGCCGCACTGGTAAAACTCCGGCTCTCGGCCAGGTCGCAAAAAACCTTCAGGCTCTCGATCTGCATAAGCCCAGTTAAATTGAGAACACTGCTGAGTCAAACTTTCTTAATGCAACCAACAGGCATGGCCGGGATTGACCAGTGGCCGTTTGTCGCCGTTTAATCAGCCCGGCGGGAGAGCGCCAGTTCTGCGAATGTATCATATCACCCGATTGCCCAATGGACTCCGGTTGGCCACGGCCGAGTTGCCGCACATGGCCAGCGTCAGCCTCGGCATCTGGTCGGCCGTCGGCAGTCGCTGCGAACGAGCGGGTGAGACCGGCATCAGCCATTTCGTTGAGCATATGCTTTTCAAGGGCACCCGCCGCCGCTCCGCTGCCCAGATTTCGCGGGAGGTCGAGGGCATCGGCGGCTACATCAATGCCTGCACCAGCGAGGAAAGCACCTGCTACCACGCCCGCGCCCAGGCTAGCCAGGCCGCCACGCTCATGGATGTCCTGGCCGACATGTACCTCAACCCGGTTTTTGATCGACGCGAAATCACCCGCGAGCGCCGTGTCATTAAGGAGGAAATCGCGATGACGCTCGATCAGCCGTCACAGCATGTGCTCGAATTGTCCGACGAGACGCTCTGGCCCGACCAGCCGCTTGGCCGCTCCATCGCCGGCGACGAACGCAGTCTAGACGGCACGCGCCGCCGCGAGCTCGCCGGCTTCCACGCCCGACACTACGTCAGCGGCTCGACGGTCGTGGTCGCCGCTGGGGACATTCGCCACCGGGACCTGCTCGACTTGGCCAAGCGCTTGGCCAGGCGCGTGCCCGCCGGTGGCCGCTCGAGCTGGTTCCCCGCCGTGAACGGCCAGGCGCGGCCGGAGGTCAGGCTGTTCACCCGCGACATGGAGCAAACACAGTTTGCGCTGGGTATCCGCACCTGTTCACGACACGACCCAAGGCGGTTTGCCCTGCGCTTGGCCAATGTGATCCTCGGTGAGAACATGAGTTCGCGCCTGTTCCAATCCATCCGCGAGGAGCACGGCCTGGCCTACAGCATCTGCTCGACGCCGAACTTTTATCACGACACCGGTAGCCTCACGATCGCCGCCGGACTGGACACCGCCCACACGCAAAAAGCGCTCAAGCTGACCGTCGTCGAGCTGCGGTGTCTCCGCGAAAAACCGCCCGGAGCCGCCGAGCTGCGCCGCGCCCGCGACTACCTCATCGGCCAGCTCGAGCTCTCCCTCGAGAACACTGAGAGCCAGATGAACTGGATAGGCGAACAGTTGCTGGGCTTCGACAAAATCATCCCACCGGACGAAATCAAGACCCGCCTCCACGAGATTCGCCCGGGCGACATCCGCCGTGTGGCCAACGATTTTTTTCAGCCGGAACGCCTTTGCCTCTCGCTCGTCAGCCCGCTCAAGAACGAACGTGGACTGCGCAAACTGCTCGAAATTTGACCGCCTGATGCCCTGCCCGTTGATCCAGGAAATTGAAACGCGCCACACGCCCGAGTCGCTCACCGCCGGGCTTCGCGCCGAGCCGGGGACGATCCTATTGCGTTCCGGCACGATGGAGCACGGCGAACGCTTCAGCCTCATCGCTACTCGACCGTTTCTACGGTTTGAGTCGTACGGCTCGCGCTGCGAGATTGAGTCGGTCGCCGGTCGCCGCACGCTGTTCGGCAGCCCGTGGAAACTTCTTGAGAGCCTCTCTGGCCGTTACGAACTGCTTGAGGAAATCGACCTGCCGTTCCCGCTCGGAGGTTGCTTCGGCTACTTCGGCTACGAGCTGAAACAGTTCATCGAGCCGCACCTGCCGCTAACGACACACAACGACCTGGAACTGCCGGAGTGCAGCGTCGGGTTTTACGACAGCCTCGTCGTGTTCGATCACCACCTCGACAAGGCATGGCTCATCTCCACCGGCCTCGGCGAGGAGGGTGATCGCTCCGAAGACCGCGCCCAAGCCGCCACCAGATTTTGGCTCGAGCGTCTCGGTAAGTTTGGCCAAGCGCCCGCCACCGAACCGCTGCTTGGCCAAGCGGCGACGACGCAAGTCACCTCGACGATGTCTCGCGACGACTACTGCAAGGGAGTGCAGCGGATCATAGACTACATTAGGGAAGGCGACATTTACCAGGCCAACCTCACGCATCGCTTGGCCGCGAAGGTGGGAGTCGATGGCTGGACGCTGTTTCAGCGACTGGCCACTGCGTCGCCTGCACCGTTCTCGGCCTTCATGCAGTGCGGCAGCTTCCAACTCGCCAGTTCGTCGCCGGAGCAGTTCCTGCGGCTGAGCGGCGACCACGTCACCACCCGGCCGATCAAGGGCACGCGCCCGCGCGGCATGTCGCCAGACCTCGACGCGCGGCTGGGCTACGAACTTCAGACCAGCGCCAAGGACCAGGCCGAGTTGGTGATGATCACCGACCTGCTCCGCAACGACCTTGGCCGATTCTGCGAATACGGCTCGGTGACCGTCCCGGATCTGGCGAAGCTTGAGCGCTTCGCCCAGGTGCAGCACCTCGTCTCGACCGTGGCCGGGCGCCTGAGACCGGGCGTGACGCATCTGCACGCGCTGGCCTCCTGCTTCCCCGGCGGCAGCATCACCGGCGCGCCGAAGATTCGCGCAATGGAAATCATCGACGAACTCGAGCCGGTCGTCCGCGGCCCGTACACCGGCTGCCTCGGTTACCTCGGCTTCAACCGAGAAAGCCAGTTCAACATTCTCATCCGCACGGCGGTTTGCCGCGACGGGATGGCGTGGTTTCACGTCGGTGCCGGCATCGTCGCCGACTCCGACCCCGCCGCCGAGTACACTGAGACGCTGAACAAGGCGGCCGGCTGGCTGGCGGCACTGAACCTGCCGCTGTCGGCATTGCCCTTGTCTCCCGCAACGGAGTCACCCACCCTCCGCGCGTGACCGGCCTCGGCACCATCCTCAACATCGCCTGCATTCTCCTCGGGGGATTCGCAGGGCTGTTTATCTTCCGTAACATCTCCGCTAAAACGCAGCAAAATCTGAAGACCGTCATCGCGCTAGTGTCGCTGGCGATCGGCTTCAAGATGATCTGGGACGGCCTTGCCGGCAGCTACTCCGAACAGCCGTCGCGCGGCTGGCTAACGCGCGGATACCTGTTCATCGTGATGATGCTCTCGCTGGGCAGCGGCAAGTGGCTCGGCGGCAAAATTGGTATTCAACGGCGACTCAACTTAATGGGGGCTTGGGCTCGAAAAAAGTTTACTTCAGCCGCGATGAAGGAGAACGAAAAACATCCGCCAAGCGAGGGCTTCATCACCTGCACACTGCTGTTTTGCGTCGGGCCGATGTCGCTGCTCGGGTCGATCCAGGACGGGCTCACCGGCGATATTCAGATTCTTGGCATTAAGTCGGTGATGGATGGCATCTCGACAATGACCTTCGCGACGACATTTGGCTGGAGCGTGCTCTTCTCCGCCGTGCCGGTGCTGGTCTACCAGGGCACGCTGACTTTGCTGGCTGTCGTGGTGAAACAATGGCTCGACGCCCTACCCGTGGCAGGATTGCTGATCGACTCCATGACCGCGACCGGCGGCTTCATCGTGCTGTGCATCCCGCTGTTGCTGCTGGAGATCCGCCGAATCCAGTTGGCTGACTACCTCCCCGCCCTCGTCATCGCCCCTGCCGCCGTCTGGACGTTCCTCGGCTGAATCCGTCGGTTAATTCATCCGCAGATTTTCGCAGATAAAAAAATATCTGCGCGAATCCGCGTCATCTGTGGAAAAAAACGGAATGATACGAATTATCCGGAAAGACAAATTCCACCTTGTTTAGTCTTCGGAGAAAAACGACCATGTGCCGGTGAACGATATGTTGGAGCGAATCAAGCAACTCGTTTCCAACAGACTACCGGATATCCGAACACGGCTATGATGAATTGGCGGCGGTGTTGGTGCCGGCGTACCAGCTTGATCCGCAACAGTGGTCAGTGGATAATATGCGAAGCAAATCATGACGACTAAACGACAGACAAAACTGGTGCACGAAGGCGATTACGTGGCCGAGGTGCAGTTGGATTTGATTTCAGATGACAACGGCTGGTCGCCGTATCGGGGTGAGCCGATGGCATGCCATTCGAGCACAACGTTGATTGATGGGGTTGGCAGTTGGCCGCATCCTTTTTTCACGAAGTTTATTCAATGTTGCGTTGGTATTCTGATGTTCATCGCAATTGCGGTTGGGTTACCCCACCCGCATGGCGCTGAGGTTCGATGGCCACAGTTTCGAGGACCGGCCGGTTCCGGTATCGGGAGCACGGATTTTCCCACGCACTTTGGGCCAAATTCAAACGTGCTGTGGAAAACCGAGCTGCCCCCGGGCCACTCCTCGCCTTGCATTTGGGATGATAAAATCTTTCTGACTGGTTTTAATGGAGAAAAACTCGAAACCCTCTGCCTGAACCGCCGCGACGGCCGCATCCTCTGGCACCGGGAAATTCAGCCCAACAAAATCGAGCGAGGCGCACGATTAAGTGATCCGGCCACAGCCACCCCGACCACCGATGGTGCGCGAGTGTATGCGTATTTTGGGAGTTTTGGTCTGCTGTCTTATGATTTCACGGGCAGGGAACTGTGGCGCAAGCCGCTTCCTGTTCCAGTCACCCACCACGGTCCAGGGGCTTCGCCAGTGCTGGCTGGGAATTTGTTGGTCCTCGTATGTGACCAGGATATGGACTCCTACCTGCTGGCCATGAACAAGCTGAATGGCGAAATTGTGTGGAAGACGGAACGCCCGACTTTTCGTCGCGGCTTCTGCACTCCCCTGCCTTGGCCACCGGAAAAGCCGAAACAACTTATCGTCCCTGGCACTTTGCGACTTGTCGCTTACAATTTGAACGATGGCTCTGAACGCTGGAGCCTTCGTGGATTACCTAACGAAATGGTTGCATCACCAGTAACCGGCGAAGGACTTATCTTTGTTGCAGGCTGGACTTATGGCTCTGGAGTCAGGCGAATGCCTCTCTTCGACGACTTGCTCAAGCGGGGAGATGCCAACCGTGACGGGAAACTCACGCGCGAAGAGCTGGGAGGTGGACCTGCCAAGCAGCATTTTGTTTACATTGATGCCAACAAGGATGACCTACTGACACGTGAAGAGTATGCCGTTATTGCCCGCATTTTTGACGAATCGAAGAATATTGCCCTTGCCGTACGACCTGATGGGTTTGGTGATGTAACCGAGACGCACGTAGTCTGGACGGCCAGACGAGGGTTGCCTTACGTGCCATCGCCACTCTATTTCCAGGGTCGTGTCTACCTCGTGAAGAACGGCGGCATGGCTTCATGTTTTCACGCCCGGACCGGGAAGGTGTTTTATCAGGCAGAGCGACTGGGCGCTTTGGGCAGCTATTATTCCTCGCCAGTTGCAGCTGCAGGAAAAATTTGTGTGGCCTCACAGACAGGCACCGTAGTTGTGTATCGCTCTGGCGAAAAACTTGAAGTGTTGGCGCGAAATTCCCTGAATGAACCGATCCTTGCCACTCCTGCCATCGTGGACGAAAAACTTTACGTGCGGACGAAATCGGCGCTTTATGCCTTTGGACACGTCACACCATGACAACGGCCATTTCCCAAATCCCTTATTGTGGAACGGCTCTCCAAGGAGAGTAGTCTCAGCAAAAGGTTAAGCAATAATCTCTTTGACTATGTTGCCGTGCACGTCGGTGAGGCG
>MPMD02077403.1_pt1 | contig 13711 bp, 8 predicted proteins | sample 1617291 | NCBI WGS metagenome assembly MPMD02 (sample SAMN05944810, study PRJNA350692) | marine metagenome | biome: marine; feature: ODZ; material: water; isolation source: 120 m water sample filtered on 30 um supor filter | place: Pacific Ocean | collected 2012-04-09 | depth 120m m | reverse complement strand
CTTGCCTTCGGCCACCATCTTCTTGATCTTCGCTTCCGCGAGAGCGTACTCCTCGCGGGTGAATCTCTTGGCAGGTTCATTGCCACCGATGGCCTCACGCATCTCTTTGAGCCTGCGGCCCGCGTCCTCCCTGCTGACCTTGCCTTCGGCCACCATCTTCTTGATCTTCGCTTCCGCGAGAGCGTACTCCTCCCGGGTGATACCCTTGGCGGATTTATTGCCGCCGATGGCCTGACGCATCTCGCCAAGCCTGCGCCTTGCGTCTTCGGGGCTTACCTTGCCTTCGTCCACCATCTTCTTGATCTTCGCTTCAGCGAGAGCGTATTCCTCACGTGTGAGACCCTTGGCGGCTTCATTGCCGCCGATAGCCTGCCGCATCCCGTTCAGCCTCTTGTCAGCGTCTTCCCTGCTGACCTTGCCTTCGGCGACCATTCCGTCGAGTTCCTTCTTGGCGCGTGCGTAATCTGAGCGGGTGAAGGACCTTGCACTGCCATCTCCCTTGCTCGCGCCGGGGGCGATTCTCCTGCGCAACTCCCCCAGCTTGGTCTTCATCTCCTCCCGGCTCAGCCAGCCTGACTTGACGGCCCGCTCCATTTCCCCCTGCATGCGACCGTAGTCCTCCCTCGTGATGGGCTCATCGTCCTGCAAGTTGAATGAGCGTGGGCTCTCTTCAACGGCATGGTTGGTGCCGGCCATTCCGAGGTTGTTGGGCCCAGCAGCAACTAGTACCAGGGCAAGGGTGCCCGAGAGTGTGCGGTTGCCCAGGAGGCACAGGCTGCTGTTTGCGAGGAGTTCAACGGTCCTAGAGAAACGGATCATGAGTGAGCCTCCAATGGCTGAGGCAGGTGTGGTTGGAGTGACAAGCGGAGCCGGGTGAGAGCTTGGTCGAGAGAGCTACGATCGGTACCGGAGAGGATCGACGCTTAGAGGTGACGATTCTCGCGCTCCTGGTAGAAAGGTGGCGAATTATTCCGTCATTCAGGACCCATTTCTAGTGCGATCAGGGTTGGGGTACCCCCCGGATGCCCCAGGAATGCAGGATTTGACGCAGATGCAATGTGCCGACAGCGGGGGTGCCCCGTGGGCCCCATCGCACCGTCGGCCCCGGTCCCTACAATTCCCCCATGGCGCGCGCCCTCCCCCCGCTGTTTCTGCTCGCCCTGATCGCTGCCGGGGTCAGCTGCTCCGGGCAAGATCGCCCCTGGACCGGCGAGCCACCGCCCGAGGCGGGTGGTTGGATCGAAGACCAGGCAGGGCTCTGGGCTCTCGCCCGCAACGGCCAGAAGGCGGGGATCGGTTCCATCGGCTACGCCCAGGGTTGGGAGGAAGCCAAGGACCTGCTGGGAGTCGTCACCTACGAGGAGGGCAAGGCGGAAGAGGGAGGCAACTTGTACAGCTCAGGCCATGGGCCGGAAGCCACCCTGATGGACATGCGTGGCGAGACGCTCCATACCTGGAAGCTGAACTACGCTGACATCCCCGATGCACCCCCACTGGATGACGAGCACCAGAACACATGGCGCAGGGTGCGAATGCTGGACGATGGTTCCCTGGTCGCCATCTACGGTGGACGTGGACTCGTTCGCGTCGATCTAGATTCGCGTTTGATCTGGCACCTGGGCGAGAGGGTTCACCACGACCTGGTCCTCCTGCCCTCGGGTCAGATCCTGACTCTCGGCCGCAGGGAGCGCCTGATGGAGACTCTCAACCCACGCAAGCCGGTGATCGACGACGAGGTGCTGTGGATCTCTGCTGACGGCCAGGTCGAGAAACGCGTCTCCGTTCTGGATGCCCTGCTGCAATCTCGCTGGGCCTCCGATCTACACGCCCTACGCCCCTTGGCCGGAGACGTACTGCACGTGAACACGGTGGAGCCCATCCTGGATCCGCCCCCCGGTGCCCATCCCGCCTTTCAGGTGGGGCGCGTCCTGTGCTGCGCCCGTAATCCGGACTGGCTGTTCGTCCTCGATCCCCAGACCGGACGGGTGGAGTGGCTGACCCGGGCCGGATGGCGTGGCCCCCACGATCCGCGCCTGCTGCCCTCAGGCCGCATCCTCTTGTTTGACAACCTGGGGGCTAGCGACCCCCAGGAGGGCCCCGCCTCCCGGGTTCTCGAGTACGACCCGCTCTCGGCCTCCATCACCTGGCAGTGGCAGGCCGACCCGCCCACCGGCTTCTTCTCCCTCTTTTGTGGGACAGCTACGCGCCTGGGGGGCGGCAACACCCTCATCACCGAGACCGGCAATGGACGCGCCTTCGAGCTGGCACCCGATGGCCACATCGTCTGGGATTTCCACTCGCCACACAGGGCGGGTGTGGACGGGGCTCTGGTGGCCGCGCTATTCGAGGTGCAAAGGGTGCCCCTGGAAAGCCTGCGGTGGATGGAACGCTAGCGCTCCGAACTCAAGGAGTACCTGTCTCGGAACCGCCCGCAGAAGGGGTGGCGTAGGAAGCCCCCGCCATGGTCTCGGAGAGCGTTCGACCTCGGGCGGGAACGGGAGCAATGGTCTGCAGGTAGCGCTTGCGTGGCTGGGTGGGTTTCAAGCCCGCCAAGTCCAGCACCCGTTCGGCGGTTCGCGTGCGCTCCTGCATGGAGAGACAGGAGATGGGGATGTAGGGCACGGCAAACATCTCAAGCATCATCTTGACCATGCCGTCGATGCGCAGCACCTCCTCCCAGTCCACTCCGGCGCGCACGCCATCTTCCTGCAGGAGTTCTCGGTGCGGCCGAAGAAAGAAGACGATGCCCTGCCGGACCTGCCCCATGTACTCCGCGAAGCGTGGATCGGTCGCCACCTCATTCATCAGATTCGAGTGGTGGGCAGCGTAGGCCAGATTGCAGAACGCGCGGTCGGACACGAACGAACCCGGCTGGGATTGCTCGGCTTCGATCTGGCGTTCGAAGACCTGGGACTGATAGTGGCTCACCAACTCCACGTCCGTGCGCAGGGAGTCCAGGCGCTCTTCCATCTCCGCCAGGACCCCGCGGGCCACCTCGGAGATCATGGGTAGGCCGAAGCTGTCGCGGATCCAGCGGGCCAGGGTGGTCTTGCCGGTGGCGTGAGCGCCGACGAGATAGACGTGTACGGGACCTTCCATGGGAGCACTCCGGGGGGGAGGGAGAGGGTTGGGGCGGGGCACGGACATACTACATCTTGTGGGTAAAAGGTCCAGGACTACCGGATGGTGGGCCAGCACCCATCTAAAGCCTGACCCGGAATGGACCTTGAGCGGACCATCGGACGGTCAGGCGGGCTGTCCCTGTTGGATGGCCCGCCAGCCACGCTCGAGCTCAGCACGGTCTAGGTCACGCCCTATGAGGACCAGCACCGATGGGGCGCCCGGTTGGGGCTCCGTGCGCGCCTGCAGGGGGGCTAACTCCAGCCACTGATAGATGCCCTGCAGGGAGTAGAGACCGCTCTTGCCCTCCAGGCGCAGGATGCCCTTGGCACGCAACAGCTCGTGGCCGCGGCGGCGACCGAGAAATTCCAGCCACACGCGCAGTGCTTCCCCATCGAGGGGTGCGCTGCAGCGCAGGGTGATGGTGCCGACTCCGCTCGAATGGTGGCTATGGGTGCAGTTGGCCTGCCCGCAATCTTGCCCCAGGTTCTCCGGGGGACGCCCGAGGGGATCGAGGTCCAGGAGAGGGACAATGTCCACCGCCGCGTGCTCGCTGCGCTGAACCGGAGCCTGGGCATTGCAAAGTGCGATGGCCTCCTGGGCGGCGGACAGCGCGTCCTCGGCCACGCCATCGCAGTGGTTCAGGAGAATGTGATCCGCGTAGGCCACCTGCTCGGCGGCTTCCGGGTGCTCCTGAAGTTGATGCTCAATGTGTCCGGCGTGCGCCAAGGTCACAACGCCCGCCGGACGCATACCCCGGGCCAGCTCGGCGTCCACCAGGAGGGTCTGGATGGCCGGGCCAGGAGAGGCCAGGCCTGACGCCTCAATCACGACCTGATCGAACTTGAGGCGGCGGAACCAGCCCTTGTTCCGGCGCTCCAGCAGACCGTGCAGGCTCGTACGAAGATCTTCACGCACAGTGCAGCAGAGGCATCCCCCCTGAAGCTGGACCAGGTCTTCGTCCCCGCCCACGATCAGGTCCGAGTCTATGTTGACGTCTCCGAATTCGTTGACGACGACAACCACCCGCCGGCCATGGGGTGCTGTGAGGATGCGGTTCAGCAGAGTCGTCTTGCCGCTGCCCAAGAAGCCCGCCAGCAAGGTGACCGGGATGGGATCACCTTCACCCATGGTCATCGATCCTCTCGTGTCGACAACCCGTGTACGGCACTCACGCGCCAGGAGCCGCCGTCGTTGAGAGCCAGGAGACACTCGATGCTCTCACCGCGCGGTCCGCTGAAGCGTGCGAAGCCCTCGTGGATCTCTGGGGCCACATCAGCGGCACCCTCCCCGGGCACGGAACCTGAATACTTGGAGGTGACCCGGCAAGCGATGAGCTTCCAGTCTTTCAGGGAGTTCGCCCAGCCCCCGGGTTCCTCATGGTTCGCCCGCCCCTTCTTGCGCCAGGCCACGGTGGTTGACGCGTCGGACTCCTTGAGAAAGAACGCCTGCAGGACGCGATCTTCCTCCCCCATCAGGGCGCGCCACCAACCACGGGCCACCTCCCGCGCGCCAAGAGACAGCCAGCCCCGGGTGTCGTCCTCTTCAGCCGGCGCTCGTTCAAAGGCAAGAACGTGCTGCCAGGGCAAAGCCCCCGTACCAGACTGAAACCGCAGGCCGTTGCGCGCCATTTCGTCGAGTACCTGGACCTGAGACATCTTGTGCTCGGTCTTGATGTGTACTTCTGGATCCTCACTGCGGAATTCCACGAGCACGAGCCGGCCGCCGGGCCGCAGGCTGCGGCGTACGTGATCCAGCACCCTCACCGGATGGGAGAGTTCGTGGTACACGTCCACCATCAACACCAGGTCGCAGGAGGCAGGCTGCAAGTGCGGATCGTCGATCGCGCCCTCAATGGTCCGGATGTTCGTGATGCCCGCATCCCCGGCGCGGACCTTCAACATGGTGAGCATCTCGGGCTGCAGATCCACGGCCAGGACCTCGCCGTCCGGTGCCACGGCTCGTGCAAGAGGAAGGCTGTGATAACCGTTTCCAGAACCCAGATCGCAGACGACCTGTCCAGGCTTACAGGCCAGCCACTCACGGAGCATGACGCCGTTCTCCTCCTTCTCCCTTGTCTCGCGCAACAGCCAGGGGGCGCCGCTCCAGTGCATGGTGCGGGCCACGGGACGGCCCAGGTAGTGAGAGCGCCCAGCCTCCAGAGCCTCCGGATCCTTGGCAGCAGCCGACCTCTGTGGAGCATCCTGCCCGATCGCCGGGGCGAGCAGCCAGGTGGCCAGACATAAGGGGATTGGCAGGGAGGTCAGCATCGATCGAATCTCACTCCGAACCGCATGCTAGCAGCCTCGGTGCCGAAGGTCTTCCTTGCAGCGACAAGTCCCGGGCTCTCGGCGCTCAGCACGGGGCGCTAGGCCACCCGGGAAAGAACAACCGTCCGATTCAGGTGCCCTGACGCAAGCGCCCTTCAAGCCGATCGCTGTAGGCCTGGCTCGCGTTCATGAGGAACTTCAGGAGGCTCAGCTCGGACATCACGACTTCGAGCTCGGCTACGAGACTATCCAGGGCGTTGCGTTCGTGGTCCGCTCGCAGGACACGCAAGGGTGCAGGTCCACTCAGGCACAGCACGTCTTCTACGGCGAGGGCCAGCTGCTCTCCCCTGGGAGTGACGAGAACCTGGACGGCGAGGCCCGCCTGTGCAATCCGGTTCCAGAGCGACTCCGTGTCGAGATCAAGGATCTGCGCGACCTCGGGCAGGGTCAGCATGCGCGCGGAAGAGGCGAGGTAGTCTTGGCGGCGGTGTCTCATGGGCAGGAAGGTCGATATTCCGGGGGCGTGGGGCGCGCCACCCTGCTTGAGGTTACCCCTCTGACAGCGGCTGGCCTGAATCAGCCCTTGGCCAGAAATCTTTGCCCCCGCACCAACCCTGCCCCAAGCCCAGAGGCCGATCCCGGCGCCGGATGGGTAGGCTGTGCAGGTGATGGCTGCCCTCCCCCGCTCCTCTGTCCGGCTTGCCGGCCTCATTCTGGCCACTGGCCTCATGGGTTGCAGCCCCGAGAGGCCCATGACCCGCGGACGCCTCGCGCTCCAGCCGGTGCCCGACGGTGAGGTCGCGCCCCTGGAAACGAGGGTGGAGCGCATTGTCTTTTCCCCGGGGGAGACGAGCTGGCAGGGTCGTGCTCCGGTCACTGAGCCCATCCAGGTCGGAGAGGAATCAGGGCTGCGGGTCCAAGGTGGTGAGTCCCAAGAAATCGTCGTGGGTGGAGCATTCGACGCATCCCTCTTCAACGTGGTCTGGCTCGAGGTGCTGGCGATGGAGGACGTGAGCCTGCGACTGGGCGTCGAGGGCAAGGGCGCGAACGAAACGAATGAACCCACCAGGTCAGGATCGCTGGACGTGCACTTCGTGCTGGCCGGAACGCGCCAGCGGATCGCCTTTGACTTGCGCAGCCTGCCCGCAGGGCTGGTCGAGCTCCAGACCCTGCAGATCCTTGGGCGCGGGCTCAATCCCGATTGGGCCCTGTTGGCCGTGGAGTTCGCCCAGCGCGCACCCCGCGCCTGGCTACCTGGCGGGGCGAACCCTCTCGATCTGGTAGCCATCGATGGGGACAGCCGCCGCGGCCAGGCTCTGGCTGGGGGCATTCCCTTGTCTGCCCGGGTGCGCGTGCCTGCCGGAGGACAGCTGCGTTTTTCCTACGGTCCCGCGGAGCGTCATCCGCGGCCCGCGCAAGCGACGCACCTGTTGGTGAGCGCGGATGGCACCCGACTTGTGCGCGTGCAACCTGAAGGAGGGTGGTCCGCGGCAGCCTGGAGTTCGGTGGTCCTGGACCTTGCCGACCATGCACAGGAAGAGCTCACGCTGAGGTTCGAGTTGACCGGAGCGAGTCAGGATTCACCTGCGGATGAGTTGATCGTCCTCGGCGAACCGGTCCTGGTGGAGCCTGCCGAAGCGCCCCCCACCGTGCTACTCGTCACCTCCGACACGCACCGCGCTGATCACGTTGCAAGCGCGCCGGGAGCCGCATCCGTCCACACCCCCGCCCTCGATGCGCTCGCACGGCAGGGCGTGCTCTTCAGCGACTGCTTCGCCACCTCCAACATCACCCTGCCCTCCCACGCGGCCCTCCTGACAGGCCTGCACCCACGGGATACCGGCATCACCAACAACCGCACGCGCCTGGGCGAGCAGGCGGACACCCTGGCCGAACGCTTCCAGGAAGCGGGCTACGCCACCTTGGCGGTCACAAGCGCCAAGCACATGAACCATCCCTGGAGCGGGCTGGGTCAGGGCTTTGACCGCATGGCCTGGCCCTCCGCGGAGCGGGACCGCAGCGCCCCCGAGAGCGTGGCGTTGCTCCGCCGGTGGATGGCAGAGCACGAGGATCGACCGCTGTTCATCTGGCTGCATCTCTATGACGCCCACCGGCCCTACGATCCGCCCGACACGCACACTCTTCTCCACTACCCGGCCGGACAGGATCCGCGCAGTGACACGCTGCCTTCACCGAGCGGGCCACTGCCGCCCCACCTGACGGGCGTGCGGGATCTTGATTTCGTGCGCGCGCTCTACCGGGGGGAGGTGAGCCACCTGGATGCGGAGCTCGGCGCGTTACTCAAGCACGAGCGCATGGCGGACGCCATCGTGGCGGTGACCGGCGACCACGGGGAGAGCTTGGGCGAACAGGGTCTTTGGTGGGACCACGTGAGTGTGTACCCAAGCGTCCTACACGTGCCCTTGATCCTGCGCTGGCCGGGCGGACCGGCCGGGTTGAAGATCGAGGTGCCCATGCAGCACGCCGGCCTGGGGCGCAGCCTCTTGGAGCTGGCAGGATTGCCCGTGCGCGGTTTTCCGGGCGCGAACCTGCTCCGCTTCATGGAGGAGGACGCTCCAACCCCGCCGCGCTTCGCGTGGGGCGAAGACGCCCACGCCTTGTCCGTGACCCACGACAGTTGGCACCTGGTGATGCATCTTCACGTGGAGTGTGTCAAACCCGAGCTCACCACCACCGATCTGCTGCGAGACCACGCTCTGGAGCTGTTCAACATCCAAGAGGATCCAAGCTGCACCAACGACCTCTCGCAGGCAGAACCCGCTCGCACGGCGGAGCTGGGTAAGAGGCTGCTGAGCTGGATCGAGGGTGCACAGCGCACGCTGGCGGAGGTCCAGCACCAGGATGCGGCCGGCTTGGAGCTACTGGCTGCCCTGGGATACGGGGGTGCAGGGGAGGGAGGAGGGCCCCACGGCGTTGACCTTGAGCAGGCCCGTGCCCTGCTCGCCCCCTTCCTTGAGCGGTAGAGCTGCTTTCTGCGGTCGTCCCCCACTGGGCAGTCTGGCAAGATGGCCACCGTGACCCAGCTGCCCGCCTCCATTCTGATTGTCCGCCTGGGTGCCATCGGTGATGTAACCAATGCCCTGGTACTCGCCACGGCAATCAAGGACGCCTCACCCCAAACCCAAGTGGGTTGGGCCGTGCATCCATTGGCCGCGCCACTGGTCCGCAACCATCCCGCCGTGGATCGGGTACATGTGTGGGAGCGTGGCCAGGGCCTCGCAGGTTGGAGGACGATCCGGAACGAGGTTCGCGCGGAAGAGTATGAGCTGGCGGTGGACCTGCAGCGGTTGTTCAAGAGTGCCCTACTCGCGCGGGCCAGCGGGGCGCCCCGGGTGCTGGGTTTTGATCGGGCACGGACCAAGGAGTGTTCCTGGCTATTCACACGTGAGCGCATTGACGCCGGCCCCATGCGCGCTCACATGGTGGACCAGTATCTGGAGTTCGCACGGCACCTGGGCATGGATGATGCACGTGCTCGACACGTACTGCCTGTAGATCCCGATGCCGATGCCTGGGCAAGGGAGCAGGTGGAGGCATGGGGTGCTCCGCCCCGGATACTGAACCTTGGCGCCTCGAAGCCAGCCAATCGCTGGCCCGCCGAACGATTCGGTCAACTTGCGAAATCCCTGGCTCAAGAACGGAACGCCCCGATTGTCTTCACCGGGGGCGGGGAAGATCAGGGTGCGGCGCAGATCGCAGCGGCGGCCGGCCCAGAGGGCGTCATCAACCTGGTGGGTGCGACGTCTTTGGTACAGCTCGTGGCACTCTTGGGGCGCGCCAGCCTGTTCGTCGGCTGTGACACGGGCCCCATGCACCTGGCAGTGGCGCAGCAAGTACCTGTATTGGCGCTCTTCGGGCCCGCCGACCCGGCACGCACCGGACCCTTTGGGGATCGTGCACGGGTGCTTCGTGAACCGCAGTGGGATCCCCACTCACCGTTTTCACCGACGACGATGGAGGCCCTCGATGTCGAGAGTGTCGCGTTGGCTGTCAGGGAGCTGGAGGGAGACCACGCAGAGGATTGTGCAGCGGCTTCCGAAGGATCGGTGGAGCGCAACGGAGCTGCCCACGGTTAAGAACCACTGGCTGGCTGGGATCACATTCCAGTGCCTATGAGCCCAGAGCGCACCAGAAGGGGGAAGGAGATCGCTCACAAAAGCAACATCCTACAGGGCGCCCCAAACGGCGAGTTTGACGAACGGTAGGCCTTACGGATTTCCTCTGCTTGACCTAGAATCTGGACAGTTCCCCATCGGGGGACTTCCCCGCATCGGTTCGGGTGCCGCATACCGCAAAGTGGCCCATCGGACCTTCACCGCTCCCACAATTTGTTCAATGTTTCCCGGAACGCTTCCGGCCCCCCCGCAGGGCCGCGTGAGTCGATTTTTCCGACTCGTCCGCTCCAGTTTCGCGCGCCCATCCCGCTTGGGCGGCGTACTGACCACATCCGAATTCGAATCCCGCTTCCGCGCGGAGAGGGATAGGTCGGATCGGTTTGATCAGTCCTTCTCGATGATTGTCCTCACCCCGGGCAACCGTCGCAGATCGGACTCCATGATGGCCGGCTCGGTCCTGCTTGGCCGCCTACGCATTTACGATACGGTCGGTCGATTGGATTCCCGACGTGTTGCGGCCCTCTTGCCCGAGACGAAACCCGATGCGGCCTATGCCGTTGCCAATGGCGTTGTAACGCGTCTGGGCGAGTCCGGACTGGCCTATGACGCTGAGGTGTACTCCTATCCCCTTGATTGGGCGGACCCCGAGTCGCTCGACAGCCTTGAAGAAAAGGCGGCCCAAGACCAGGTTGGCGAGGGATCGATCAAGACCGCGACAGGGGGCGAAAGTCTATTCAAGGCGGTGAGCGGTAGTGCGCCCAAGCCCTTGGAATCCACAGATCAAACTCACCTTCCGCATCCTGAGAATGCTGGGCTGGGATATGTGGATCAACGCAGCAGGGGGCACCGCAGCCTGCCCATGGACAAGCACCTGATCGATCCCCTTCCCTTGGGCAAGCGTGTAGTGGATGTGATCGTCTCAGCGGTGTTGCTTGTTGCATTGAGCCCGATCCTCCTGCTAACGGCACTGCTCGTCAAAGTCACCTCACGCGGCAACGTCTTCTACGTTTGTCAGCGCGTTGGATTGGGAGGCAAGCTCTTCACGTTCTACAAGTTCCGGTCCATGTATCAGGATGCCGAACAACGACTTGAGGAGGACAAGGTGCTCAGGCCCGAGGCCTATGCGCGACGCAACGCGCACGCGGGTTCCCCCATCTTCAAGGACGCGCACGATCCGCGCGTGACCCCCGTGGGACGCTTCCTGCGCCGCTCGAGCCTGGACGAATTCCCGCAGCTCGTCCACGTGCTGATGGGAGACATGACCCTGGTGGGACCGAGACCTCCCCTGCCCAAGGAAGTGGCCAGGTACAAGCCCTGGCAGATGCAGCGCTTGGAGGTCACCGGTGGGCTGACTTGCTTCTGGCAGGTGCGTGGCCGTAGCGACATCGGGTTTGTCGAGATGATGCGCATGGACATTGAGTACATCCGCAATCGCTCGGCCTGGCTGGACTTCAAGTTGCTCCTGCAGACCTTCGGGGCCGTGTTTTCCGGCCGCGGAGCGTACTGATCTGAGAAAGCCGTTCCTGATAAGGGACAATCTGCCGGACCGAGAGGTCTGAGTAGGACGTTGGAAGGCCTCCGGAGGGGCTATCGTGCGCCCTATGGGTCTCTGAGGGGATATGAATGCGAATTCCTTGGAACCACCAAGGGATTCAAGTTACGTGCCCCGGTACCCGAAGAACTAGGCGCCAAGCCGCCCCCCGGACTTTTCTGGATGGGATCGGTGAGGCGTGTGCTCCCGAAAAACCGACCTCAAGGGGCACTCCCTAACAACTAGCGGCGCAGACCTGCCTACACGACCTCGGAATCGCCAATAGATTCAGGGATCGGGTGAAGGAGGACCCCCTTCCGCAGCATAGGATGCTGCGGTCATTCTTGAGATGATCCCGGGGGGGCAGATCTGAGCTAATGCGAAATGGTGCAGGAGAGCACCGGCGCAAGCCCAATCAGAACTGAAATGGACCGACACACCGCAAGAAAGAACGCCAAGGGGCGGACTACACACGCAACCCGTAATTCTGGGCGTGGCCGACAAGCGAGTCGCTTCACAATGCTCGCCCTGGCTGCCTCGACGCTTCTGGGCTGCTCGGACCTGCTTGACAGGGGCCCTGACTCATCCGGCAGCGCCGCAGGCGAATACGGGTTTGCCGTGAACGACAACTCGTCCTATGAGGTCTCCGGCCCCTGGGGCGGCCCATTCCCGGAGGGCCAGCGCGAGTTCGTTCTGACCAACACCTCCAAGTACAGTGTGATCGACTGGGCACTGGACGGTGAAGTTCCGTGGCTGATCTTCTCGACGAGCGAGGGCCAACTCAACCCCGGCGACACGGCCAAGGTCATCGTCCAGATCAACCAATCCGTTGCCGCCCTGTTGAGCGTGGGACGCTACCCCTTGGACGTGGTGTTCCGTGACCTGCGTAATGACCAGGGTGAGATCTACCTGGCCTTCGCCTTGAACGTCCGGCCCACCCCCGGCGGCTCCGGCCTTGTAGCCTCCCCCGAGGACGGCTTTGACTTGACGTTCGATCTGGATGCGGGCATCGCCTCCAGCGACTTGCCCCTGCAGCTCAGCAACATCGCGTCCAACCCGATCAGCTGGTCGGCCACGACAAGTGACGATTGGCTGCAGCTCAATCAACTTGCGGCAGGCCAGCTCGGTCCCGCAACCACCAGCACGCTCCCCATCAGCATCGATGGAGTCGCCTTGGCCGCACTGGGCGAGGGCAACCACAGTGCGTGGGTGACCCTGCAGGAAGAAGCGCCCCTGGCCGATCCCCTTCCCGTAGAGGTGCGCGTCACGCTGACCCAGGGATCGAGCGAAGGCCGGGTGTCGGCCGGACTCCTCGCCCTCTGGGACTTCGAGGACGCCAGCAACCCGAGCTACGTGGCCGACGTGTCCGGTGTCTCGCCGGCCCTGGACCTGTTGGTGGAAGACCCCGGCAATACCCTGTGGGTACCGGGCGTGCTGAGCCTCAATCAGCCCACCCGCCTGAGTTCCGATGGCGCCGCCACCAAGTTGACGTCCACCCTGATGGGCACGGGCGAGCTCACCCTGGAGGCGTGGATCACGCCTGCCAACGTGACCCAGAATGGCCCTGCTCGCATCATGACCCTCTCTGGGGGCGCATCGACCCGGGACTTCACCCTGGGCCAAGGCCTTTGGGGCAGTGCCGCGACGGACTCCTACAACACACGTCTGCGTACCACGGTCACGGATCTGAACGGCATGCCGTTGATCGACACGGGCGGTGGCGTGGCGAAGGCCAAGCTACAGCACGTGGTCTACACCCGCAGCACCGACGGGACCGCCAAGCTCTGGGTCGATGGTCAGCTTGAATTGCTGACGACCTCCCCGGGCATGCTCCAGAACTGGGACACATCCTTCCAGTTCGCCCTCGGAAACGAGGTCGACACCTCACGCCCCTGGTTGGGTGGCTTCCACCTTGCGGCCATCTACGACCGTGCACTGACGGACGGTGAAGTCCAGCAGAACTTCGGTGTGGGCCCCGGCGACGCCGACGTGGGCATCATCCGCGTTGATCCCGCATCCAGCTTCGTCCTGAGTGGCCAAGAGGGATCGGACTTCGAGGGCATCACGAAGACCTACACGGTCACCAATCCGGGCACGGACACCGTCGCCTGGGCCGCCTTCAGCAGTGACTACTGGGCCACTCTATCTGGATCTACTCAGGGTGTGTTGAACCCGGGTCAGTCTTCCCAGGTCGTCGTTGCCCTGGACCCGACGCAAGCCGCCGCATTCACCGCCGGTTCCTACCAGGCCGAAGTGGACTTCACGAATGACACGAACGGCTACGGCTCGACCCAGCGCCTGGTTCTGGTCAACATCAGCCCCCCGGGTGGTGATGGCGGGTCCGGCGACAGGCCAGGACCGAACAACACGGGACCATATAACGAGTCGATACTTGTGCCGAGTGGAGGGATGACGATTACGGTGGACGGAACGGTCATCGAGAACGTGGACATCAGCGGTTCCGTAACGATCAATGCCAACAACGTGACGATTCGAAACTTTAGGGTTAATAGCGAATGGTCGGGTTGGTACGGGATCCAGGTACCTCCCGGGTATTCGGGAATCCTCATTGAGGACGGTGAGATCCTCAATGCAAAATCCGCAGGACTCTCCGCAGAGGGCATTACCGCCAGCAGGCTCAACATTCACGACTG
>MPMD02191898.1_pt1 | contig 13839 bp, 8 predicted proteins | sample 1617291 | NCBI WGS metagenome assembly MPMD02 (sample SAMN05944810, study PRJNA350692) | marine metagenome | biome: marine; feature: ODZ; material: water; isolation source: 120 m water sample filtered on 30 um supor filter | place: Pacific Ocean | collected 2012-04-09 | depth 120m m | reverse complement strand
TGACGATTTTCCTCGCGACGTGATCTCGAGTGAGCAGTTCCGGCGGGCGACGCGCTTCCTTGTCGCCGATGACGTACTGCCAGCCTTCCTCCTCGTTCTCCGCTGTCTGCCCGTCGTAGAGCAGGGGGATGTCGTCGAACATGAAGCGGTCGCCTTCAGAGTTCTTGAGCACGCCCCCTTCGCCCCGCACGCCCTCGGTAACCAGAATTCCCCGCACGCTCGGCGGCCAGACCATGCCGGTCGGATGGAACTGCACGAACTCCATGTCCACCAGTTCGGCGCCGGCTCGGTAGGCCAGTGCGTGCCCATCACCGGTGTACTCCCATGAGTTGCTGGTCACTCGGTAGGCCCGCCCGATACCACCTGTTGCCAAGACGATCGCCTTGGCATGCACGAGGTGCATCCAGCCCCGCTCGCGGTCATAGGCAAGCACGCCAGCTACGCGATCACCGTCCTTGAGCAGTTCTAGGACCGTTGTCTCCATCAGGAAGTCGATGCCCTGATGGATGCCGTGATCCTGCAGCGTGCGGATCATCTCCAGCCCGGTCCGATCGCCCACGTGTGCCAATCTCGGGTACTTGTGACCGCCGAAGTTCCGCTGCAGGATGCGGCCTTCCCGGGTGCGGTCGAAGATCGCGCCCCATGCCTCGAGTTCCCGCACGCGGTCGGCCGCCTGCTGCGCGTGGATCTCGGCCATGCGCCAATTGTTCAGATACTGCCCGCCGCGCATCGTGTCGGAGAAGTGCACACGCCAGTTGTCGCGGTCGTCGACATTGCCCATGGACGCCGCCATGCCACCCTCGGCCATGACGGTGTGCGCCTTGCCAAGCAGCGACTTGCTCAGAACGGTGACGGACGCGCCTTCGGCAGAAGCCTCGATCGCCGCTCGCAGCCCCGCGCCGCCCGCGCCGATGACCAGTACATCGCATTCCCGTGTCTTCCACGGCATGTCAGAAAATCCTCCAGTCGGTCCAGATGCCCATGGCGCACATCCGAATGTAGAAGTCGGTGAAGCCCACCCAGAACAGACTCATCCACGCCCACAGCATGTGTCGTTTGTTGAGGCAAGACACGCAGGCGTGGGCCCGTTTCCGGACTGGTCGGCGGGACAGGATGTCGATGCCGCCTCCCACCAGATGCCGCAGCGAGTGGCAGCCGAGGGTGTAACCACTCAGGAGGATGACATTGACCAACAAGACCAGCGTGCCGACCCCGATGCCCCAGGTCTCTCCGCCCTCGGGAGAGAGAAACCACATTGCCTTCCACGCATCCCAGCCAAGGATCAGGATGAAGACCAGAGCCAAGTACAGGAAGTACCGGTGGACGTTCTGCAGGATGAGTGGCAGCGAGGCTTCGCCGCGGTAGCAGGACCGTGGCTCGCCAACAGCGCAGTTGGGTGGATCAGCCCAGAAGGCCTTGTAGTAGGCGCCGCGATAGTAGTAGCACGTAAATCGAAACCCACCGGGCGCCCAGAGGATGAGTAGCGCAGGTGACACCCACAGTGGCAGCCATTCGGGCCTCGCTCCAAAGAGAGACGGCTCGTGCGGGCCGCCGAACACCAGCGGTGAGTAGAAGGGCGAGAGGTAGTGCGCCCCACCAGCATCACAGAAATAGTTCACACCCACGAAGGCCGCCCAGGTCGAGTAAACGACAAAGGCCCCGAGACCCAGAAAAACCACGATCGGCTGGAGCCACCAAGCATCAGTCCGGCTGGTCTCGCCGAATCGTCGCTGCTGCGGCAGCGAGAGCGGGGTCTGGCTCATGGGTGGAGATCTCCTGCGGCGATTGGAATCCGCGGTCGCCGACGCGGTTCAACGGGGGGCGGTTCAACGGGGGGGGCGGTTCAACGGGGGCGGGATGATAGCACCCCCTGTGCCTGCCATCATTGGTTGGACAGTTTGCCTCGCATCTCTTCCGGCTCGAACATCTGGCACTCCTGAAGCGGCATGGCAAGGGGCATGTCTCGCTCCGGGACCAACAACGCCGCTCAACTCATCGGCGCATTCCCCGAGGCAGCATCTGGCTTTATCGCCTGAACGCTCGCCACGGTCGTATCATCGGCCAGCGCCGCTGCGGCCGACCATGCCCGAACCGCTGCGAGCAACTCCGTAACATCTTCCTTGCAAGTGCGAGTCTTCTCAAGGATAGCCTGCACCCGCTCTGAGCCGAACTGCTCGTTGTCCTGCCCCGGCTGCTCGGGAATACCGTCCGTCATCAGCACCACCCGCTCACCGGCTGTCAGTTGCACGGACACATCTACATACTCGACTTCGTCAAATGCCCCGACCAGCGGCGAACTGGCGGCATGGTGAACGGTGACGCCATCGGCGGCGCACTGGGCCCAATGCCCATGACCTGCATCCACATACGTCAACTCACCGTCCACCGAGAACACACCAACCCACAGAGTCAAAAATCTGTTGGAGGCGCTCCGCTCCAAAACGAATTGATTCAGATCAGCTACAGCCATCGCCGGAGACTCGTGCCGCAGCAGGGCCGAGTGCAGATAGGCCTGTGAAGCCGCCATCAGAATGGCGGCCCCGACGCCCTTGCCGGACACATCTCCCAGAATGACCGCCACTCGATCCTCTGAGAGTGTCACGACGTCGAACAGATCACCAGAAGCTACCCGCCCTGGCAAAAACTCCACCTCGTAATCAATCTTGACCAGTTCCTTCTGCTGCATGGGAACCATCAGTTGCTGCGCTTCGCGAGCGGCACTCATTTCTTCGTCAAGTTCCCGCTGCCGAAGCCGCATCTCCTGTCTGCGAAGATTCGACATAGCCAGCCCCGCTAGTTGCGAAAGGGCTTGGCAGAACCCTGCCGCATCCGGCTGCACTTCCTGCTCTCCCCCTCTGGCATCCAGATACAAACACGCGGCCACCTGTTCGTCCAGCAGAATTGGGCAGCACATGGCGGAGTGGATGTTGAGTTCCGCGATGCTCTGCCCCCAGTTGCCCCGTGACTCCTGCGAGGCGAGCGTCACCATTTCTCCCCCGGAAGCGCGAATGACGAGCGTGCGGCTGAACTGGTCCGGTTCACTTCCGTCGCGAGCGCAACTTCCAAGAATCTCGACGCCCTCGTCATCTCCAACAAGACGGACAAGCGCCGCACGTCCATACCCCGTCCCTTCAATGACCGATTCAAGCAGCGACATCGCCATCGCCCGCTCATCGGCTGCTTTATTGATGCGTTCAGCGCAGTCGATGAGCAACTGCAAACGGTGGTGAGCCATCCGACCGGTCGCAATTGGATCGATCCGTTCCACCTGCGCCATCGCGTCGGCCGTTTCAACATCGCCGGTCATTGCAACTGTGGTCGGCGCCCACGTGCCGACCTGCAACACCCACGGTCCCACCGCAATGCGGTCCCCCGGCGCCAGTGGCGTAGGCGCCCCTCCTTCCAAGCGAACATCATTGAGCCACGTTCCATTGGCTCCGCCGAGATCGCTGAGCATCCATCGCCCACCGATCCAGGAAATTTCAGCGTGCCGACGCGACATGGTCGCATCGGCCAGCCGCACCTCGCAGGCACTGCTGCGGCCAATCACCCCACCAGCACGCGTCACTTCCACGGGTGCGATGCTCGGGCCACGCACCCCCACGAGGCGAAGAAGGGAAGCAGTCTGTTCCAACTCTGTAGAACCGGTCATTCCCGCATACTACCGATCCCGAAACCGCATCAGAGGATCCGAATCCCGCTCTGGATCCACGGGGTAAACTCCACAGTCCCTGTCCGCGTAGCTCAATTGGATAGAGCGTCGGCCTCCGAAGCCGAAGGTTGCAGGTTCGAGCCCTGCCGCGGACGTTGACGCCGCCGCGACTGCACCCTGCTCTACTGCCCTCCAACCCCCATAGCCCACCCATGCTCACAGTAATCTGCCCAACCTGCCAAGCCAAAGTCGCCTCGCACAACGCCCGCTTTATCTCCGAGTCCCCCACCCTCATCGGAGATCCAGTTCTCGGTCCTGACGCTGCCCTGCGTTTTCGTCCCATACGATTCACCGCGGGAAGTTTCCCTGTCGATCCCACAGGAACCGAAGCAACACGACCGGCATGCCCTGAATGCCGAGCCGAATGGCCGGTCGGCTTCTGGAGTCACGCGACCCAAAGCGACAAGATCCACTCGAAAAATGAGACGGAATCACCTGATGCTTGAGTTGATTCACGCATGGTCAAACAACGGGCAAGGGGAAGCGGGCTTCACGATCGTCCACCGCACTACGGGCATGAGCAAACAAACCGCTCGAACGCTGGAAATGCTCTCCGGGATGGACCTTCCAGCGACAGGGTCTGTTCCACCAATACGAGCCCATCGCATCATTATGTTGGACGGAATCATTTGTTCAGTGCTCAGCAGCATCACGCAGACCGCCGGGCCGTCCCCGGATCGCCCATGCCGCGTCGCCCACCATCTCGTTTTGACTCCCGCGGAGCGTCCCAAGGTCGGTCCGGTCGGCCTGCTGATGTCCGGATGGTTCCGCGAAGCGTGGGATGACACTGAATCGCCAGAACCGACACCTGCTCCCCTACCAGATCATTCTGAATTGCCGTCCTGCCCGACTCTTGATCCGGAATGGATCCGCCTGCTCAACCAACGCGCAACTGCCCACGCGGCTACCTCGATCTTGGTTCCTCTCCCCACATGTTGCATCAATGTTGTCGCAGCCATTGAACAGACGCTCCCCCCCAGCCACCAATGGGAACTGACTTTCCTCACCAACACGGATCGCATGAGGGACGGCGTTCTTCTGCTCGCTGCTCAAGTTGACAGCCCGCCGGCAACCCGAATCGCCGCAGCCAAGGAGGGTGTCGTTCTGCCGTTACAGAAGCCACCCGCTCATTCCTGGGCAAGGGAAGGAACTGGGATCGAGCCACCTCAGAATCTCGTGCAGGATCGAGTCGAGTTGGTGCCAAATACGTTGCGGCTTGACCCTGTCCGCATCCCGGGCCTCGTGATCATGCTCATGCTCCTCGCCGCGGCCGCTGTGGCAATAACGATCGCCGTCATCGGAGGGTGGTTCACGTGAATCAAGCCGAACGCCTCCAACACGCCTTGGCCGGTGGCGACGGCGCGGAACTTACCGCAGCCTGCGAGGCCGTCTCGCAGACGCTCGCCCGCTGCCGCAAGTGGCGATCAAGTGGAGCCATTCGGGAAGCAGCGGCTCTGAACGCTGACGCTGGAAACATCATCGGCCTTGCCTTGCGGCTCTCTCGCCGATCTGGCGGACCACCAAATAGTCTTCGACTTCCCGGCCCGGACATACTCGACTCGCTCGCCCGGCTGCCAGCGGAGGCTGCTTCCCATCGAGACGAAGTCGAGCGATGGGTTGAACTCAATCTCAGCGAGGCATCGCTCGATGAGCGCATGGCCGCCATCAGAAGCCTGCGACTACTTGAGCCACGCAACACCGCATGGCGATCCAATCATGATGAACTCGAAATGGCCGTCGTGCGACTCTGGGAAAACGAAGCAGATCGATGCATCGCCGCCAGCGACCCCGACGCCATTGCCAACCTCAGCGAGCAGATCCAGGGCATGGGCTTTCTTGGCCGTTCCGGACAGTTGCTGCTGCACAAACTCAGTGTCGCGCAGGCCGAACAACTCGGGATCGCTGCGGCGCAGGGACTCGATCCGCTCAGGGCGCAGTTGCATCTGGCATGGGCAGCCATGAATCTCCCGCTTGCGCGACGCCTTCGGACCGACTGGCGGCAGAAGGCGGAGGTTGCGACGGGCGATCACGAGCAGGAAACACGAGCTGTCTTCCAATGGATCGATGCCGAAGACCGTCGCGAGGCAGCCGAACGTGCCCTTCAGGACCGCGTCGATGATCTCGTAAGGGCACTGGATGAACTGGAACCCCTCCACGCCATCGAACGTCGATACTCCGCCCTCCGAAACGACGATGCCGTTGTCCCGCCGGCCGTCGAAAGCCGAGTCACGCACTACATCACCGAAGAACGCCGGAAGCAAACTCGTCGATTTGTAGTGTCGCTTTCATCCATCATCGCCATCGCCGGCGTGCTGACCAGTGTCGTGGCGATCAACAATTACAGCATCAAACGCCAGAACATGATTGAGAGCCTGAGCGAGTGCATCAAGCAGAATCTTGAAGATGGCGACCTACTGAGCGCCCAGGATTGCTGGAACCAGGCGATCAGCGAGGAACTCGAGCAATCGCCTTTGATCGCCGCCCACAAAATGGGGATCGATCGTGCCAAGGAGACTCTTGAAGAACGGCGAACTCAGGCCGAACTGGACATTGCTGCAGCCACTTCCCTGCTTGAACCGGACGACGCCATCCTTCCTCATATTGACGAGGCAATCGCACTGCTCAAAAATGCGGAAGAAGTGGCCCGCGATGAACTGCTCGCGACGCTGAAGCATCAATTGCGACGCGGCAAAAAACTTCGCAGTGACCGCATTGCGAAGGCACATGATGAACAACTGCGAGAGTTCGCTGCCATCGAATCGTTGCTTGGTGAGGACCAGCCTGCCTTGGCCGATCACTCCGGCTGGGAACATCGAAAGAGCACTCTCCAACGCGCCGAGCACATGCTGCTGCAGTTGCGGAATCAACCTGCGGCCGCTGCAAATGATCTGCAGAAGAAGGCCAATGCGATACAGAGTCGTATCAGCAGGCTTATGGAGATTGCTTCAAACCGCATCACCAGCATTCAGGAAGCACGCCAACTTATGAGCGATCTGCATCGCATCCCAAATGGCGGTTGCAACTGGTACAACATTTGGGATGACCTCCTGATTCATCACGCCGAAGATCTGCTCGTCCTCAATCCCAATGCCAGATGGAATGAAGGGCGAAGCCGGGCTCAAGCCGCCTGCGCAACCGAAAATTGGCGGAAGGTCGTTCTTCCAGAACTGACAATGCACGGTCTCTTGGGCAATGCGGCGGAAACGCCCAACCCAAGGTCCGCCATCGTGACATTGAAGAGCCATTTGGAATCCTATCCCGAGAACCAATCACCATACGCTGAGGCAGCACATCGTCTCATCGAAGTTGCCAAGCGTTCCAGCGACCGCGACATAGGAGGCGTACTCCACCGCAGGCTCTTGGCAACCGGATTATTCGATCTGCATGTTGCGGATACCGCCCACGGTTATCGCTATCTGCGGCCATTCGAAAATGGCCTGCGGCGAATCGATTCGCGACAGGAACTGTCGGTCGATCCGCGACTGCTAAAGGAACTGACCGATTCTGAAAAAACGGATCTGTATTCCCATGAAAAACCCGTTGCCATCGCAGTGGCCCTCAAGAATGCATCCGACGCCCACAGAGCGGATGGCATCACGTCCATCGATGCTGTATGCAATCTGCTGGAAGCCGTTCAGGAATGTCCCGAACGCGACGAACTGCTTCTCCTTGCCGTCAATCAGATGCTGTGGGAACTCATTCTGGAACTCGACCTGCCACTGCCCGCCCAAACGCGTACCGATGCAACCAACTGGCTTGATCGGCTCCGCAGCAACGCGGGCGACGCAATCAATGCCGATTGGGCGCAGCGCGCCCCGACCGCCGACAACTCCACCCAATCACTGACGCGGCGCCATGCCGTAGGAGAACTCGCCAAAAGCCCGAGGCACCACCACATTCGCAGTTTGAGCGATACAGACCAGCAAGCGGAACAAATGCGGTCGATGGCGGCGGCCCGCATCGTTCAGGGCCTGCTCCTTCCCGATCCCACGGCCCCCCCCGGAATGATGCGGGTCCGTTTGCTCGAATCGGAGGTACGACGCCCCGAAGTGCTGCTGAGCCAAGAGGAAGGTTGGCATTTCTTCCAGTTCGATGACCGGCTCTCACACGATGCCCTTGTCGAAGCCCCGCCGGGTGTCCACACGCTCCCAGTTATCATCTTTGGCAGGCCATGACCACCTCACCACAAACCCCCCCCGCATGGAACCAATCGCCCTCGCAGGTTCTTTCATTCGCGTCCCTCGACCCCGAGCGGCGACTCTCCCTTCCATCGGGACGGTTCACAACCCCCGGTGGCATCTCGTCGCTCCTTCTAGGCCTTGTCTACATGGGAATCCTCTACGGTGTCGGGTGGGCAATTCAAAGCACAGCGTTTGGCGAAAACATGTGGGAGTACCTCACTGGATTCTCCGGAATCCCCATCCCCATCTTCCTGCTCTCATGCTGGTCAGCCGCCATTCTGACGATCAAAGCTGCCAAGATCCGCGCTCAACGCTCGGCACTTCGCCTCCGCTTCATGCCGGGCGACCCTGGCTTTGTACTTTCCGTGGCAACGGTCGATCGTGTGATCGACTCCATTGAGAAAGGTGTCGATGAACCCCACCACTTCCTCCTGCTCGATCGCGTACTGACCGCACTGAAGTCCATCCGCAACATCGGACGCATCGGTGATCTCGATGAGATGCTCAACTCCGCCGCTGAAGCAGACGAGGATGCCATGGACAGTGGCTACACAGTCATTCGCGGTTTCATTTGGGCGATCCCGGTACTTGGCTTCATCGGAACCATCGTCGGCCTGACCGAGGCCATTTCCGGATTCGGAACAGTGCTGCAGGCGAGCGACGCAACCGTCGATATCCTGACAAGCAGCCTGACAGAAGTCATCGCCGGGTTGGATACCGCCTTCATCACCACAGGAGAAGGCTTGATCGCGGCACTGCTGCTGCATCTTTCGCTGACCTTTGTTCGGAGGAGTGACGAACGGCTGCTTGATGACTGCCGCCAATATGCCGCCCGAAATATCACTGCCCATGTCCGGATCACCCCCGGCAGTTCGATATGAGTCGCCGCCGAAACCGGGGAGCACCGATCAGCTTCTTCTCCTTTCAGGATGTCATGGTCGGCACAATCGGCATTGTCTTGATCATCACACTCGTCCTGCTGCTGAACATCGGGCAACACACACTTCACGCAGTCACTCACGCTGACCAGATCGATACGGAAACTGAGCGAAGCGTCCTCGATGAACGGCTGGCTCTCCTCACAGAACGAATCGGTGTCGACGAACTCCGCAATGCGTACGCGGAAACCCGACTGCAATTGAATGCCACGCAGGCCGACAACACGATACGTGAGGAACGCTGGAAACAGTTGCGGGACGAACGCGACGCACATTTTCTCGCTTTGCAGCGATCGGATGACGTACAGATGGCCAACCTGCTGACGGTCGAACAGGATCGGCTCCGCGACGAAATCGAGACGCAGCGGCGCCGCCGGCAGGTCTCCTATCTAATCGACGAGGAAGAAAGCGACACCATCGTCGCCGAGTTGATGTCGGATCGACTTGTCATTTCAAGCGTGCGTGCCAGTGACACTCCGATGGCCGTCGACTCAGATGACCCCGCGCTTCTGGCTCGGATCCTGCTGGAGAAGTGGCTCGTCGACTCTGCAGAACGAACGACTCACATTTTGCTGAGTCTCAAACCATCCGGACGGACTCTATGGTCGGAGATCAACCGCCTCCGCGACAGCGACCCACGATTCAAGAACCTGTCGATCGGGCTGGACCTCATTGGCGAAGACGCCACCACAACCAGACTGTACGACGCGGTGGAACCCAACCCATGAGACGCCGGACATCACATGAGTCGAGTCTCGACTTGCTGCTCGACACCATCTGCAACATGTTCGGCATGGTCATCTTCATCGCCGTGCTCGCTGCCGTACTGGCCCGAGCAGGAGGAACCCAGAGAATCGCCGAAGCCGCCGCCATGGGGGATGATGCTGCAGAACTGGATTCGATCCGACTGGCCATCGAGGAACTCGAGGCCAACGACGATGAGATCTTCCGCGAGAAATGGGAAATGGCCGCCGAGGAGCTGAGGCAAGCCCGCGACTACGCCGATCGGTTGGATATATCGATCTCAACGCTGGAGCAACAACTTGCGGATGCCGAATCGACCATCTCTCTGGAGCAGATGCGCATGGATATCCAAACGCTCAAGGATGAGCTCAACGAGTTGCATTCAATCCGCGATATCAAACTGCGTACACCCCGCCGAAGGGCCATCAAGGGGCGTGTCCCAGTTCAAGTCGTTCTGACCGGCGATCGGCTCTACCTGCTCAACGATTGGAGTGGCTGGAGATCGACACGCGATCCGGTCGGGCAGCGATGCGTATTCTGGAGCACGTGGAATCCGCAGGCCGTCGATGCAGACCATTCGACCTTCGAAGATCATGGCACCTGCGGATTCCGCACGGGTGGACTCATGATCGACCGAGAGATTCACCTACGGAAGGATGGCGGTATCCCTCTGGGCTCCCCTTCCAACGAAGCAGCCATCACTCAACTCATGAAGAATCTTGTCAAAGGGAAACACGTTGTCTCATTTCGGGTGACGCCCGATTCATTTGATCGGTTTCACGATGCCAGAAGGCTGGTCGTCGGTCAGGGCATCGAATACGACGTCAGGCCGATTCCCTCGCTCGGAGACGAAATGATCTACCGGGACAAGATCCGCGTCGGCACCACTACTGGCCAGTAGGAACAACACGCGGCTGGCGAGTGCCCGATTCGCAGTGAGATCCCCGAACCTGCCTTATGGCGCCGAGCGGTAGGTGCCGCCATGATCATCAGCCACCCGCTGAAGAAACTTGGCATCTGCGCTGTTGCCCAGGCCGATGGCATGAATGCGGGTGCGGGGATTGGACGCATTCAGCGACTTGAGTTGGGTAAGCACTGCGCCGCCTCCGCCCCGTATCTGGCCGTCGGTCATGAAGAAAATGGCATCCGGCTGCGGCCTGAGTTCCTGAAACGCCCAAGAGAACGCACCGGCAGGATTGGTGCCGCCAGAAGCGCGAATGCCAGAGAGGCGATGTCCAATATCCCTCGCCTTGTGAGGACTCGCGGAAATCCAGTGCGATTGAAGATTACGGAGTTTGCTGTTGAAGGGAAGCACCGCAAATCTCGTACCCGGTGGCAGAGAAGCGAGCGATCGCTCCAACTCCATTCGGAGTTTCAACATTCCGCCATTGCCGTCCATCGAACCAGACACATCCACGATGTAGCAGAAGTATCGGCCCTCGGCCTGTACTCCGAAGAAGTCCACTGTTACCGCAGACTGCCCCGACTGTTCGCCATCTCCGTTTTCATCGACAAAACCTCCTCCGTCAGGAGCGACCGGCTCGGGCTGACTCAACAGGTCGATCATCACATCGGGATCAGCAGGCTCATATTCTGCACCGCCGATGATGAGTCGATCGCCGTCGCGAACCCACTTCAACTCGCAGGGAGGCCGCGAGGTGGCTGGAGTAAAGGTCCCTCCACCAAGCAGTGGCCCGGGTTCGGCAGGAAACGCCGAAGGTGCGTGCGGAACCGGCTGGATCTCTACGAGTCTGGGACGGAATCCTGCGAAATACTCTGCAGCCATCGATACCGAAACGTCCCCATTCCAAGACAGAACCGCCCGCAAAATGTCCGAGGTTGGATCGATGCCAATAAACCGCTCGCTCGCTCCTCCCGGCAGGAAGTCGCGATCCGGATCGTGGATAGTCACAAGTCTCCAGGCACCACGTACCTGCCGATGCCACGATTCGCTCCCCATCGGCTGGGGCGGAGCGGTCACCGCCGCCAGTTCCGATGCATCAATGGGTGGTGATGGTGCTGGCTGTGACTTCGCAGGAGGCGGATCGAACTGCTCCACACTGGGCGTGGCAGGCAACGCTCTGGATGCCTCGTCGGGCTCGAGTCGCTCGCCGCTCTGTGCCCGATCTTTGGGGGGCTCGGACGATTCGGAGTTTTCCCGCTGCCCATGCGGAGATGCCAGATCGCTCGCAACGGTTTCGGCGCTCTGCCCATCGAGCGAACCATCCTCCAACTCACCTTCACTGGCCGATGGTTGCGCCGCCGCTGCCCCGCTCACGCTGGGGTCCTGCTCGCTCTGACCGATACCGGGAGTGCCAGCCCGTTCTCCGGGAACCTCGCCGCCTCCCTCGGTCTCGCCGCTGCCATCACTCCCACCCGCGCCGTCCCCCATGAGACCACCGGTACTGCTCCCGGCCTGCCCACCGCCATGGCCCTCTGTGTCCAACTGTTCGCCGACACCTCGCTCATCCATCGATTCTGGACGAACAGCCCACCCTGCATCTTTGGCTCGCTCGCCGGCCGAGTCGATCGCATCGGCTGAACCTGCGGGGCCGTGAAGCGGATCGCCCCCGCTTTCATCGCCCGCATTGGCACTCGACGCCTCCTGTTCATCGGATGCGGAATCACACTGCGCAGATTCAGAGCCGCGCTCCCCGATGCCCTCTTCGGATTCAGATACCTGCTCGGAAGCGCCGGTTCCCCCGTCCCGGAATACAGGTGGCCCCTGCTCATCACTTGGTTTCTGAGAATCAGCCGCCGACATGCCGCTCCCGGATGGGGCCGCCAATTCCGGGAGCGATTCGGTCCCCCCCGCACCCCCGGATACGCCCCCGGATGTGTCACCGGATACCCCACCCTCGCTACCAGTCGACTCCGCCCCCTGCTGCTGGCTGTCCCCGCCCCCGCACGAAGCCGCTTCATCTGCTCCGTCCTGAGAACTCTCTGCCGGCTGAACATGACCCTCGGGGGAATCGGACGATGGTTTCTGCTCGCCTTGATGGGGCGGACTCGTTTCCGCCTTGCGAACATTGTCACCCGCATCGACTGCACCTCCAGTTTGAGGCTGAGCGAGCCTGCTTCCGGAGGCCGTGTTGGAATCCGCGGCACGAGGCTGCGAGCTTCCCGACGCATTCGGCGATGGGGCGTGTTCGCTGCTGGGCTGCCTCAGGTTGGCCGCGGATGACGAAGTGGCCGCAGTGCGTTTCGGCGATGGCTGATCGAGCGAGCGTTCATCATCCTCGCCACGATCGGCGGAACTTCTGTTGAGTACCTCGGAATTGCTGTCGGCGGCACCGCCGCGATTGCTGCGCGGCATGGATTGCCGGGACTGGGGGATCGACGGGCGCACGCGATATGTTTGAGGAGCAGAGGTCGCATGCTCGGGCCGAGAAGAGGTGCATCCACACAGCACACCACTGATCACAAGGGCCCCCGCCAGACAGATTCGTGTACTGACTGTCATCCTCATCAACGATCTCCTTGCCCGGGATCACCATCTCGGCGTGCCTTCAACACATCACGAGATACCGCAATCCGCATGATCGCTGAATCCCCCGGCCAATCTTTCCCAAGCCGCTCATCGATCAGATGTCGCGCTTGTTCAATACACCGCCAATCCTGTTTCATGACATCAGCGTATCCCGACGCGAACCACTTGCGAACTACAAAGTCACGAACCGCGTCGAAGTCGTCACGATTCACGGTCTCACGAAGGACATCAGCCATTTGCCCGATGCGACGCACCATGTCCGCACAGCGATCCAATGCACGCATTCGCCGACCGATCTGCCGCTCGTTTCGGCCTGCTGCCCTGAGCCATCGCTCCGTCGCTGGTCGAGAGCCCCAATATTTCACCCCTTCTTCGTCGATCAACGATGTGATCGTCTCAAAATTGGCATCCACTTGGGCGAAAATACGCAGGTACGCCAATGCATCCTCCTTGCCTGCGCCGGGATCCCACACCGATGACACATGCTCTTGGATGTATGCGCTCATCACGGCCCGACTGGGGGTATCGCTGCACGTAGCCCCCTCGGGCAGCAAGGTATCCAATACGCTCCGGTGCAGTTGATTGAGCAGTTCGGCAACCTCTGCGGGATCCTCGGGAACCAAGGGTCGCTGCGGAGGAGGAGGCACACTGGCAATGGGCTGCAGAGGCTGCTCCACGGAACTCCCCGGCGTTGGCTCCAATGCCTTTGTCGATGTCGGAAGTACAGGGGGCTCTGGAGAGGGCAGCGATGGAGGTAGTTCCTGAGACTGAGGT
>MPMD02079758.1_pt1 | contig 13859 bp, 8 predicted proteins | sample 1617291 | NCBI WGS metagenome assembly MPMD02 (sample SAMN05944810, study PRJNA350692) | marine metagenome | biome: marine; feature: ODZ; material: water; isolation source: 120 m water sample filtered on 30 um supor filter | place: Pacific Ocean | collected 2012-04-09 | depth 120m m | reverse complement strand
GTTGTCACCGACGTCAAGCAGAGCATCGGCAAACGCTATGCTCGCATGGACGAAGCCGGCTGTCCCTTCTGCTTCACCATCGACGGCGACACCGCAAGCGATGCAGCCGTGACCGTCCGCCACCGCGACACCCAACAACAAGAACGCATCGCTCTGGATAAGGTCGCCACCTTCATGGCCGAGAACGTGGGCTGAACCCCTCCTCAGCAAACGCCGCATCCTCTTGCCCTGCAAGGGCTTCCTTCGCTCCTGTTGCAACAATAATGCTATTCGCGTCCCGAATCGCCCCATATGCCACCTTTCCCCTTGCGGAACCACGTGGCGGTGCGGTACAACGCAAGATGCGGCGGCGAGCGCAGTATGCCTTCAGCCGCTGGAGAAGGAGACCGCCATGACCAAGTCGCTGCTCAATGGACTGCTCGTTGTCTTCGCCTGCACGGCGTGGGCTGAAGCCGCTCACCAGTACATGAACTTCCCCGAACTGGTGCATACCAGTCAGGCCATCGTCGATGCCCGAGTTGGCGAGTCCGTGACATGGCAAGACGAACACGGGGTCATCCACACCGAGATCACCTTCGAGGTCATCGATCTGGTACATGCCGATCCTGTTGCAACTTCCTTCGTCGGCGACGAGTTCATACTTCCCCTACCGGGCGGTACCGTTGGTGAGGTCACTATGACAGTCGGTGGCCTGCCCAGATTCCAGGAGGGCGAGCGGGTACTGCTCTTCACCATGCTCGACGGCGAGCGGTATTGGAACCCCGTACTCGGTGGCGATCAAGGTGTGTTCCGGATCCGCGAGCAAGGACCGAGTGCCCCGGCGCTACCCATGCGCGCATCCGGGCGCGGCATCGTTGAGATCAGCGGCAACCGCATCCAGCACTCGCCGATAGTCGATCGCTTCGAAGGCTCCATTGCCGTTTTCGAGCCGATCGAAGGCATGATGCCGCCCAGCACTTCCGCAGACGGCGACCTCCCCCCCACAGTCCGAGCCGTCCCGGAGCGGGGAACGCTCATGACGCTCGCGACCTTCAAAGACCTGATCCACAAGGAATTGCAGAACGATTCCGATGAATGGGACATCACGGTACGGCTCTCGAATGTTAAGCCGGTCAACCCTGCCTCCCAAGATGATTCCGCTTCGTCGCAACTCGATGTTCGGGTGCCCGCTGGCGTGCCGAATGCTCGCCAGGTGAAGGGGCCCCCTTCCTGGGCACTCGACCCCAACGGCACCTATGGGTCCGAGCGTGGGGGAAGTTCGCTGTGCATCTGTGGCTCGCAAGATCTCTTCATCAATATGGAAATGGTGCCCGAAGCCTGGTGGAACTGGAACGAAGACAACTGGGCGTTGTGGTGCTGGAATCAGTGGATGGATATTTACCGCATCCTCGACGACGACGGCACGTTCGGCCCCAACAACGGCGAGAACGAATTTGGCGGCTTCCCCAGCAATACCGATCTGAGCGATGCTGGCTACTCCTACACATGGGGTGCCGGCACGCTGGGTGTCACGACCCTCTGGGTCGGTTCATTGTGCAACTCCGGATCGATCAATGAGGCCGATGTCTTCTTCAACCCGGCCTACTCGTGGAGCGATAATTTCGACGACTGGTTCCAGGCAAACCTCAGCCCAGCCCCCTACCAACCCACGACGATCCATGAAATCGGACACGTCTTCGGCTTCATGGTGGGGCTCTCCGACGGGACGGGTTGCGCCGCCGAAACGTACGACTACAGCAAACTGAGCGTGATGCATGCGGTCTACCAGGGAATCGTCGAAACCGGTCGGGGCATTCAGGGCTCTGATGCGTGGGCCATCCGGAACTCGTACGACGACCAGACATCGATCATCTCGCTCGTGGATATCGGCTGCGAATCCTACTACTCGAACAGCGGCACCTTGACGAATTCCACGACGGATGCATCGCGGTATCACGCCGGCGATTCCATGACCTTCGAGAATGTCTCCGTCGAGAGCATGTCCAGCAGCGCGACCTCGAATGTTCGAATTCGCTTCTATCTGTCGGAGAATCAGAACATCACTACCAGCGACTACCAGTGCGGCGGCTACAACCAATGGGGGAGTTTCTCCGCCGAAGGCTGGTCGCTCGGCGACTACACGAAGACGATTCCATCGAACATTCCTCCCGGGACCTACTGGCCCGGAATGATCGTCACCCACGACGGGGACAACTACACGTCCGATGGCCACGGGTTCAACAATGCCACTTTCTTCGCATCGCAAATCGACATCCGCCCCGACAATGATCTCTGCTCGAATGCGGAAGTCGTCACAAGCGGCAGCTCCTATTCGTTCACCAACAATGGCGGCTCGACAGACGGGTATCCCCATCTGGATTGCGGCAACTCCGGCAACACCGCCTACAACGACATCTGGTTCGAGTACACCCCGACCTGCGACGGAACGGTCACGGTCGATACCTGCGACGACACCGACTTCGACACCATTCTGGCGTTCTACGAGGACGACGGCGTCTGTCCACCCAACGACAGTGAGGAACTCGCCTGCAATGATGATTCCTGCAGCGTCCAGTCTTCCATCAGCGCCGATGTCCAAGCGGGACAGACGTATCTCATCAGGCTCGGCAGTTTCTCTGAATCAACGACCGGCACCGGCACGCTGACCATCAGCCAGACCGACTCTGTCGAAAATGATACGTGCGAAAATGCGATCTCTCGTGGCAATGGCACGTGGAACGTTGACACAACCTGTGCTCAAAGCGACGGACCTACCGATATCACCTGCGGACACGACACGATCTTCAAGGATGTCTGGTACGAGTACACCGCGGCCTGCACGGGAACCTTCCACGTCAACACCTGCGGTGTCGGCGGGGTCGATACCGTGATCGCCGTCTACGACAACACAAGTGGTTGCGGCGGAACCATGCTCGACTGCAACGACCAGTCCCCCACCTGCTCGAGTTATCCAAACACATCGACGGTCAATGTCCCCGTATCACAGGGACAAAGCCTCCTGGTCAGAGTCGGTGGCTGGACTGAGAACAACTTCGGCAGTGTCCAGGTGACGTTCCACCTCTACGAAGGTGCGGCCAACGACGATTGTTCCGATGCCGAGACAATCGCGAGTGGATCCCATGACTTCGACACGCGGTGCGCAGACACGGATGGTGTTCTCCATTCCGACTGCCAGTGGGACGGCCAGACCTACAACGATCTCTGGTACCGCTGGACGGCACCTTGCACCGGCGAGTTGACCGTTTCGACCTGCGACATCGCCGACTACGACACCGATCTGGTGGTCTACCACGACAGCGGTTCCTGTCCACCAGATGATTCTGATCTCTTGGCCTGCAATGATGACGGTCCGGGTTGCGGAGGCTACACCTCGCACCTGACCGCCACCGTCTTCGAAGGTCAAACCTTCCTCATCCGCGTCGGCGGCTACAACAGCAGCGACGAGGGGACGGGCACGGTGCTGATCGACTGTGAGGAACAGTGCGTTGGCGATATCAACGGCGACGGGACAACCGGCGTAGATGACCTGCTTGCCGTGATCGCAGTCTACGGCACTACCGATCCCTCGGGCGATGTCGATGGCAATGGTGTCGTCGATGTGGCAGACCTCCTGCTCGTGATTGATGCGTGGGGACCGTGCGTCTGACCGACGCACGTCCCCATGCCGTCGGACTTCCGTCGGTGGCGACATCGCGGGTTGGCGGATGATCGGCGATACTGTGCTGCATGCGGGATCCCGCCACAACGGTGGATCTTCGCGGTGGAGATGCCATGGCCGAGCAGGCGACGATCAGTCAGAAGCACCGGACGTTCATCGAGGCGCAGCACGTGTTCTTCGTCGCAACCGCGCCACTGGCTGTGGATGGGCACATCAACCTGTCGCCCAAGGGACTTGCGGGCATGCTCCAGGTAATAGACGAACAGACGATCGCCTGGCTGGACCTCTACGGAAGCGGTATCGAAACAACGGCGCACGTCAGAGAAAATGGGCGACTGTGCATCATGCTCTGCTCGTTTGATGAGAAACCGGGCATCTTGCGACTCCAAGGACATGCCGAGGTGATCGAGCCAGATCATGTCGAATTCGACACGCTGCGGGCCAACTTCCCGAATCAGCCGATTTGCAGAAGCATTATTCGGCAGCGGGTCGATCGGATCGCGTTTTCCTGTGGGTTTGGGGTGCCCCGATACGACTTTGGGGGGCATCGCACCACGATTCCGGAACTCATCGAGAAACAAGATGAAGGCGAGATGCGTGATTACATCATCGAGCACAATGCCACCAGCATCGACGGCCTGCCTGGCGCGACGTACTGGACCGAGCGATCCTGACCATGGGCGTGAATCGTCCTGTTGTCCCCGCACGGGGATCTCCTCCGCCACCTTGAGCGTCGCGGAACTACCCTTCTCTGAATGCAACCGTTTGATGTCATCGTAATCGGCGACGGCGTGGGGGGACTCTCGTGTGCCATGACGCTCGCATCGGCCCATGTCAAGAGATGGTGGGACGATCGCCGCGTACTGCTGATCGGAGATGGACGCAGCGACCTCGAAAAGGCCCGCCTGTTCAACGCCCCTGGAATCACCCCCGGAACAGATGGCACCGCAGTGCTCCAGACCATGCGGGAACAACTGGCCCAGTACCCGGCTGCCACCCACCTGACAGGTCATGTCGTACATATTGAACGCTGTGATCAGGCATGGAACGTCGTCACCGAAACCGGTGACATGCACTCCACGCCCATCCTCATTCTGGCCACCGGCTACAAGCGTTGGGAATTTGAAGGACTCCCGGTCTCGCCGGCACCACACCCACGAGGTGGCAAACCCGATCGAATCTCGCTCCAGCATGATGGCGTGTATCAGGTTTCGCCAAACCTGCACGTCGCAGGTCTTCTCGGTGGAGGTTCCAGTCAGTTCGCGATCGCGGCTGGCATCGGGGCTCAGGTTGCGGTCGAGATACTCAGTAAATGGGCGGGCAAACGCACCCATGTCCACGATCTCCCGGAACGGCCTGAATAATGTGCCCACCGTATGGATCGAAATGGCCCAAAACAAGGCCTTCAGGCTCGGTTGATCGCCAAATAATCCCCCTTCTCCCGGCCCTCTACCAATCCCTTCCGGGTGACCGTACAATACGCGACGCGGCCAAGTCGGCCGAGATCTCGGAGCCTGATGTCACAGGTGGGTCCCGGGTTCTTCTCTTCCTGTGACTGCTCTGTTCGAGGTTTTTCCCGTGAAGCTTTTTGTTGGAAATTTGCCGTGGCGCGTTCGTGATAACGATCTCGTCGAAATGTTCTCCGAGCACGGTTCCGTAACCGCTGCGAACGTCGTTCTTGACCGTGACACCGGCCGCTCCCGTGGCTTCGGATTTGTCGAGATGAGCGATGACGAGGCCCGCAAGGCCATCGAGGCCCTCAATGGCCTGGACCTTGATGGTCGCGCCATCAACGTCAACGAGGCACGCGCCAAGACGCACTGACCTTACGACGTGTTCACCTTGTGAACTACCGCACCGGCCGCTGTAAATCGCAGCGGCCGGTGTCTTTTTCTATACGTTGAAGTACTTGGCTTCCGGATGATGAACCACAATGGCGCTGGTGCTTTGTTCAGGATCGATCTGATAATTCTCGGTCAGTTCGCAACCGATTCGATCGGGGCGTAACAGGCGGAAAAGTTTCTCCTGATCGACCATGTCCGGACACGCCGGATAGCCGAATGAGTACCGGCTTCCCCGGTACTTCTGCTGAAACAGTTCCTTGATGTGCGGGCTGTCATCTCCGACGATGCCAAGTTCCTGCCGCATCCGTTGATGCCAGAGTTCGGCGAGGGCCTCAGCACACTCGACACCCATGCCGTGTACATAAAGGTATTCGGTGTACTCATCCCGCTCGAACAGTTCACGAGCAAGTTCACTGACTCGCTCACCCATCGTCACGCAGGAGAGACCGAGCACATCGCGATCGCCGGAATCGACCGACTTGAAGAAGTCGCTGATACACAACCGGCGGCGTTTGGTCTGCCTCGGAAAAGAGAATCGCTCGATCTCCACGGCGTGATCGGCAGGATCGAAGACGACCAGATCCTCACCGTCACTCCCGCATGGGAACCAGCCATACACGAGTGCGGGTTGAAGTATCCCGTCGTTTCGAAGTGTCGCCTTCAGCCGATCAAAGACCGGCTCGGCCTCCTCGTGCAGCACGCGATGAAAGTCGCCCTGGCTCTGCTGCCCTCGACGGAAGCCCCACTGCCCACGAAAGAGGGCCGTTGTATTGATGAATGGGTAGATGCGATCGAGCGGAACATCGTCCACGACGCGGCTGCCGAAGAATGGGGCCGTGGGAATCGCCACGTCGTTGGACACATCACTGCGTCCCGGCTCGATGGTCGCCACATCGCCCTCGTCTCGCTCAGATGTTTCCATGTGCTCCACACGGGCCGCGGCGGCGACGCGGGAAGCGATGCGACGGTCAATCTCGACGTCAAGTGATCCCTCTCGCCCCTCTGCAATCGCGTCACAGATCCGCAGGCCGTCGAACGCGTCCTTTCCGTAGTACACGGATCCGTTGTACAACTCGCGAAGATGTGACTCGCAGTAGTGCCGGGACAGCGCCGCGCCGCCGAGCAGCACCGGCACGTCGATTCGGAGTGCGTTCAACTCTGCGAGGTTCTCTTCCATCACCATGACGCTCTTGACGAGCAGTCCGGACATCCCGATCGCATCGGCGCCGGTCCGCCGCCACGCCTGCGCGATCTCATCAATCGTTCGCTTGATGCCGATGTTCTCGACGGTCCAGCCGTTGTTGGTCAAAATGATGTCAACGAGGTTCTTGCCGATGTCGTGAACGTCACCCTTGACGGTCGCGAGCACGAGATGACCCTTGGCGACTCCCTCCTGTCGATCCATCTTGGTCTTGAGATGCCCGACAGCCTGCTTCATCACCTCAGCAGATTGCAGCACGAAGGGCAACTGCATCTGGCCGGAGCCGAAGAGTTCACCCACAGTCTTCATCCCGGCGAGCAGGTGGTCGTTGATGATCTCAAGTGGTGTGTAGGTTGCGAGCGCCGCCTCGAGATGCGACACCAGATCTCTTGTTTCACCATCAACGATGTGCGACTGGAGGTGCTCCTCAAGCGATCGTTCAACCACTTCTGCTTCAGTAGCCAGATCCTCATCAGAAAACAGATCGATGAAACACTGCAAAGGATCGTGCGACTCGTCGGTCACATCGGCGGGCAGACCTGTACCGCCGTGCGTAAGGGCCCGGCGATCGTGGATGACATCCAGCGCGGCCTGCTTCTTCCGCGGGTCAATGCGGTTCATCGGCTGGATCTTCGAAGCGTGCATGATGGCACTGGTCAGTCCCGCGTCCATGAGTTCCCAGAGCAGCACGGAATTCAACACCTGCCGGGCGGCAGGCTTCAGTCCAAATGAACAGTTCGAAAGGCCGCAGGTAATCTGCACCTCCGGCCACGCCTCGCTGATGCGACGCACACCCTTGATGAGTTCAAGTGAACTACGGCGATCCTCGTCCATGCCCGTTGAAACCGGCAGAACGAGCGGATCGATGAAGATGTCTTCTATTGCAAGGCCGTGCACTTCAATCGCGCGGGCAATACCTCTGCGAGCGATCTCGAACTTCCGGTCGGCAGTACGAGCCATCGCTTCTTCGGGGTCTTCGTCGATCGTGCCGATGACCAGAGCCGCCGAATAGGTTCGGGCAAGCGTGCACAAACGGTCGAACTTCTCCTCACCCTCTTCGAAGTTGGCCGAGTTGATGACGCACTTGCCGCCAGCGTGCTGCAATCCGGCCTCGAGAATGGAACACTGCGTGGAATCGACCATGATCGGCGCATCGACCTGCCGAACCGTCTCTGATACAACGCGAGCCATGTCGGTAACACCGTCACGCCCCGCATAATCGACGTTGATATCCAAACAATTGGCGCCCTCTCGCACCTGCTGCCGCGCGAGCGAGATCATCTCATCGAAGTCTTCGCCTTCAAGCAACCGCTTGAACCTGCGACTGCCAGATGCATTCATCCGCTCGCCGACGATGAAGAAGGAACGTTCCTGTCGATAGGGCATTGGCGTGTAGAGGCTGGCACACGCGGCGAGAGGCCGTTTGAACGAGCGGACGGGGCGTTCAGTCTCGCGAGCCACCTTGGCGAGCCGCTCGATGTGATCCGGCCCGGTGCCGCAGCAACCGCCAATGATGTCCACTCCGAGACGGCCGACAAGGTCGGCCACGGCGTCGGCAAGTGGATCGGGGCCAAGCGGGAATTCCGTGCGCCCATCCACCAGCACCGGCAGGCCAGCATTGGGTACGCACGAGATCAACCGATCCCAGTGCTTGCCGAGATACTCGATGTGCGGCAGCATCTCACGCGGGCCAGTCGCGCAGTTCAAGCCGAGCCCGGCAATCGGATACCCCTTCAGGACCGTCGCGGCCGCGGCGATGTCGGTGCCCACGAGCATGGTCCCGGTGGACTCGATCGTGAGGCTCACGAAGATCGGTGTCTCTCGCGGCGAACGACCAACTTCTTCCAGTGCCAGCAAACAACTGTTGATGGCGCACTTGACCTGCAGCAGATCTTGCGCGGTCTCAATGAGGAAGGCATCGACGCCGCCAGCGAGCAAGCCGCGGGCTTGATCGGCGTAGGAGGCAAGCATGGTGGGCCAGTCGATCTGACCGAGCGAGATAAGACGCGTACCGGGCCCCATGGAACCGAACACGAATCGCGGATGTTCTGCCGATGCATGCGCGTCGCAGGCGGCTCTGGCAATCTCGGCCGCCTCCCGGTTCAAATCAATCGTCCACCGGGCTATCTCCGGATCGAACTCCGAGAGTACCAGCGGATTGGCGCCGAAAGTGTCCGTCTCGACCGCATCACAGCCGACCGCGAGGTACGACTCGTGGATGGACTGGATGAGATCAGGCCGAGAGCGGACCAGCAGATCCACGCAATTCTCATGCCCGAGGTAGTCCTGCTCGGTATCCAGATCGATGCCTTGGAGCGTCGAACCCATGGCGCCGTCGAGAACCAGTGGCCGCTTCACGGCGATATCAAGAATGGATGCACCCATACGATGGCCAGCATAGCGCCAACAGACGCCGCATTCAACCGCATATCCGGATGAGCGGATCAAGCATGCCCCATGCCCCAGCACCCCTATGATGCCCCTCCTTGCTCCTCCATGACTCGCTTCCGCTCCATCCCATTGCTGCTCACCGCCTGCTTGCTGCTCGCTGCGGCTCCGGATACCGAACAGCCCGATCCTCTGCCCCGCGGCCCCGTGCTTCTGCAGCGCTTCATTCGAGCCGTCGGAGGCGAGGCCGCCATTCGCAGCGTGCAGTCCATGTCCGCTCAAGGCCAAATCCATCTTCCTGGAGCGAGCGAAACCGGCCGATTCGAATGGGCCGTCGCCGACGGCGGGCGGTGTGTCTTCGACATGGCTTTCCCCAACCTCGGGCGAAGCCGCTTTGGAAGCGATGGCACGGTTGGCTGGGAATCGCTGCAGTTGGGCGAGGACACGACCGTTCAACTGCTCGACGCTTCCGTCGTTGAACAGCGACGTCGCAGGGCGAACTGGTTTGAACTGGCGCTCACGCTTCCGGCACGAGCCAAGAAATTCGAGACGATTGGCCAATCCACGTTCGACGGCACGAAGGCCTACGAAGTGCGGATGGTCGATGAGACGTCGCAGATCCATCACCTGTTCTTCGCTGCCGGTACGGACCTGCTGCTCGGCGTACGCCTCATCGAGCGCGGTCCGCTCGGACCAGCCGATGTGACGATTCGCTTCGGCGACTGGAAACCTGTCGGACCGCTCAAACTGTTCCGCACGGTGTCCATCGACCATGCAGATGTTCACATGAAGTTGGCATTCGAGCAGGTATCACTGGAGCCTGTCCCCCCTGAGACATTCGCTCCGCCTGAGTCGCTGCCCCCCCTCCCCGAACCGCCAGACGAATCTCCAGATGCCTGATCCTGCAGCGACCATTTCCATCCAAGGCGTCACGAAACGCTTCGGCGAAATCACCGCGGTGCGGGACCTCGACCTCACCGTTCCGCAGGGATCTCTGATCGGATTCCTCGGCCCCAATGGCGCCGGCAAAAGCACGACCATCCGCATGATCATGTCGATCATCTATGCCGACGAAGGTCGCATCGAAGTCCTCGATCGGTCGGCCCTCGATGCAAAGGACCGCATCGGCTACCTGCCCGAAGAACGAGGTCTCTATCGGCGTATGCGGGTGCGGGCATTCCTTCGTTACATCGGCAGGCTCAAAGGCATGAGCCGCGCCGCGGCCGACGCTTCGGCGGCCAGTTGGCTTGAACGACTGGAACTGCCCGAAGCACTCCCCCGTCGATGCGAGGAACTCTCGAAGGGGCAGCAGCAGAAGGTCCAGTTCGTCGCCGCCGTGCTGCACGAACCGGACCTCATCGTGCTCGATGAGCCCTTTTCGGGACTCGATCCGGTGAATGCCGCCCTGCTCTCGCGGGTGATCCGCGAATTGCACGACGAGGGACGCACCATCGTCTTCTCAACGCACATACTCCATCAGGCCGAACAGTTGTGTGACCGCATCTTCCTGATCGATCGCGGCGTCAAACTGCTCGATGACGACATCGACGACATTCGCGCACGATTCCGGGAACGAATCATCAATGTCGAACTGGCCGCAGACGCGACGCTCCCCCCTATCCCCGGCACGCGCGTCGGTGAGCCGAAGGAAAACGGCGATCCACTGGAACTGCACGTGGACGATGGCGTCGATGAACAGTCCGTCATGCGAAGCGTCATCGAGGCCGCCCCCGTTCGTTCCGTCTCGCTCCGTGAACCCTCCCTCGACGACATTTTCACCCGCCTGGTCACGGGAGGGCACGCCCCATGAGCCGCCTGCTGACCGTGGCCGGGCGAGAGTTCCGGCACACCGTGCTGACCAAGGCCTTCTTCATCGGTTCGGTGGTCGTTCCCGTCGTGATCGTCCTCGTGTCGATTGGGGCGGAAATGTTTCTCAAGCCCAACATTCCACCGATGAAGGGGCCGCTTGCTGTCATCGATGGCGGACCATCCCTCATGGTGGCATTGGAGGAGAATCTGTCTCCGCCATCACCGAAGACCACACCAGCCAGCTCTTCGCAGCGACCTGAGGAAGCCCTCGAAGCCGCCGTGGTGGAAGCAAGCAAGCAGGCCGAAGCCGAAAAGCGACCGGACACATCGCAGCTCACGCTGGAGACACGTCCCGCGAGCGAACTCGATGCCATCAAGGAAGGCATCCGCGATGGATCGTGGGTCGGTGCCATCGAAGTCGCCGGCGGAAGTCTCGACCCCGAAGCGCCGCAGGGTGGCTCCGCCATCATCTGGCTGGCACCGGAGGCAGCAACCAGCCATGTCGATCTGCTCACCAAGAGCACACGCCAGGCCGTTGTGGACGCTCGCCTGCGGGGCATGGGAATGTCGCCCGAGATGATCCGCGCAGCGGTCGATCGCCCCTCGATCGAGACAATCCGCATCGGCAGCGAAGGCGGCGAACAGAGTGAGTCGAAACTCACGCGATACCTGGTTCCCATCGCCTTCATGGGCCTCATGTGGATTGTGGTGGTAACCGGCGGCAACTACCTGCTGATGTCCACGATCGAAGAGAAGTCCACGCGGGTCATCGAGGTGCTGCTGAGCGCCACAAGTCCCACCGGCCTGCTCGCGGGCAAGATTCTCGGCTTTGCCGGCGTCTCGGTAGTGATGCTTGCGATGTACCTCATCGTCGCAGTGGTGATGATGGTGCTCTTTGCGGCGCTCGACATCGTGTCAATCGGCGACGTAGTCCTTGGCGGCTCGTTCTTCATAATCGCCTACCTCATGATGGCTGCAATCATGGCTGGCATCGGCAGCGCGGTGAGTGACATCACGGAAGCCCAGTCGCTGATGGGACCGGCGATGCTCGTTCTCATGCTGCCGCTGCTGCTCATTCCGGTAGTCACAGAAGACCCGAATGGAACCGTCGCGGTCGTGGCGAGTTTCATCCCCCCACTCTCGCCCTATGTCATGGTGCTGCGAATTGCCGCGGCACCAGAGCCACTGCCACTTCTAGAAGTGCTGCTTGCCTTGGCGTGGGCGATTGTGTGTGCAGGTGGCATGATCTGGGCTGCCGGTCGCATCTTCCGCGTCGGTGTGCTGATGCAGGGCAAGCCACCCTCGCCACTGGAATTGCTGCGGTGGGTGCGGTACCGGTAGCGAGGACACGCATGGACTACCGACGGCCCGCCCCGGCCACGGCGGGCACATTCACCAGCAAGTACACCGTCGCGAACATCAGCAGGACCGCTTGGTACTGCCCGACGCCCGGTCCTCCGGTCAGCATCACGCCCGCCCCCACGATGCCGACGAAGTAGCCCAGTGATCCCATCGCATGCACGCCACCCATGTCCACGGGACCGCCACCGGCGCGGCCCGCCATGATCAGCGTCGTGGGATACAGGCCGGCCCCGGCGACTCCAAGCACCACCAAGACCAGCAGCACGGCGGTCGTGTTCATCCACGGCGCTGCGGCCAGGGCGGCAAACGCACCTGCGTATCCCACAACCGACACGACACGAACGGGAATCGCCCCGATGCGATCGGCCAGCAAGCCGGCAGGCCAGGCGCCCAGTGCCAGGATGGCCAGCGACACACCGACGGCCCAGCCAACGAATGCGCTCGAGCGGTTCAACTCGTCCACGAGATACAGCGTCGCCGTCACCGACACCACCGCGCCGAGTGCCCGATCGCCGAACGCGAATGTGAGCGCCGGCCACAACGGCGAACGCCGCCCGGATCTCGCCATGGCTTCAGCAACCCGCATCTGCCGAGCGGCGATGCGGCCAAGCGGGGCGGACCACCCCGCGGCGGCCACGGCCAGCAGCAGGCACATGGCAGCACCGATCAGGAATACACCGCTTCCGATCGAAGGTGCCGTGGTGCCGCCGACCACCGCCCCCATGGCCAGACCGAGCATGAGCGCGAGCCCCGCCGGGCCGAAACGTCGCCCCGCCCGGTGCTGACTTCCCGCCTCAAGCAATCCCAGCAGGACGGCGAGGGAGAGCAGGTCCGCCATACCCTCGAACACCCGAATTCCCAGCGCGGTTCCGAACCCGACCGGGCTCCACAGAGCCACCAGCGCCACACCATTGATCAGGGCCGCCCCCGCCACCAATTGTCCCGGCCCGAACCTTGCTTGAAGTCGGCGCAGCATCGGAACCGCAAGGAAGGCCCCCACCAGTGAGGCCGCCACAAACCAGTGCGCCGCCGATGGCGAGACTCCCCACCGATCCATCACCCCTGCCTTGAGCGCCAGCGGGACCATCGCGTCGGGCAATGCGGCCAGCGCAACGAGTAGGCAGACCATGAGCACTGACCCACGGCCTCCCTGCAACTCGGCGGACGATTCGCTCATTCCCACCTTCCGATTCGCACGCTATCCTGCAAGCCGCTCGTAAGCACCGGCATGGTGTTGAATCCTCGGGTCGCTGGGCCCCATTGAGACACGAAAACGTGATCGTACCATGACACGGAAGGTCTACTCGACACCGGCTGAAGCACTGGACGGGTTGACCCGCGATGACATGACCATCGCCGTTGGCGGCTTCGGGCCGTGCGGCGTTCCCGAGCAGTTGATCATCGCCCTGCGGGATTCGGGTGTCACGGAGCTGACCACGGTTTCCACCGATGCCGGTGTTGATGACTGGGGGCTCGGCCTGCTGCTTCAGTCGCGGCAGATTCGACACATGATCAGTTCCTACGTGGGCGAGAACGCCGAGTTTGAGCGGCAGTACCTCGCGGGCGAACTCAAATTGGAATTCACCCCGCAAGGCAC
>MPMD02281372.1_pt1 | contig 13866 bp, 10 predicted proteins | sample 1617291 | NCBI WGS metagenome assembly MPMD02 (sample SAMN05944810, study PRJNA350692) | marine metagenome | biome: marine; feature: ODZ; material: water; isolation source: 120 m water sample filtered on 30 um supor filter | place: Pacific Ocean | collected 2012-04-09 | depth 120m m | reverse complement strand
CAGGGCCACTGTCCCAAGCCGGGTGATCCTGGTAGCGAGATGGGCAGTACCGGCGCTACTGCATTGTTTTTATGGGGCTGGTTATACACACTCTCAAGACGAGCATCAGGATGTGATGAAGCGAGGTCTGTCTTACCTAGGTAAAAAGATGATACTCACCACTGAGGGGAGTGGTGATTTTGGTGGCTCTCTTGGAAAAATGTACGATCAGGGGTTGGTAACGCTTCTGTTTTGCGAAGCGTATGCAATGACACACGATGAGGAACTCAAAAAGTTTGCCCAGGCAGGTATCGACTTTATCGTTGGCGCGCAGCATGTCGAGGGCGGCTGGCGGTATATGCCCGGACAGCCGGGCGATACCACAGTGACCGGTTGGCAACTGATGGCACTCAAAAGTGGGAAGCTGGCGGGGCTTGAGGTGTCTTCGAGTGCGATGTATCGCGTCACACACTTTCTTGAGAGTGTTTCCAAAGATAAAGGGGCAAAGTATGGTTATCAGAACGATCAGGCGAGGCCATGTACGACAGCGATCGGCCTTTACTGCCGGATGCTGACAGGATGGAATCATTTTCATCCTTCACTCAAACGCGGTGTTGAGCATCTGGTCCAGAGAGGTCCATCGCCCAACGATGTCTATTTCAACTACTATGCCACGATGGTCCTCAATCACTTTGACGGTCCCTCCTGGCCCGTTTGGAACCAGTCACTTCGGGACCGTTTAATCGATGAGCAGGCAACGCAAGGGCATGAGTCGGGAAGCTGGTATTACGAACATGCACATAGTGAGATCGGTGGAAGGCTGTATAATACCTGCATGGTTTTGTTGACACTCGAGGTGTATTACCGTTATATGCCGCTTTACGGAATGGCGAATAGTGAGGATTTTGAATAGGAGTAAGATCTAAAAAAGGGGGCGCGCAACATGTGGATTATGCCGGCAATCGACGTCAAGCAGGGAAATGTGGTCCATGCTGTGGCTGGGGAGCGGATGGCCTATATGCCGGTCCGCAGCAAGTTCGCGGAACATTCTACGCCCGAAGCGATTGGCACCGCCCTGGTCAACGAATTTGACTTGCAGAAAGCCTATCTGGCAGATCTTGATGCCATCGAGGGCGACGAACCGGATCAGGAACTCTACCTGAAGCTGATTGATTGTGGACTTGAGTTATGGATCGATGCTGGTCTGGCAAGTCCGAAACATTGCGCTCAGATGGAGGAGTTTTCTGTGCGCCACGTTGAAGTGCGGGGAATTGTTGGCGGGTTGGAATCGATTTCAGACAAGACCACTGTCGAGAAGTGTCTGGAAATGGTTGGCCCTGAAAAATTTGTCTTTAGCCTCGATCTCAAAGATGGCAGGCCTCTGACCAAAATTGAGGATTGGCAAAATAGTATCGCTGCCGACATTGCCAGTGAGGTTATCGATATTGGTGTCAAGCACATGTTTGTGATCGATTTGGCAAAGATTGGTATGCATGGCGGTTGTGGTACACAAAAGCTCTGCAAGCGGTTGCGCCAAAACTATCCCGATGTGGCGGTATATGCTGGTGGCGGTGTTCGCCACCTCGAAGATTTACAGGGCCTTGCAGACGCCGGTTGTGAGGCGGCGCTGGTGAGTTCCGCCCTACATGACGGGTGGATTACTCGCGAGGACTTAGAACCATTCAAAGCGATCGACGAGACGGCATAACGTTTGACTAAAGCCAGTGCTCGGAGGCCAGTGCTCGGAGGCCAGTGCTCGGAGGTCAGTGCTCGAAATCCTCATTGGGATAGTCCCAGTCAGGATCCCGTTTTTCTAGAAACGCGGCCAAGCCTTCTTTCGCCGCTGCGGTGGTCCTCGCCGTCCCGCTGATTGCCGCACCGGTGGTGAGCATTGTGTTGAGGGAGTCCCCGATCGTTTCATTGAGCATTCTTTTGGTCATCGCGATTGCCTCCGGAGCACAGAGGCTGCACTCGTCGGCCAGTTCGCGTGCCCGGGCCCAGATTTGCTCTGCTTCGACCACCTCCTGGACCAATCCTACACGTTTCACATAATCGGCATCGACAATGCTGCCGGTGAGTAGCAGGTAAGCGGCACACGCACCGCTGGTGCGAAAATAGAGCAGTGGAGATACGATGCCGGCGACAATGCCCCGCCGCGGTTCTGGAAAACCAAATTTTGCGTTGCGGGAGGCGATCACAATATCGCTGGCAAGCACCAAGCCTCCTCCTCCAGCGACTGCCGCGCCATCGACAGCAGCGATAATCGGTTTGGGGAAATGCAGCATCGTCTCAATCAATTCAAGATAGAGCCGGGCATCTTTCTCCCATTGCTCGTGCGGATTGGACATCTTTGCCGTTTCTGCCATTTCCTTAAGATCCATTCCCGCGCAGAAAGTCGGCCCCTCCCCAGTGAGCACTACCGCTCGCACACTCTTTTGAAGCAGGAGATCCTCAAAGGCTTGCAGCAACTCCTCGAGCAGGACACGGGAGAGTGCATTTCGTTTTTCCGGTCGGCTCAGGATTACCGTGGCCGTGTTTTCGTGCAAATGCATCGTAAGGAAAGAAAAAGACATGGCGTTCAATGTCCGACTGAGGAGTCTCTTTGGGATGTGCGAGGTACTAGGAAGTGCCGCGAAGCATTTCTGACACATTGTCGGGTACGGGCAACTGGAGATCAAGCAATGCCGTGCCGAGCAATTTGCCCTGAGTGTCGATGCGAAGCGATTGGCTGGCCCCGCCGCCGAGCGCATCGTAAAGGAGGAAATTCAGACTCCCAAGCTTGGGTAGTTCAAAGCGATCGACATGTGAGCTATCGAGACCTTGAAAAAATTCTGCCACTCGTTCCGCAGTGAGAACTTCTTCGAGAAACTGATAACCGGCTTGCCGCCAGGCAATCACAGCTACGTTGGCGTGATTACCCTTATCCCCGCTACGGGCTGTGGCAACTTCTCCCAGAGCGATTGTTTTTTCGTGCATCCGATATTTCCAACAATATTGCGACGACTAAAAAAAGGCTAATTGTTTTCCGGTGTGTTTGCCCAGTGGTTTGCGTCCAAAACCCGGACTTCAGGGAAGACCAATTCCTTTGGGACCGTTGTCGGCCAGTAGCTGTAGAGGGGACGTACCGAGGGTCTTCCCTGTGCATATCCGGCGAGGCCTGCAGGACCATTTGTGATCAACGGCGCAAACTGCCTCGCAAATGCTGCTACCGCTTCCCGGCGTGGATCGTATGCTGCGATGCGGAGCATAACCTCGCGCAGGTCATCCGGTGGTGGCTGCATGCCTGGAAGGCCATCTCCAGCGCCAAGCAATTCCGTATGCATGCGGGCAAGCTCGATCCCATCCTGATGCAGGCGTTCCTCGATCAAGCTGGCCACTACTTTTGCTTTCACCACGCAATCCTTGCCGAAAACAAGCAATTGCCCACTGGCTGTAAAGCCATCGGCATAGGCTAAAGAAACCTTATAACTCTCGGGGGCCTCACGGCCCGTACTGCCGCGGACTGCAACCCGGTTTTCCGCCAGGGCCGCTACTTCAACGGTCGTAAAATCAACGATGACATCGGGAGTAAGGTATGCAGCTGGATCACCGATTTCGTAGACCAGCTGCTCGGTAACCGTATGTCGCGTTACCTGGCCTCCACTGCCATCCGGTTTGGTGATGATGAGTTGACCATCGCTGCCGATTTCTGCTATGGGGTATCCGATATTTGCAAGTTGGCAGCTTTTCCAGTCTGTGCTGTAGCCGCCCGTTGCTTGCGCTCCACATTCGATGATGTGGCCCGCGACACTGGCGGCTGCCAGGGAGTTCCAGTCGTCCCAGGTCCAACCGAACTGATGGACTGCGGGTCCCACGGTAAGGGAGGCATCGGCCACGCGGCCCGTGATCACAATCCGGGCACCTTTCTCGAGTGAACGGGAAATCGGCTCAGCACCGAGGTAGGCATTGGCGCTGGTGACCTTCTCGCGGAGTGTACCTAGCGGTTCACCACGATCGAAGTGCAATAATTCACAGCCTTCTTTGGTGAGTGTGTCCATCTGGGGAAGCAGGTCGTCGCCAAAAACCACGCCAATGGGCAGATTCCCTAATCCACATTTTACGAGGACTTTTCCAACGGCGCGAGCACAGGAAATCGGGTTGAGTCCTCCGGCATTGGTCACGATCTTGAGCTGAGGCTGAGTCTGCAGCAGAGAAACAATGTCTTCTGTGACGGTGACAAAGTCGGTGGCGTATCCGGCGGCGGGACTTTTTTTCCGCTGGCTTGCCATAATGGACAAAGTCAGTTCCGCGAGATACTCGAGTGTCAAAAAATCGACCTCGGCAGTTTCTAAAAGCCGCCGCGGTGCACTGGGCCAATCTCCCCAGAATCCAGCGGCGTTGGCGATGCGAAGCGTCATCTTTTTTGTTGCCCTTCCGGTACCCGTTCTCAATGATCACTTTGGTACATCATGTCTGGAAGACGCCCAACTTATAAGGTCGATCTTCAGCGTATTTTGTTGCCACCTCCAGAGCGATTGTCAAAACGTCGCGTGTCTGTCTCGGATCAATGATGGCATCAACCCAACCGCGCGCCGCGCCATACCGCACATCCATTTGGCGATCATAATCATTGCATATTTGATCGCGGAGTTTGGCAAGTTCCTCGGCATCGACTTTTTGCCCCTGCCGTTCAAGGCTGCGAATGGTCACATCGAGAAGTGTCGAGGTTGCCTGTTCACCACCCATGACGGCGCAGCGGGCAGTTGGCCAGGCAAAGATAAAGCGGGGATCATAGGCTTTCCCACATTGGGCATAATTGCCAGCTCCAAACGATCCTCCCACCAGCAGCGTAATCTTGGCAACGCGGCTATTGCTCATGGCATTGACCAATTTGGCCCCGGCTTTAATGATTCCCTGCTGTTCACTATCTCGGCCGACCATAAAACCGTTCACATCATGAAGAAACAGAAGGGGAATCCATTCTTGATTGCAGGTCATCACAAATCGCGCTGCCTTTTCTGCGCTATCGGTGTAAAGGACACCTCCAAACTGTAACGGCCCACTTGCCGGACGGACTTGGTGGTGCTGGTTGGCGATGATGCCAATCGGAAAACCGCCCAAACGGGCAGTTCCACAAACGAGGCTCTGACCATATTCGGCCTTGTATTCATCAAAAGAATCCCGGTCGATCAGGCAATCGAGGACATCTCGGATTTCATAATCTTTTCGCGGGTCCGGACTCACGAGATCCAGCAGGTCCGTGCCGGGCCGCTTCGGCTGTAGCGACTCAAGCCGTGTATACGGTAGTGGCGGGACATAGGTGTCCGGAGCCAGATTGGCGGTCAACCGCCGGATGCGTTCGATGCAGGCGTCGTCATCTGCTTCACGAAAATCAATGGTGCCGCTCAATTGCGCGTGCATTTCTGCTCCGCCGAGTTCCTCGTGGGACACCTGTTGCCCGATGGCACTCTTGACGAGTGCCGGGCCGGCGAGGTAGAGCCCCGATCCCTCTGTCATGAGTATTTTGTCGCACAAAACGGGTAGATAGCCACCGCCAGCGACGCAGTTGCCCATGATGGCAGCGATCTGGTGCACACCCTCGGCCGACAAGATTGCGTTGTTGCGAAAAATCCGACCAAAATCATCTTCATCGGGAAAAACATCTTCCTGCAATGGGAGGAAGACACCCGCCGAGTCGACGAGATAGACAATCGGCAAATGATTGTCCATGCTGATCCGCTGCCCGCGGAGCAGTTTTTTTGTGGTCGCCGGAAAAAAAGCGCCTGCTTTTACGGTGGCATCGTTAGCGATGATCAGATGTCGCCGTCCTGAAATGGTGCCGATCATCGACACGACGCCCGCACCCGGTGCACCGCCATATTCATCGTACATCTGCCAGCCGGCCCAGGCACCAAGTTCCAACGTTGGCGTGTCGGGATCCGTTAACTTCGCAATGCGTTCGCGGGCTGTTAAGCGGCCCTTAGAGTGCTGGCGGGCAATTGCTTTTTCCCCTCCTCCTTGAGAGAGAACGGCCTGTTCCGTGAGGATCTCGTTGGTCAGTTCGCTAAGAGAAATTTCCTTAGGCTCGGCCATGGCAGGTTTTCCAGTGGTTTTTGACGTTTCGGTGGGTGTACATTGTTGGGCCGAGGTAGCGGGACCTCCATTTTGACGATTTCTGGAAAAGGACAAAGACCCCTGTCAAATCTTGTTGCTCCAGATGATGCCTAATCGTTGAGCCCCGTTTTTAGGGCATCGCCCTTACTCTGTTGCATAAAGGCAACATCTGCTGCCGGAAGGCGTTGCCTCGCGGCATCAACCGGGCCGCTCTCCGGACCTTCTTCTGAATCTGAATCTCGGTCGTAAGTTGTATCTGGGATGTATCTTACAGTTTTTCGCCACGGTTTGAATGGGTGTTTGGCACCGCATCTGCATTTCTCCAGTCCCGCAGCGGCAGATTTTCTGAAATGGGAAATCGGTCGCGACGAATGACCGAAGTCTGAGTGATCGAAACAATTGGAAGGAGATTGTCTTGCCTCGACAAGTCCAACAAGCCGCATTCAAAAAGAATGGTGGTTATCAAAAGCCAACCGGTTTCAGCAAACAAACCAATGGAGTTGTGTACAAAAAAGAGAGTGCGCAAGTCTCCGGGAAAAACAGTAATCCAGAAAGTGACGAGCCGGTCGATGCGTATGCCGATCGTCGCCGTTTGGCGAAGGACAAAGTCATATCCACAGACGACCCGATCCGCATGTATTTAATGCAGATGGGGGATAATTCAATGCTTTCTCGGGAAGAGGAGCTTGACGTTGCTCGCACCATTGAGTCTACGCAAAAGCATTACCGCAAAAATCTCTTGGCGTCGGACTACATGCTTACGGCTGCTGTCGGACTGCTACGAAAAGTGCAGAATGGAGACTTGCGGATCGATCGCACCGTGGAAGTGTCGGTAACAAACATGGCCGAGAAGGGGCGTATCTTACAGCAGGTGGTACCCAACCTGAAAACGATCGACTACTTGATGAGAAAAAATCGTGAAGATTTTGGCATCATGATCTCTAAGAGCCGAAGCATGAGACATCGTCGGGAGGCGTGGGGTCGTCTCAATCATCGACGATATAAAGTGGTTCGACTCATTGAAGAGTTGAAACTGAGAGAATCCAAGATTCAACCGATATTTGAAAAAATGATTGTCATATGCAACCGCATGCAAACCCTCAAACAGCAAATCGAAACAACGGCAAGCGGAAAAGTCCTGCTTGGAGCACCATCGCTTGAAGCATTGCGGGCAGAATTGCGCTATCTGATGCGACTCACCCTGGAGTCCCCCTCCAGCCTGCATGATCGCGTGAACAAAGTCTACGCATCCCACGATACATACAGTGACGCTAAACGGGCGCTTTCTTCAGGAAATCTGCGTCTGGTTGTATCGATCGCCAAAAAGTATCGAAATCGCGGCCTTAGTTTTCTGGATCTGATTCAAGAGGGGAATACCGGTCTGATGCGTGCCGTCGAAAAGTTTGAACACGCACGCGGATATAAGTTCTCAACGTATGCGACTTGGTGGATTCGGCAGGCGGTTACGCGGGCCATCGCCGATCAAAGCCGCACGATTAGAGTTCCCGTACATATGGTCGATGCAATGAGTAAAGTTCGTATAGTGACTCGCGACCTAGTGCAGATTAATGGTCGTGAACCGACAGCAGAGGAAATTTCCAGTGCCTCAGGGTTGTCGCTCGAAGATACAAGTTGCATTATGAAAATGTCTCGACAGCCTTTATCTCTCGACCAACCTGTCGGAGACCACGAAGACAATTACTTTGGAGAATTTTTGGAAGATCATCGGGATGAGGATCCCCTGTATGAAACTAATCAGCAAGCACTGAAGGAACGTATCGCTGACTGTTTGGAAAATCTTAATTACCGGGAACGTGAGATTGTCCGCCTCCGATACGGTTTAGCCGACGGCTACACCTATACCCTCGAGGAAGTCGGCCAGATCTTTTCTGTGACCCGTGAACGGGTCCGTCAGATTGAGGCTAAAGCGGTCCGAAAACTACAGCAAACTCAAACCACCAACGCCCTGGCGAGCTTTATGGATATTCCACGCCTGTCGGAGAGCTCTGCTGCCGATCCGGTGTAGCCGGTCACGGAGTAGCGCATCTGGGGCAAGCGAGTCAATCACGTGTCGGAATTTGAAGAGAAGCGAGAATGGTTCCGGTTGCCTTTGATTTGTTGAGCACATAGAAGTGGACGCCCGGAACCCCTTGTTCAAGGAGTTCCTGAACTTGCCCTCGGGCAAAATCGACGCCGACATCGAACTGTTGTGCAGCATCGTCCCCGCAACGGCCCAGGTCTTCCTTAAAGGCGACTGGTAGCGATGCCCCGCAAAGACTCGTGATTCGTTCAATCTGAGCCAGATTGGTGACCGGTAGAATCCCGGGAACAATGGGAACAGTAATGCCCAGTTCGGTGCAGGCATCGCGGAAGCGGAAAAAATCACTGTTGTTGTAAAACAACTGTGTGAGAATTACATCTCCTCCGGCATCCACCTTGCGACGGAGATTCTCAAGATCGGCCTGTGGGCTTTCCGCCTCCCGATGGGTTTCGGGATAACCGGCGACCGCGATACCAAATTCCGGCCATCTGCTACGGATTAACTCGACGAGTTCGCTGGCGTAGCGTAATCCTCCTTCAACCTGCTCAAAGGCATCAGTTCCCTGAGGGGGGTCTCCGCGGAGCGCAACGATATTCCGGATGTCACGATCAGCCGTCTCCCGGAGATATTCAAAAAGTTCTTCCCGCGTCGAACCCACGCAGGTGAGATGGGAGGCAACCGCGCAGCCATATTGTTCCCGAACGTGCGAGATGATGTCGAGTGTTTTTTCGTGGGTCGACCCGCCCGCACCATAGGTGCAGGTGATGTAGCTCGGCTGAAAAGCCATCAGTTTTTCAACGTGGGCAAAGAGGGCTGTTTCTCCTTTTTCTGTTTTCGGGGGAAACAGCTCAAAGGAAAGGCCAAACTTTCCAGGACCATACGCTTCACGGATGTTCATTCTTAATCGATCTCTTTTACGGCGTTTCTATGTATGCGTATATCGGTGATTCAGGATCAAACGGGCACCGGTTGAACGTTTCGGTATTTTAAAAAACCAGCGGTTCTTTGGGCAAATTGTTTTCAAACAATGCTCGCTCTCCGGCTGTCAACTTGTATAAGTCGTCCAGAAGAGCCACATCACACTCGCGAGCTTTGATGCCCCGTCGTGAAAACATCCGCGATTGAACCGTTGCAGCAACCTGGGGCGTCATTTCTGTTGCCTTACCGAATTGCCGCGCGTAGTTGACAAAAGAGGGCACATTTTCGGTCACAAAGCCATAGAGCATACTGCAGACGCCAACGGTCTTGCCGGTAAAGAGTGAGGTGTTGATTGCCGTCTTGGTATAGTCGCCCACGATGCAGCCGACGAATTGCATGCCTGTTGCAATGCGATCTTCGCCATAGCGCATCTGAATTTCTCCATAGGTGTTTTTAAGATTGCTGTTGGTCGTCCCGGCCCCGAGGTTGACCCAGTTGCCGAGATAGCTGTGGCCGAGAAATCCATGGTGGGCCTTGTTGGAGTACGATTCGATGATCGAGCAGGAGATTTCTCCACCCAGCTTGCAAGAGCGGCCTGCCGATGTGTGGCTTTTGATAGCGGACTGCTCGAGTACCTGGGTATCGGGACCCAGCAGCACCGGCCCACGGAGATGGCTGTGGGGACCGACGGTTGCCCCGGCTTCGAGCACAATAGCCCCTCCAGAAGTATCACTCGTTGCGGAGGGGTGTATGTGAGCGGCGGGTGCGAGGAACAACTGGCTTTCGGTTTCCTGATAACCGCCCCGATTGATCCGGTGGGCAAGGTTATCGGCAAAAATTTCGAGGTGGTATTTGATAATCTCATGAGGATATTCAAACAGCGGTAGCGCAAGCTCGCGAGATTCTAGATTTTGGTCGTCGAGATAATCTTCGAGGGAATCCGCACCGGTGAATTGTGTCTCGTCTACTTTGGCATGCACGAGTGCTGCGGCAATCGATTCACCGGATCGCACCACGCCCATCTGAGGATCATTGCACCACGACTGAAGTGCGGGCAGCAGATGTGCGGAGGGAACGAGCCGGGCGTTGAGAAATAATGTAAAATCTTCGGCAGGTGGCGTTGGATCGATATCTGTATCGGCGGCAACGATCGCCCGTAGATGCGGCCGCACCAGTTGCCGGGCAGGCAGTTGCAATTCCTCGAGCAGGTCGAGCAACCGGTAGCCACCACATTGGATGCAACTGACGGGGCGCGCTAGGGCCGCCGGTGACAATTGCGGGGCATGCGAATCTTCGAAGAGAACCAAACCCATGATTGATATCAATTGGCCAATGTGTTCGTGTGGCAGCGGCAGTCAGACAGGGACAGACTAAGTTGGTTATCAACTTAAAACGAAACCCTGATTGGGTCAACTCGAGCGACCATGTCAACAGCGATGCAGTTTTCTCTCGGCGTGCCAATATTGTCCGCCCGCGAGTGAGAAACCGCGATCTTCTGCGAGATGGCGAGAAGTTGCTCTCTTTTTGCATGAGCGACCAACGAGCCGAGTATGCCGAAGTGACGGAATTGGTAGACGCGCTGGATTCAATGAAACATGCCCTAAACAGGCTTTCTGTCGCCTTCTTCGCGGTAGCAGAGATGATTAGAAGTCTTTGCGGCTGACTACCTTGCCGTTCTTGTAATGGGCCTCCTGGCTTTTCTGCCCGTTTTCATGCCAATAGAAAAAGATGCCTGATCCATCAACAATCCTTGTAATGGGACAAGGCTCGCCATCAGGTTTCCAAGAAGATGCTGAGACTAACTTGCCGTTCTTGTAATGGCGCTCTGCTTTCTTCTGTCCGTTTTCATACCAGCCAGTCCAAAGGCCATCATACTCGCCGTTCCTCCAGTGACCCTCTTCTTTCTTTCTGCCGCTTTCATACCAACCAGTGTAAAGGCCCTCTAGCTTGCCATTCCTGTAGTGGCCCTCTCCTTTCTTTCTGCCGCTTTCATTCCAACCAGTGTAAAGGCCCTCTTTCTTGCCGTTCTTGTAAAGGCCCTCTCGTTTCTTCTGGCCGTTGCTATGCCACCAAGTCTCAAGGCCTTCTTGCAAGCCGTTCTTCCAGGGGCGCTCCAACTGCTTCTGGCCGTTTCTATACCACCAAGTCAAAAGGCCATCTTTCTTACCGATCTTCCAATAGGCCTCTGACCCCTTTTTGCCGTTTTCATACCACCAAGTCTCAAGGCCATCTTGGTGGCCGTTCTTCCAATGGGCCTCCATCCACTTCTGCCCGTTTTCATGCCACTGAGCCTGAAGACCATGTTTTTTACTGTCCTTGTAATGGTGCTCGGACTTCTTCTTTCCATTCTCATAGTATTTGGCGACTGGCCCATCCTTCGGCGGCTCATCCGCAACCACCTGCGGCACAATGAGAATCAGCAGCAAGAAAGCCAGCACGAGTTTACTGTAAGTCTTCATAGAATTGGCCTCAGATAGTGAGTTGCTGCTGCCCCCATTATCCCCACAGAGCAGCGGAGAGAAAGACTGGGGGCGGGCCTATTGCGGAGCGTTAAAAGCACCCTAGTAGACACGCATGGCATGTCGTAGTCTAACTTGTGATTATCGTGCAAACGATCTTTGTGGCAGGCAAACAAGGACATTCCAAGCCGGGTTTTCGCGGACTCGGCATTGTCTATTTCCCGGGAGTGATCCCGCTCCAGATGTTCGCCGAGTGAGTCTGGAGTGACGTCTCAAAAGCCGTCGTGTTTACTGCTATCGGATCTCTGCTAAACAATATTGTTCTCGACACATCAACAACCACGGTGGCGTAGCGACACCAGGTCGTTAACATATGGGTATGTGAGCAAACGAGGTTGCCGAGGCTCTACGATCTCACCAGTCCCTATCAGGAACGAACCGATGAATCCATACCGCATGGCACCCCCACCACGCCGCTGGGTTCCAAAACTCTCACCCTGGCTTGTCCAGATGACACGAGGCCATCGTCGTAAGAGAGCACTGAGGGAATGCCAGCTCACTGATATCGATGTGCAGAATGCCGAGGTTGTGCGCCAGGCAGTTGATGCCGGCCAGGGAGTTCTAATCACTCCGAATCACCCTACCCATGCCGATGCCTATACCGCCGCCGCTGCTGCTGACGTCTGCGGCTGCCCTTTTTATTACATGGCTACCTGGCATGTTTTTGATAGCAAGGGAAAATTTGGCCAGTGGGTGCTACAGAAGTTTGGCGTCTTCAGTATTGACCGGGAGGGAACCGACCTGGAAGCAGTCAAGATTGCTCGGGGAATCCTGCAGAAGAAATCCCAACCACTGATAATTTTTCCCGAGGGAGAAGTCTACCACTGCAATGACCGCATCACCCCTTTCCGTGAGGGAGCAGCGGCAATTGCCATGTTCTCTGCTCGCAAGGCGACACGGCCCATTGTGGTCATACCGACGGCACTCAAGTATCGCTACGTGGAGGACCCGACCGCGGACCTTCTGGAATTAATGGACACACTGGAAGAATCCATTCACTGGCGACCCCGGCCCGACCTGGACCTGCCTGAACGAATCTATGCACTTGGTGGTGCCTTGATGGCCCTCAAGGAACTCGAGTTTCTCAGCGAGGTTCGCAGCGGCAGCCTGCCGGAACGTACTGATTTTCTGGCCCGGCACATCCTCACCAGCCACGAGCAGCAACACGGGATCGATGGCCACAACAAGACCATCCCGGAACGGGTCAAGGAACTTCGGCGCATTGCCCTGGAGCGGATCGCTGAATTGGACGAAGACTCAGGCAGCGAGGCACAAAACAATATTCACAACATGCTCGACGAGGTTTTTTTGGTCGTCCAGCTTTTTAGCTACCCTGGCGATTACGTGATAGAAAAACCGACAGTCGAACGGTTGGCCGAGACCCTCGACAAGTTCGAGGAAGATGTGATGAGGTGTTATTCGGCAACGGTCCGTGGCAGGCGACAGGCAACGATTCGTTTCGGGGATCCAATACCGGTGGAATACTCGCGAGACCGCACGGCGATCTCGACCCTCACCTCCAGGCTGGAGGAACAGGTCCAGCAGCTGCTCGTTGCGATGGGCTGAAGTACAAGAGCGGGTTGGTTTCCGCACAAATGCCCTCAAACATCTCTCATGACGTGGGATCTAGCTTCTGCAACAAGTCACGGATCACCTCGACGGGGATGGAGCCATCCAGCTCCCAGGAAAGCCCGTCTGCGGCACAGTGAGAATTAGCAACAAAAAAGGTAGCGGCAAGAAAGACTAGGGGGTGGGCCGCTGGTTTTCAGAACTCTTTGCACCTTACTTCATTGTTGTCCTTGAAAAATCCATTGGAACGGACGTCGAACCAAACGAAACACAAAGCGCCGACGGCTCCTACAATATTAGCTATTACCGTTGATCAATGATAAATAAGGGTAACGGATTGCACTTCTACGCTTAGGCCAACCATAATTAACGCAAAACACGAGCAGGCCAGAATGCAGGCGTCTCGACCATGGCAATTTCACCAGAGAATGGCTACCAGTACTTCATTGCGTTCTCGAACAACCCACGGAGTTCTTCTGCACCTGCCGGCCGTGGCGACAGCTTGGTCACGCGATGTTGTGGCAGTGTGCCTTCGACTAGCGCGGAGATGTCGTCCTGTCCGTACCCGATCGCAGACAGGCCGTTAGGCACGTTGAGGCGTCGCATAAATGCAATGATGCGGTCAGAGAGAATCGTGCCCGCATCGGCGTGGCTCGCACCGCGCACATCAGCACCCAACGCATCGGCCGCGTTTAAATGCCGCTGCGGACAGGCATGGGCCGTGAAGCGAAACACTGCCGGAGCGTT
>MPMD02246017.1_pt1 | contig 13873 bp, 9 predicted proteins | sample 1617291 | NCBI WGS metagenome assembly MPMD02 (sample SAMN05944810, study PRJNA350692) | marine metagenome | biome: marine; feature: ODZ; material: water; isolation source: 120 m water sample filtered on 30 um supor filter | place: Pacific Ocean | collected 2012-04-09 | depth 120m m | reverse complement strand
CTACGCCCGCGACCTGCGCGCTTATTGGGAGTTGATGCTCTCGGTGGATGACAACGTCCAGCGCGTGCTCGACGCCCTGACGGCGAGTGGCGAGTTGGAGGACACCCTGATCCTCGTCACCACCGACAACGGCCAGCTGCTGGGGGAGCATGGGCTGCAGCAGAAGGGCCTGTCCTACGAGCCATCGATCCAGGTACCTCTGCTCATGCGTTTTCCTGAGCGTATCCAGGCGGGCCGCACGATGGACCAGCTGGTCTTGACTGAAGACCTCCTACCCACGGTGCTCGACGTCTGCGGCCTCGACGTGCCAGGGGACGTGCAGGGCAAGAGCCTGGTCCCCATCCTGGAAGACCCCTCTGCTCCCTGGCGCGACAGGTTCCTCTACCTTGCCCCCGCCTTCGGTGGGGAAGAGGGCATGGTCGAGCGGGCTGTGGTGGAGGAGCGATTCAAGTACGTCTCCTTCGAGGCGTCTGGAACCCGTGAGGAGATCTTGTTCGATCGGCAGAGCGACCCTGATGAGCGTGTCAACCTGGCCACTCAGCCAGGTCAGGCCAGCACCTTGGTGCGTATGCGCCAGTGGATGGAAGACGAGCGCCGGCGATTGGGTGATCTGTAGCGCCGCTCTCTACTTCACGTAGCCGATCGCCTTCAGCCGGTCCAGCAGGTCCTGGTCGATGTCCACCCGGGTGCGCATGGACTGGGGATCAGAGCCCCGCCCGCGGTGCTCGTCGAGGATGGCAATGAGCTGCTGCACGAGAGGTTGGTGGGTGTCTGCGAGGTTGTCGTGCTCACCCGGATCGGTCTCGAGGTTGTAGAGCAGGACTCCCAGGTGCGATTGGATCAGCTTCCAGTTCTCCAGGATCACGCCCCACAGATGATCTCCATCCTCGAAGCGGTGCAGGATCAGGGGACGCTGGACCAGCGCCGTGCTCTCGGACTGCAGCCCCTGGCGTTTGTCCTCGCTGCGGCAGAAGGATGCCAGGGAGCGACCATCCAGACCGAGCGGCGCGTCCTGTCCGATCACGTCGAAGATGGTCGGCACCACGTCGATCAAGGACACATTCTCCCACACGCGGCCCGGCTTCACGCGCAGGCCAGGAGCCCTGACCAGAAACGGGATGTGGTTCAACTCCACGTGCAGGGTGAACTCGTGGTACAGCTGGCCGTGCTCGCGGAATTCTTCTCCGTGGTCGGCCACCACCACGATGAGCGTATCGTCTTCGAAGCCCATGGCCTGGTGAATGCGAGCCAAGAAACTGTCCAGGTAGCCCAGCTCGCTCTTGTAACGCTCCAGGGATTCCTCGGTCTCCTCGCGCTCCTCATCGGGCCGATAAAACCGCGGGCGCTGCTGGTAGGGTTTGTGCACATCGTTGAAGTGCAGGTACAGAAAGCTGGGGGCTTCGCTGGCTTCGATGCGCGTCCGCATGGCCATGAGGCGTTCAGTCAGGAACTTGGCGGGCTTCAGGTCGTGGCGCTCGAACTCATCGAAGCCCCGATCAAATGCCATCTCTGGACCGATGTTGACGTTGGAGGCCAGGGCGTAGGTGCCGTAGCCCGCTTGCTTGAAACGCTCGGCGAGAGTGGGGACGTCCGAGGAGATGGCCAAGAGCTCCATCTGCTTGAGCTCGCCCTCATCCACGGCCTCGCCCTCGCGGAACTGAGCCAGGAAGCCGCGAGTGACCCCGTGCCGGTCGGGGTACATGCCGGTCAACATGGATGCAGTGGAGGGCGCGGTCCAGGTCGAGGTGGAGAAGGCGTTCTCGAATACCGTGCCCTCGGCAGCCAGCTTGGCCAGGTAGGGGGCCCGCTCCTCCTTAGCACCGTAGAAGCTGAGCACGTCCGCCCGCAGGGTATCCAGCAGAATGACCACCACGTTCGGGGGCCGCACGCCCGACTTCTCCATTACGTCCGATCCACCCCCACAGCTGGAGAGCAGGCCCAGGAGGGCCAGGGCCAAGAGCCTGGGGGTGGCAGGGAGGGGGGACCGGGACATGGGCAGCGGGGAAAGGGGCGCGGCCAAGTATTCCTACTTGACCGACAGAACCTGCACTCCTTTTCGGTCCCTCTGGATCATCTCCTGCAGCTTCCCTCTCCGTGGGCCTCAACGGCACAGCGGTCGCGGTTGCTGCGTTCTTCCCTGGGACATGGAGGGGGTACGGGCTCGACGTGCGTCTGCTAGCGCTGTCTGCTTTCCCCGATGGGGGGTGGGTCCCTGCCCCCGGCAGAACGCCAAACGCGGACCGGGGTTCGACTGCGGCTCCCAAAACCGTCCCAGAACCCCCCCAAAAGGGGTCTGGCGGGATTTTTGCCCCTCGTCAGCCCCGCATCTCACCTGGAGCCGGAGTGGTACCCAGGGGCCAAACAGGCCCCTGGCCGACAGTCCCAACCTGTCAACAAAGGAGGAAGAGTCATGAGGGATCTATACAACCCCTACAGCACGTCCGAGCCCTGTAACCCCCTGTCGGGCATTGGTCCCGCCGTCGAGCTCTTCGGCACCACCCTGGTCCCGAGCCTACGCCCACTGGGCCCCTCCCTGCCTGCGGGCTTTCATGCCCAACTCAAGTCCGATCCGTTTGCCCGTGGGGCGCACCCCCTGCGACGGATTGCGGTAGGTTCCTTTGCGGCTGTCCTGGCCCTCTCGCTGTGGATCGGTCAGAGTGCTGAGTCGGTCCAGGCCGAGACGCCCGAGGCGGGTTCCCGTGCTTTGGATCTACCCTCGGCAACTCAATCGGACATCGGCGCGATCTCGGATCAGTCCTGATCCCAGGCCCCGTTGGTGGTGGGTAGGTTGAGCGGAGGGTCGTGGACCCCTGTGCGCCTTGCTGCCCGGGCACAAGATGGGGGCTCCCCTTCGGAAATGGCACCGGATGGCCAAATCCTGCCATCATGCCCGGGGGTTGGGCGTATCTGCGAAGGGGCGTAGACTCACATCCTCCCACGGACGCCATGACTGACCTTCCGACCAGAACAGCCGCTATCCTGATCTTGGCCCTGCTGACGGCCTGCAGCTCCTGCTCGCCTGGCGATCCCCAGCCCGGTCCTCAGGGGGGGAATCCGAACGGAGCCGGGGGCGTTGTTTCTCCCAGCAACACCGGCGCCCCGGTCCATGGCTACTCCATCGTCGCCACCTATCCCCACGAGCGAGCCTCCTACACCCAGGGCCTGATCATCCACGAGGGGGTCTTGTACGAGAGCACAGGCCGCTATCAGGAGTCCAACCTGATGACGGTCGACCTGCAAACCGGCAAGGCTCTGCTACGTCATCAGTTGGAGCCCATCTACTTTGGCGAGGGCATAGCCATCTGGAAAGGCCTGCTGGTGCAGCTCACCTGGAAGGAGGGTGTGGCGTTCATCTACGACCGGCGCAACTTCCAGGAGCAGTACCGCCTGACCTACTCGGGTGAGGGATGGGGCCTGTGTGCAGACGACGAGTCTCTGATCATGAGCGATGGCACGGATACCCTGCGCTTCGTGGGACCGACGAACCTGGAGGTCAAGCGGCTGCTGTCCGTCACCCTTGACGGTAAGCCTCTGTGGAACCTGAACGAGCTGGAGTACATCCGCGGCGAGATCTGGGCCAACGTCTACCAGCGCGAGCACATCGTGCGCATTGACCCCGAGACGGGGAAGGTGAACTCGGTCATTGACCTGCGCGGGTTGCAGGCCAAGCAGCGGGTGCCAGATCAGGCGCAAGACGTGCTCAACGGGATCGCCTATGACGCGCAGGCGGACAAGATCTACATCACCGGCAAGCACTGGCCGAACCTCTACGAGATCCGGGTCGACGAGTAGGTGACGGACTCCGATTCCACCGGGGAAGAGCTGTCGGAGGCCGCGCGCACGCGAATGTCCTTTCCGGCTCGCGTCTATCTCACGGGCGCTGCCCTGACGGGTGCGGCCCACACCGTGGTCTACATCCTGCTTGTGCGCTACCTGGATGCGATTGGGCTGTCGGATTCAGAGATCGGATGGATCCAATCCGCCGATGCCTGGGGCAAGGTGGCTGTGGCCTTGCCCGCCGCCGCTATTCTCGCGCGGCGACCGGCGCGTGGGGTCTTCGTCCTGTCCGCCACGGTGGGCGGCCTCGCTTATGCCATCCTCCCCTGGATCGAGGACTTGCGTCTGTTGTACGCCATCAATCTGGTGGCGGGCTTTGCGCTGACTCTGCAGTACGTTGCAATCGCTCCGTTTCTGTTCAGGCACAGCAGCTCGCAGGACCGTGCGCGGCTCTTCGGATTGGCTGAGGCTTTGCCTACCTTGGCCGCAGTCGTGGCCGCAGTTGTCGCCGGGCGGTTGGTGACCCATTGGGAGGGCCCTCTGGGTGGTGAGGCCATCGCCACGGGTCGTGTGATCTTCGGTGGGGGAATGCTGAGCTTGTGCGCGGCTGCGATCTTCGCGCGCATTCCCCTTGAGCATCCTGCCGTCGAGAAGAGCACGGAGTTGTGGCCCGTGTTCATCAAGAACCGCGGTGTGCTCGCACGCTTTGCCATGCCCCAGTTCTTGATTGCCTGCGGTTCGGGGCTCTGTATCCCGTTCCTGCCCCTCTACTTCAAGGATCGATTTGACATGGGAGCCGGCGACTGGGGCTATCTGTTCGCCTCGGGCCAGGTCCTCTTTGCCCTCGGTTTCATGTTGACTCCATTTGTGATTCGGCATCTTGGGTACGTGCGCGGGATCGTCTTGATTGAGGTCGCTTCCATCCCGTTCTTCTTGCTGCTCGCTTTTACCTGGAGCCTGCCTTGGGCCATCGCCGCCTTCCTGGTGCGTGGCGCATTGATGAACTCCGCCTACCCGATCCTGAAGAACCTGATGATGCAGGCGACCCCGCCCGGAGCCCGGGAGATGCAGACGGGTATGAACGCGGCCCTGTGGGGGGTGGGGTGGGTCGTCGGGCCCTTGGCAGCGGGGCACATCCTGGAGGCCACCGGGGGGGACTATACGACCCTGATGGTGGCAACGGTCGTACTCTACGTGGCGGCAGCGGTCCTGTCTTGGCTGCTACTCACTCCGGTTGAGCGCCGCCTGGCCCAGGCCGGGCCCGAAGAATTCGCATCCGAGGTGTAACCACTGTCCGAGTTTGCGCATCTGATTGGGCCATCTGCGCTACATTGCTCCCGTGCCGCGACCCACCCGTTCCTTTCCCACCCAAGCCCCGGCCGCCTCGGCCTCGGCGGCCCTGGCCGACCTGCCGGGTGTGGGACCTGCGCGCTGCAAGGCTCTGGGCAAGCTGGGGGTCGTTACTCAGAGGGATCTGCTCTTCCTCTTGCCGGTGGGCGTCCATCACTGGGTCGAGCCTTGTCCGCTTGAGGAAGCCGCGACGCGGAGCTCGGGTCCGGTGCGGGTACGAGGTCGTCTGGAAGAGGTGCGACTGACGCGCTTCGGTGGCCGGCGCTCCGCCGTTCGGGCGGAACTTGTTCAAGGATCTCAGCGCTTGAAGGTGGTCTGGTTCAACCAACCCTGGGTGCGCGAGCGCATTCCGTCCGGGGAGGAGGTCGAGCTAGCGGGTGAGATGGCTGCGGGCCGTAGCGGGCCGGTGCTCTCCAGCCCGCGCATGGGCCGGGAAGACAAGCCGCTGCCGGAGCCGGGGTCCGTGGAGCCCCTGTACCCCGCAGGGGATGGCATGAGCGGTGAATGGGTGGGCGCCCTGTGCAGAGCTGTAGCGCAGAAAGGGACCGACTATGTGAACGAGCCACTCACCGAGGAGGTTCTGGCTGAGCACCATCTGCCGCCGTTACCGCGCGCCCTGCTGCACCTGCACTGTCCGCCGGATGCCGACTCGTTCAAGGATGCACGCCGACGCGTCTACCTTGAGTCCCTGCTCGCCGTTCAGGCACGCCTGCAACTGGGGCGCACGGGACGCCAGGCCGGACGTGCTTGTCGTGCTGAGTTGTCGTTCGAACAGAAGAAGGAGATCACCCGACGTTTTCCTTTCAAGTTCACCCCTGGCCAGAAAGAGGTTCTCGGTGAGCTGTGTGACGATCTCGCCAAGCCCACGCCCATGCGTCGTCTGCTGCAGGGAGACGTGGGCTCAGGCAAGACGGCCATGGCCCTGTACGCGGCCATGGCCGTCATAGAAGCCAACGGCCAGGCGGCGTTGATGGCGCCTACAGAGATCCTGGCCGAACAGCACTACTACGGCTCCCGTGCGATTCTGGCCGAGGTGGGCATCGAGTCGGCTCTGCTGACGGGCTCCCTACCTCCCGGTGAGCGGCGTTTCCTCCTGGAGCGCCTGGAGCGGGGAGAGATCCAGGTGCTGTTTGGGACCCATGCGTTGTTCTCGGAGAAGGTGACCTACGCGCGCCTGGCGCTGGTCGTGATCGACGAGCAGCACCGCTTTGGAGTGGATCAGCGAGCGGCGTTGGCAGAGAAAGGGGTGGACGCGCATCTCCTGCTCATGACGGCCACGCCGATCCCGCGCACCCTTGCTATGACGGTGTATGGAGACCTGGACGTCTCCACCTTGAAGGGGATGCCTCCTGGGCGTGGGAGCTTGACGACGCACTGGCTGCGGGGGCAGGAGCGGCGCGGGCTGTCCAAGAAGCTCCTGCCGCGCTTGGAGCGCGGCGAACAGGTGTTCTGGGTTTGTCCGCGCATTTCCGGCGAGCGGGGTGGTCGAACCGCCGCCGCCGAGCGCAGGTACGAGCAGGCCCTTGCCTCGGACCTCTCCCGTTTCGGTGTTGAGCTGGCCCATGGCCGGGTCCCTGCCGAAGAGCGCAGCTACCGACTCGACCGCTTCCGGCGCGGGGAGGTAGGGCTGCTCGTGGCGACTACGGTTATCGAGGTAGGCGTCGACGTTCCCGGTGCCACCGTCATGGTGATCGAGAATGCCGAGCGGTTGGGCCTCGCACAGCTGCATCAATTGCGCGGGCGCGTGGGGCGTGGACCAGGGGATTCGGTTTGCTACCTGCTCGGAGACAAGAAGGCAGAGAAGCGCTTGCGTTTGCTGGAGAAGAGTCGGGATGGGTTCGAACTGGCCGAGGCGGACATGGAAGCGAGAGGGATGGGAGACCTGGCCGGGGTGAGACAGTCGGGGGTCAACCTGGAGGGTGCGGGGGAGGCGGACGTGGGCTTGCTGATCGTGGCTCGCGAGTTGATTCGCAAGGAGGAGGGGTTGGGCCGGATGTACATCGGCCTCGATAAGCGGATCACGCCGTGAGTGCGCAGGCAGCGGGTTGACCCAGCCTCCAGGGGCGCCCTCCCCGCGACGCTGAGGAGAGGCGTGGGGGCCTTCCCGTCGATGGGACGCTCTGTCGAAGCACGTGGAGACCATTTCGGCACCTCACGAACTCATCCCGACCCACTCTTCCCGTATCCTCTGCGGTTGCTCCGGGGTAACCCTGCCCACAAAGCACCATGCGCACACACCACGTTTCCACACACCGCCTGCTCGGCTTGGCCATCCTTCTGGCCTCCCTGCTCTCCTCTCAGGCCCAGGCTCAGGTCGACCTCCCCCGCGGGAAGGACCTGCCCAAGGTCTCCGGAGGCTCCGGCAAAGGCACGTCACGCCCCGGGGGACCGCACCTGATCTGCACCGTCTGTGGAGAGACCAACCGCACGACCAAGCTGGACCCTCTCGCGCGTGACGGTTTTCAACAGGCCCAGTGCGGTGTCTGCCGTAGGGTCATGCTCCACCGGCAGGTAAAGGGTGGTCCAGGGGACGGACTGGACCTTCCCCAGCCAGGGGAGCCGAAGGAGAAGGGGGGCATCGTGCCCGGCGGCAATCCCGCGGGCGAGGAGACCCCCGTGCCCATTTCCGGCAGCCCCACCATGGCGCGGGCGGCGGCCGACATTCTCTCCCAGCTCGACCAGATCAAGCGCAGTGACGATCCCCTGGCCATGCAGGCCGTGGAGACGCTTCTCTCGCTTGGGGAGCCGGGCTTGGACGCGGCGCGCCTGGCACTCGCCAGCGATTGGCCGACGCGCACGATGACCGGATTACGAGTACTGCTTCGCGGCGGCCGTGCGCTGGACGCGGAGTTGGTTGTGCGACGTCTGCGCACACGCATGCCCGGACGATTGGGAGGGAAGGCCCTCGATGAGTTTCTGGCCTTCGATCCGGTGCACGCCACGCCTGCGCTGCTGTGTGAATTACTGGAGCATCCGCAGAATCCCGTGCGCACTGCAGCCCACCGGGCCTTGGCGGGTTCTCCACACCCTGCACCCCTCTCAGCGCTCAGCCCGATCCTGCGTTCGCGCAATGGTGATGCTCGGTACAAGGCGACGGATCTGCTCAGTTCAATTTCGGGCGTCGAGGCAACCGACCTGCTCCTCAGTCTGATCGATGACCCGTACCCAAGAGTTGCACGGCGCTCCATGGAGGCCCTGGCTCAGCGTGAGGACCCGGTCATCACCGATGCACTTCTGGCTCTGGCCTTTGGAGATCGGTGGATCTTGCGCTCTGGTGCCTGTGCATTGTTGGCCATCGTGGAGCGCGAGGACACCCGCCTGGAGTCCATCCTGGGAGATGCGCAGGCCTCCGCTCTCCTGCGGGGATTGGAATCCAAGGACGAGTTCGTGGCCGGTGCCTGCGCCACGGCATTGGCGGGTATCGGGTTTCGCAGCAACTCTCCCGAGACCAGCGTTTGGTTGGAGAAGGTTGTACCGGCACGCCTTGTGCGCGTTGTATCGGGCTTCACCTATTTTGACGACTACGAGTCACTGAGTGAGCCCGCCCTGCGTCGCCTGAAGCAGATCTCAGGGCTCTCCCACGGTTCCGATGGTCCGGCCTGGGCGGCCTGGTGGGTTGCCGATGCGGAGACCTTCCGTGCGTCTCGCGCAGTGATTCCCGTGCAGGAAGGCTCTCACCAGATGCTGCAGGTCGTTGTTGAAGATCGATCCATGGGCAGGGGCTTCACTTTGATTGGTCCGGCTCTGGCCTCGGGGGATTCCACGGTCCGGGATGGCGAGGCATTCTTCCTCTCCAGCGGACAGGCACGTGACCTCTTGGACCTCCTGGCTGTCGAAGGGGCTCTCGGCGCGGAGCTCCTGCCCGGTGTACGTGGGGGGCGGGCTGAGCTGGCGCGCAGTGTGGAGCTTCGACTGGATGGTCGCTCAAAGCTATTTGTCCTGGGCCCCGGCATCGAGGAGCCGTGGTTCGAACGTATCGTGCTCTTTGCCAATTCACTTCGCGAGAGGAGCATGTGGCAGCGTTACCCCCACCCTGAGGAGCACGCCTCACGCTTGGCCTTGTGGCGTGCCGACCTCACCTGGTGGGAGATGGACCACAGTGATGCTGAACGACAGGCACGCCTGGGTCAGCTGATCTTGGCGCGTATGGTCGCCTTGAGTCCCACCCAGCGTGATGACGACCTCTTGGCATTGGAGGATCTGTATGAAGCCGGTGGAGGTGATGTCTCCCACTTCCGAGACCTCACTTCGATGCTTGACGAGGAGCTCTATTTCACCGGTCGGGCCTTGCGCCTGGCCTCCCTGGCTCATCGATCCGCTCGCGAAACCGTGGGTGCCGGTGATGAAGCTCCTTCCACCGATCAGCTTATCGGTGTGTTGCACGATCGTTTCGGTGCCGATGCCGTGTTGGCCATCAGCGAGGTGGTCTCATCTGCGGGGTATGGCGCGGCTCACAGCGCAGCACGTGACCCGCGCTCTTTGATTCGCGCCGTGGCCGCATTTGTCTTGGCCGAGCGCATGGAGCCGGGAGATGAGGCGCGCTTGTTGCAGCTGCTCGATGACGATGCCATTGATGTGCGGGTGGCGGCGATTCAGGCCTGCGGAGTTAATGCTCTGCCTGCCGCCCGAGAGCAGGTCTTCCTCGCGGCCTCAGCTGGCAGCCCGGACTTGCGTGTTCCGGCCCTCTTCGCCACAGGCCAGATAGGCGGCACGGGCGCGCGTGACATCCTGATCACGGCCTTGACCGGAGAGGACCGGCGCCTGCATCAGGCCGCGGCAGAGGGGATCGCCGCGCTAAAGGACCCCAAGGCCATTCCAATCATGCTCTCCCTCCTGAGGCACGGTGAGCGCACCGGGGCCTTCCCGACCCTGCGCCAGGGGCTACTGGACCTGGGAGAGGAAGCATGGGATCACCTATTCAGCGCCCTGCGCTCTCCCTCGCAGGTGTTGCGCCGTGAAGCGGCCCTGATCCTGGCACGCCAGAACGTGCCGGAGGCCGCTCCCGCCCTCATGCGGGCCTTGGCGGAGGATCCTGCCGACGTACCGGTGGCTCGGGAGCTATGCGTCCTGACCTGCGTCGATCAGCGCGCAAGCGCCGATCCGGCCGAGGCTTGGTTCCGCTGGTGGGATGATGTCATTCACGATGATCCCCACTCCTGGCTACGCGCAGCAGGTGAGATCCGTCGCCTGAACACTCCACCCTCCGAGGCTTTCCTCGGGCGGGGTACCCGCGCCGTCGTTGTCTTCCTGGTGGAGATCATGGGGGAGGAGGCGGATTGGCTCGTAGAGCGCGCACGTCGGGAGCTCGAGCGCATGGGGGGGGAGCCGATCAGCGCGCCCCCGCCCTTGGGCCCCGAGCGTGAGGCGTGGTTGCTTTCTTTGCTGCAGAGCTTCATCGCCGACCGCTGATTTCGCGACCTTCTTCCCACGGTTCCTGCGGAGAGAACTCATTCCCAAGCCGCTGCGCATCGTCCTGCTCCTGCTCCTGTTGCTGGGAGTCGTGGGGTTCTCGGTCTCCGGATGGGCACCCGCCCGAGCTCTGGTCGTCAGCGTGCGTGACTATCTGGGAGTGCGCCTGGTAGAGAACCACGCTCAACTTCTGTGCCGGGCAGCGGAAGAGTCAAGCGTGGACGTGGCCCTGTTGGGGGGCATCATGTACATGGAGAGTCGCGGTCGCCCGGGACAGCGATCCTCGGCCGGTGCACTGGGGTTGATGCAGTTGGTGCCGGCAGCCGCGGGAGATGCTGCGCGGCGCCTGGGATTGTCCGAACCAACCGAGGAACAGCTGCTGGGCGACAATGAGCTCAACGTGCGATTGGGGGCTGCGCACCTTGCGTGGCTGCTTGAGCATCGCGGCCAGTGGAATCTGGAGCAGGTGTTGGTGTCCTACAATGCGGGCCGCTCGCGCTTGATGGGCTGGATCGAGGAAGCAGGTGGGTATGAGTCCTGGCGTGCGGCGCAGGAGCGGGCCTGGGAGCGAGGGGAGCCCACCTCGGGTGCCTTGTTCTATGCCAAAGGGGTACTGGAGGCTTCCCGTACGCTGGAGGCGCGTGGCCAGCTCGTTCCGGCATCAGTGGACGGCCCTCCCGGATCGTGATCTGAGCTCCTGGGGGGTGGTAGGAGGAAGGGCCATGCATCCCTACAATCTGCGCCCGCAGAATTGCCGCCGTACCTCGCTCACGACTTCAGTGTCCATGCTTCCCTTTTCCAGCTTCATGCGCTTCCTATCGACCCAAAACCCCTCTCTGGCTTCCATGAATGACGATGGCATTCTCCTGGAGGAGAGCGCTGTCGAGCTCGACCCCGGCGTGGACAGCCTGGCGGAGTTCATCACCTCCAAGCTGTCGGAGGGCTCGTGGCTGCGCAAGGAACCTCTGCTCGTGGAGAACTGGCAGTGGATTGGTCTGCTGGCACTGATTGCTGTCGCCGTGGTCGCGGAGCGGGTTGTGGCCTTTATCCTGCGGCGCATGGTGCGCGGCTCGGCCCGTTCCGAGCGCGTGGATCTCGACGAACGCCAGTTGACTCGTTTCGTGCGGCCCTTTGGCGTGATGATCACCTGGTGGCTGTTCCTGGTCATGCTGCCCATGCTGGAGCTGGAGAACGTGGCCCTTATCCGGGGCCTGGATCTCATTGGCGGCGTGCTCATCTCCGTGGCTGGGGTACTGGCGGCCTGGCGTCTCGTGGATGTCGTGTGCGACTTCCTGAAGAACAAGGCGCAGCGCACCAACAACACCTTTGACGACATGCTCGTGCCGCTCCTCCGGCGCACGCTCAAGATCTTCGTTGTGGTGATGGGCCTGGCCTACTTCTCGTCCAAGGTGACGGAGGATTTCTACAAGGTGATCGCTGGGGTCTCCATCGGGGGTGCCGTCCTGGCATTCGCTTTCAAGGACAGCCTGGAGAACGTCTTTGGCACCTTCACCGTTCTACTCGACAAGCCTTTCCAGCTCGGGGATTGGATTACTGTCGGGGAAGTGGACGGGTCTGTGGAGAGCGTTGGATTCCGTTCGACCCGCGTACGCACCTTCTACAACTCGCTGATCACCGTGCCCAACCGGCACTTCATCAGTGCGAAGGTCGACAATTGGGGGGCTCGTTCCTATCGGCGCATCAAGACCACCTTGGGCGTGACCTACTCCACTCCGCCTGAGACCATTGAGGCCTTCTGCGAAGGTATCCGGGAGCTCATCCGCGCCCACCCGTTTACGCGCAAGGACTACTTCCACGTCTACCTCAACGGTTTCAGCGCCTCGAGCCTGGACATCATGCTCTACTGCTTCGTCGAGACACCCGACTGGTCCATGGAGCTGCGCGAAAAGCACCGACTCTTCGCGGACATCCTGCGCCTCGCCGATCGATTGGGCGTGGAATTCGCCTTCCCGACGCAGAGCCTCCACGTGGTGCCTGAGGATGCCGCTTTTGCGGGCGAGCGGCCCGCCAGCGACCAGGACGGTGCTGCAATCGGGCGTCAGGCCGGCCGAGCCGTAGCCGAAGAGACACTCAGTGTTTACGGGGGGAAGAAGCCGGGCCGGGTTACCTTTGACAAACCCTCTGTGGTTCCCCCCGGGGGCCAAGAGGGTGCGGCGGCAGGCGACGGGGACATGGCCTAGGCCCCGTTCAGGTTTCCCACCGGTACTCTCCAACCCCACCTGATCTACTCCGTACGCGGCGTGCGCCGCGTAACCGAACGTTCCCCTCTCCCCAAGACTCCATGAGTTCGCCTTCCTCTCCCCAGCCTTCTACTTCCTCCGCACCCCAGAGTGACGAGATCGCTGCTGTCGCCGCCTGGATTCCCCAACTTGAGCTGGCCCTGTCCGAGGTGATCGTTGGCCAGGAGAGCCTCGTCCAGAGCCTGACCCTCGGTCTCCTGACGGGTGGGCACATTCTGCTTGAGGGTGTCCCTGGTCTGGCCAAGTCCCTGGCTGTCTCCTGCATGGCGCAAGCCGTTCACGCGCAGTTCAACCGCTTGCAGTTCACTCCCGACCTGCTGCCTTCGGATCTGGTGGGTACCGAGATCTACAACGCCAACTCGGGCGAGTTCACCGTGCGCAAGGGACCCATCTTTGCCAACTTCGTCTTGGCCGATGAGATCAACCGGGCCCCGGCCAAGGTCCAGTCTGCCCTGCTCGAGGGCATGCAAGAACATCAGGTCTCCATCGGTGGAACCTCCTTTCCCCTGCCGAGCCCCTTCATGGTGCTCGCCACCCAGAACCCCATCGAGCAGGAGGGGACCTACCCCCTGCCCGAAGCCCAGCTCGACCGCTTCGCCCTCAAGGTCGTCATCGGCTACCCCGATCGGGACGAAGAGCTGGCTATTCTCGATCGCATGGGGCGAACGGCTCCAAAAATGACCATCGACCCCATCGTGGACCTTGATGCCATCGCGCGCTCGCGGGACATGGTCGATCGCATCGTCATGGACCAGCGCCTGGCCGAGTATGTGGTGGACCTCGTGGGGGCCACCCGAGATCCCGAATCGGCGGGTGCCAGCGAGCTGGCCCATTATGTGGAGTACGGCGCGTCTCCACGCGCCTGTATCTGGTTGACCCTCGCAGCCCGCGCCCATGCTTTCCAAAAGCAGCGCGGGTATGTCACCCCTGGAGACATCAAGGCCATCGCCATCGAGGTCCTGCGCCACCGTGTGATCCCCACCTACGAGGCCGAGGCCGACGGCTTGGACTCCGACCAGATCGTGGCGCGCTTGCTGGAGACTGTACCGGTGCCCTAGACGGGCAGACTGTCTCCG
>MPMD02104372.1_pt1 | contig 13888 bp, 6 predicted proteins | sample 1617291 | NCBI WGS metagenome assembly MPMD02 (sample SAMN05944810, study PRJNA350692) | marine metagenome | biome: marine; feature: ODZ; material: water; isolation source: 120 m water sample filtered on 30 um supor filter | place: Pacific Ocean | collected 2012-04-09 | depth 120m m | reverse complement strand
GCCAAGTCGGACTGCTGCGCTGACAAGGCCAAGGCCGTAGCCAAGCCCGCTGCGGCGAAGAAAGACTGTGCCGGCGCTTCCTGCGATCAGAAGGCCAAGGCTGCTGCCAAGCCCGCCGCTGCGAAGAAAGCCGCAGACGGTTGTCCTGCTGCTGGTGGCGAGTGCCCCGCCGCTGCCAAGACGGTTGCCAAGCCTGCTGCCGCCAAGTCTGACTGCTGTGCCGACAAGGCCAAGGCCAAGGCCAAGCCCGCTGCTGGCAAGGCCGAATGCTCCAGCAAGAAAGAGAAGTGCACGGTGAACGGCTGAGTTCGTTCACGTAAGCGATGCCGACCCGATTCGGTGCTTCTGATCCAAGAGAGCCGGTTCACAGGAGCCGGCTCTTTTTGTTTGGAAGTGCTTCCCGGTCTTCATCCTGTAGCTACTTCTCTCAGGCTCTCGCGCAGATCAGCAAAGGGCATCAACGCGGAGAGCCACGCTGGCGTGCGAGGTTGGTAGGATCCTGGGAGCGAGATGATGAACGAGATAACTAGACGAGACTTCATCAATGGCACCCTCATGGCGGTGGGCGGCTCCATGCTGCAGCTTGATGCAACAGGTCAGGACGCCATGGCCGCCCTGGCGCCATCGTATTACCCGCCGGCGCGCACAGGACTCAGGGGGAGTCATCCGGGCTCAAACGACCATGCACACAGCCGCGCATGGGCTGGGCGTTCAGATTGGGGGCCCACCACCAAGCTGCGGGAGACCTATGACCTGGTCGTTGTGGGTGCAGGTCTCAGCGGACTGGCCGCCGCGTACTTCTATCGGCAGAAGCATGGCGCTGACAAGAAGGTGCTCATCCTCGACAACCATGACGACTTCGGGGGCCATGCCAAGCGCAATGAACATACGATCAATGGCAAGACACGCATCACCTATGGTGGCTCACAGACACTGGTAGAGCCGACCCATGCGAACAGAGTCGTCCTGAGGCTTCTCGAAGATATCGGGGTAGACTTGGAGCGATTCAAGACAGCCTACGACACAGGCTTCTTCAAGAAGCATGGTCTTGGATCAGTCACCTACTTCAACAAGCAGGTCTTTGGTGAAGACAAGGTCGTCCAGCATCCGTATTGCAACTATCCGAACTACGTCGAAGGCCTCATGGGGGCCAAGCTGTCCAACGAGGAAGCTGCGAGGCAAGCGCCCTTGAGTGATAGAGGCCAGGAGCAGCTGCTGAGAGTGTTGAATGGCGGGCTGCATACGCTGAAGGTTCCGAAGGGGGAGCTACGGAGCTACCTCGACACTCATTCCTACTTCGATTATCTGAAGGACACGCTAGGAGTAGATGACCCTGGTGTGCTGAGGATGGCGCGGCATTCCGGCTTGGACTGGGCAAGCACGGGGACGGACATGATGAGTATCGGCACAGCCCAGAGCTGTGGCGCATTGGGGTTCGCGCCCGTGGCGGTCTACGATGAGAGCAATCCTTACATCCATCATTTCCCTGACGGAAATGCCGGCGTTGCGCGTGCGTTTGTGAAGAAGCTGGTCCCTGATGTCGCGAAAGGGGTTACTGCTGAAGAGCTTGTCCTGGCCAGGTTCAACTATGCCGAGTTGGACAAGAACAGCAATGCCGCCCGCATCAGGCTGAACAGCACGGTCGTCAACGTGAGGCACCGTGGCGACCCCGAGAGCTCCAGCGAGGTTCTTGTGAGCTACGTCAATGACAACAAGTCATATCAGGTGCATGCCAAGGGTGTCGTGATGGCCTGCTACAACGTGATGATCCCGCACATCGTCTCGAATCTACCGGCCAAACAGGCAGCGGCCTTGAAGGTCCAGGTGAAGAGTCCCCTGCAATACACGACGGTCGGCTTGAAGAACTGGAGAGCCCTGAAAGAGTCAGGAATAGGCTTGGCCATGTCGCCCGGAAACATGCACCAGGCCGTGCTCATGGATTTCCCGGTGACCATGGGCGGCTATGAGTACACCCAGATGCCTGATGACCCCTGCGTTATCCAGATGATCAGCTGTCCGTATGGAAGCACTGTTGGTGCGCCGAGCCTGGAGCAGTTCCGTGAAGCGCGATACAGGATGTTGTCGCTGCAGTTCAAGGACTATGAACAGGAGGTCCGGGGTCACCTCAGCGGCATGCTTCCCAATGACCTGTTTGATTTCGACAAGGACGTTGCCAGTATCTCTGTGAATCGTTGGGCGCACGGTTACACGACCGGCGGCCCGGGAAACTCGACACGAACCGGCCGACAACCATTTGGACGGATTACCATCGCCAATGCCGACTCTGCCCCCGGTGCGGATGCGAAGACCGCAATAATGATGGGGCATCGGGCTGTCAGCGAATTGGGGTAGGCCCGGAGCCGGCCTTGAGGACTGCTAGGACTCCTTCATCCTCTGGACCTGGTAGCTGATCAGAGCTGGCCTCTGGGGTTGCCGATGGCTAGCGATAGGTGGCGCGCCAGGCTTCCAGGCGCTTGCGAAGCTCCTGCTCGAGCTCCACACCCTCCTTGCCCATCCGCTTGGGATCGAACTCGTCGTAGCGAGCGAGGACGGTCTCGAGGCTCCCATACAGCGGCTCTCCCCGCGCTTCGAGCCGGTCGAGTACCTCGAGCAGGCCGAGCTGCCATTTGCTACCCGAGATCAGCCACTTGCTGTGCTGGTGGTAGGGCGTCCAGCTCTCCAGGTAGACCGCGAAGTCGTCGAGCAGCTGCTCATAAACCGAGCTGTCGAAGTGCTTCAGGATCATCATCGAGCGGTGCGCGGCCTCGTGGATCCCGGCCACGCCGTAGCCCGGCGCGACCAGGGGCGAGTGCGTCGACTCGCCCAGAGTCTTGATCACCCGGTCGTGGCTGGCGCGATCCAGGGCGGCCAGATTGTGTTTCAGCAGGCTGCGGAAGCCGCCGTCGTAGGAGCTGCGCTCAAAGACGTGACGCGAGCGCGCGTACGCCGCACCCAGTTGCTCGAACTCCTCGCCCGTGATCGTCTCACCCAGGCCGACCTGCGCCCAGAATGCGGCCTCGCGCAGGTACCACTCTTCGTGCTGAGCGAACTCCCGGATGGTCGCCATGTTCGCGCGGATGTCCTCGGGTTGCGCCCGACCGAGGGCGAAGAGCGCACCGTCGATCTCCCAGAAGGCGGAGTCCTCGTCCTCGAGGGTCTTGACGATGGCCGCCAGGAACAGCCTTGAGACGACCTCGGGGGAGGTTCGCCCGCGCATGGGGCGGCCCCAGTTGTCGTAGCCGGAGACGCCGTCGAAGGCCGCGCGTCGGACGCGTGCGTCGTCGTCGCCGGCCGCCTGGGCCAGGGCTGCGTGGGCCTCTTCATCGTCGCGCTCGCCCAGGGCGCGCGCGGCCCAGCTGCGTACGAGCGGGCTGTAGTGGCGCAGGTGTTGAGCACAGAACTCGACTGTGGCCAGGCTCTTCTTCTTGCCCAGCAGGCGCGCGTAGACCTCGCGCGGGTCCGCGCTCTCCTGTCCGAAGCCCTCCGCGTCGCGCGTGGAGAGGAACTCCCGGTCCGCCGGCGTGCCCCAGTCGGCGCGCACCGTGGCGGTCCGCTGACTGTACCGGGTGCGCGGTGCGCCGGTGATCCGCAGGGTCTTCAGGGGTGCCGTGTAGGTCAGCCCGATCGCTCCCGTGCCCCACTGCAGCCCCTGGTAGCGCTTGTTGTCCGGAGGGGTGGGCAGGATCGAGAACCCGCCGCCGGACTGCCGGCACAGGTCGTAGTACCAGGCCAACTCACGCATCTGGCGTTGGTAGTGCGCGCGCCGCGCGGGCGGTACGTGAACCGAGGCCATGCCGCGCCAGATGACGTTGAATCCGCCGCCGGTGTGGCCGAACTCAGGCTGGTGGTAGGAGTCGGTCACCAACAGGGCCAGGTGCTGGGCGGCGCGCTGGAAGGAGGGCTCCTCCAGGAGCGAGAAGGCGCAGGCCAGCTTGGCGTTGCGCCCGTTGGTGTTGGACCACCACAGCTCGCTGCGGTGGTCGCCGTAGGGAATACAGCCGTGGCCGGCCATGCGGAAGAAGAGCGCGAGCGCAGCCCGGTAGCCGTCCTCGTCGACCGGCACGCCGCACTCCCGCGCCAGGATGAGGGTCGTCAGGACGGGTACGCCGGCCGAGTTCATTAGGCCGCTCTGCACGTATCCGGGGCCCGGGATTCCGCCGTGCCCCCAGGCGCCCGCGGCCTGGGCGCTGATGGCCTGTTCGCACAGGGCTTCGAGGCCCGGCAGGACGGCGTCATCGCCAGTGCGCAGGTAGTACTCGGCCAGCAGGATGCCCTGGTAGCCCAGGTGCCAGTTGCTGTGGGTGGGGCGCTTCTGAACGGCCTGCGCCAGGGCGTGCACCTGCAGGCGCACGGCGGGCAGGTGGGCATCGTCGCCGGTAGACAGGAGGAACAGCCCCGCCAGGCAACCCGTGAGCCCGTCGCGCTCCGGACGGGCGGCACCGAACTTGTAGGCGCCGTTCTCCTGCTGGCTGGCGACGACGAAGCGTGCGTTGGCGCCGATGATGGCGGCGGATTTTTCGCAGTCCGCGGGCCACGAGTCGGCGTAGGCCCCGAGCGACGGCAGCTGAAGTGTGAGCTCGTGCTCCTCGCCGCCGCGCAGGTATTCGAGCTCGAGCAGCCCGTCGTTGGCCTCGGCCAACCCGATGGCGTAGCCCAGGGGGACCCGCGCATCGAGTACACGGCCGACGTCGAGACCGCACGCCACGGTGATGACGTCGCCTGCCTCGAGTGCGGAGCCATCGGCGGGCGTACCGGGCAGGATGCTGGTGACGGTGACCTCGTGACCGCGTTCGATGGTGGCCAGAATTCCGGTTGGCCCGAAGGCGAACTCCGGGTAGCTGCGTTCGAGGTGGAGCTGCTGCGCGCCGGCGGTCAGGCAGGTGAACAACAGCAGCGCGGGTGACAGGAGGATGGTTTTCATGAGCATCTGGCTGCGTGCACGTCAGTCACAGCGCGCGCAGGCCGAGCCTTCATGACGGCGGGAGTGGTATCTTTCGAGAGGAACTCCACATCTTTCCAGGCACCTCTCTAGGATTTCTTCATGCCCATCATGGTAGGAGCAGCACCACGAACTCCTCAAGAACTGCTTGGAGTCCCTTCATCTAGCTACAACCAGCTCTGAAGGAGTCCCATCAACGCGCAGGTCTCCGCGAAACACTGCCCGGCATGAACCGAAACGTCGTCCCGACCGAGGATCCTCCCTGATGAACATCCAGAACACGATGGCAACGGCGGTGCTGGCCGCCATGGCCTTGGGTGCGGCAACGCCCAGGGTGTTTGGATCTGACAGGCCGAACATCATTGTGGTCTACACGGATGACCAGGGATTCGGCGACGTGAGTTGCCTGAATCCCGAGGCCCGATTCCAGACGCCGAACTTGGACCGGCTCGCAAAAGAAGGAGTCAATTTCACAAACGGCCACAGCGCGGGCACCGTCTGCACCCCATCGCGTTATGGACTACTCACCGGCCGCTACTGCTGGCGAACGGAAAAGAAGACCGGTGTTCTGGGTGCGGAAGGAAGATGTCTCATCACGGACGAGCGGGTCACGTTGGCGTCGTTTCTTCGCGACAACGGCTACAACACCGCCATGGTTGGCAAGTGGCACCTCGGCATGGATTTCCCGGGCACATCCGGCCACCGCGACTGGTCGCAACCCGTAGAGGACATGCCGTTGGACAAGGGCTTCGATTATTTCTATGGAGTACCGGCGTCTCTCAATTACGGCATTCTCGCCTGGTTCGAAGGCCGGTACGCCAAGGTGCCGCCAACGGTCTATACGGCCAAGAAGAAGAACGACCGCCACGTGGACTACCGCATCATGCCGCCGTATCAGGACACCCCTGAAGAAACGAAAGAGCTACTGCAGACGAGAGGAATGGAGGTCGCACCGGACTTCATCGATAACCAATGCCTGACGCGATTCACCGACAAGGCAATCGATTGGATGCGGAGCAAGGCCGATGAAGCCAAGGCAGGCAAGCCGTTCTTTGTCTACCTGCCTTACACCTCGCCGCACTATCCGGTTTGTCCCCTGCCCGAATTCTGGGGCCAGGGCAAGTGCGGCGGTTATGGCGAATTCGTGATCGAAACCGACCACCATGTCGGCCGCATCCTCCAGTTCTTGGAGCAATCGGGGCTGGATGAAGACACGATGGTCTTCTTCTCCAGCGACAATGGGCCCGAGAGATCCTGGAAGAACCGCATCACGGAATTCGGCCACGACAGCAGCCAGACGTACAGGGGAGGCAAGCGTGATATCTACGAGGGAGGTCACCGCGTTCCGTTTCTTGTCCGCTGGCCCGCGGGGATCAAGCAACCGGGTCGCAGTTGGGCCAACGTCGTGGGCCAGGTTGATCTGCTGGCCACCGTTGCCGAACTGCTCGAGGCTGCACTGCCCCCGCATGCCGGCGAAGACAGCCAGAGCTTTGCAGCCGTGCTGACGGATCCCCGGGCGGATCATGAACGCCAACCGCTGATCAATCATTCCGGTCAGGGTCAGTTCGCCATTACCGAAGGCCGCTGGAAACTGATTCTACCGCTCCGCAGTCTTGGAATGGAGCTCTACGACCTGACCCGAGATCCTGGTGAGAAGAACAACGTGATTGCCGAGCATCCCGAGCACGTCGCGCGGTTGAAAAGGAAAGCAACCCATATCGTGCTCAGCGGTCGCACCACTCCCGGCGCGCCGCAGCCGAACGACACCGGGTATTGGAACAGTCTGGAGTGGATTACGGAGGCGGAATACCGGTCGAACGTCGTCCCGCACAAACAGGCCAAGGAGGATTAGGAGATCCCTCTGGACCAACGGCAATTCCAACACGAAGAACTCCCTCCAATCAGCTCCCACCCAACCCAATGGGAATCCCATCAACGCGCGGACTTCGCGAAGCAATACAAGTGTTCAAAGCCTCGGAGGTAGATGGCCTCGCCGACGATGGCGGGTGAAGCATGGAACCGTTCGTCCAGGTCATTGACAGCGAGCACTTCCAATTGTGGGCCGCGTCGCAGAACAACGGTTCGGCCCTCCTCGCTGAGTAAGTAGATGCGGTCTGACGCGCCTACCGGCGAGGCACTGAAGTTGAGCCCACCGGGCAGGCGGTGTTTGAGGTAGTGAGGCGCTCCATCCGTTGCGTTGAGACAAGAGAAGAAGGTCTGGTCTTCCAGCAGGTAGAGCTCCTCCCCCCAGAGCATCGGACATGGCACATAGGGGATACCTCGACGCAGCTTCCAGACCACGCTCTCGCTGTTGGTCAAGTCGCCGCGCTGTCCCAGGGCGATCGCCTGGAGCATGTCCTTCCTCCAGCCACTCGCGGTGAATACAAGGCCGTGGCCGACCGCTGGCATGGGAATCGCACCCGCGGTGTGTCCATCACATCGCCAGAGCAGCTCGCCGGTGGTCAGGTCGTACGACCGGACGGTGCTCCCGTTGGTCACCGCCTGGCGACGACCCGCATGGGTGAAGATGCGCGGCGTGCTCCAGTTCGAGGTCTCCTCCCGATTCCGCTTCCAGAGGTCCTGGCCCGTCCGCTTGTCGATCGCCACGACGTAGGACTGCCGTTCCTGATCGACGACGATCACGAGCGCGTTCCCCGAAAGCGCGGGCGAACTGCCCTCGCCCAAGGAGTCCTCCATCGCTTGGTACTCCAGGTCGCGCTTCCAGATCAACTGACCCTCAAAGTCGTAGCAATAGAGCCCGAATGAACCGAAATAGGCGTAGAGGTGTTCGCCGTCCGTCACTGGCGACGCCGAAGCAAAGCCACCTTTATTGTGATGCCCCTGGTGCGGCATCGCCTCGTGAACGGTTCGGCTCCAGAGCACCTCTCCGGTGATCCGGTCGAGACACACGATCACAAACCTCTGGGGTTTCCACGAACCCTTCACCTGGGGGTGCTCATTGATGTTGGGCGTGTCGGCGGGGATGACGTCCGGCACCGGCATCTCCTTATCGAGGGTGATCGCCGTCAGCAGAAAGATCCGATCGCCCCAGACGATCGGGGTCGCGTATCCCTTGCCTTCGATGGGCGTCTTCCAACGCAGGTTCTCCGTCTCGCTCCACGTGATTGGCGGGTCAGCTTCCGCTGCTACGCCGTTCCACGTCGGTCCCCGCCACTGCGGCCAGTACTTCAGGCCCTCGTCCTCGCTGTTCCTGGCGGGGTCATTCGCCCCGGTCGCGTTCACCTGCCGGGGGCCAAGGCCTGCCTCGGCAATAGTGGGAAGGGCGGGGATGAACACCGCGGCGATCAGTAATAGGGGAAGTCTCGTGAGCATCTTGCCACGAAGGCTTCAATGGCCTCCGCAGACTCCAGTCTAGGGACTTTCCTGCTGACGGGGCGAGGCTTCAATCTGACTCCAGGTCTCGGCGGGAGGCAGTCCGCACCCGATGGGGTCAGGTCTTATTCGCTCTCCTTCACCTGCACGCTGACCGCACGCGCTGAAACGTTCGGTGTGATGCCTCGCTCGACCTGGACTTCGGGGTCGCCGAGCTCCTCTGGAGAAGGACCCACCCATTTCGAGCGAATCCCCTCGATTCGGAGCTCACCCTTGGGGTCTATCGTGACGAAGGACCAGAGCGGGTCCGCATAGGGACAGGTGTACTCGATCCAGGGGTGCTCGGCGTGGATCTCTGTCGGGTAGCTCTCGTGTTTCTTCGAGCCGCCCACCCACTTGTAGGACATGGAGTTCACCTGGATGTAGGGGATGCCATTGACCTCCACGAGATCGTCGAGGTGGTGGTGTCCGCTGAAGCAGGCGAGAACGCGTCCCCACCCGGCGGTGTCGTTGGCGGCCTCCAGGATGGCGCGCACTTCGGCGCCGTTGTCAAGACCGCTCGCGTTCTCGAGGCTCTGGTGGATGAGGACGACTACGGGTTCGGTCGTGGAGGCGAGGGTCTCGGTGAGCCAGGCGCGCTGCTCTTCGCCGACGTGGCGGGGGTATCCGTCAGGAGCGTCCTTGTGGCGGTCGTTGCCGTCGAGGACGACAAAGCGATAACCCTGCTGGAGGTAGGTGTAGTAGCCCGTATCCATGCCGACGTACTTGCGAAAATCTTCACGGCTGGCGCCCCCGTCCATGTCGTGGTTTCCGGCAACGTTGTACTGGGCTCCCTCCCAGCTCTGCCAGACCTTGCGGAAGGAGTCATTGGCCTCCTTGGGCTGACAGAAGTCTCCCATCTGCGCGACGAAGTGCGCGCGCTTCTTGGCCATGGCCTTGAGGAAGGCGCCGAGGCGCTCATCGGCGTCGTGCATGACGTCCTTGTGGACGTCTGCGCACATTCCGAACCGCAGCTCCTTCAAGTCTTTGCCAGCCTTGGCTGGAGGGCGGAAGCTGAGGACGCAGGCTCCTGCGGCGACGCCCTTCAGGATCTCTCGGCGTGTGTTCTTCATGGGGTGCAAACTAACAGCTTTCATTCGTTCTGGTTCTCTATTCAACGCAGGCAGCCCAGAAGGAGTCCCATCGACGCCAGGTTCGCCGCTGAGGTCAGGTATCGCCCAGGTCGTGGCGGTAGGTGGTGACGCTCCAATCATGGAATGGTGTGGGCCGTTCGACCTTGACTGTCACTTCACCGGGGCGCGTGGGGTCTGACGACACGTACTTTCCATGGGCGGACTGGCTGAGGAAGGAGCTCGAGTAGCCGCCTTCCATGAGGCTCAACTGGCTCTTCTCCCACCCCTGCTTAGCGAGGTGCTGATCCAGTTGATCCAGACCATCGGAGGAGGTGATCACGGTCACGACTACCAGGGCCATGACGATCCCAGCGAGGACCCAAGACACTTGTTTCATGTTCATGTTCATGTTCATGTTCGATGGAGCGAAACGGTTTTCATGGTACTTGTCTCAGAGCCCGATCAGGTAGCTGAACAGATCCGTTATCTGCTTGGGTTCCAGAGGATCAAGGAGGGCCTCGGGCATGAGGGATAGAGAGTCGAAGCGCATGGAGAGGATCTCCCCGCGGGGCAGCTTCAAGTCGGCGCGGTCCTTGCGGCGCAGGACGATCGAGGCCGCGTCCTCGCCTGCGAGGAAACCCTCGAGCAGCTCTCCCTCAACGGTCTCGACCACGAGGGTCCGATAGCCGCTCTCGACCCCCGCGTTGGGTGTCACGATCGAACGCAACAGACCCTCGATACCCTTGGCTCCCGCGCCGTCGAGCACCGGGCCAAGATCCGCGCCCTCGCCAGCAACCCGGTGACACCCGAGGCAGTGCTGAGCGAAGAGCTCCTTGCCGCGCGACGGATCACCCACGGCCCGGGCCAGACTGCGGATGTGCGCGAAGGACTCGCTCTGGGCGCGGGCCTCCTCGGCGGTCAGGGTGGGGGGGGCATCGCTGATCAGTGCTCCGAACGCCCCGAGGGATGAGAGGGTGGAGCGCGTCGGTATCACGGCCATCAGATCCGGGTGGGCATCCGCCTCCATCCGCAGGCCGAGGCCATCGGCGATCTGCCACGCCGTGCGGGCGCTGGACCACAACCGGAAGCCCGCCATGTCGCCGTTCATTCCACCACCCGGGGTCGTGCGGGCGACGTCAAGCTCTTCAAATTCCGGTTGTGTAGCGAGGGTCGAGGTCTGGTCCAGCTCACCCTGCAGGTAGAGGCAGAGCACGCCCTCCGCATCTCGGGTCAATGCGACGTGGGTCCACACGTCGGCCTGCAGCTTCTTCTTGGAGATGATCACGTCCCCAATCGCCGGGCCGCACCAAAGGCGTGGCTGCGCGGCTGCGAAATTGAAATCAAAGAGGCCGGGCTGGCACAGGATGCCGTCGGCGTTGGAGATGGGGTCAGGCACCCGCACCCAGGCCTCTACCGTGAAGGGCCCCGAGATCTTGAGGTTGCTGTCGAGGAAGTCCGCTCTCGCGCCCCCGAAGGTCAGGACGGGCGCCTGGCGCTGGCTGAGGTCCGCGCGCAGGGAGTCCAGCTCCGCCCGCTCTCCCAGGTGCTGCTGCATGCGGTCGAGCACGCGCTCGCTCAGGGCGTCACCCGGCAGATCCCCGCGGCCCAGCGCCGCCAGGGTGCGCAGCGCGCCCGCGCGCTGGGTGATCAGTGCAGCGAACACCTCGCGCCGGGTCGCGCGCTCAAGGAAGGGCCACAACTCAAGCGCCAGCTCAAAGGCCTCGTCCGTGGAGATGCGGGCCAGGGCCGTGGCCGCCACCGTGCGTGCCTGGGATGCGGGCACGCTGGCCTGGGCCCACTCGAAGAACAGGCCGGCTTCCTTTGAACCCAACTCGCTCAGGGCCTGAAGGCAGGCCAGAGCATCGTGTTCCCCCTGATCCAGGAGCCCGATCACGTCGGGTTCGAGCTCCCCGAGCCGCAGAGTTCGCGCCCCGCGCAGCAACAGGTCCCGGCTCTCCGCCCGCGGTTCGGACTGCACAAGCTCGCGCAGGGCCACGGTCAGCGCGGGCCTCAGGGCATCCACATCCCAGCGACCCGCGTTGTCGATCACCATGCGCAGACCCGAGAGCCGCGTCCTGGGTTCACTCCACCAGGCGCGAATGGTCGTGCGTAGCACCTCGCTCTCGGCGTGCTGGGATATCAGCCCGTACTCCTCCGTGTTGGGCGAGCGTCCGGCCCGGGTGAGCTCCTGTCCCAAACGTTCGGCGCCATCCCGATCTCCCATGCATAGGGCCGCGAGGCAGCGCATGGGTTCGGCGACGGCGGTGTCTCCGTCCAGGAGGGCGGCGAGAGCATTGGCTTGGCCCTCGAGGGCAACGCGCACGAGACTGCGTTCAAAGGCGCGATCGCTGGCTGCCAGGGAGCCGGCTTCGACCTCGCCCTCATTCCGCACCATTCCGAGCAGCAGGTTGACCCCACCTGCATCGAGCGCCTCCGCCGATCCCAGGGCCTCGATCGCCGCGAACCGAACGCGCGGATCCGGTTCGGCCCGCGCCCAGCCCAGGACAGCCTCCCAGTCGAGGCCCTTCGGATCCAGAGCCGCACACAGCCGCGCGGCCTCCCTGCGCAGGGAGGGCTCCGCGGACCGGAACAGCGGCTCCAGCGCGCCCAGCCGAACCCGCCCAAGATCTTCCAGACACCACAGAGCCAAGACACGCGCGGCCGTGCGGACGGTGTCGTCTCCGGCCATGCGCTCCAGCTCTGGACTCAACGATTGGGCCTGGCGGTCGGCGATCTGGTGCCAGGCGGCGCGGGATTCCCAGGTGCTCGCCGCGTCCAAGAGGGCCGGGAGGTCCGCGTCGGCGACCGCCACCACGTCTCGAGGTGCCGAGTACTCCTGGGAAGCGTGTCGGATGCGCCAGATACGGGAGTGGGTCTTGTCCCGGTCGGGGTGATTACGCGGAACCTCGTTGTGGGAGATGATCGGGTTGTACCAGTCCACCACGTACAGGCAGCCGTCGGGCCCGAAGTGGATGGCGATCGGACGGAAGTTCTTGTCCTCCGAGATGACCATGTCCGCCGTGCGTGTCAGAGCGACGGTGCCGGGCTCGTCCCCGGAGCGCTCCGCCCGGATCGTCTGGATGCAGCTCAGGATCGGGTTGGCCAGGAAGAAGGTCTCATCCCAGGGAGCCGGATACTCGCCGCGATCCTCGGAGAGGGCGAGCCCCGAGAGGCCCGTGCCACCCATGCGGAACTTGGCCAGCGCCGGACGCCAGGGTGAGTGGGGCCGTGCCCGATGGCTGCCGATCCCGGGGTAGCTCGCACCGTGCTCGAAGGGCACCAGGGGATAGCCCAGGTCGTTGGCCTCCTGGATCCACTTGTCGCCGAGCCTATCCAGCACAAAGCCCCAGATGTTGTTGAGGCCCGTGCTCACCACCTCGAAGCGGCTGCCGTCCGACTGGAAGCGACCGACCTTGCACTTGTTGAAGGGGACCACGTCCCCCCGGGTCGTCTGCACTTGCGAGGAGTTGAACGCTCCCTGGGCCACGTAGACCCATCCGCCCGGCGCACGCACGAAGCGGTGCGGCAGTAGGTGAGAGTCCTGGATGCCGAAGCCCGTCAGGACCACCTCGCGCTCGTCGGCTCGGCCATCGCCGTCCCGGTCTTCCAGGCGCAGGATGTCCGGTCCCATCCCGATGAGCGCGCTGTCCCCGTCCCTGCCCGCCCGGGGCAGGATCGCCATGGGGATGGCTAGGCCGTCGGCGAACACGCGCGGCGTATGCGGCCCGGGCTTCCAGGGCTCGTCGAAGACCAGCACCTTGTCCCGTCCCCCGCGCGCGTAGAGTTCGGCCGCTTCCGAGGACTCATTGCCGTCGATGGGATACTCCACCGCCGTGATGGCCCACATCTTGCCCGCGTCGTCAAAGGCGAGGTCCACCACCTTGTTCATGGAGGGCTCCGAGGCGACCAGCTCCATCTCGAAATCCGCCGGCAGGTGGAAGCCCGCCAGCTCCTCGGCGGCGGTCTGGATGGGGGCGCTGCCCTGGGTCGCGAGGGAGCGCATCTTGTCGAAGCGTCTCCAGGTCATGGCGCCCGGGGAGTCGGGCAGGGGCTTGAGCCTGATCGAGCGAACCTGGACGAGGGCCTTGCCGCCCGAGTGCACCTGGAAACCAAGCTGGCCATCCAATGGCGTCTCCAGGTCCGTCTCGGTGTAGTCGAGGGCGGGGATTCCGTTGATCCAGGATCGGATGCGCGGCCCCTCGGCCAGGATGCGGTACTGGTTCCAGTCCTGGTCCCGGATCGAGTCCCAGATCTCCTGCAGTCGAGCCGACTCGGACAGCACGCGGTTGCGGCGGGACTCGTCGTACAGCTTGCCCCACCAGGCGTCGCCTGCGTCCACCTGGTACCCGCTCATCTCGTGGTTGCTCTCCACGCGGCGGCTGCGGATCTGGACGCCCGAGTTGATGAAGCCCTCGGTGCCGACCACGCGGATCTCCAGAGTCAGCTCAAAGTTCTGGAAGGACTTCTCGGTGCAAAGGAAGGTGTTGTACGGCACCTTCCGCTC
>MPMD02138956.1_pt1 | contig 13898 bp, 8 predicted proteins | sample 1617291 | NCBI WGS metagenome assembly MPMD02 (sample SAMN05944810, study PRJNA350692) | marine metagenome | biome: marine; feature: ODZ; material: water; isolation source: 120 m water sample filtered on 30 um supor filter | place: Pacific Ocean | collected 2012-04-09 | depth 120m m | reverse complement strand
GCCAGTGTCTCCTGGCCCGTCGCCTGGTTGAGCGCGGTGTACGCTTCATCGAGCTGAGCTGTATCACGAAGGGTATCGGTGCAGGTGGTGCACCCAACCCCTGGGATCAGCACGGAGCACTCAAGGCCGGGCACGCAGCGATGGCCTACCAGGTGGACCAGCCGATCGCGGGCCTCATCAAGGACCTGCGCTGTCGGGGTCTGCTCGAGGAGACCCTGATCATCTGGGCTGGCGAGTTCGGCCGCACACCCTTCTCTCAAGGCTCGGACGGAAGGGACCACAACCCCTACGGCTTCAGCGTCTTTCTCGCGGGCGGCGGCGTACGTGGGGGAACGATCTATGGGCAGACGGATGAGTTTGGCTACCACGTCGTCGAAGATCGCTGTGATGTGTACGACCTGTGGGCCACGGTCCTGCACCAGCTGGGGCTCGACCACAAGCGCCTCACCTACCGCTACGCCGGTCGAGACGTGCGCTTGACGGACGTCCACGGCAATGTGCTGACCCGGATCCTGTCCTGATGACGTCCTCCCCTGGCACCCACCTGATCCGGAATGCGTCGGGCCTCAGTGTCCGGCTGTCGCCGCTTGGGGCGGCTCTGGTCGAGGTTTTGGTTCCGGATCGCGAGGGCCGTTTCGCGGACGTTCTGTGCCACGCCAAAGATCAGCGCTACGCCGGGGTCACAGTCGGTCGCGTTGCCAACAGGATCTGCCGTGCCCGATTCGCTTTGGAGGGCGAGGTCTATGAGTTGACCCGCAATGAAGGGGAGCACCACTTGCATGGCGGTGGGGAGCAGTCGCTGGAGAAACTTGTCTGGGATGCTGAGCCTTCTGACTCCTCTGTCACCTTTGAGGTGCGAAGTCCGGACGGTGCCGATGGCTACCCCGGCTCTCTGGACGTTCGGGTGACTTATGCGCTAGCTGAGAGCGATGAGCTGGTCATTCGCTACCATGCGACGACCGACCGCCCGACTCCCGTGAACCTGACCAATCACGCGTACTGGAATCTTGGGGGAGCCGTCGAGGAGCACGAGTTGGCGCTCCATGCCGCTCAGTGTGTGCCGACGGACGACGACCTGATCCCGACGGGAGCAATCCAGTCCGTCGAGGGGACAGCGCTCGACTTCACGTCCCCAAGGCGATTGGGGTCGGATCCGTTCGATCATACGTTCGTTCTTGAGCCTGGAGCGCCAGCGGCGACGCTGAGCCATGGGGCCACGGGGCGGCGCATGGAGGTGTTCACAACACAGCCCGCCCTCCAATTATTCGCCACCCGACAGGCCCTGTGCCTCGAAGTGCAGGGGTTTCCCGATGCGGTCAATCACCCCCAATACCCATCGGTGGTTCTGCAGCCCGGCGAACAATACGTGCAGGAAACCACGCACCGCTTCGACGCATATTGAGTACGGTGGCCGCGGAGCACAGGCGCTCCGCTTCCGCCACCCCGGTGCACCTTGAGCGACACTCCGCTAGCCCGACCCTACATCCTGAGCGCTGAGCAGATCGCCCAGTTCCGGCGTCTCGGCTACGTCCACCTCCCGGGGGTTCTGACTGAAGAGGAGGTCTGTCAGCTTGAGCCCAGCTATGGCCGCTTCATGCGCAATGAGGTGCCGGGGATGGGCCGGGATTTCTGCGACATGAGCGGGCCCTATGATCGCCAGTTCGAAGACTACGCGCTGATCAATGCGATGTTGCCCCGGGTCTATATGCCGGATCTGCAAGGGAACGTGTTCGAGGCGGCGTCCAGTGGGATAGCCGGGCAGTTGATCGGAGACGATATCCGGCTCGACTACGATCAGTTCTTGGCGAAGAAGCCCCGTCGCCCCGGCGCTCAGTTCGCGTGGCATCAGGATCAGGGCTACTGGCCTGAGGGAACACCGGACACGCGTACGGTGACGTGTTCATTGGCCATGGATGACTCACTGAAGGCCAATGGCTGCCTGCGCTGTATTCCAGGATCGGGAAGCGCGAAGACGCTGAGACCGCATCGCTCCGCGACAGGCAGTCGTGAGGAGGGGCACACCCTCGTGGCGGACGTTGCGAGCGAGGAGAGCGTCGAGTACCTGGAGGTCCGGCGCGGTGGGATAACGGTCCACGATGAGTGGGTTGTGCACGGTTCGGGTGGCAACCCTACGGACGGGTGGCGGCGGACCTATGTCATTGCCTATCGATCCCCTGCGACGGTGGAGTATGAACGCACCATCGGTTTCACCCATTCACACAATGACACCATCAACTGGACCACGACCTTGGGCGCGTTCCAAGAATCCTGAGTCTGGGCCCAAAGGGACTCCCCCCCTGTTGCCGGCTGCATCAGAATTCAGTTGATCGTGCCGGAGATGCCCTTCGAGAACCTGGAGGGGTTCATGCCGGCACGATGCCAGTACTGGAAGCGCCAGGTGTTGCCATTGCATAGGGCCCCGCCAATGGTGGGTACCCCGCCGCCGGGGGCGGAGTTGGCATTCAGGAGGTCGACGCTGAACGTGCCCACAGCGCTGATCGCACCCGCGTCCTTGGTGTAGCGGCCGATCGCTGAGCCGGCCAGGCACAGCTGGGAGACTCCCGTTGGACTTACCGCGGTCGTTCCCAGGCCAACGAGTGGGTAGGTGAACTGCCCGACGAAGCTGGTGCTCAGATCGAGGGTGATCGACCCCCCAGAGCAGTCACAGGTGCTCAGGGTGACGTCACCGACGTTATTGGCATCGGTGTCACAGAACACGACGTTGCACCCCCCCCCGGGCAGGGTGAAGACATAAGCGGCGCCGGAGTCGGTCCCCAGGTCATCCTTGAAGTAGGCACCGCCGATGGCCCGCGTCCCATCCATGGCGGCGGTGACGGCAAAAAAGTCACCCTTTGCTCCGTCACTTGGGAGAAGCTTGGTTATCAGGGCACCCGTGGTCAGGTCGATGAGCTGCGCTGAGCCGGACCACGCGCCATTGTCGATGGCCGCAGGGGCTCCGATCAGGGCAGTTGAGCCAGCGACCGAAACGGAGTACCCGAACCAGATCGCCGTCGCACCATCGGGCGAAAGCAGCTTGGATGTCTGAGCTCCGGTTCCTGTATCAAAGGCGTAGGCTGCCCCGCATTGACCCCCAAGGTCGTCGTTATAGGGCGCCCCGATGAGCGCCGTCGCCCCATCAATAGCCACGCTTGTCCCGAACATGTCAGCATAGGCACCGTTGGTGGGGACGAGCTTGAAGAGTTCCGTTTGACTCGGCAGGTCGAACAGGTAAGCGGATCCGGAATCTAGAGCCGGAGCATTGTCGCCCGGAGCTCCGATGAGGACCTTTTTCCCGTCGGTCGAGACGGACCAGCCGAAGGTTGCGTTTGCCGAGGCATCAGCGGCTACCAGCTTTCCGATCTGAGAACCGGTGGTTGTGTCAAACAGATAGACGGAGCCGCAGCTGAGCATTCCGCAGGCGTCTCCTGGAGCTCCGATGACTGCGGTATTGCCCTTGAGTGCGACGGAGAAGCCAAACATGTCATAGGTGTCACCATCTGCCGCGAGGAGCTTTGCGATCTGCGCTCCGGTTGTTGCGTCGAACAGGTAGGCCGAACCCGAGCGCTCGCCCAGGTCGTCGTCCGAAAATGCCCCAACGAGTACGGTTGTTCCAGAAATGGCCACCGAGCAGCCAAATGAGTCCGAGACGTCACCGTCCAGGGGGAGCAGCTTCACCGTCTGGGTTTCAGTCGCCGTGTCGAACAGGTAGACGGACCCCGAGTTGCCGCCCAGGTCATCATCCCCCGGCGAGGCAATTACCGCCGTCGTTCCCTCAATTGCGACATCTTGACCGAAGTAGTCAGATGTCGCTCCATCGGCAGGCAGGAGCTTGGCTGTTTCGTTGATGGTCTGGGCACGCGCAGGCGTGACGATAGCGATGCATGCGAAGAGCCGACAGAGGCTGTTGGTTGTTGGGACGTTCATATTCACACTAGTCCCCCAGGCTACAGGGTTGCACAAATCGCGGTGATCCAATGAGGTCTGCCTGAGAGCTGGTGGATCGCGTTGGCCCGAGCCTGGTGGCCAGCGACATCCCGTGACCGCCTTCATCCCCATGTGCCCGAGTGTATTTCTGGTGCGTGAGGTGGGCAGGCCCCACGCTACACTGGGGCCCATGGCACGCGAACTTCGATTGGGCAGACGGGATTTTCTTGCCGTGACGACGAGCGCGGTAGCGCTTGGCATGCAGGAGGACTCAGCGGATTCGCGACCGACCACAGGATTCGTTCGGCACGATGTCGCGGAATGGGGTGTGGAAGGTCGTGGTTGGGAGGAGACGGAGCGTTTCTATTCTCGGCTGCCGCAACGTGCAAAGGAGAAGGTGCGGCCGGTTGTCTGGCGCCTTGGCCAGCACACGGCGGGGATGGCGGCCCGTTTCCGAACCTCGGCAACGAATCTGAACTTCAATGTCAAGCTGAACCTTCCTGACCTGGATATGGTTCACATGCCAGCGACCGGTGTCAGTGGGGTGGATCTGTATGCCTCGGACGGAGCGGGATGGCGCTGGGTGGCCTGTGGTATGCCACGAACGCAGGAGTATCAGTTGAGCGTCGCGGGGGTGAGGGACGGTGAGCGTGAGTACCTTCTCTACCTGCCGCTCTACAACGGGGTGGAATCGCTCACCATCGACGTGCCCGAAGGAGCTCGCTTCAAACGAGTGCTGCCCCGCCGCGAGCCACCGATCGTCTACTACGGGACCTCGATCGCTCAAGGTGCCTGCGCATCAAGGCCGGGGATGGCCTTTACGAATATCCTCCATCGTCGCTTGGATACGCCCGTGCTCAACCTGGGGTTCAGCGGCAACGGGCGCATGGAAGCGGAGGTGGGCGCGCTGATCGCGGAGATCGAGGCCTCCTGCTACGTGATCGACTGCCTGCCCAACATGGGCCCGGAGGACGTCAGCGCGCGCGCGGGGCCGCTCGTTCGCCAGCTTCGAGCCGCGCGGCCCGAGACACCGATCCTGCTCGTGGAGGATCGCCGCATGCCCAGCTCGGTGTTTCTTCCTGCGCGGGACGCCTTCCACGACAAGAACCAGGCTGCGCTACGCCGCGCCCATGAGGAGCTGGCGGCGGAAGGGGTTACAGATATTCACTACCTTGCGGACGTGCCCTTCCTGGGCACGGACGGGGAGGGAACGGTGGATGCGTCGCACCCGAACGATCTGGGGATGATGCGCTACGCGGATGCGCTTGAGTCGGTGCTCAAGCCGCTCCTGGGCGCGCGCTGAGCCTGAGGCTGCCAGGCGCCCGGCACGTCGGCCGGGAGGGGTCAGTCCACCGGCACCTGGTAGGAACCCGTGGACTGGTGGGGGGTGAGGGGCCAGGTGTCCGTGCGGAAGGGAAAGGCGGGCAATTCCCGGGAGTTCATCAGGCCTCCTGCCGGGAGGTTGGACCAGCCGTAACGGGCGGCAACAGGTTCGGGGACCTCATCGCTCCAGATCACGAGAGAGCTGTCGCCACCCTGGACGCGCACCCGGGCATGGTGGAACTCCTTGTCCGCCCCAGCGACGTAGAAGCCCACCTCTTCGTCCTGGTCGAGGCGTAGACCGTTGGCCGTATCCTGAACGAAGCGGATTGTGATCTTGCCGGCCTCAATCTGCATCGACTCATACAGAGGGCCACGCCACTCGAGCGCCTCATCTGAACGGTAGCGCTTGATCCCGTGGACCTCGGACAGGGCCCAGCGCGCCGCCCGCTCGCCCACGGGCAGCTTGCGCCCGGGGTGGATACTGCCGTTGGAGTTCGTGTCGTAGGTCACGATCAGGCCCGTGTTCGCCGTCCGCTGCCAGGTGATGTGCTGCAGCTCGCGCACGATGTTGGTGTGGTGGTTCATGTCGTAGGTCATGGAGCGCCGGTTGCTCCAGCCCGCGATCTGGATGATCCCGAAGGGCAGCTGCGGCTCGTCGAAGAGCGCACGCCAGTCGGAAATCACGGCGGGGAAGGTCTGGTGGAAGGGCTTCCAGCTCTCACCGAAGGAGTTGTTCTCACCCTGGTAGAAGAGCACGCCCCGCACCCGGGCTCGGGCGATGGGCCGGATGACGCCATTCAGCATTCCGCCCGGCTGCCCCTGGGCTGCGGGGTCCTCGTATTGGCGCTTGTCCGGTCGCCGGGGCTCGCGCTCCCCGGCCGCTACGGCCGCGGCACGCGCGGTCTCCCAGGCAGCGACGTCTTCGGCGTAGCGTAGAGCCGCGCCCTCCTCGCCGCCGCCCTCACGCCATGCGCTGAGCCGGGCCTCGAACTCGTCGAAGTAGCTCTGCATCTCGGGGAAGCCGCGCAGGGTGTCCTGTGTGACCCAGTGCTGTGCCATGGTCCCACCCCAGGAGGCGTCGATGAGGCCGATCGGCACGTCCAGTCGCCGTCGCATGCGTCGGGCGAAGTAGTACCCGACTCCCGTGCAGTCGGCGGCCTCTTCGGGGATGCAGCGCCGCCACGGGCCGCCATTTTCGCCAGCGCGTACGGGGAAGTCCTCCTGGGGCTCCAGGTGAGCGACCTTCGGCAGGCGTAGGTAGCGTACCTCCTGCATGTCCGCCGACTCCACCTCCAGGTCCGCGTCCCGCGAGGAGCGCAGGGTCCACTCCATGTTGCTCTGGCCACCACAGACCCAGACATCCCCGACGAGGACGTCGACGAAACGGTGAACGCCCCCGTCGCTCTCCACGACCAGATCGCTTCCCACGAAGTTTGCTGAGGGCAGGGCCTCAAGTGTGACCTCCCATTGGCCGTCCGGGGTGGCTTGTACCGTTCCCTTGCGTTCGGACGTTGTCCCCATGGCGAACCCCACGCGGATCTCCTCTCCGGGTGCTCCCCAGCCCCAGATGCGAATGGGCTTCTCCCGCTGCAAGACCATGTGGTCACCGAACAGGTTGGCCACTCGCAACTCTTGGCTGGCCTCAAGGGATGGGGAGAGTGCTAGGGAGCCAATGGTCGCCAGCAGCAGGCGAGGAAGTCGATCGGGCGTAGGGGCCATGATCCTTGTGCCCATGGAAGGGCCTCGGGTTCGAGTAGTTGTGAACGAGGGTAGAGGATAGTGAGTCTCGTCCTCCTACGCTCGATCGAGTCGATCCGAGCCCTGCCAGCGCTGCCGCTGAAGCCCGATCAGTAGATCAGACCTGCGATGCCCTTCGAGAACCGCGAGGGATTCATGCCATCACGGTGCAGAACTGGAAGCGCAGGTGTTGCCGTTGCACAGGGAGCCTCCGCTGGCGGGCACGCCGCCGCCGGAGGCAGCCCTCTCGGTGGGGGGTTGCTTCGACCACCTAGGGACAGAACGTGACCTTCAGTCCAGACGTCGTGTTGGAACCCGCGAGGCCTCCAGCGGGATCTCGATACCACAACTGAAAGTGCCAGGTGGAGAATGCGGTCACCTGCCCGCCGGATGGCAGTGCGCCGTAGTTCAGGGCAAGCGCCACACTGCCCGTGAAGCCCGTGCTGACCACCGGCTTGATGCGGAAGACCTTGGGCCCGACGCACAGCTGGCCGTCGCCCAGGCTCTTGTAGTACTCGTTTGCGCCGTAGATGAACATGCCGATCTGGTTGGTGGGCAGGTTGTTGGCCGTGAGGGTCAGGTCATTCGCCAGAATGCTGGCCGACCCCGAATAGCCGATGGTGCCCATCATCCCGGTGGAGTTCAGATTGGAGGCGCAGAAGAGCGCGAAGGTGCACTGGCAACTGTCGAGGGTTCCGTCCAGGTCCAGGTCAAGGCTCGGATCGTCCGCGATCTCACATTCGTCGGGTATCCCGTTGGAGTTACAGTCCGTGCTCGTGCCGCTTGCGATGTCCTGGCTGTCCGGGGTGCCGTTGCCGTTGCAGTCGGGGGGGCCAAGCTGCTCGAACCACTTTAGGCAGCCATACCACGATGAGCCGATGGACTGGCCCTTTGAAGTTGCCACGACATCCGCATCCCCATCGCCATCCAGGTCGGTGGCATGAACCGATGTGCAACCCGGGCTCATGAGGCCGATGTTCTGCCGCCACCCGAATACGCCTCCACCCAGATTCTCATGCCAGGTAATCGCGCCCATTGAGACGGAGGGAAGGGGTGTATAGGTATGTGCCGAGAGGACGTCTAGGTCACCATCACCGTCGAGGTCCGCGGCATACACCGACCTGGCCTGGTCCGCCAGGCTGGAGATCACCTGCTGAGGGCCGAATGAGCCCCCTCCCAGGTTCTCATACCACGCGATCTTGTCGTCATTCTCCGATGCGGAGAGCACATCCACGTCCCCGTCGCCGTCCAGGTCAACGGCATGGACGGCCCGGGCACCATCTGCATAGGCCGTGAGCACCTGGCGGGGTCCGAACAGATCGTTGCCCAGGTTCTCATACCAGGCGATCGTGTCGTCGGTGTAGGACGCCGAGAGCACGTCTGCATCCCCATCCCCGTCCAGGTCTGCGGCATAGACGCACGTGGCGCCCACTGCATTGCTCGTGATCAACCAGTCGTCTCCGAACTGCTTATTGCCGCCGTTCTTGTACCAGGCGATGGTGTTGTTTGTGCTTGATGCCGACAGCACGTCCGCATCGCCATCACCGTCCAGGTCGGTAGCGAAGACGGAGCTTGCTCCGATGGCGCCCTTTGTGAGGAGTTTCTGTGGACCGAAGTCCTGCTCCAGCTGGTTCAGGCGATTCTCGTACCAGGCGATCTTGTTGTCGTTTGCGGATGCCGAGAGTACGTCCAGATCGCCATCGCCATCCAGGTCCTTGGCGTAGACCGACGAGGCGCCGCTGGCCTGGCTGGTGATCACCTGCTCGGATGCGAAGAGACCCCCGCCAAGGTTCTCGTACCAGAGGATCTTGCCCTCGTAGCTCGCTGCAGAGAGCACATCCTCATCCCCGTCGCCGTCCAGGTCCGCGGCGGTGACGGACCCCGCAGAGTGGGTGCCACCGATGTCGATTCCTCCAGCGAAATCTTGGCCAAGCGCGGTCGTTGCGATCAAGAGTGCGGGGGCGAGGAACAGCCCGCGACCGGCGTGCTGAAGAAGAGTCGTGCGGGCGGACAGGAAGGTGCTTGCAGGGGAGGGGATCATGGCGAGGGAGGGTGGGGGTTTAGCGCCGGCCGAAGCCGAGCGCTTCCGAACACTCTCTCATGACCGCAATCGCCCCCAGTGGACACTTTTTGGGTTGATTCACGCGGCCCTCACCCTGCATTCGCCCCCTTCCAAGCTCAACGGGGACAGGTCCCCGTCTGAGACCCTACTGGACGTACTCCACCACGAGGGTGGGCTCGTAGTGGTCGCCCTTCTGGAAGGCCTGGGCCCGGCGCTGGCCGAAGCCCTCGAACAACAGCAGGGCGTGGTTGCCGGACTGCCAGCCGGGTCGGTCCACGAGCTCCTGCAGGAGTGGGGATAGGTCCGGCGTCGCCTGCCGGGCTCCACGCGCGCCGGCGTAGCGCCAGATCCCGGGCTTCCAGACGACCTCGGCCGTGGTGCGTGGGCGCGAGGAGAGCCCGTAGGCGGCCTTCCTGATGGGTCTCGCCCGATCGGAGGCCTCGGCGGTTACCGAGAGCTGCGACCCGAGCGTGCTGCGGTCCTGGGCACTGAACTGGATCCAGGCGCCCGTGATCGTCGCACCGGGGGGCACGTCTAACGACATCCGCAGACCGACCAGGGTAGGGGTCGTCTTGTGCAGCCCGAGGTCCAGCTCGGCTCCATTGCGGACGACCGCGCCGTTCATCTTGTTCTCCTGGCCGTCATCCCGGATGCGCGCGACGCTCGTGGTCACGCGTGTGGGCTGGCGCACCTGGATGGGGACGCCCAGGGAGCAGACGGACCCTTCGTTGTCGACCATGGCCAAGGCGTTCAGGACATAGGAGCCAGGCGTGTCCGTCGACCAGCTCAGTTGATAGGGGGGGGTGTAGTCCATCCCCAGCAGCTGATCCCCGTTCACCCAGGTGTCGACACGGTTGATCGCTCCGGTCGTCTGGGCCTGGATGTCGACGATGGAGCCGGGGTTGATGACGGCCCCTGACGCCGGGGAGGTGATGGCTACGCTTCCGCTGCTGGCGCAGTCGGGGAACAGGTACACAGAGTCCGTTGTCTGCAGGCCATCGGCATCGGTCACAATGAGGCGAACCTCATAGGCGTATGAGGTTCCCGAACAGGACGAGGGGAACAGTATGGCCTGTGCCGTCTGCGTGAAGAACTCATCGCCCAGGTGCTTGTGGTTGTCGTGGACGAGGTACACCTGCCAGAGGTAGGAGAGGTCCGTGGGCCCGTGCTCGGCGTCGCTGACCGAGGCCGCCAGATTCACATAGGTCAGGTCGGTCGTCGAGTATTGGCTGCCATTCTGAACGCTCGTGATATCGACGACCGGGGGGGTGTTGTCGATGTGGACGTTCAGAAGGGTATTGTCTGTAGCGCCCTTCACGTCGGTGACCGTGAGGCTCACCACCTGGGTCGTCGGCAGGCCGCCGGGGTTGTCGAGGGCAATCCGCGGGCTGGGCTCGGTCGAGGTGCTTCCATCGGGGAACTGCCACAGGAAGGACACGTCTCCGCCTTCGGGGTCAAAAGAGGCCGTGCCGTCCAGCTGTAGAGTGCGGGGGCTCGGACCGTAAGGAGCGTCCGCCAGGGGGACCGACTGGGGTGGGGCGTTGCTGTCACCGGTGTATCGGATCCGACGCACCTGGTTCAGCGACCAGGGGATATAGAGCAGGTCGCCCAAGCTGCGCTCTTCCTCAAAGGTCACCGGGCGAACAAGGATGCCGAACTCCAGGACCTGCTGGAGGACGTCCTGGGTGTCGAACACCAGGGAGCGCACCCAGTTGGCTCCCCAGTCCCCGATGAAGTACTGGCCCTTGTAGGGTGCACCAAAGCCCTTGCCGGAGAGCGTCAGGCCGCCGGTGGCGCTGTTGCCCTTGAAGGGGGTCCCGTCCACCGGGCAGCCGGTTGAACCCAGGAGCGAGCGGCGCGCCAGACCGTTGAGGAAGATCGGGACGTAGGCCTTGGTGTTCCAATGGCTCCACTCCAAGCGCGGGCGCCGGTGCATGAACGTCGGAGTGGTGGGGGGGATGGCGACCGAGTTGTCACAAGGATTGCGAAAGCTCGGGTTGTGGTCTTCGCGCTCCTGCTTGATCAGGTCCTGGAAGTAGAAGTACTGCTGGAGACAGGTCACCCCGTCGTAGAGGGGGTTGGGTGCGTCCCGGTTCTCCGTCAGGGCAGCCACGTAGTCCTCCTGCCTGGTGAGACCCTCGAAGAGCGGCCACCCCATGTTCATTCCCGCCTCGGACACCACATCCATCTCCTCCCAGTCATTCCATCCCACGTCGCCCAGGTAGATCGAGCCCGGATCGCCAGCGCTGGGGTCGGTGGATCCTGTGCCGGGCCGAATGTCGAACCGGAAGGGGTTGCGCAAACCCAATGTCCAGACCCGTGACTGCACCGATCCGGGGTCGGACGGCTCGTAGAACGGGTTGCTCGGCAGGCCCAAGCCGGTGTCGGGGTCGAGGCGAAGGATCTTGCCGTTCAGGCTCCCGATCATCTGAGACCGGAAGGCGCCGACGGCTTCCTCGCTGCGGATGATGCCGTCGCTCAGCGCCTGGGTGACGAATGACCCGGCGCCAGGATTCCCCGTGTCCACAAAAAAGAAGGAAGCTCCGTCACCTGCGGCCACCAGCAGGGTCCCATCCGTGCCGAAGCCGATCCCCCCTGTCCCGTGGGAGGTGGAGACGATCGGGACACCGTTGTCGATCTGGTCTCCGAGCAGGATCGTGCGACTGCCGGGCACCAGGGTCTTGAAGCCGGTGTTGGCGTCGGCGGTGTAGCGCGTCACTCGACCGATCGTCGCGCTGTTGTACAGGTTGGAGTTCGGGTCGTACTGGGGGGTTCCGTAGTAGAGCAGGTGGTGTCGGTCCACCACGTAGTACAGGTACATGTACCCGTTCAGGAGGAAGTCCGGGTGCAGGGCAAACCCGCACATGCCCAGGTCGTTCCACCGGCCGACCTCTTCCTTGATGTCGACCAGGGGATTGAGGACTCCATTGAGTAGGAAGTGCACTTCCCCCAGGGCGGTCCAGACGTACATCCGATCGTTGCCGTCGTGGGTGATCCCGACAGCGGCGTTGGGGGTGTTGACCACCAGTTCGTCCACGTAGCCGCTGGGGAACTGTGCGGATAGAGGGGCTCCAAGTGCGAGGGTTGCTGCGAGTGAGTAGAGGTGTCTCATGTTGATCATAGGGCCGTGGGGTCCCACTCTAAGCCTACAGCGGTACGGTGCGTTGGGGGCTGGTACTTCCCTCTTTGAACCGCTGTGGATTCCGGCGACGTTGCTACCCCGATTCCTGTATTCCCTTGGGAAGCAGCCCAGGGGTCGCGCCTTCTGTGCGCACACGTTCCGGCAGCGCTCGGCGTTGCCGTCCAGGTAGTCGATGGCGTTCGGCGGGGAGAGTTCTGGGCAGGCTGCTCCATGGGGTCTGAACGACACGGTGTGCCTCGGTTGGCTTCATGGTTCCAGCCCGAAAGCCCTTCGGTGGTGGAGGTGCTCGTCGTGTCGGGCGTTCGCCGCAGCGACGCTTCAGGCACTAGAGCCCAGCAGGACCACTACCTGTCAGCACCGGAGATCTGTTCCGTCTCGGCGTACTTCAGCCAGCGCTTGTCCAGGAAATCGAAGACGTCCTTGCCGGCCTGGTACCCGGAAGGTGAGCCGTCTGCGTCCGGCTGGCCGTACAGCTCCTCGGTGTACTTGCGCAGCTCCGCCATGAAGGTGTCCCGGTTGCGGGCGAGGCGGCAGCAGGAGCGCAACCAGCGCTGGCCCGTGAGATCCAATTCCGTGGCGACGTAGTCGAGGAAGCTCCAGGACTTGGCCAGGTCCTCATCCTCCATGGCGTATAGGTACTTGAGCAGGAGCCTGTCGATGCGTGGGGCGTACTCGCGGGCCGTGGCGTTGAGCATCTCCCGGTAGCTCATGCCGATTTCCTTCTTGCCCTCTTCCTTGGCGCGGCGCACGTAGGTGCCTGGGTCGAAAGCGCTGCAGGTGACACTGTTGCGGCCCAGCAATTCGAAGGAGAGGTAGTAGCCCAGACCCTCCTCCAGCCAGGGTTGCTGCATTCCGGTCGCGCTACCATGGAAGTGGAAGTCGGCCAGGGAGTGACCCAGGCCGTGGGTGATCAGGCCCTCCATGTCCTCGCGCTCCGGTACGCGCCAGGCGTCCAGGCAGAGGCCGGGATTGGGCGAAAAGCGTGAGCCCGAAGAGTTGCGGTGACGCTTCTTGTTGGCATCGTCGCCCCAGATGAAGCCGTAGTAGGCCTCCACAAAGTGCTCGTGGTAGGTGATGTCGGATGGGCCGAAGTAGAACTCCTGGAAGACGCCCTCGGGGATGCGATCTTCAAAGTCCGGGCTCACGTAGGGGTCTACGAACTGGTTGCGGAACAATTCGATGACCTTCTCGCCGAGCCTCAAGAGGTCGCTGATGCGTTCGTCGCTGAAGCGCCCAAAGTAGACCACGCGCAGGTGCTGGGACTCCTGAACCCTGAAGACGTGACTGTCATCGCCGGTCTTTTCCACGGCGTCCTGCAGGTCGTCCGGGGTGCCCAGTACTTTCACGGAGTTCAGGGCGGCCTCAGCGCGCAGGGTGATGGCCTCCTTGGCAACCTGACGCTTCTCCTTGGCCAGGGTCTTGGCCAGGGGTTCCACGGCTGCCGTGAACGAGCAGCTCATGAGCCAATTGATTGTGCGCTCGTAGGCTCCCAGGAGTAGATGGTGGGCGGCGAACCAGGGCCTGGAACCGCGCTTGTGCTCGTCGCGTGCGTCCTCGCAGTCCTGGATGCGCCTCAGCCGAAATGTGTACTCGCGTGCAAGAGTCTCGATGGTCTCGGTGGGCTGAAACAACCTCAGGGCCTTGATGTCCTTACCTCGGACGGAGAGCACGGAGGACTTCTTGGTGGCCTCCTTCTCGCCCTTCCTGTTG